>Ga0209992_10000231_pt1 | contig 79490 bp, 69 predicted proteins | sample 2SBtaG_2_FD_182564 | JGI IMG/M metagenome (GOLD analysis project Ga0209992, IMG submission 182564) | Deep subsurface microbial communities from Kolumbo volcano to uncover new lineages of life (NeLLi) - 2SBTROV12_ACTIVE470 metaG (SPAdes)... | ecosystem: Environmental > Aquatic > Marine >... | reverse complement strand
TCGGGCTCGGGCTCGGGCTCGGGCTCTGGCTCGGGCTCGGGCTCTGGCTCGGGCTCTGGCTCGCTCACCGCGGCAGCCGGCCCCTCCGCCACCGGTGGCGCCCCGTCCTGAGGCGGCAACACAGCCGTCACCGACGGATCCTCGACAGGCTGTTCCTCCTCGTCGAAGCCGAAGCGGAAGTCGGGGCTTGGGGCAGGGGGCGGCTGTGCCGGGGTCACCGACGGTGCCGGGGGTGGTGCGGTCACCGAGCTCGCCGTGGAGCGCGACGGGGTCGAGACCACCGACGGGTTGACGTTCAGGAAGTCCAGGTCGTCCAGGTCGGCCGACGCGTTCGGGTTGTCCGGGAAGTCCGCGGTCTTCAGCTCGACACGATCGGTGTCTCCGGCCGCCGGTCGGCTGCGGTTCTTCAGCATCGAGCTGGAGCGCTCGACCCATGAGGCGCTGGAGTGCGAAGTGGAGTGGGACAGCGAGGGTGTCTGGCTGACCGAAGCGTCCGACGGCGCTTTGCTGCGGGCGCGTCGGGCCCGCTCGGCGGCGCGGGCCTGGACCCTTGCGCTGGCTTCGGAGTCCTGGAGTGCGGTGGCACGGAGGGCGTCGCGGAGGGCCGCTCGGCCGGCCTGGGGGCTCGAGCGGCTTGTGCCGGTGGACTCCTTGTCCAGGCCCAGGGTCGGCACGAAGTTCTGGCGGCGGAAGCGCGAGCGGTTCCGGCGCTCGTCGATCCGGCCCAGCACCGTGTCGATCTCTTCGGCAGTCGCGCTGCCGCCCAGGTCCCCGGCGGCGAGCTCCTCCTGGAGGATCTTGTTGGGATCCAGGCTGGTGCCACCGGCCTGGTCGTCCTTGATCCAGCGTGCCAGGCGCGCCCGGTCCTCGTCGCCCATCAGCGTGATGCGGCCGGCGAAGCGTGGGACCTCGCCGGCTCGCTTCTTCAGAGCGCCGATGGCGACCTCGCCGTAGACCGTGTCCTTGTAGCCGCGAAGCTCCAGGCGCATCTCGCAGGTCTCGCCGTCCTTGATCCGGGCGTGGAGCTCGAAGAGCATCCGGTCGCCGTCGATCCACAGCGCGGTGCCGAACGCCACGCCCTGGTGGTGCTTGAGGGCGACCGTGCACTGGAGAACGACCTTCACAACGGCAGTTATAGCGCCATGGGAACCCGGCGGTCACCCGACACCGTGGCCGAGTCGCCATAGGGCTCAGTCCAGGGTCAGCGGGGGGAGCGGCGCTGTCCAGCCGTCGCCGGCCAGATCCACTCGAATAGGGCTCGTGAACGCCCAGGCCGTCTCGTTCGGCCAGACAGGCGCCAGGCCCTGGCTGCCTTCGGCGACCACCGAGTACCAGGCGTCGGCGTCGGGGTCCAGGGTGAACACCAGGGGGGCGTCCAGGTCGCTGGTCCGCGTGTCGACGGGCTCGCCATCGCGCAGGAGAGACACGCTGTCCACCGGAATCCAGCTCGCCCGCAGCAGCTCGACCGTGAGCTCCTGGGCACCCACGACCGTGGTGCCCGGATCGATGGACAGGGCCAGGCCGACGCCGTGGGACACCACGGTGCGCCCGTCCCTGAGGGCCTGGACCAGCGCCTCGTCGCTATAGGTCTCGCCCAGCTGGATGTGGGTTGTGTTCAGGCCCGGGTTGCCGCTGGTCACGCTGTGGCTGTCGCTGACCCCCACCGGGGTGATGACCAGGCCCCGGCTGGTCAGGTCGACGAAGAGGCTGGTGTAGGCGGTGTGGTCGTCGGCGTTGAGGATCTCCATGAGATCGAAGTCCTCGGACCAGTAGTCCGGCTTGCCGATGGTCCCGGGGCTCCAGTCCGCGATCCCGGCCATGCCGGCATCCAGGGGGTGGTTGGACTGGATGAGGGCGCCTGGGTGCCGCTCCCGCAGCACCGCCATCTGAGCGTCCGTCGTGTCCTCCCAGCCGGTCCAGTAGGGGTAGGAGCCGCCATTGGGCTCGTCGGTGGGCACCAGGGGGTAGAGGTTCAGGTGGCCCCTGGAGGTGGGGGAGACCTCGTCGGCGACGACGGTGGTGAGCCAGGGCCCCAGGCCCAGGGCGTCCAGGAGCGGGCGGTAGTCGGCCACGTGGTCGTGGTCGGTGCCGAAGTGCAGGTCCAGGCCCACGCCGGCCGCGCCCAGCAGGCGCTGCTCCATGGTGGCGGACCCGTCGCCGCTGGGCGCGGCGTGCATGTGCGGATCGGCCACCCACCAGCCGTCCTGGGCCCAGGCTTGGGCCAGGTCGACTTCGAGCACGGGTCGGCTGCCCGCCGGGGCCACGAGGGTCTGGGTCCACGTCTCGTGGCGCACGCCCCGGTGGACCAGCAGGGTGTAGGTGCCGGGCTCCACGGCCAGGCTGAGCTCGCCGTCGCGGGCCCAGCCGAGCACGCGGTCGCCGCTGGCTCTGTCGATCACCAGGCGGTCGTCCCGGGCGGGCACGTCCCAGGGCTCCAAGCGGACCTCGAAGGGGGCGCCGTCGACGGAACGGATCGTGACGGTGGCCGGATCGAGCAGGCTGAGGGGGTCGTCCGCGGTGCCGAAGCCGCGGCCCTGGACGGTGGGCACCGGCCGGGCGCCTTGGCTGTAGCTGAGCGCGATCCGGTCCTGGACCGTCGGTGCCGCATAGGGCGACCAGCTCCCGGCCCCGCGCGGCAGGTCCAGGGCGATGCCGTTGCCGCGGCCGTCTGCCAGCGTGGTGACCACCGAGCCGGCCGGTACGTGGGCCGCGAAGTGGCCGTCGGCATCTGTGAGGGCCATCGTGTAGGGGCCGTCGTCGACAAGGACACTCACCCGGGCGCCTTCGACCGGCCCGTCGGGCGCGGTGACGGTGCCGGAAGCCAGGTCTGTCGCCACGCCAGCCCGTGCGAGCCAGGCGTCGCTCAGGGTCGCCAGATCCGGGCCGACCCCGTAGAGCCGCGTGTGGCTGAGGGGGGTGCTGGGCGTCAGGGTGGCCTCGGGCCCGACCCCCAGGCCGACCTCGGCCAGGCTGGTGAGCAGCGCGCCCACGGTGCCCAGCCCCAGGGTCTCGCCAGGCGCGCTGAACACACCCAAGGCCACCTCGCTGCGCTGTCCGACGAACCCGGTCCACTCGAAGGGGTCGCCGCTCGGCGCCCCCAGACCATCGCCCTGGGTCCACGCGTCTGCGGCCTCCAGGCTGGCATTGACCACGTCGCCGACCGTGAAGGGGGCGTCCTCGGTCTCGGTGGTGACCGTGGTGGTCACCTCGACGAACCAGCTGTCAGCCGGCAAGGCGTAGTCGACCGTGATCCACAGATCCATGAAGGGGATCAGGGCATCGGACTCCAGGGCGCCGGTGACCAGCTCCATCGCGCTCCCGGGGCCCTCGATCCGGATCTTGGCCACGCCGCTGCTGAGACCGTCGTCGATCACCGTGGCGATGGTGGGGTCCACCAGGCGACCGAAGCCGACCATCGTGGCCCAGTCGTCGACCACGTCCCGGCCGGGCTGGTCCGCCGGTCGGCGCACGTCGGCGTCCAGCACGCCGCCGCCCTGGCGCACGTAGTAGCCACTGTCCCGCAGGCCCTGGATCACGAATCGGACCCGGTCGTTCACGAGCATCAGGTCGCCGACCCGGCCTTCGGCGGAGATGCCGCCGAACAACAGACCTTCGTCGGCGATCACGCCTGCGCGGGTCTGTTGGGGCCCGGGCAGGTCTGCCGTGGTGAGGGTCGGTTCTTCCGGCGCGTCGCCGGTGCACGCGAGCAGGATCAGGGAGAGCATCCCTGGAACGTAGCCCTTCAGGCGCGCTTCACGTACTCGAAGTCCGTCGGCTGGCGGTTGATGCCGCGCTTGGGCGGGGCGATCCAGTGGGCGACCTTGCCGGGCTCGGTCACCGAGACCATGAGCGACGAGACGTACTCCCGGTCGGACTCGGTGGGCAGCCACTCGTCCTTCTTGGCCTCGTAGGTCTCCCAGCTGATCAGGTTGCCTGCGGGGTCGAAGGCGTCGTCGGTGTAGATGCCCTGGCGGCGGAAGAAGCGGCTGTTTGGCAGCGTGACCTGGAAGTCGACGCCTTCTTCGAGCAGGGCCTTGTTCCAGCGCTTCACGACCCGGGCGCAGTCGTTCATGTAGTCCTGGCGCAGGACCTCGTTCATCGCGTTGCGCAGGGGCACCTCGCGGGTCGTGAGCTTGCCGTGCTCGACCACCGGCATCTGGTAGATCTCGCCCAGGCAGCTGTGGTCGGTGTAGGCCTTGGCCTCCTTCCAGCGGCCCTTCAGGCCGGCGGCGAAGTAGTCGGCGGCGTTGCTGCTGATCTCACCGCCAAAGAGGTCGATGCTGTAGCAGTACCAGTAGTTGATCCACTTCTGCACGGTGTGCAGGTCGATGCCGCCCTGCTTGCGGGCGTCGCCGCCCGGATCGAGCTTGGTGAGCTGGGCGCTGCGCCGCAGGACCCGCTCGATGCCGAGCTCGCCCACGCTCAGGTGGTGGGCCTCTTCGGTCAGCATGAACCGACAGGTGCGGGACAGCGGGTCGAAGGCCGACTCGGCCAGAGCGCCCAGCTGGTACTTGCCGTCCCGGTCGGTGAACATCGTGAAGCAGAAGAAGGTCAGCCAGTCCGGGCAGGGCTGGTTGAAGGCGTCCAGGATGCGTGGCTTGTCGGCGTCGCCGGCCCGCCGGGCCAGCAGATCGTCGGCCTCCTCTCGTCCATCCCGGCCGAAGTGGGCGTGCAGCAGGTAGACCATGGCCCACAGGTGGCGGCCCTCTTCGACGTTGACCTGGAACAGGTTGCGCATGTCCATCAGGCTGGGCGCGGTCTTGCCCAGGTGGCGCTGTTGCTCGACCGACGCGGGCTCGGTGTCGGCCTGGGTGACGATGACCCGTCGCAGCAGGTTCCGGTACTCGCCGGGCACGCTCTGCCACACCGGCTTGCCGGCGTCGTCGCCGCCGGGGATGACCCGGTCCCGCTCCTGGTCCGCCAGGAAGATGCCCCAGCGGTAGTCGGGCATCTTGACGTGGCCGAAGTGGGCCCAGCCGCCGGGCTCGGTGCTGACCGCGGTGCGCAGGTAGACGTTGTCGGCCTGGAAGCCCTCGGGGCCCATGTCTCCCCACCAGTCCAGGAACGCGGGCTGCCACTTCTCGAGGGCCCGCTGCAGGCGCCGGTCGGTGCCCAGGTCGACGTTGTTGGGGATCCGGGACTCGTAGTCGATGGAGGCCATGTCAGGGTGTCCGTGGGGTCAGGGGAATCAGGTGCGGCGGTAGTCGAAGGCGGGGCGCTCGGGGTTGCCGTAGAGCGTCAGGGCGCCGCGCTCGCCGACGGCATTGGGGCGCTGGAAGATCCAGTTCTGCCAGGCGCTCAGGCGACCGTAGATGCGCAGGTCCATGGACTCGGCCACCGGCCAGCGCAGGTTCTGCTCCATGCCGGTGAGCGCGTCGGGGGACAGGCTGGCCCGCTCCTCGATGGCGATGCGGACCTCGTCCTCGTAGTCGATGTCGTCCAAGGACATGGTGACCAGGCCCAGCTCCTCGGCCTCCTCGGCCACGATGGGCTCGCCGAGCTCCAGGACCTCGTCCACCTTGTCCGGCTCGCCGCAGAAGCGGGCCTGGAGCCGGGTCAGTCCATTGGCCATCGTGAAGTAGCCGCCGTTGGCGGGGCCCAGGCTGAGGGCGTTCTCGTCGTCGTCGTCCAGGAACATGTAGGAGCGGTCCGCGGCGACAGCGAGCTCGAACATCGAGCCGGCGAAGCAGTGGTCGGCCTCGATGAGGGCGAAGAGCGACTTGCTGGTGTTGTCGACCTTGCGCAGGACCCGGCGCTGGAACAGCCGGGTCTCGCGGGCGAGCCAGGAGCCGCCCTCGTCCAGGGCCGCCAGGGCGGCGTCCCAGGCCAGGACCTGGACGTGGTCTCCGGTGGTCTTGAGCAGGATCAAGCCGCACTCGGGGTGGTTGAAGCGCAGCTGGTGGATGGCCCGCTCGAGCTGGCGGAAGGCGGCCAGGCCCCAGCCGCTGTCGCCCTGGGCGTGCAGGTCGGCGTGGGTGGTCGGGGGGGCGTCGGTGGGGCCGGCCAGGGTCAGGGTCGCGACCCGGCCGTCCAGGGTCAGGGTCACGTGGTCCCAGCTCAGCCCGGTCTCGGTCACGGTGCCCGGGATGGGGTTCAGGGTGATTCCCGGCTCGGTCACGGCGTGGTCCGCCTTGCGCTCGCAGGCGGCCTGGGCCTTGTCGGCGATGGCGGCGTCCCACTTGGAGCGGGGGAAGGCGCCGTCGATGAAGCGGCCGCGCAGGGCGTCCCGGCTCTTGAAGCCCTCGGCCTTGGTGCAGAAGACGTCGGCCAGGTCCCGGCGGACCCGGCGCTTGTCGGTCAGGCGGGTCAGGCCCCCGGTGCCGGGCAGCACGCCCAGGAGCGGGACCTCGGGCAGGGACACTGCGCTGGAGCCGTCGTCCACCAGATAGATCTCGTCACAGGCCATCGCCAGCTCGTAGCCGCCGCCGGCGCAGGTGCCGTTGAGCGCTGCGATCCAGGTCTGGTGGGACTCGGTGCTGCCCTCCTCCAGCATGCAGCGGGTCTCGTTGGTGTACTTGCAGAAGTTCACCTTGAACCCGTGGGAGCTGGTCCCGAGCATGTAGATGTTCGCGCCGGAGCAGAAGACCCGGTCGATGGCGGACTGCACGACGACGGTGCGCACTTCGGGGTGCTCGAAGCGCAGGCGGTTGGCGACGTCCTGGAGCTCGATGTCGACACCCAGGTCATAGCTGTTGAGCTTGAGCTCGTAGCCGGGACGCATGGGCTGGTCCTCCTGGATGTCCATCGACAGCGTCGCGACGGGGCCGTCCAGGGAGAGCTTCCAGTGGGTCCACGCATAGGGCGTGGTCTCGAAGGAGACGTGGGGATCGGGGTGCTTGGCCATGGGTCCCTCAGAGACGGGCTGGCAATATAGTGCATCATCTTGTGGTTGCAAGCGGATTATTGATGCAATATAGTGCGTGTATGACCTCCCGCGAGCGACTGCTGACCCGTCTGGGCGGGCGCATCCGCCAGCGCCGGACCGCGCTGGGCCTGAGCCAGAAGGCGCTCTGTGCGGCGGCTGGGGTGTCGCCGCGCTTCCTGGTCATGCTGGAGCGGGGCGAGGGCAACCCGTCGGTGGTGCGCCTCTTCGACCTGGCCCAGGCCCTGGGGGTGACGCTCTCCGCTCTGACGGCCGACCTGGACGCGCGACCTACGGTCCCGGCGGTGTCGCTGGTGGGGCTGCGGGGTGCCGGCAAGAGCACCATCGGTGCCCGGGCGGCGGGCCAGCTCGGGTGGGACTTCGTCGAGCTCGGCCGGGAGATCGAGGCCCTGGCCGGCATGAGCACGGGCGAGGTCTTCGAGTTCCACGGCGACGCCCACTACCGGGCGCTGGCGGTGGACGCTCTGCGTGGGGTGTTGGGCCGCGGACGACCGGTGGTCATCGAGGTCGGGGGCAGCCTGGTCCTGGACCCCCTGGTGCTGGAGCTGTTGCTGGCGCGCACCCACATGATCTGGCTCCAGGCGACGCCGGAGCAGCACTTGGCCCGGGTGCGCAGCCAGGGCGATCTACGCCCCATGGCCGGCCGCGACGACGCGCTGGGGGAGCTGCGGGACATCCTGGCCGCCCGGGCGCCGCTGTATGCCCAGGCGCCCCAGGCGATCGACACGGTGGCGGAGGGGGTGGACGCGGCGGTGATGAGGGTCGTCGGGGTGGCGGACTAGGGTGTCGGAGATCGGACAGCCCCGCTGATCTGGATCGGCTGGGGGCGGGCGTGCACGGGTTGGCACGGTCGATGCTTGGGGCGGGGCCATGCCTCACCACCTGCTCCTCTCCGCTGTCGAGCACACGCTGCTCTTTCGTGATCATGTCGAGGCTGGGGCGCTGTGGGTCCGCCTCCGCGAGCGTCTGCCCGAGGCCCGGGCCGTGTGTCTGATGCCGGACCATGTGCACGTGCTGCACGGGCGCGACGTCCGGCGTCGCCTTGGGGATGCCGCGAATGCCTATGCTCAGTGGCGCAACGCGCGGCGGGGAGAGCGCGGGCGTGTCTTCGAGCACCTGCCGCCCACCGAGGAGGTCGGGGCCGGACAGAAGGCGCGTCGCCATGTGCGCTACATCCACCTGAACCCCTGTCGAGCCGGACTGGTGACCGATCCCCTGGCTTGGGCGTGGTCGACCCACCGAGACGCGGTCGGCCTGGCCCTGCCGCCCTGGCGACGGCGGGTCCCGGACCCCCTGGCGTTCCACCGCTACGTGTCCGGGGACCCCACCGTGCACGTGCGGGGGACCGAGCTTCCCGGGCTCACCTTGGCGCTGCCGGGTGGCGAGCGTGGCTTCCGTGCCGTTCAGGCCGGGGTGAGCGAGCTGCTGCGCGTCCCCTGGTCGGAGGTGACGCGACGGGGCCCCGCACGTCGGCTCGTGGTCAGCGCGACCGTCGAGCTCGGCGCACTGTCGATCTCCGAAGTCGCCCGGCTGGCCGGCGTGACACCGCGCGCGGTGCGCCAGGCCAGTGTTGGGTCCGATCCCAGGGTGGCCCAGGTGGCCCAGGTCGTCGGGGATGCGCGCTTCCCCGGCCTTGTGGTCCAGGACCTGCGCTGGCAGTCGGGGTGGCGCCGCTACATGCGGCGGCGAGGCATCGCGCGCGGGCCACGGGGGTAAGGGCGCTGGCCCACTGGGCTTCGGTTGGGCTCCGCTTCGGGTGGCGGCGGGTCAGATGGATGTAGAGCCGGCGTCGAACTTCCGATCTCATTGTAAAGCCGCCCTCCAACTTCCGGTTTGCGGCCACAAACCGGTTCGGGGTGGGTCTATGCGGCGTGTCGGGGGCCATTCCGTGGCCCGGCGCGGCCCGGACGGAAGTCGGAGGGCGGCTTTACAACTCAAGGGGAAGTTCGACCGCGGCTCTACAACTCCGCGCGGGTAGACCGCCGCCCAGCGGGTCACCCCGACCCCATGCCCATGTGGTTGTTCGCTCGGCTGGAGAGGGACCAGCCCTTGAGGGTCACGGCCCGTGCGCCCTCGGCGACGAAGGGGTCTGCGTCCGCGATCGCGCGGCAGTGGCGCCAGACCAGATCCAGCGGGGTCACGTCGACGGTCGGGGTCAAGGTGAGGACCCAGCGGTGAAGGGACTTGCTCACAGCGCCCGACCCAGCGTGATCACGCTCTCGTAGTAGTCGTCCAGGCTGCGCGGCCGGGCGTTCCGGTTCTGCTTCTCCAGGCGCACGTCGGTCTGGTCCACGACCTCCAACCCAGCCAGGGTGGCCAGCTCGCGGAAGATGGCGTCGCAGTGCACCTGGTAGAGCACCTCGCGGGTCTTGAAGCGGTAGAAGGTGCTGCCCTTGCCGATGACGTAGAGGGCCTGTCCGCCGGGCACGAGCACCCGACGGGTCTCGCGCAGGGCCCGCAAGAGGTCCCGGTGGTAGCGCAGGGTCGGGGCGGCCTTGATCCGGCGCAGCTCATCGGCCTGGAGCCAGGCCACGAGCTGGTGCACCGCATCCGGCAGCGCCTCGGTCTCCTGCCCGGCTGCGGCCTTCATGCTGCCCACCGAGCCGGTCTCGGCACCCGCGATCTCCTCGGCGGTGAGCAGCCCCAGCGCGGTCAGGCTGATGGACTTGCCGATCAGGTAGGCCTCTCTGCCACTGGACGCCGGCAGGTACGGCGGCGACGTGAGCACCACCGAGACCGAGGCGTCGGGCACGTCCAGAGCGGTGGCGTCGCCCCGGAGCAGCTGGATGGGCGCCCGAGCCTGGGACCAGACCCCCTCGAGCGCAGCCAGCACCCGGCGGGCCTTGACCGCCCGCTCCAGGGCCGAGCTCACCAGGGACCCCAGACTGCGCTGGCGGACCTCCAGCGCGAAGCGGCCGACCCCGGTGCCCATCATGCGCACGTTGAACTTGCGCACCAGCGCGTCCGAGAGGCACGCCGCCATGACGGATCTGAGCCCAGGATCCGAGGCCGCGAGCAGGGTGTCTCGCCAGGTCGCGATGTCTTGTTCGACCGCGAGCCGTTCGTCGCTCAGGCCCTTGCGGTCCCACTTCTTGGCCATCCAGGGCGGCAAGGCGTAGGGCCCAGGATCGGAACACGGCTTCGCCACGGCGACTCGGGCGGCGTCGGCGAGTACGTCCGCGTCGATCCGCAGCAAGGCCCGCTTGGCCCGGGCGATGGCGACGGAGAGCGGGTCCAGGTCCACCCCGACCGCAGGCGCACCCAGGTCCGAAGCTTCGAAGGCGGTGGTGCCGCTGCCGGAGAACGGGTCCAGCACGGTGCGCTGACCGTCCGGACCCGCGGGCACCGAGTCCAGGGCCACGTGGAGGCGTGCTCGCACCATGCGGGGGAAGAACTTGGCCTTGTAGGTGTGCAGGCCGTGCAGGTGCGGGGTCGAGGTCTGCTTGCGAGCCAGGGCCTTGCGCTGCACGGGCGTGGGGTCGTCGTCAGCCAGCGCCTGCACCCAGGCCCGAGCGCCGTCGCCGCTGGGCGAGCTAGCGCTCAGGGTCAGGAGCTCTCCCAACGCAAGCCGTGGCACCGCCGTGATCCGGTCGCCGTCCCTGACCCACCAGCCCGCCGGCGCCAGCTCGGCCGGTCTGGGCCCCGCGAGGCTCTGCACGAAGGCCAGCCGGTCCACCGCCTGGGCCAGGGGCACCCGCAGGCCTCGGGCACTCAAGGAGCCGTCGGCCTGCGCCACCACACCCTCCGCCACGTGCCGCACTTCGGCCAGGGCCAGAGCCCGGTCCCCGGCGGGGAGGCCCGACCGCAGGGTGAGCTGCCAGTCCATCAGCCGCCCAGCAGGGCTTCGGTGTCGTCGTCCAGGTACAGCCCGTCGAGCAGATCGGTCGCCCACTGCACGCCGTCGGCCGCCAGCTGGCGCGTGGCCCGGACCGCCGCGAGCTGCGCGGGCAGGGTCTCTGACCAGACCGTGCCCTCCAGGAAGCGCAGTGTGGCCGGGTCCGGCCGCCCGCGTCCGCCTGCGACCAGCGCCACGCACCGCTCGCAGATCATCACGGCCCGGTCGGTGTCCGGGTCCTCGAACAGCGGCGGGATCTCGACGACCCGGAGCGAGGTGTGGTCGTCGCAGAGCTCGCAGCGGTTCCGGGCCCGTCGGGACAGCTGGCGACCCAGGCCGGCCACCGCAGCCACGCGGGCGTCGTGTTGCTGGCGGCCACGGCTCATGAGGCGTCCTGGAGCGGGGCCAGGAAGACGATGCGGCTGCAGGCCGGGCAGGAGTCGTGCATCGCGTCGGTGTAGCGCCCCCCGTCCAGGGTGATGGGCTCGCTGCAGGAGGGACAGGTGCCCTTCACCCGCGTCAAGCGGGCGTCCGTGCGCCAGGCGCTGACCGCCGCGACCAGGCCCAGCAGTGGAAGCAGCCAGGTGGTGACCAGGTGCAGCACGGGCACCAGCACCAGCGGTGCCGCCGCCAGGAAGCCCCCGACCCCGAAGACCACGGCCTTCGTGCCCCGGGCCTTGGCGTCGTAGACGGCCCAGGTGCCCGAGGCCTCCTGGGTGGCCCCGCCCTCGTTGCGCAGCTGGACGCGGGTCTGCATGGGGCGCCTCTAACGCCCTGCTTCGGCGGTCATCATGCGGGCGAAGCGGCTGGCGCTGTCCCCCTCGGTCAGCATGCAGGTCACCGTCTCGGTTCCCTGGGTCACAGCCACGGTCCGTCCGAGCTCGCTCACGGTCGCCCCGGCGACCTGGACGGTGCCCGTGACCCGGTTGAGCTGCCAGCTGCTGAGCTGGCCGTCGTGCACGGCGCAGCCGCTGCTCCCATCGCTGATGGCGCTGGCGTCCAGGTACAGGGTCGGGATCTCGTCCGGCCCCACGACGCCCATGTCCCGCAGCTGTCCCAGGCGCCAGGGACCCGCTTCGTGGCCGGCCATCAGGCCGCTGGCGGTGGGGTCCTCGGGCAGGGTCAGGGCGACCATCGACAGCATGGCGCAGGTGCTCCCGGAGCACATGATGGTCAGCAGCAGGATGGCGTAGAAGGCCATGCCCAGGGACTGGATGGTGCCGAGGCACCCCAGCTTCTCCTCGATCTCCGGCGGGGTCTCCGGCGGGGTCTCCGGCGTCTCGGGGCTCAAGAGTCGGGGCTCCCGGGCGCGCGGAAGCGGGCGATGATCTCCTTCATGATCTCGGTGGTGCCACCGCCGATGGGGTAGAGCCGGGCGTCTCGGTAGAGCCGCTCCACCAGGCACTCGCGCATGTAGCCCATGCCGCCGTGGAGCTGGACCGCCGCGTCGGTGACGAAGCTGCAGGCGTCCACCGCGGCGTTCTTGACCATCGCGATGCGGGCGGGATCGACCTCGTCCCGCTGGACCTCGGCGGCCACGACGCTCACGAAGGCCCGTGCCTGGGCCTCGCGGGTGGCCATGTCGGCCAGCCGGTGGCGGCTGACCTGGAAGCTGCCGATGGGACGCCCGAAGGCGCTGCGCTCCTGGACGTAGGCGTCGCTCGCGTCGAGGGCCAGCCTTGCGATGGCCACACAGGTGGCCCCGATGAACAGTCGCTCGGTGGCGAAGTTCATCATCATGGCGGCGAAGCCCTGGTCCTGTTCCCCCAGCAGGTTCTCGGCCGGCACGCGGCAGTCCTCGAAGAAGATCTCTGCCGTGTCGCTCGCCCACCAGCCCATCTTCTTCAGGGGCTTGCCCACGCTGTAGCCGGGGCTGGTGCTCTCCACGACGAACAGGGAGAGGCCGCCAGCGCCGGGGCCCCCGGTCCGCGCGGCCACCGTCAGCAGGTCCGCCCGCTGGCCGCTGGTGATGAAGGTCTTGGCCCCGTTGAGCACATAGTGGTCGCCGTTGCGCACGGCGCGGGTCGTCAGCCCCGCCACATCAGAGCCCGCCCCAGGCTCGGTGATCGCCAGGGCGGCGATCTTCTCGCCCCGGAGCACCGGCGGCACCCAGCGGGCGATCTGCTCGGGGGTGCCGGTGTTGAGCAGCGGTGGCAGCGCGATGCCGTGGCTGCCCAGACCCATCGCCGTGCCGACAGAGCCGCCACGCACGAGCTCCTCGGCCACGATCAGGCCGTGGAAGATGTCGCCGCCCATGCCCCCGACCTCTTCCGGGTAGGCGGCGCCCAGGATGCCGGCGTCGCCCGCCAGCGGGTAGAGCGCGGCGTCGAAGAGGTTGGCCTCCTCGAACGCCTCGGCCCGGGGCGTGATGTGTCGCTGGACCCACCCGCGCACGCTCTCGCGAAACGCGTGGTGGCTGTCGTCCCAGTAGATCGGCAGCATCGGCAGTCGATAGCCGGTTCCGGTTAGAAGGGCCCCCATGACGGCGACCGAGCGGAAGCTGCTGCGCAAGCTCAGGCGAGCGAACAAGGACTTCGCGCTGGTCGAGCCGGGCGACCGGGTGATGGTCTGCCTGTCCGGCGGCAAGGACAGCTACGGCCTGCTCTACCTGCTCCAGCAGCTCCGGCCGACCGTGCCCTTCGACTTCGAGCTGGTCGCCGTCAACCTGGACCAGGGCCAGCCGGGCTTCCAGCAGTACGTCATCGCCGACTGGTGCGACGCCATGGGCGTCGACAAGCACATGGTGACGCAGGACACCTACAGCGTGGTGCTGGACCGGGTTCCCGAGGGTCGCACCTATTGCTCTCTGTGCAGCCGCTTGCGTCGCGGCGTGCTCTACCGTGTGGCGGTCGAGCTGGGCTGCACCAAGATCGCCCTGGGCCACCACCGGGACGACCTGGCCGAGACCCTGCTGCTGAACCTGTTCTACGCGGGCCAGCTCAAGGCCATGCCCCCCAAGCTCTTCAGCGACGACGGCCGCAACGTGGTCATCCGCCCGCTGGCCTACTGCGCCGAGGAGGACCTGGCAGTGTTGGCCCAGGAACGGGCCTTTCCGATCCTGCCCTGCGACCTGTGCGGCTCCCAGGACAACCTCAAGCGCAAGCGCATCAAGGGGCTCTTGACCGAGCTCCAGGGCGAGAACGCCAACGTGAAGGGCAGCGTGCTGGCAGCGCTGGCCAACGTGCGGCCGACGCACCTGCTGGACCGGGACCTGAGCCGCCAGCTGGGTCTGACGCCGACGGGGCTGGATGAAACGTTGGGTGCGTTGGGACCACCGCAGCTGGGGTGTTCGTGAGCTGAGGACCCTCTTGTCCCTGAGGCCCCCTCAAGTCGCCAACAACCCCCCGTCCACCGGCACAGCCGCCCCCGTCATCCAGGGGTTCTCCAACACCGCCACCGCCGCACTCGCCACCGCCTGTGGCGTGCCCAGCCCCAGGGGATGCAGCGTCGCCAGATCCGCCAGATCGTGCCCGGCTGTCATCGGCGTCGGCACCACCCCACACAGCAGGCTGTTCACCCGCACCCCCAGGTCCGCCAGCTCGACCGCCAGGCTGCGCGACAAGCTGAGCTGCGCCGCCTTGGCCGCCGCGTAGGCCCCGGCCCCGGGTGCCGAGCGCACCGCCAGGGTCGAGCCCAGGAAGACCACGCTGCCCGGCCCCTGCAGCCTGGCTGCCCAGGCCCTGGTCAGCATCGCCGGGCCCACCACGTGCACGGCGTAGAGTCGTTCGAACGCCCCAGCCGACCAGCCTGAGATGAGGCCGCCCTCCAGGTGCCCGGCCGCGTGCACGATGCCGTCGAGCGGGCCCGTGCGCTGCAGGAGCAGCTCGGGCGCGCCGGTCACGTCGCCCGTCACCGCGCGGGCCCCGGTCTCGCGGGCCGCCTGGTCCAGGACGTCGGCCCGCCGCCCCAGGATCACCGCCCGATCGCCGAGCAGCGCCGCGACCGCTCGGCCCAGCCCGGTGCCCCCACCGGTCACCAGGATCCGGTTCATCCCTCCTCCCGCAGCGGAACTTCGTCCTCGGGGATGAACGGCGGCGCGTCCAGGCACAGGATGCTGCTGATCCCGGTGCCGGTGTTGCGGTAGCCGTGGGCCCGTCCACGGTCCCAGGTGAAGCGCTCGCCTTCGGCCAGCGGTCGGGGCTCGTGGCCCTCTTGCCAGCCCACGAGCCCGTCGCCCAGGATCAGCTCGGCCTCGCGCATGCGGCGGTGGACGTGGCGGGGAATCTCCCGGCCCGGCGCCACGTTGAGCCGGTAGACGCCCAGTCGGCGCGTCTCAGCGATCACGTCGACGGTGCCCCAGTCGTTGTCCTCGCGGAGGTAGGTCTGGGCCGCAGCCAGGCCGGCCTGGGTCACCACTGCGCGGGCCTGGCCGGGCAGGGCCCCGTACTTGGTCAGCCGCACCGTGGCCCGCTGGGGCGACGGTGCGGCCGCCCCCTCGATGGCCGGGAGCAGCAGCGCTCGGAGCAAGACCCAGGACGCGGTCTCGAGCAGGTAGAACCGGCCGGCCTCGAGGAGGAAGCCCACGTCGCGGGCGACACGGTCATAGCAGAAGGTCTGGCGCAGGTCGTCGCCCATGGCCGCGGCCTGGGCGTCGACCACCACCTCCAGGTCCACCCTCACGGACTGGGGCGTGACCCGCTCCGGGTCCCGGACCCCGATCAGGCACTCCACACGCAGGTCTTCGACAGCGATGGTCGTGAGCATCAGCCGGCCTCCATCGGTCCGCCCACGGAGCGGCCCCCGTCCACGGCCCAGATCTGGCCGGTGACGTAGGGGGCGTCCAGGGCGAGGAACACGGCCGCTCGGGCGATGTCGTCGGCCGAGCCGAAGCGGCCGGCCGGGATGGTGTCGCGCAGTCGAGCCAGCGCGTCCGGGCCCAGGTCGTCGGGGGGCAGGACGGTCCCCGGTGCCAGGCAGTTGACGCGCACCGCGGGGGCCAGCTCCAGGGCCAGGGCCCGGGTCAGGTGGTGCAGGGCGGCCTTGGAGACGCAGTAGTGGGCGTACCCCGGCGCGGGCCGGTCACCGGCGATGTCCCCCAGGTTCAGCACGCAGCCGCCGCCGGCCAGGCGCGACGCCCGCAGGCCCGGCAGCAGAGCCTGGGTCAGCAGGGCCGGCGCCCTGACGTTGAGGGCCTGCATCGCGTCCCAGGCGTCGGGTGTGAGGGCGTCGAAGGGCACGGCTTCGTAGGCTGCCGCGCTGTGCACCACCACGTCGATCGCACCCGCTGCGTCGGCCACCGCCTGCACCCCCGCCACTGTCGCCAGGTCCCCCTGCACCACTCGGCCACCCAGCTCGCGGGCCAGCGCGCCCGCGGCCACCAAGGAGTGCCTGCAGTGCACCACCACGTCGGCCCCGCGCGCGGCAAAGGCACGGCAGATCGCCGCCCCGACGCGCACCGCGCCCCCGGTGACCAGCACCCTGGGGCCCTCAGCGGCCACGCTCGGCCTCCTCGACCGGTGTGTCCAGGTGCCGCCGCAGCCGCTCCAGGTCGTCGGCCAGCGGGGCCTGGAAGCGCAGCTTCTTGCCGGTCAGAGGGTGTCGGAAGCCCAGGACGGCCGCGTGTAGCGCCAGGCGCCGCGCCCGCCGGCCGACCTTGCGCGAGCCGTAGAGGGTGTCCCCCAGCACCGGGTGCCCCAGGTCCTCCAGGTGCAGGCGCACCTGGTGGGTCCGCCCGGTCTGCAGGGTCGCCTGGACCACAGAGGCGTAGTGGTCCAGGACGGCCAGCCGCGCGAAGTGGGTGGTGGCCTCCAGGGCGTCCGGCGCCTGGCCGCAGCCCCGCCGCCCGTCCCCCCGATTGCCAACCAGGCTGGCGCTGTGTTCGAGGGGATCCCGGGCAAAGGCCCCGTGGACCAGGGCCAGGTAGCGGCGCTCGATCTCGTGTCGCGCGAAGAGCCCCTTCAGGCCGGTCTGGCACTGGGGCGTGCGAGCCACCAGCATCAGGCCGCTCGTGCCTTCGTCCAGGCGGTGCACCGGCAGTGCGCGGCCCAGCAGCCGCGCCGCCCAGGTCACCAGGTTGTCGTCCTGGCCCCGCCTGGGTGCCGCCACGCTCAGGAACCCCGACGGCTTCCACAGCACCGCGAGGTGGCTGTCCTTGAAGACCAGCGCCGGGTCCCGTCCGACCTTGAGCCGAGGCGCCTGGTGCCAGATGCGCACGGCTCCAGGGTCCACCATGCGCCCACCGTCTCCGGTGGGCACGTCGTGGAGGCGGATCTTGCCCGTCTCGAGCGCCCGGCGCAGCGCCCGACCGTCCAGGCCCTGGGATCGCAGGTGGTCGATCAGCCGGACTTGCCCAGCTGCCATCAGAGGGCCGGGCTCAGGATCAGGGTCTCGACCGCATGGGCCCGCACGTCGGCGTCGTGGAACCACAGGGGCACCATCTCGCCGAACAGGAGGGGCTCGGACATGTCGTCGTAGTGGGGGTGGCCTGGGGCGCCGGACTGTCCCGGCGGCACCAGGATCTGGGCGGCGCCGACATCGCCCAGGGGCACGACCACGCGCATCGAAGGGGCCCAAGCAGTGCCCCAGCCCTTGGACCAGGAGACCCCGCCGACATTGACCGTGTGGCCGGTGCCGCCCCACTCCAGCGGGTCGGGGTTGAAGAGCTTCTCGGGCAGGCCGCCGGCGTTGGAGAACACGTGCTTCCAGGTGAGCAGGTGCACGCCGCCCCAGGTCAGCCCGTCCAGGGACTCATAGGTCTCGCGCAGCTCGGCGCAGCCCGCCGCCAGGGCCTGGCGGGTCTCGAGCTCCCGGTTGGTGTAGAAGCCCTGCCAGCCGTCCCGGTCCAGGTAGCTGGCCCCGGGGCTGGTGGCGGTCAGGTAGATCTCGACGCCTTCCGCCCCCAGCAGGTCCTTGAGCCCCTGGCGCACCATCGCTTCCTGGAAGACGGTCCAGCCCAGCGCGCCCGTGTCGTCGGGGCGGGCCTGGTAGTCCCACGCGCTCAGCCACTCCCAGCACCGGGCCGCGTCGCTGGTCGACGGCTTCTGCACGCCCTCGATGAGCTCGGGCAGGCGGGTGCGGGCGTGCAGATCCAGCAGGTCTCGCTGGATCCGGATCATGGAGCCGGTCGTGTGGGCGTCGCCCTGCTCGATCAGCTCGCCGATGCGCTGCAGTCGCCAGTCCGGCACGTATGAAGTGGTGACAGCCGCGGCGTCCTCGTCGCTCAGCCAGTCCGGCCAGCTATTCGCCGCATGCACGTAGCCGTGCTTGGGCTTGCGCCGGGTGCGCTCGGGCTCCTGCCAGCCGTCCCAGCCGTGCTCGGGCAGCCAGGCCGGGTAGGGCAGCATGCCCGAGTGGGCCTTGCGCTTGGGCAGGGTGCCCATCAGCGCCGAGCCGAAGTCGCCCTGGGTGTCGGCGAAGACCATGTGCAGGCCGGTGACCATCGGCGCACCCGCCAGCGCCAGGGCTTCCTTGACCGTGCCGACCTTGTGCAAGGCGTCCAGGGTGTCGGGGCTGGTCTCGATTAGGGCCGTGCCGGTCCACTGGAGCGCCGCGAAGTACTCGGCGGTCGGGTCCGTGAGCACCGGACCGAGCTCGGTCAGGGCGACGTCGCGCACCACCGGGCCGTCGGCGCCCTTGACCGTGAGGGTGAGGCGCTTCCAGGTCAGGTCCCGGTGCTCGCCTGCCAGCAGGTAGCCGTTGTCGCCGTCCCGCTTGAGCACCGCCACGTCGACGTAGTCCGCCATGGTGTTGGTCACGCCCCAGGCCACCTGGCCGTTGTGGCCCGACGCCACGCCCGGCAGACCGGGTCGGGTCGCACCGGCGACGTGCAGCTCGCCGCCCTGGACGTCCAGGGCGTACCAGTTCGCCGGCGCCGCGGGTCCCAGGTGGGGGTCATTGGCCAAGAGCGGCTTGCCGTCGCCCGTGAGCTTGGGCCCCACCACCCAGGCGTTGCTGGCCGCGGGCTCGGGCCGGCCGCCCCACAGCTTGAGCCACGACGCCGCGGTCTGGGTGAACGGGCCGATCTCGACCTGGCGCAGCTCGTTCCACCAGGGATCCACCGGCGCCATGCGCGCCGGGTCGTGCCGGAACAGCAGGTCCAGGGTCTCGGCGTCGAGCTTCTTGCGCAGCTGCAGCGCGGCGATCTCACGCTTGAGTCCGCTGGCCAGGGTCCAGGCCATCAGGTAGGACACGGACACGCTGTCCGCCGGGGTCCACGGCTCCCAGTCCAGGCCCGCGCTTCGGTACTCCAGGGGCAGCCGCTTGCTCGATGCGACCGCTGCGTTCAGGCCCGCCGCATAGGACGCCATGGCGAAGCGCACCTCGGGCGAGCTCGCCTTGAGGACCTCTTCGGCCTGAGCCCGCACGCCCAAGGCCTGGTGGAAGGCGTCGGTGTCGACGAAGCCTTCGCCGATCCACTCGGACAGCCGCCCCTGGATGAGTCGCCGGGACATGTCGGCCTGGAAGAGCCGGTCCTGGCCGTGCACGAAGCCCATGCCGTACCAGGCGTCGTTCTCGGTCTGGGCGCGGATGTGGGGGATGCCAGCGTCGTCCCGCAGGATCTCGATCTTGCCGGGGAGCCCATCGGCGGCCACGTCGCCGCTGGTCGTGGGGAACGACATGCTGCGGGTCGCCAGGCCGATCACGGCGCAGGAGGTCAGCAGGGGCACAGCAGCGAGAGCGGGCAACCAGCGGGGAGTGCGCATGGGCCCCCGGCTAACCCGGCACTCAGCCCCGGTCGGGGTAGCGGACCTCGACCAGCTCCAGCACGCGCAGGCCTCCAGGCACCCGGACCCGGACCTCGTCGCCCGCGTCCTTGCCGATGAGGGCGTGGCCCACCGGGCTCTTGTAGGAGATCTTGCCCTGCTCCAGGTCCAGCTCGTCCTCGCCCACGATGCGCAGGGTCTGCTCCTCGCCCTCCTCGTCGGCGATGACGACCGTGGCCCCGAAGCGCACGGTGGGCGGGCTGAACTCCGACGGGTCCACGACCATGATCTTGTCCAGCCGGCTCTGGAGGTAGTGCAGCCGCCGGTCGATCTCCCGCAGCCGCTGCTTGCCGTACTGGTACTCCGCGTTCTCGGAGCGGTCGCCCAGGGAGGCGGCGTACTGGACCTCGGCCGTGATGCGCGGCCGCTCCTTCTTCATCAGGAACTCGTACTCCGCGACGATGGCGGCGTACCCCTCGGGTGTGATGTAGACGACCATGCCGGGTGTCCTATCGTCCACGTGGGAGGTCGAGCATGTGGTGGGCCCTGGTCCTGGCGCTGTCCTGTAGCCAAGAGCAACCCCGGGAGGCGGTGGTGGACCACCTGGCCATCGCTCGGGAGGCCCTGAGCACCGGAGACCAGGCCGGTGCAGCGACGGCCCTGGACGCCCACCTGGTCGCCCACCCCGACGACGCCGACGCCTGGGCGGACCGGGGCAACCTGGCGCTGGCGGCGGACGAGCTGGATCCGGCCCGGGACGCCTACCAGCGGGCTCTGGCTCTCGACGCCGAGCAGCCGGTGGCGCTGGCCGGGCTGGCCACGGTCGCGCTCCTGGGGGATCGCCCGGAGCAAGCCCTTGGACTGTTCAAGCGGGCGGTCGCTGCCGACCCGCGCTCCGCGACACCGCTGGTAGGTCTGGCCCGGGCCGAAGAAGCGCTGTCCCAGCTCAGCCTGGCCGAGCAGCACCTGCACGCGGCGCTGGCGCTGGAGCCCGAGCGGCTGACCGCACTCCTCGCTCTGGGCCGAGTCCAGAATGGCCAGGGCAAGCCCGACGCTGCCATCGCGACCCTGGGCCGGGCCACGGCGCTCGCGCCCCGGGACCCCCAGGCCTGGGCCACCCTGGGGCGGGCGCACCTGTTGGCTGGGCACGCCAGCCGGTCGGGCCAGGCCTATGCCCAGGCTCTGGACCTGACCGAGACCGCGGACCTGCACCTGGAGGCGGCATTCGTGCACGACCTGGAGGGCGGCGATCCGAACCAGGCGGTGCTCCACCTCAAGCGGGCCCTGGCGCTCGAGCCCCAGCACGCGGGGGTGCTGGCCAAGCTGGGCGAGGTCTTCGAGGCCCTGGGCGATCTCCCCCAGGCCACCCAAGCCCTGGAGCTGGCCGTCGCCGCCGATCCGACCCGCTGCGACGCGCTGGTCAACCTGGGTCGGGCCCGACAGACGGCCGGGCGGCTCGCCGACGCCCTCTCGCGCTACGAGCAGTGCCTGGCCCTGGAGCCGGAGCACCCGGCTGCGCTGGCGAACCGGGCGGCGGTTCAGGCGGCGATGTAGGCCGCGGGACCGGGATCGAGGCCTCGCCAGCGCCGCCAGCGCAGGTACAGCCGCCGGGCCACTTCGGGGTGCAGCAGGACCGGGTAGGCACCGAACACCACGTACGAGAACGGCCCGACGTTCATCAGCACCTGGATGCCCAGGTGCATGCCGACCCCGACGAGCAGCAGCCAGGGGTTCGTGCGGCGGAACAGGATGAGCACGGCAAAGGTGCACTCGAAGGCCAGGGTCACCCAGCTCAGGGCCTTCATGGCCCAGGGCACCCCCGACAGCCAGACGCCGAGTGGTCGGCTGCCGAACCACTGGTGGACCATGTCATAGGCCAGGGCGTCGCCGGTCCACCAGCCCGGCTCGGTGAGGGCCTTGAACCACCCGGTCGACGTGTAGAGCGCCCCAAAGGTCAGCATCAACACCCACCGGCCGACCGGACTGCGCCACTTGCCCGTCAGACCGCGCTCGTGGATGGGACCGGCGAGCATGCCCAGGCCGATGAAGAGCAGGAGCCGGTCGTAGGCCTTGACGCTCAGGGCCTCGGATGCCAGGAAGGTCCAGCCCGCCACCAGCCAGACCACGACACCGATCTTGGCCGCGCGGCCGCCCCACAGGACCAGCAGCAGGGCCGCGGTGGTGATCCACCAGAGCTGCCACGCCGACGCCTCGCTGAGCACGACGTGCTGGGCCATGTGGAAGGGCGCCACGTCGAAGACCATGTCCGTCACGCCATAGGCGTCACCGATGTGGCTGGCCCGCTGGCCATGGGCCCCGAGGGCCGAGAGGGCGAAGAGCACGCGGGCCGCGGTCCAGCCACCGGCCCAGTGGGGCTGGAAGAGCCGGTCCAGCATCAGTAGACGCTCCCCGGCACCGAGGGGTGCGGCCAGCTGCAGTCCCAGTCCGCCAGCCGCCTGAACTTGTAGTGGCCCCGGGGCTGCTCCAGCTGGCCCAGGGTGGCCCGCCACTTGAGCTCGTCGATGCGCACCCGATCGGGGGTCTCGTCCAGGCGGTGGCAGGTGCTGCTGGCCAGGATGCCGACCCGGGAGGCCCGTCGACGGAACGGTCCGCGCTGGTAGCGCGGCCCGGACTCGGTCCTGGACGGGTAGAGGGCCATCAGATCCACCGGCTGCCAGCCGTCGTCGTAGAGCGCATGGCCCTGGACCTCGACGTGCCACCGGTCCATGCCGGTGAACATCTTCCAGTTGCCGAACCAGAACCACTCGATGTTCGACTGGACGAACGTGGGCACGCTGCTTCGCATGTCCATCGACAGCAGGGCGTAGTTGACGCACAGGCCGAAGTAGAGGCCGAGCCCCACCACGCCGATCAGGGCCGGCAGCCGCCGCCAGCGAGGGGTCGTCCGGACGTCGGCACCTGCCGGGGGTGTCGTCATGGGCGGCGTCTATCCGGGTTGACCGGGCCGGGCCCCCGTGTGAAGGGCGCCCCCTGACGCCCCCTGACGCCCTCGGAGGCCCCATGTCCCGCCCGCTCTTCGGTCTGCTCCTGCTCGGTGGCTTGACCAGCTGCGACCAGGTCGCACAGACCTCGGTCGTCGGCGCCATCACCGATGCCCAAGGCCTCTCTGGCGGCGGTGTGCTGGTCCGGGGCGAAGACGACGTGGCCCGGTGGAGCAAGGCCCTGAACCTGGTGCCGACCCGAAGCCCCCACGCAGAGATCCTGCGTCGCTTGGAAAAGGCCAAGGGACTCGTCTTCGTCGACGATCCGGACAAGGTCCGGGGCCTGCCCAGCTCGCTGGACGTCGTCCCCCTGTTCGAGGCCGGCGAGCCCGGGGGGCTGTGGCTGGAGAACAGTGAACAGGCCGTCGCCGATGCCCTCACGGCACGCGGTGGCGACGCGGTGCTGATCCGACGCGAGGTGGCCCCGTCCCTGGACCGGAACCAGGGCGTGCTCAACCGGCTCTACAACGACGACCACCACCCGTGGTTCAAGCTGCTGGCCGTCGACCGCCACTTCCTGCTCTACCGGGTCATGGAGAAGCCGCTGGTCTTCCCGCCCCAGCTGGCCGCCCTCGTGAGCCGGCAGATCCGCGCCATCCTGCGCGGGGACCCGATCCCCAAGATGGAGGGGCTCAAGAGCGAGGACGGCAAGAAGTGGAACCTCGTCGCGTCCGTGCGTCGCGAGGGCGGCCAGGCCAACGCCATCGGCATGTGTCTTCGCAACACGCTCCAGGAGTGCATCGTGGAGCTGGCCAAGGACCTGGAGCGCGAGCACCGCCGGGGCCCGGAGCTCGAGGGCTTCGAGAAGCTCGGCGACCAGATCGACGAGATGATCCTCGAGGTGCATCGCATCACCGAGCGAGCAAGGGTGCTCCACTGGGAAGAAGAAGACCTGCTGGGCATGTGGGAGATGGGCATCGACGGCGCCGTGATCATCGACAGCACCATCAACAAGGCGGCGGTCTTTCCCGGCAGCATCGCCTACACCCGAGCCTTCCGGGACCCGGACCGCCTCCTGCGGCACACCGCCAGCCAGTTCAAGCTCTCGTCCCGCCGGCCCTGGCGCGACCCGAGCAACACCCTCGAGAAGATCCGCACCCTGCACTACATGGACTGGCCCGGCAAGGGCCTGATCCAGCTGTTCCGCGGCGTGCCCTTCGTGCCCATGGAGGCCGTCAACATCGAGGTGCTGGCCCAGTCCGTGGTCATGGGCGGCGAGTGGTACACCGAGAACACCGACGACAACGGCCGCATCAACTACAAGTTCTGGCCGTCCGAGAATCGCTACTCCGACGAGTACAACCTGGTCCGCCACACCCTGGGCGTCTGGAACCTGGTCCAGGCCTACGAGATGGACCCCCGGCCGGAATTCCTGGAAGAGGCCAAGAATGTCCTGGACTTCACCCTGAAGTACCGGGTCGACGAAGAGGACCGGGGCACCTTCTTCCGCTACAACAACAACCAGAAGCTCGGCACCGTGGTCGTGCAGCTGATGGGCATGATCGACCTGGCCCGGGCGGCGGACTCCACCGAGTGGGACGACCTGATGATCGCGATGGGGGACTTCACCCTGTCGATGCAGCTGCCCAACGGCAAGTTCGACCCCTACTACGTGCCCGACGACCACCCCTACGCCGACGCCGACAACGACATCGTGCCCGGCGAGGCGCTGCTCGCCCTGGCCATGCTCGCTGAGTACTTCGACGACAACGACAAGTGGCTCGCCCCCGTCGAGAAGTACTTCGACTACTACATGCCCTGGTGGGAGAGCCGGGTCACCCAGCGTCAGGACGACATGCCCTGGCCGTCCGATCACTACGCCGACAAGACCCGGCTGGACCTGGTCCAATTCGGTCCCTGGACCGTGATGGCCGCCAACAAGGTGCACGGCCTGACCGGCGACGAACGGGTGGCGAAGTTCGGCCTCGAGGTCGGCCGCTGGATGATCGACAACTACATGTGGCGGGCCGACAACACCCCGTGGCCCGACTACACGGGCGGCTACTACAAGATGCCCAACGAGCTGCCGGCGATGCAGGCGTTCTGCTACTCCGAGGGCACGGCCGCGGCGTACTCCCTGGCCCGGCGCTTCGACCCCGAGCAGGCGCCGTACTTCGAGGAGGCGACCCGGGAGTCCATGCGCTTCGCCTTGGTCATGCAGTACGACGGGTGGAGCGGCTACCCCTTCTCACGGGACCACGTCGTCTACGGCGGCACCCGCTACGCGATGAACGAGACCAAGGTCCGGGTCGACTACGTGCACCACGCCCTGGACTCGGTCTACCACTACGTGCTCGAGGCCCGGAACGACCCGGCGTTGCCGGACCACATGTACCAGCGCTTGTCTCCGGAGAGCCGCCTGGTCGAGGTCTCGCAGCCCACATGGGTCACCGCCGGCGAGGATCCCCACTGGATGGGCTCCGCCATGAAGGCGCTGGAGCAGTAGGGGTCTCTGTCAGCTCTGCTGCTGTTGGATGACCAGCAGGGCACTCCGGGCGTTGCGCTCGAGCTCTGACCAGCCGTGGTCGTGGGCAGCGCCGTTGAGCACCATGAGCGGAATCCACAGGTCGGCGCTCCGCAGGTCCGTCAGACCCCGCTCGGTGGCCAGGTTCCACCACTGGGCCGCCGCACGCTCGTCTCCTCGGGTGGCGGCACAGGCCGCCCGGACCAGCCCCACGTAGACCCAGACCCAGTGCTTGGGCTGGGCAGCCAGCGCCTCGGCGGCGCTGTTGGCTTCGCGGTCGGCGTCGGCGTAGCTCTTGGCGCCCAGATCCAGGAGCGCCATGTTCAAGTGCCCCACCGCCTGGAGCACTTCGTAGCCCCGCAGCCGGGCCATGCGGGTGTAGCGGGCGTAGAGGGCCCGGGCGTCGTCGGGCTGGTCCTGGAAGCGGCAGACCTCGCCCAGGTTGTTGAGGCAATTCAGCTGCATGCGGTAGTCGCCGCTGGTGGCCGCGATGCCTCGCGCGGTCTGGAAGGACTGCTGGGCACCCTCGAGCTCCCGCTGCTCCAGCAGGAGCATGCCCGTCGTGTAGTGGGCCTGGGCCACGTTGCGGGTGTCGCCGCTGGCGCGAGCAGCCCAGGAGAGGTCTTCGACCAGGGGCTGGGCTTCGTCGAGCCGGCCGAGCAGCAGGAACAGGCTGGCCAGGCCCCCGACCGCGAGCACGGCCTGACGGTGCTCCCGAGGCCGGATCGTCAGGACGTCCCGATAGGCACGCTCAGCCCCCGGGGCGTCGTTGAGCTGGGTGCACAGCAGGGCTTGGGCGTAGGCCACGTCGGCCAGGCCGTCGCTGTCCTGGTAGCGGTGAAAGACCCGTCGCGCTTCTTCCAGGAGGAGCCGGGCCCGGTTTACCTCGCCCTGGGCCAGGCAGGCCTGGGCCAACACGCTGCTGAGCCGGGCCTCGCCCAGAGGCAGGCCGCCGCGCAGGGCCAGGGCCTCGCGGGCCAGCTCCCGTGCCGCCTCGGGCAGGTCGGCCTCGAGCAGGGCCAGAGCCTTGAGGCGTCGTGCCTCCTGGCGGTGCTCGGCCGATGTCCGGGCAGCCCCGGCAGACGCGGTGTCCGCCGCTGCGATGGCCAGGTCGGCTGCGCGGGCCGCAGCCCGGGCTCGGCCTTGATCGAGCATGCTCCGGACCGCCCGATTCAGGGGGCCGATGGCGTCGCCTGCCTTGCCCGCGCGCAGCCGGTGCAGGCCCAGGGGCAGGTCCACGGCCATGCCTGTCCGGTCCCCGAGCTTCTGCCACGCATCGGCGAGCTGGTTGTGGATCTCCGGGGCCTGGGGCAGGCCCAGGGCCAGCCGGCGTGCGGTGCGGGCCAGGGCGCCGTCCTCGAAGCGCAACAGCCCGCCTTCTTCCTTGACCAGGCCCGTGGCCAGCAGGGCGTCCAGGCCCGTGGCGTTGACGTGCCGGATGATGCTCGTCGGCGGGGCCTCGCCAGCGATGGCCATGGCGGCCATGGCGTGTTCTGCGGCCTTGGGGTCGGTGCAGCTCGCCACCGCCGAGTCCAGGCGCCGGTGGTAGAGCTCCTCGACGTTGGCGGGAAAGACCTCCTCGAGGGTGAGCCCCTTGGCCAGCTCGAAGTACATGCCGGGTCCGGGCACCAGGACCCCTCGGGCGGCCCACTCCCGCAACAGGATGCCGGCGAGCAGGGGGGCGCCCTCGAGCAGGCGGGCCAGATCCTCGGCCAGGGAGGGCTCCAGCAGCAGGGACTCGGCCATCAGCTGGCGGGTCTGGTCGACCGTCAGCCGGGGCACGCCGATGCGCACGGCGCCCGCCTCCTGGAGCTCCTCGACCCGTCGGCGCAGAGCGGGGTCGTTGGCCAGGGCGTCGCCATCCAGGGTCGCCAGCACCAGCACCGGCAGGGTGCCCACCGCGCCCTCGAGCAGGGCCTCGGCGATGGCCAGCCCGTCGCCCTCGGCTTCGGCGTGCTGCACGTCCTCGAGCACCAGGCAGCTGCCGCCCCGCCAGGATCGTGCAGCCAGGTGCTGGTAGAGGAAGGTCAGCCCCAGGGCGCTGTTGGGCCGGCGCTCGCCCTGGAGCAGGTAGCCGCACCACCGAGCCAGGGTGCCGGCGTCCTGGAGCACCGTGGTCAGCGCCGTTCCCCGGTCCCGGGCGAGCCAGCGAGCGAGCCTGCCCTGCAGGTCGAGGCGGCTGTCGTTCCACGGCGCCAGCAGGTCGCGGACCGCGCCGATGTAGCCGTCGTCGATGCCAGCCGGGTCGTGGTAGCGCAGGCGCACGACCTCCATGAACCCGCCTTCCTCGAGCGGACGGGCGACGCTCGACACCAGCCGTGACTTGCCGGCGCCGGGCTCGCCGACGACCAACACCACCCGGGGGGCCTGCAGAGCAACGACCTCGCGGGAGGCCTGCCAGAGCACGTGCCGGGCGCGCTCCCGGGCGATGAGCGGGATGTCCCTCAGGGCGAACAGCGGCAGCGACGCCCGTGCCTTCGCGCCCCGTCCAGCGGCGGGCGGCGGCGCCGTGGGGATGGCGTCGGGCGCGACCTGGTTCCAGCGCAGGCTCAGCCCGACGCCGCTGCGGCTGGACTGCTCGAAGACCTCGTGGGCCACCGGGAGCGTGGAGTGGGTCTCGGTGGCCACGACCGGGCCGCGCCTGGAGACCCCGGTGTCGCCGTCGCCCCGCTGCAGCTGGTGGCGAGCCCGGCGCAGGCACCGGCGCACGTCTGCGGCGCGGTCGTAGCGCTGCCGAGGCTCCGGATCGAGCAGGTTCTTGACCAGTCCCAGCAGGGCTTCCGGCAGGAACAGCCCCGGCCTGGACTCCAGGCTGGGCGGGGCCTCGAGGCGGGCCCGGAGCAGCTCCTTGCGGCCGTCGCCCTTGTGGGGCCGCTTGCCGCTCAGAGCCTCGTACAACATGATGCCGATGGCGTAGAGATCGGTCCAGGGCCCGACCTCCTGGGGGCGCCCCTGGAGCTGTTCCGGCGCCATGTAGCTGGGGGTTCCGCCCACCCTTCGGGCGTCCTTGGCCAGCTCGCTGATGTCGTCGGTCACCCCCAGATCGGCGATCCAGGCCGTCGGCACGCCGTCCCCGGCGGTGAACAGCAGCACATTGGCTGGCTTCAGGTCTTGGTGGACCAGTCCCCGCGCGTGCAGGGTGGCCAGGGCCAGACAGACCTGTTCCAGCAGCGCCAGGAGGCCTTGGAGCTCGACGCCCTGGGCGAGCAGATCCCGCAGGTTGCCCCGGTCGGCGTGGGCCAGGGCCACGAAGGGGCGGCCATCTTCGAGGGTGCCGTGGTCGTGCACCGGCACCACGTGAGGGTGCACGACCTGGGCGAGCAGGGCGACCTCGCGGGCGAAGCGGGCCCGGAAGCGTGCGTGCAGGGCCAGGTTCCTGCGCACGACCTTGACCGCGACGTCGGCGCCGAGCTCCATGTCCCGGGCCAGGTAGACGTGGCCGGTGGCGCCGTCGCCCAGGTGATCTCGGCAGCGGTAGCGGGCAGGCAGCACCGGGAGCGCGACCTGTCGCTTGAAGCGGGCTCGCGAGGGGTTCTTCTTGTTGTCCCCACGCCCCTGACCGGGTGGTGCCATTGGGCGCAGCCTACCACCCGGCGCCCTCCGCGCCGGGGCGCCGCCGGGGTCGTGACGAACACGCGACGAAGGTTGACGGTGCCAGGGGGTGGGCCTAGGTGCGTGCCACAATGAATGAGCGCTCATTCAGAGCGGAGGAGACCCCGATGATGGACAAGCTGTGGACCGATGTGAAGGACGCGCCTGCGCGCCTTCGCGCCCGAAGCACGACCCTGGTGACCCGGGCCCGCCACCAGGCCTTCATGGTCCGGACCGGTGGCCAGGAGCGCATCTGGACCCTGCACACCAGTGCCCTGGCCGAGGTCGAGGACCTGCTGGCCCGCACCACCGAGCTGCCCCTGGTCAGCCGGGTGACGACGCCGGTGGAGCGGCTGGTGTCCGACCGCCTCGAGGCGAGCCTGGCCGTGCCGGTCCAGGACTTCGACGGCCTGAACGCCAAGGCGGCCATGCGCGCCGTCCGCGAGCTGGACCACCTGGGCCTGCTCCGGGTGCGCCGGTACGAGTCCGCCCACAAGGCGCGCAAGACCGTGCTCGATGCGGTGGCGAACCAGCTGGAGCGGCGGGCCCGTCCGCCCGAGAGCGCCGCGGCCTGACCGGAGCGGCTGCGCGAACAGCCAGCGGGACACACCGGCCAGTCCGGTGTGTCCCGTGTTCGCTTCGGGGGAGGGGACTCCCGGCCGGATCCGCATGGTCCCCGACGATGCCCGACTGGGCCCGCCGCTCTACGACCTGATGCTGGACTACCCGCTGCGGCCGGCCAAGGGAGCACTTGACCCGGGCGAGCGCGGGCATGCCGCCCAGCGCCCCCCTGAACTTCCCGGAGTCCCTCGTGGACTTCGTCATCCAGCGGGAGTGGTGATGGACCCACGACAACGAGACGACCTGCACGCCGAGGGGGAGTCCCCTGGGCCGGGGTCTGAGGGCTTGATCAGCCCTGGTCGCGCGGGGCGTACAGGGCCTGGATCGTCTCGGCCTCGCGGGCCAGCACCGTGCGGCGCTTGAGCTTCAGGGTGGGGGTCAGGTCCCCGGCCTCGGGCGTGAGGGCCCGGTCCAGGACCGCGTGGCGCTTGAGCTGCTGGAAGCGCGCGAGCTTGGCGTTGGCCTGGGCGACCGCGTCGGCGAACAGCGGCCCTGGATCGGGCTGGTCCACCCCGCCTTCGCGCTGCTTGCGGCGCCAGGTCTCCAGGGCGTCGAAGTCCGGGGCCAGCAGGGCGACCAGGTAGGGCCGCTCGGAGCCCACCACCACGGCCTTGTCCACGTAGGGGCTGCGCTCGAGCTGGTGCTCGATGGGCACGGGTGCCACGTTCTTGCCGCCGGCGGTGACCAGGATCTCCTTCTTGCGGTCCACGATGGACAGGAAGCCGTCGGCGTCGAGCTCGCCCAGGTCGCCGGTGCAGAACCAGCCGTCGACCAGGGCGTCGGCGGTCGCCTGGGGGTCGTGCAGGTAGCCCTGGAAGATCCCGGGGCCGCGCACCAGGACCTCGCCATCGTCTGCCAGGGCGAGCTCGACCCCGGGCAGGGCCCGGCCCACCGTGCCGAAGCGGTAGGCCCCGGGGGAGTTCGACGTGGCGGGGGCGGACGTCTCCGACAGGCCCCAGCCCTCGAGCACCAAGATGCCCATGCCGTGAAACCAGCGCCCGACCGCCGGATCCAGGGCCGCTCCGCCCGAGACCAGCATGCGCAGCTCCCCCCCCAGGCGGGCCTTGACCTTGGAGAAGACCAGGCGGTCCGCCAGGTGCCACTTCAGCGCCAGGAGCCAGGGCACCCCGAGGCCCTGCTCCTGGAGCCGGCTGCGGGCTTCGCCGACCCGGAAGGCCCAGGCGAAGACAGCGGCGACGCGGTCTCCGCGTGCCGCTGCGGTCTGCTCGGCCCGGTTCTTGATCTTCTCCAGCATGCGCGGCACGGTGGCCAGCACCGTGGGGCGGCCGATCTGGAGGGCTTCGGGCAGGGCTTCCAGGCCGTCGGCCCAGGTGCCCTGGATGTCCTCGACCAGCCCTCGGTACAGGGCGAAGCGCTGGAGCACGTGGGCCAGGGGCAGGAACACGACCGAGCGCTCGCCGGGCTCTGTGGGCAGGGCGTGGCGGGACGCGTGCACCACCTGGGTCAGGTTCTCGTGGCTCAGCACCACGCCCTTGGGGTCGCCGGTCGTGCCCGAGGTGTAGACCACGGTGGCCACGTCGGCCGGGCGCACGGCGGCCGCCCGCTCGGCCAGTGCGGCCAGGTCCGGGGCCGGGCGCTCCGCCGCCAGGAGGGCGTCGAAGGTCCAGATCTGGGCGAGCTCGGGCAGCGTGTCGCCCCGGGCGACCAGTGCGTCGCGCAGGGCCGGGTCCTCGACCACCGCGACGGTCGCGCGGCTGTGCTGGAGCTGCCAGGCGATCTGGTCCGGGGTCAGGGTGGGGTAGATGCCGACTGTGATGCCGCCCAGGCACAGGTTGGCGAAGTCCAGCGCCATCCACTCCGGCCGGGTCTCGCCCACGATCGCCAAGGGCACGCCGGGGCCTGCACCCAGGCCGGCGAGCAGCGGAACCAGCTGGCTGAGCTCCCAGTGGGACTCGCCCCAGGTCCGGGTCGTCCAAGCCCCGGCCACCTTGGAGCGGTAGGCCACCGTGTCCGCGCTGCGGGCAAAGCGGTCGAGCAGCAGGGCGGGAATCGTGTCGGCCACGGTGAGATAGGCTCCGGTCCTGTTGCGTATCCCCCCGGCATGCCCGATCCCACCGCACCCGTCCTGACCCAGGGCTCGGCCCTGGCCCGCTTCACGGCCGGCTTCCGCTACCCCTTCGCCGGGGTGCGCCACGTGATGGCGAACCCACGGCTGTGGTCCTACGCCGTGGTGCCCGCGTTCCTCACGGTGCTCATGATCGGGGGGGCGGGATGGATCGCCTGGACCCAGGCCCCTGAGCTGCTGGCCTTGGTGCTGGACCCGCCGGCCGAAGCCCGAGAGACGATCCGACAGACGCTGTACTGGTTGGGCTGGTTCTTGGCTCTGGGCGTGGTGGGGCTGTTGACCTTTCTCGTGGGTGCGGTCACCTGCTACGCGGTCGGCGGTCTGATCGCCGTGCCGTTCAACGACTTCCTGTCCCAAGCGGTCGAGGAGTCGATCCTGGGCTCTCGGAACGAGGCCTTCACCTGGCAGCTGTTCCTGTCCGACCTGCGCATGTCGCTGGGGCACAGCCTGTTGGGGCTGCTGGCGTGGGCCACGGTCATGGTCCCGGTGGTGCTGCTGAACCTGGCGCCGGTCATCGGCACCCTCGCGGCTTCGGCCATCGGCGGTGTCGTCACGACCACGTTCTTGACCCGAGAGATGCTCGATGGCCCGTTGAGCCGGGACCGGCTGCCCTTTGGCGAGAAGCTCAACGTGCTCAAGGCCCACAAGGCCCTGACCCTGGGGTTCGGTGCAGCCACCGCGGCGCTCCTGTGGGTGCCGGGCCTGAACCTGGTGAGCATGCCCTGCGCCGTGGTCGGGGGCACTCTGATGTACTGCCAGCTCAAGCGCGAGGGTGTGCTGCCCGAGCCCCGACGAAGAGGCTGACCATGCGGTTGCTCGTCACCGGAGGCTCCTCGTTCGTGGGCGCCCACTTCTGCCGGCGGGCCGCCACCGGCCACCACGTCCTGGCCCTGCACCACCAGACGCCCCTGGCGCTGAATGGCGTGACCCCGGTGCGGTGCGATCTGCGCCACCCGGCGGCCGTGGAGCGGCTTCGGGGACTGCGGGCCGACGCGGTGGTCCACCTGGCGTGCAAGGCCATCGGCAACCCGGAGCAGCTGACCGCCGTGAACCGCCGCCTGATGGACGTGGTGCTCGCCCTGGAGCTGCCGGTCGTCTACGCGTCGAGCACCGTGGTGCACTGGCCCGGCGACACCACCTATGGCCGCTGCCGCAAGGAAGACGAAGAGCGACTGGCGGCCGCGGGCGTGCCCTGGGTCACCGTGCGCCCTGCCGCGCCCTATGGTCCGCGGCTCAAGGAGCACACGACCGGCCACACCGAGAGCTTCCACACCCTGGCGTCCTTTGTGCGCAGCAGCCCCTTCGTCCCCATCATGGGCGACGGTCAGGTCCTGCGTCAGCCGCTCCACGTGCACGACTTCGCCGACGCGATGCTCGCCCTGCTGGAGCGGGGGCTGCCCGACGCCGCCTTCGACGCCGGGGGCAGCCAGGTCCTGACCATGGACGCCGTGATCGACACCCTGGCCCAGGCCCTGGGCACCCGCCCGGCCAAGCTCCACCTGCCCGCGGGCCTGTTCCAACGCCTGGCGGGGCTGGTGGGTGACCTGGACGACGAGCTGACGGCGGCCTTTGGCACCGACGACACCGTGGACCATCGGCCCCTGGAGCAGGCGAGCGGCGTGCGGCTGCGGCCTTTCTCCGAAGGCGCGGGGGACCTTCGCTAGTCCCCTGTCTCGGAAGTTCGTGAGGTGATCGCGCAGCCATCGCCGCGGCTGGTGGTCTGCTCGAGCGGCCGGTGTGGCCGAGTCACAGCAACGCGAGAGCGGGCCGCCAGCCGCGGCGAGGGCAAGTGAGCGCCCACGAACTTCCGCGACAGGGGACTAGGTTCAGGGGGCGAGGCCGCGGGCTCGCTGTCGCTCCCCTTCGCGGTCACCCCTCTGGTCCGGCGGCCTCCGCCTCCGCCGTACGAGGAAGTGGTTCGTGGGGAGTCTTCCCGGGACCTCGCTGCGCTCGGCCTTCCCTCGCTGGCGCGCGGCCGGTCCAGACTCCCCACGAACCACTTCCGCTCCCGGCTGCGGCCGCCGGGCAAGGCGTGGGCGCTCCGCGCCACGCCTTGCACCCGCGGCGCGGGGGGTGGGTGGGCAGGAACGGGAACAGGGGTCAGAACAGGGGTCAGGAACCTTAAGTTAATACTTAGGTCGAGTTCACTCGATTGGCCGCTATAAACGACCAATACAAGGGCATGATTATCCCTTTGTCCTCGATGAGGCCCGACCGATTGAGGTCCCCCTGAACCCTCTCGCTGGGCGCTCCCTGGCTACCGCGCGACCGCGACCACCTCGCCCAGGTTGTTGACCTCGAGCGACACCGTCTGGCCCTCGGTCCAGCTGTCCAGCTCGGCGAGGGTCTTGGGGGTCACCGGGTGGGTCTCGGTGCCGTCCCGGTGGGGGTAGTGGATCTGCACCGCGTAGGTGTGGGACCGCTGCACCCGGTCCAGCGGTCCCGGACGCACCGCTGGCCAGCGCGGCGCGTCCCAGGTCCCGGACAGGGTCTCGGCGTCCAGGGTCTTCCAGGCCCAGGTGTCGTAGGTGCACCAGGTGTCCAGCACAGGCTCCTCCCGGTAGCGGATCTCGTCGGTGCACTTCTCGACGGTCTCGGTGCGGTACACCGGCTCGTCGGTGCAGGCCTCCTCGGTGAAGCCGTTGCCCAGGTCCTTCGCCACACAGGCCTCCCGCGTGCCGTCTTGGACCTTGCGTTGCTGGTCCCGGCACACGCGCTCCGTGCCGTCTGCGACCCGTCGGGTGCCGTTCTGCTTCTCCTCGCACGCCCGCACGTTCTGGACCCCGCCCTCGCCTCCGGTGCCTTCGACGGGCATCTCCGGGGGTCGCTCGGTCAGGCTGGTCTGCCAGCCGCCGGTCGACAATGGCACGAAGCGCTGCAGGGTCGCCGTGTGGGACCAGCTCCGCTCCGGGGTGCCGACGACGTCCTGGGTTCGGGTCGCCCAGAAGAGCCCGGCGGCGAGCACGACCCCGACGACGACCAGTCTCCGCCCCCAGCCCTTCCGAGGGTCGCCGATGATCCGACGACGACTCATGACGAAGTCCCCGAGGCTTCCGGGACACCCTGTCGGGGACAGGGCTTGGCGGGCGAGGGGTCCAAGGGAAGGGTCCGGGGCTGGGTGATACGGTCTACGAGCTTGAGAGGAGACACGATGGGTCGGTTCGAGGTCAAGGGTGGCGCGGCATCTGTCCGGGTGGAAGGAGACAACTGGCTGGTCGCCCTGGGCGCCAGCTTGCCCCACTTCGGGCTCGAGAGCAGCAGCCTGAGCCGGCTGTCCGTCGACGTCGCGCCCGGCGGCGAGGTCACCGTGCGGGATCCGGTCACCGGCCGGAGCTTTGCGCTGACGCCGCTACCCGACGAGCCACCGGCCACGGCCCACCTGCGCATCGCCCTGGATCCCAAGGCACCGCCCACCCCCCGGGCGGCTCCGGCCCCGATCCTGCCGCCGATGAGCTTCGGCGTGCCGCTCAGCAGCCCGGCCCCCGCGGTCCAGCCGGCGCCGCCCCGGCCCCCGCCTCCGGCCGCGGCGCACCCCACCCCGGTGCCCGAGCGCTCCCTGCCGCCGCTGACGCCGCCGCCACCCGCCATGAAGCCAGGCCTGGCCCCTCCTCCGGTCCTGGCCAAGCCGCCGCCCGAGCCTGAGCCCGCGCCCGAGCCCGCGCCCGAGCCCGACGCGACCGTCGAGATGCCGATCCTGGCCACGCCGCCGCCGCTGCAGATGAACCCGGGGGCCCGTCCGGATCTGGCGGCCGTGGAGCCGCCGCCGCCCGCCCGGCCAGCCCCTCCGGCGATCCCCAAGGCCAGCTTCATCGAGGACGACCGGCCGCCCGAGCTGGTCGAGGACCTCTTCGATCGGTGCTTCGACCTGTCGTTCGAGCCCCACATCGGAGGCGCCTGCCGCAAGGCCCTGGAGATCCTGAGCAGCGTGGTCCCGGCCGAGGCTGGGGCGGTGCTCTACGGTGGCCTGGCCAGCCGTGAGCTGGTATTTGCCGCGGCCTTTGGACCGGCGGCCGGTGCGCTGCGGGGGCGCAGCTTGCCCCTGGACTCCGGCATCGCCGGCTTCGTGCACCAGCGGGGCATCAACCTGATCGTCAACGACGTGCACGCCGACGAGCGCCACGACAAGTCTGTCGACCAGGCGTCGGGCTACGTCACCGACCGCATCCTGGCGGCGTCCGTGCGCGACGAGGAAGGCAGCTCATTTGGCTGCATCGAGCTGCTGAATCCGCCCGACCGCTTCCGGGACTGGCACCTCGAAGCCGCGATGATCGTGGCCCGCTCCCTGGCCCAGTTCGTCGCCAGCCGTCAGGAATAGGGGCCCCACCAGGCCGGCTGCGCCAGCACCGGGGAGCGCAAGCCCCCGCCGACCAGGCCGACGTGGTGGAGGGCGAAAGTGGCCTCTGGCGGGGCCCCCTCTGGCGGGCGGGTGCCGCCGCCGTACAGCCTGTCGCCGGTGAGCGCCAGCCCCACCGTCGCCGCATGGACTCGAATCTGGTGCATCACCCCGGTGGTGATCACCGCCTCCCACAGAGCGCCGTCCAGCTGACGCAGGCGGGTGTCCGCCGGGTACCAGCGGCCCCGATGGGCCGTGCCAGCGCTCCGCCGAGGCACCATCCGGTCCCGGCGGCGCGGGTGGTGGGCCACCGGCGTGGTGACGTGGTGGGTGGACCACGTCACGGACTTGTGGGTCAGGAAGCGGTAAGTCTTGTGCAGGGCTCCCGCGGCAAAAGCTGCCCGGGCCCGGTCCAGGTCCTGGGGGCTGCGGGCTGCGAGCACCACACCGGACGTGGCGGTGTCCAGGCGGTGGGCCAGGCCCCCGGAGAAGCCCCGGGGAAAGGGCTGGTCCTGGTCGGGGTAGTGGGTCAGCAGCCAACGGTGGAGCGAGGGCCCGTCGGGGTCCTTGTGCGGTGGGAAGACCGGAAGGCCAGCGGGCTTCGACAGCCAGCGCCACGAGGGCTCTTCGGCCAGGAGGAGGGGCTGCACGTCTCCTGCGATATCGCGGGGGCCCAGGCCTTGAAACCCCGGGCCCCACCCCGCATCCTGTGCCGGTGAGCCTCTCCCTCGTCGGACTGTGGTGGGCGACGTGCGGCTGCACGGCCGACGGTCCCCCGCCGCCCACGGACACCCCCGACTCCGCCACGCCCAGCGTCACCGAGCCCAGTGCGCCCCTGACCCTGGTCTGGGGAGACCCGATCCTGGAGCACGGGGGCGACGTGATCGAAGGGAGCGATGACCTGTGGGAGTTCGTCGACACCGTGGCCCTGGACGACGAGCACGCGCTGTCGTCGGGCCAGGGCGGACTGGCCCTGGTCGACCTGACCGACGGCTCCCACCTGTGGACCGAGCCCTTCATGCGCACCTATGACCTGGCCTGGGACGCCGGGCTGGAGGTGGCCTACGCCGGCAGCCGAGAGCAACAGGTCTACCGGGTCGACCTCTCGGACCGGATGGACCCGGTCCAGGCGGGGGAGCTGCTGGCCTGGGAGGGGGTCCACGAAGATCTGGCGGCCGGCGGGGGCTTGTTGCTGGTGGCCGCACCCGAGACGGGCGCTGTGTTGCTGGACGGCGAGAGTGGCCAGGTCCACAGCATCTTGCCGGCCGACTGGGCCAGCGCGGTGGCCCTGCACCAGGACCGAGCCGTGGTCGCGGACCGCAACGAGCTGGTCCTGTTCGATGTGGGCGACCCGGAGACGCCGGTCGAGCTGGACCGCGCTTCCTTGTCGGTCTCGGCCCGAGACCTGGCCTTCGACGGCACCACCCTCGGGGTCGCGCTGGGGGGCCACGGCGTGGCTGTGGTGCGGGTCCGCGACGACGCGCTCATGGTGGACACCACGGTGGAGGTGCCGGGCTCGTCTTATGGGGTCGCGCTCGACGGGGAGCGTCTGTGGGCGTCGGCCTGGTCCGACGTGGCCCTGATCTGGCTCGGCGATGGGGGACCGGTGGTCATCGGCACGGAGCCCGTGCGCTACAACACCCTCGGCGTCGGCGCGGCCGGGGGCCGCGCGGTCGCGTCGGACTGGTTCGGCACCCTGGCCCTGGAGCACGTGGAGGGCGTCGCGGGCCCCGAGCTGGTCGTGCCGCCCGAGGTCTTCTCCTTAGGGGCCGACGGCGACGTGCCCGAGGCCACGGTGGCGCTCTCGAACCTGGGGGCTCTGACACTCGAAGCAAGCGCCAGCCTGGAAGACCCCTCTGCGGCCCTGTCCGAGACCGAGTGGGTGGTGGCCCCGGGCGAGACCGTGCACTTCACGGTCACCGGCGAGGCCGGTCGCCCCCTCACCACCCGGGTCCGGCTCACGTCGAACGACCCGGACGAGGCCGACAGCACCGTCGAGATCCGCACCGGGGATCGGTCCGTGGGGCAGGTCCACGACGACTTCACGGTGGAGGGCTACCTCTTCCCGGACGCCAATCTGCTGCCCTATTCCCTGAGCAGCCAGGCCGGTCGGGTGACCTTTCTCGCCTACTTTGCCCTGTACTGACCGGTCTGTTCTCTGGAGGTTCCAGACATCGAAGAGGCCATCGCGGCCCCGTTCGCCGACCAGCCGGTCGACGTCTGGCTGGTGGACGTCGAGGACAGCTTCGAGGCGTCCTATGCCTGGATCGGTGAGGCCGGCGTGACGCTGCCGGTGTTGCTGGACTCCGACAAGCGGCTCTACGACGGCTACTCCTTGAGCGAGTCGGGGTTCAGCAACTCGCCTTACCCTCTGCACGTGGTCGTGGACGGCGACGGCGTCATCACCTACCTGCGGCGAGACAACCAACCGGAGCTGGTGCGGGACGCGATCGAGCGGGCCCTATGAGCGGCGTGCGGCCAGCAGGCTGGCGATGTCCGCGGGATTCTGGGAGCTGAGCTCCAGGGTCGCCCGATCCCCGTCGATCGCAAGGACCTTTCCCGCGAGCTGCACGAAGGCCTGATTCGGCAGCTGGAACGCAGCGGCGACCCGGTCACTGGCCGTCAGCCCGCTCACCCCCTCGACCAGGCAGCGGGGCCGCGGGGAATCCCCGTGCACGGCGCCGCGGACCTGGCCGGGGTCGGCGAACCGGACAAAGACCGAGGGCGGGTCCCCGGGGGAGAGCATGCCGCTCACCGGCACCATTGCCGCCCCCGTGGGCGCGGCCTGGGGGTCGGGCATCCGATCCGACTGGCGACGGGGCCGCTGGTCCCGGCGGTCCTGGGGCTCGTCGTGCTCGGAGCGTCCGTCACCCCGCCTGCGGTGCCGAATGAACTCGCTGGGACTGCGCGGCTTCTGACGCTCCGGAGGCCGTGATCGCCGGGACCGGCTGCTGGAGGTGGTCGGCTCGGCCTGGGGTGTGTCGGCGTCTCGACGGTCCCGCGAGCCCCGACGGTCGCTGGCCGACGACCGAGAGCGGCTGGGGGTGCCCGAAGATCCCAAGGCAGCCATGCGCGCGCGGTGTCTGGCGTCCCGATCCTCGCGGCTGACCTGCGGCTTCTTGCGCCGGCGCTTCTTGGGCCTGTGGCCGGGCCGGCTCTCGGACGCCGACCGGGGCTCGGGCTCGGGCGCGGGCTCGGGCTCGGGCTCCGGCGTGGGCTCGGGCGGCTGGACGGACTCCGGCTCTGGCGGTGCGGGAGGGGGTGCTTCCCGGCGCCGACCTGCCTGGGAACGGCTCCGACTGGTCGAGGACGAGGACGAGGACGAGGACGCGGACGGGGTCTCTTCGGCTGCCGGTGCTGCGGCCTCTGCGGCCACCGAGGACTCGTCGGAGCCCTTGTGCTCGACATCGAGCCGTGACCCGGTGTCGGGCATCTGGCTGGCGGCCCGCCGCCGTCGCGCGCGGTTCTCGGCGATCCGGCGCTTGGCCTTGGAAGCCCGGCTGGTGGTCGAGCTCACAGACGCCCCGGCCACGCTGGTCATGCTGGCCTTGCTCGCATCGGGGTCTGGGTTCAGGCGCTCGATCAGCTCGTCCAGGCTCTTGCGGTCCTGGGCCCGGTTGGTCTCGTAGAGGGCCACGTGGATGCAGCCATGGCGGATGTGGGCCTGCTTGCGGCTGTAGACCTCGCTGATGCGGGCCTTGATGTCGACCGTGCCGCCCTGTTGCAGCAGATCCACGCGGATGGCGTGCAGGTGGCCCTCCACGAGCTGTTCCGGGCACCAGAACGTCATCTCGGCGTGATCGAGCCACCACGCCTCGCCTTCGGTGAGACCGAATTCGCCTTGGATGGTCAGCTGGAGGGTGCGCCGCATCTTGCGCCGCAGATCCCGTGCTCCGCTCGACATGGAGGCCTCGTGGGGGGTGCCCGAGGGCCCCCCAAGGTTCACTCGGTCAGCTTCTGGTTGTCCAGTGGGGGAAAACCTGCCCATGGACCTCTGGACCCTCGTCCTGTTGCTGCTCGCGGCCCTCTGTCTCATCCTGGCCATCGCCTGGCGGTCGGCGAAGTCCGCGCCGGCACGGGCCAATCGGGCGCGCCAGCGCCACGCCAAGCGGGGCGAAGCGCGTGCGGAGCAGCTGCTGAGGGCCCGGGGGTTCGACGTCGTCGACCGCCAGGTGGCCGGGGCGTGGACCCTCCGCGTCGACGGCGAACCGGTCCACGCGGCCGTGCGGGCCGACCTGCTCGTGCGCCGTCGCGGGCGCACCTATGTCGCCGAGGTCAAGACGGGGCGCCGGGTCACGGATCCACGCTTCCCGGCCACCCGCAGGCAGCTGCTGGAGTACGCCCTGGTGTTCCAACCAGACGGGGTCCTGCTGGTCGACGTCGACGCCGGGCTGATCCGCCAGGTGGACTTTCCTGGGGTCAGCCCAGTGGGGTGAGTCTGATTTCGCGTCGGAAGTCGCGCCGCAATCGGCGTCGCTGGCAAGGCGCGGCGACGCAGCCGTGGCCGAGTCACGTCCAGGAGCCGGAACGCAGCCAGCGGCGTCGAGGGCAAGCGAATTCCAGCGAAATCAGACTCACCCCACTATCTTCAGGTCGCCCAGGGCGGAGGTGAGCCGGGCCATCGCGGCCTGGAGCTCTTCGAGTCCGGTGGCGCCCACGCTGGCGCGGAACCAGCCGGTCTCGCCGGCCATGCCGAAGGCGCGGAACGGCACCAGCGCCAGCCCTGCCCGGGTCAACAGGAAGCGCCGAATGTCCTCGTTGGAGCCGAAGGGCGCACCGTCGGGCCCGGGACGCCCGACCAGGTCCAGCCGCACGGTCAGGTAGATCGCACCCTGGGGCGCGATCGCCTCGACCGGGTGGCCGGCGGCTGCCAGGCCGTTGAAGGTCTCGTGGATGCAGTCCAGCCGTGCCTGGATCTCGGACTTGAAGCCCTGGAGCCAGGCGGCGATGTTCGCGTCCTGGGACAGGTACCAGGTCGTCGCCGCCTGGACCGGCCGAGGCGCCCAGGCGCCCATGTGGCCGATCAGGGCCTTGAAGCGGGGCTGGAGGTAGGGCGGGACCACCCCCCAGCCCACCCGCAGGCCCGTGCCGGCGAACCACTTGGAGATCGCGTCGACGTAGAAGGTGTAGGGCGCCATGTCCGGGCAGACGGAGAGCGGGTGGTGGTGTTCGGCGTCGCCAAAGGTCAGCAGCCAGTAGACCTGGTCGTAGATGACCATCAGGGGGCGACGGCCGGCGTCCGCCCGGCGCAGGTTCTCGGCGACGATGGCTTCGCAGATCTCGGTCAGTGCTTCCCGGGAGATGCAGGTGCCGGTGGGGTTCAGAGGGCTGTTGATCAGCAGCAGGCGCGCCGTGCCCAGGTGGGGTGCCAGGGCATCGAGGGTCAGGTGGAAGCCCTGCTCGGGCGTGGTCACGAGCGGGATGCCGCGGGCCCGGTTCAGGTAGACGTAGTACTCGACGTTCCAGCTGGGCAGACCGTAGAGGACCTCGTCGTCCGGTTCCAGCACCAGATCGAAGGCGGCGTAGATCGGCGGCCGGGCGCCAGAGCCGACCACCACCGACGCCCGGGGGAACCGGACCCCCAGGTGCTCGGCATAGAAGTCACAGATCGCCTGTCGCAGCTCGGGCAGGCCGTCGGCCGGCGGGTAGTTGGTGTTGCCGGCGGCCACCTCGGCCGCGATGCGGTCTTGGAGGGCCGGGGGCACGGCGAAGTGGGCGGGCGAGAAGTCGCCGACCGTCAGGTTGCAGATGGTCTCGCCTCGGGCGATGGCCGCCCGGACCTCGCTGGCGATGGCCAGGATGCGGGATCCCTGCATCCCGTTGGCCAGATCGGTGAGGGCGAGGTCGCGGGCCGTCGCCGCGTCGGCGCCGGTGGGCAGGTGGTCGTTGACGTCCATCGAGGCCTTCCTGGAGGGGGCGCCGCATAACCGTTCGCGCTAAGGATTGAGGGTGCGGATCACGCTCGTAGTGTTGCTGTCACTGGGCGGTGGAGGCGCCGCTGCGCAGTCCCCATTGGGCGAGCGCATCCCAGCCGAGCTCCTGGCCAACGTGCCCATCGAGGTGCTGCACGGCGACAAGTTCCTGCGGACGGGCCGTCCCTACCTGGCCCTCCAGGAATACGAAAAGGCCGTGGCCAACGTCGGCATGAACGCCGATCTCGCCGTGCGCATCGCCGAGTCTCGTTTCTTGCTGAACCGGTGCGACCAGGCCCTGGCCCAGGCGCTGCCCCACCGCGCGGACAGCGTCTGGACCGCCTCGACCTCTGGCCGGGCAGCGGCCTGCTTCGCCAGGCGCGGCGCCTTCGGCGAGGCCGTCTACTGGCAGGAGGAGGCCGTGCTGCTGGAGCCCGAGGAACCAGGGCGGCTGGTCATGCTGGGCCTGTTCCGGACCCGCCTGGGGGATAGCGCGCTGGCGGTCGACGCCTTTGACAGGGCTCTAGCCCTGGACCCGTCCGCGACCGCGCTCCTGGTGGCACAGGGCGCCCTCGCTCTGGACCGGGGGGACTTCCAGGTGCTCGACGAGGTCCGGCACCTCTTGGACGCGACCGACCCGCTGGGGCACCCGATGGGCCTGGTGCTGGGCGCCCGCCAGGAGCTCGATCTGGGCCACGAGGACCTGGCGCTGCGCATGGGCCTGGCGGCCCTGCGACGCGGCAGCACGTCGTCGGTGATCAACGCGGTGGCGATCGAGGCCGCCCGTCGCAGCGGGGACCTGGGCCTGGCGTCGCGGCTGCTCAATCGCACCAACAACGAGGTCCAGGATGCCCCGGCCATGGCCGGCGTGCGGGTGCGGGTCCGGGTCGACGAGGGCGACCTGGGCGGGGCCCAGCGGGCTCTCGCGGCCGGACTGGCGGTGAACCCCCTCGATCCCGAGCTGATCGCCGCGGCCTGGTACCTGGCCCGAGCCCGATCCGACGCCGAGGCCATGGCGTCGTGGGCATCGCGGTGGCGCGGACTCAACACCTCGCCCTGGCGTCGGCTGGACCGCCAGGTGCCCGCGGTCCCGCCGTCTTGAGGTGGCTCCTGGTCGGGCTCCTGGGCTGCGATGGCGGCCAGCCCCCGGTCGAGCCGGCCCCTGGACCGGACCCCCGGCCCCACGTGGTCCTGGTCACCCTGGACACCACCCGCGCCGACCACCTGGGGGCCTATGGCCGGGCCCAGGCCCGCACACCGACCCTGGACCTCCTGGCCGCGGCCGGGGAGCGCTACGACCGCGCCTTCTCGCCGGTCCCGCTCACGATTCCCTCCCACGCGACCCTGCTCACGGGCCTGGACCCCTTCCACCATGGGATCCGCGACAACGGCAGCGCCGTGCTCGGGCCGGAATTCGAGACCCTCGCCGAGCACCTCTCTCGGGCGGGCTGGCAGACCGCCGCGGCCGTGTCCGCCTTTGTGACCCAGGCCCGCTGGGGCCTGTGCCAGGGCTACGACGCCTGCTTCGACACGCTTCCTCACAAGGCCGAGCCCGGCAAGGCCTCGTGGGGGCTCGAGCGGCCCGCAGACCAGGTCGTCGACGACGCCTTGGGCTGGTGGGCAGCACGGGATCGGGCGGCCCCGGCTCACCTGTGGCTCCACTTCTACGACACGCACCGGCCCTTTGCGGCGCCGGAGCCCTTCCGCTCCGACTTCGAGGGCCTGCCCTACGACGCCGAGATCGCCGCGGTCGACGCGCAGCTGGCACGGCTCAAGGTGGCGCTGGATGCCGACGAACGCCCGGTGCTGTGGGTCATCGCCGGCGACCACGGGGAGTCCCTGGGGGGCCACAACGAGCGCGAGCACGGCTGGTACGTCTACAACGCCACCCAGCGCGTGCCGCTGATCCTCGCCGGACCCGGAATCGCCCCGGCCGTGGTGGACCAGTCCGTGGGCCTGGTCGACGTGCTGCCCACGGTCCTGACCCGGCTGGGCCTGGACGTGCCAGGCGATCTGGACGGCTCGCCCCAGCCCGGCGCCCCCCATCCGCTCTACCTGGAGAGCTTCGCGCTCCTGGATCTGTACGGCTACGCGCCGCACCAAGCCATCGTCGAGGGTCGGTGGAAGCTGATCGACACGCCGCGCCCCGAGCTCTACGACCACCGAGCCGACGTGCGCGAGCAGCGGGATCTGAGCGCGGACCACCCCGACGTGGTCGCCCGCCTCCAGGCCCTGCTCCGTGACCTGGACGTGCCCGACCCCGGCGAGGGCGAGACCCTGGACGCCGAGACCCTGCTGCGCCTCCAGGCCCTGGGCTACGTGGGCGGGACGAGCGACCAGGAACGTGCGGGTGCGCCGGACCCCAAGGACCGCCAGGCCGTGCTCGGGCGGGTAGTGCGGTCCGAGGAGTTCCTGGCCCAGGGGGACCGAGCCCGCGGGGAGACCCTGCTCCGCGAAGCGCTCGCGGCGGATCCCGGGGCCGGCCAGGTCCGCTTCCGGCTGGCGCGTGTGCTCGTCAAGGACGGTCGGCCGGACCAGGCGATGACCGAGCTGGCGCCCCTGCTCGAGGGCCCCGACGTGTCAGAGGCCACCTGTGCCAGCGCCGTCTCCTTGCTCGGATCCGCTGGGGAGCACCAGCTCGCACTGGACATCGCCACGGCCTGCAGCGCCCGCCTGGCCGAGAGCCGGCTGCTCCAGGAGCTCCGACTGACCTCGTTGCTGAACCTGGGCCGGGCGTCGGAGGCGGCGGCGCTGGGGCTCGGCTGGCAGACCGCACCGGCCGACCACGCCGCCCTGTCCGGTCTGATCGGCCTGGCCCTGATGCGCTCGGACCGCCAGGCCCAGGCCGGGCCCTGGCTCGAGGCCGGGCTGACCGCAGAACACGTGACCCGGGACGTGCGCTTTGCCCTGGCTGCCCTCTCCGGCAGCGCTGAGCGCGCCGAGGGCCTGCTCGCGGCCGAGGTCGACGCCTACCCGGACAACTGGGATGCACGGGTGGACCTGATCCGGCTCACCAGCCGATCGGGCCGCCACGCCGAGACCCTGGTGCACGCCCAGGCCCTGGTCGACCAGGACCCGACGCACCCGGTCGGACTGCACAGCAGGGCGCAGAGCCTGTTCAACCTGAAGCGGCACGACGAGTGTCTGGCCCGGCTCCAGGAGGCCCTGGTGCAGCTCCCAGACGACGCGGACCTGGTCATGCTGCTGGCGAACACCCAGCACGCCCTGGGCGACACCGAGCAGGCGTTGGAGACCCGGGATCGGGCCCAGGCGCTCTACGAGGCACGAGCGGCGGGCGATTAACGACCCACGGCCGGGGTCCCCAAGGGACACCGGCCGTCAGCTGCGTTCCCCCCCGTCCGATCGGCACAACCGACCGGGGGAGAAGCGGGACTCAGGGGTACTCGAAGAAGTAGTTCGGCACCGTGTAGTCCAGGATGGCCGGGCCCTTCTTCTGCTCGGTGTAGTTCGCGTAGCCGGCCAGGTACCAGGTGCCCTGGACATAGGTGACCGCGTAGCCGTCGTAGCTGCCGTTGGGCGCTGCGATGTAGCCGTAGGACCCGGTGCCGGTGGCGCCAGAGGTCACGCCGAAGCTGGAGCAGTAGTCGCCCACAGGGCTGCCGGTCACGGTGGTGGTCACCGAGTAGGCAAAGGTGCAGTCCGGGCAGTTGGTCGCGGGCTGGCCGCCAGCGATGGTCATGTCCCAGTCACACCAGACCTCGGTCTCGCCGGACTCGGGGCCGTAGCCGTAGTGGTTGTTCTCGGTGCCGTCCCAGCCAGCGCCGCCACCGGGGTTGCCGCCGCCGCCCTTCATGGCCGGGGGACCGCCGCCGCCTTCGCGGATCTCGGCCGTGCCCAGCACGGAGAAGTGGATGCCGATGACGTCGGCGTCGGTGTCGGAGTCGGTGTCGGAGTCCGAGTCCGAGTCCGAGTCGCTGTCCGAGTCGGTGTCGGAGTCGCTGTCGGAGTCGGTGTCGGCGTCCGCGGTGGCGGTGCCGGAGTCGGCGGTGCCGGAGTCGGTGGTGGTGTCGTCGCCACAGGCGATCATCAGGACGCTGCCCGCGAGCAGCAAGAGCGTGTGAAGCTTCATGAGGGATCCTCTCAGGGTGCGGTGAGCGACGGACTTTTACGCCGGTAGCAGGGCTCTGGCAACTACTCTGGGGTCACGGCCGGAGCCGCAGCGGCACTTGAGGCCGCAGTCCACAGGGTCGCGCCTGGGCTGACCCGGCTTGCTCTGAAGCCCTGGCGGGTCAGGACGGGGGTCCAGTCGTGGTCCCTTCGCAGCAGGGCGTGGGTGTAGTGGCCGTCCAGACGGCTCGGCTCGTGCCAGTCCTCGGTGGCGTAGATGAGCGGCCTGGCGGCGACCGCGGGCAGGTAGCGGGCCTCGGTCAGCAGAGCGGCGTCCAGGGGGATGTCGCCGATCAGCGTCCAGCTGTCGCCCGCGGGGGCCGCAGGGCGCTCCTGGGCGGTCCGGACCAGGTGCGCCACGTCGTCCGAGCGGTCCCATGCACCCCAGCCGATCAGGACCGCCAGGGCCGGGGTCACGGCACGCGGGGGCAGGCGAGCCAGAGCCAGGGGCAGCACCAGACACAGGGTGCCCAGGGCCGGGCCCAACAGGTGCACGGCCTCTGGGCCCGCCAGCCCCGAGGAGGCCTGGATGCCGAGCCACCACACCAGGAGCGGCAGGGACGCCACGGGGGCGAGCACAACCGCCAGGCTCCCCGGCCCCAGCAACTGCAGCCCGAACAGGGCCGCGCCGGCGGCCGAGGTGTGGGACGCCCCGCCGGCCTGGGACAGCCTGGCCGACCACGCCGCGGGCAGCTCTGACAGCTTCCAGAAGGTCGAAGGCCCGTCCTGGACCAGGACCAGGAGCCCGATCCAGCCCAGGCAAAGCCCCCCCAATAGCCAGGTCGTGTCCCGCCAGCTTCGGCCTCGCCAGAGCCACAGCCAGGGCACGGCGGCGAGCAGGGCCCAGACAACCTCTTCTCGGCAGGACAGCGCACCCAGCCCGAGCACGAGGGTCCAGGCTCGCCGGCCCGAGCTGGCCGCCCACAGGGTCCCGGCCACCAGCGGTGTGGCCAGGGCCATCGTGCGGAAGCCGTGGGCCTCCATCTGCCACAGGACCGGACTGGCCAGGAGCGCCCAGGTCGCCAGGACCGCTTGGCGCCGGGACAGGTGCTGCCGTGCCAGCAGCCAGGCCACCGGCACCGTCAGACCCAGCACGACCAGCTGGCCCAGCAGCAGCGCCCGGTGGTCGGGCCAGCTCGCCACCAGGGGCACGAACAGCGCGAGCACCGGCTCGAAGTGCCGCGCGGCGACCAGGCCCTGGCCCTGTTCGGTGTTGAGCAGGGTCCGGACCGGCTCGTCCAGCGCACCGGCCTGCCAGATCCGCTGCAGGAAGTAGCCCTGGTCCAGTCCGTTGGGCACCTGGAAGTGTCGGAAGCGGTCCAGGACGGGGATCCCGGCGCCCAGACACCACGCGACGAACGCCGTCGCGACCGCTGCTCGCTCGGGCCACCGCACGGCCCGAGACTATCCGCTGGCGAAGTCCGGGCGCATCCAGGGGGCCTCTCGGCCGGTGGCCGACGTGTAGGCCGCGGCCGAGCGCCAGCGCCGGAGCTCCCCCCGGACCACCAGGAGCAAGAAGCCGCCCACGAGCAAGAGGGAACCCTGGCCGACCAGGCCGAGCACGATGAAGCCCCAGGCGAAGACCCGGGCCACCCGCAGCGCCTTGATGGTGGCAGCGGTCCGGCCCAGCTTGAGCGACCACCAGGCCCGCAGGATCCGGCCGCCGTCCATGGGGAAGGCCGGGAGCAGGTTGAAGATGCCGAGCACCAGGTTCAGGCCCAGCAACAGCTGGGCTCCCGGCAGGCCCAGAGCCACCAGCGGCACGGCGAGGGCTGCCAGGACAAAGTTCACGGCGGGGCCCGCCAGGGCGACCAGGGCTTCGGCGCGAGGGGTCTCGGGCTCCCGGTCCAGCGCGGCCAGGCCCCCGAAGGGGTACAGCGTGATGCTGTGAGTGCGGATCCCGTAGAAGCGGGCCATCGCCGCGTGGCCCATCTCGTGGAGCAGCACGGAGCCGAACACGGCCACACCGGCGAGCAGGGCGGCGCCGGCCGCCAGCGGGCCGGCGGACAGGAGCTGGAACACGACGTAGACCGCGGCCAGCAACAGGAAGGAGCCGTGCAGCCGGATGGGGGTGTCGTTCCAGGTAAAGAGGGTCAAGGGGTCCTCCGTGGGGTCGCTTCCCAATAGACGGAAGCTGTGCACCCCGGGTTCCCGGACAACGGCGACCGGTGCGCTGGAGACACATGAAGACAGGCTCTCCGTCCGCCTCCCCAGCGCATCCGGCCACCGCCGGAGGCGAGCTTCGGCGGCTCGTCGTCCTGGCCTGGCCGGTGGTGCTGGGCCAGGTCGGCACCATGCTCATGGGCGTGGTCGACGTGGGGATGGTGGGGCGCTTGGGCACCGGGCCCCTGGCGGCCATGGCCCTGGCCCACACCTGGGGCTTCTCGAGCTTGATCTTCGCCCGCGGTGCCACCCACGGCCTGGATCCCCTGGTCGCCCAGGCCCATGGGGCCGGGGACCGGCCTGGGGCCAGTCGCGCCCTGCTCCAGGGGCTGGTGCTGGCTGCGCTGTTGGCGATCCCGGTCAGCCTGCTCCACCTGGTGGCCGCGCCGGGGCTGGGCCTGCTGGGGCAGCCGGTCGAGCTCCTGGACGAGGCCGGTGCCTGGTGTGCGGTCCTGGCCCTGGGCGTCCTGCCGACCCTGCTCTTCTTCACCCTGCGGCAATTCCTCCAGGGCCTGGAGCGCATGCGGCCGGCCACCGAGGCCATCCTGTTGGCCAATGTCGCCAACGTGGCGCTCAACCATGGCCTCATGACAGGGGCCTGGGGCCTGCCGGACCTGGGCGCTGTCGGCTGTGCCTGGAGCACGGTGATCTGTCAGCTCCTGATGCTGGCCTGGATCCTGGGGCGCATGCTGCCGCTCCGGGCCGCCTACCGGATCCCGCTGGCCGGCGCCGTGACCCTGGGGGGCATGGGCCACCTGCTCAGCCTGGGCCTGCCGATCGGTCTCCAGGTCTCGGTCGAGGTCTGGGCCTTCAACGTGACGAACCTGATGATGGGCTGGCTGGGGCCGCGCTTCCTGGCCGGGCACACGGTGGCGCTGAACATGGCCAGTGTCGCGTTCATGGTGCCCCTGGGCATCTCGGCGGCCGCGGCCACCCGGGTCGGCAACCTGTTGGGTGCCGGCGAGCGCTGGCAGCGGAGCGGCTGGCTGGCGCTGGGCCTGAGCGCAGCGGCGATGGTCGTGTCGGGCACCTTGTTCCTGACCCTGCCGGAGGGGCTGGCCCGTCTCTACACCGACGACCCCGAGATCCTGGCGGTCGCGGTGCTGCTCATCCCCCTGGCCGGGCTCTTCCAGCTCTTCGATGGCTTCCAGGCCGTGAGCTACGGCGTGCTGCGGGGGGCCGGCGACGTGCGCCTGCCGATGCTGGTCCCGGTCTTCGCCTTCTGGGTGTTCGGGCTCCCGGTGGCCTACACCCTCGCGTTCCAGCAGGGTCTGGGGCCCGAGGGCATCTGGTGGGGGCTCATCGGAGCCCTGGCGGTGGCGGCTCTTCTGCTGGCGTGGCGCATTCGAGTGACCGGCCGCCGGGGCGGCACCCGGGTGGGTCCCCCTGCCAAGCGGTGAAGATCGGCAGGCTGGGGTCACCGCCCACCAGGTCGAGGATGGCCACCGTGCGCTGTGCCGGCCGGCCCGCCCGCCAGGGCACCACCGAGCTGCCAACCCCGGGGTTGACGTAGACCAGCCCGCCGTCCTCCAGGAAGCTGCCGTCGACGTAGCGGACCTTGAGCACGCCCTGCCAGAAGGCACGGGTCCAGCGGGGCACGTGGAGCTGGCCGCCGTGGGTGTGACCGGACAGCACCACCGGGGCCCCCCGGGCCCACAGGTGCGGCGCCGCATCGGGCACGTGGTTCAGGGCCAGGGTGGGGGAGTTGCCCAGGCCCCGGACCGCGGCCCGGGGGTCGGCGTGGCCGGTCAGGGCGTCGTCCAGCCCCACCAGGGCCAGGGCTTCCTGGCCGGCCCACAGCCGGGTCCACCGGTTCCGCAACACCGTCACGCCGGCGGCTTCGAGCGCACGGTGCACCGCCGCACCGTCGAGCCAGTAGTCGTGGTTGCCCAGGACGGCGTAGGCCGGGGCTTCGAGGGTCGCGAGCACCTCGGTCAGCCGCGGCAGGTGCGCCAGGCTGCGGCACACGAAGTCCCCGGTGAGCACCACCAGATCCGGTCTCGCGGCGTTGGTCAGGGCGACCGCGGCCTGCTGAAGAGCCAACGGTGTGACCAGGCCGAAGTGCAGGTCCGTCAGGTGCACGACCCGGCGCCGCCCGCTCCATCGCGGGATGCGCACGGTGGCCTGGAAGGCCTGGGGGTGCAGGAAGCCGAAGTCCCGGGGGGGTGCGCTCACGGGACCAGCATGGTCACGGCCCGGCCGGCCGTCAAAGGCGTGGTAGCTTCAGGCCATGGACGTGGAGCCCGAGGGCATCCTCCAGAGCGCCGGCCTCGAGTGGGACAGCTGCACCCCCATCCCCGGCGGCCTGCAGCACGATCTGTACCGAGTGAGCTTGCGGGACAGCGGCCTGACCGTGCTCAAGGTCGGCAAGCCCGACGCGCCCTTCGGGGACACCTGGGAGCCGCTGCGCACGCATGCAGAGGGCCTGAGGGCCGAGGCCCAGGCCCTCGACTACCTGCTGCGCCAGGTCCCGGTCCCGACGCCCTACCGAGTGCTCGAGGGCGCGGTACCGGCCGCGCTGATGGGCTTCTTGAGGGGCGACTCGGCCCTCAAGAATTGGGAGCGGGGCCGGGTCTCGGTGGAGCACCTCCACGGCCTGTGCTTCACCCTGGGCCAGGCCCTGGCGGAGATCCATCGGGTCCGGCGGCCCGAGGATCCCGGCGACATCCCGGACCTGCCGGGGGCGATGCTGGAAGACGCCCGGCTGCTGCACCAGGACTTCCACCTGGGCAACGTGATGGTGGCGCGGGACGGGCTGGCGGGGTGGAAGGTCCTGGGCCTGGTGGACTGGGTCCTGTGCCGCTGGGGCCCGCGCGAGGCGGACCTGGTGGAGATGTCGATCTCGGTGTTCCGCCAGGTCCAGGGCACCCGTGCAGCGTTCCTGGGGGGCTACCGCAACGCTGGCGGTGCGCCCTTGACCCAGGAGCTGGAGAACCTGTGGGTGCACCAGGAGCTGCTGCGCCGGCTCGAGCAGGGCATCGACGACCCCAAGACCCGGGCCCGCTGGCAGATGTGGGAGCAGGACATCCGCATGGGCCGAGGGCACTACTCGTGATGCTCTTGCTGGGGTGGCTGGCCTGTGCCCAGGGGCCCAGCGGCGACCCCGTGGTCGAAGCCCACCGAGGCGGGGCCGCGCTGTGGCCCGAGAACTCCCGGACGGCCATGCTCGGGGCCATCGCCGCTGGCTTCGAGGGCCTGGAGTTCGACGTGGTGCTGACGGCGGACCGGGTCCCCGTCTTGTCCCACGACCCCACGGTCAACGCCCACACCTGCACCACGGTGGACGGGCAGCCGGTCGCCGAAGGCCTGCTGATCCAGGACTTCACCTTGCGAGAGCTCCAGGAAGGCTTCGTCTGCGGTGCGCTGCCGGACCCGGCCTTTCCCGAGGTGGCCCTGGTGCCCGAGAGCCACATGTCCTGGTCCGAGCTCCTGGTGGCGCTCACGGATCCGGCGGCCGAGGGCATGGAGGTGCACATCGACGTCAAGTACGAGCCCGACCAGACGCCTTCCGCCGACGACTTCGCCACCGCCATCCTGGAGCCCTGGTGGGTGACGGGGCTCGACAACCCCATGTTCGTCTCCGCCAACCTGGTCGACGCCCTGGCGGCGTTCCAGACCCTGGCCGAGGCCCGGGATGAGCCCTTGCGCACGTCGCTGATCTGGCCCCGCTTCACCCCCGAGACGTCCAGCACGGTGACGGGCCTCCAGCACGAGCTGCTCAAGACCCTGGGGATCGAGTCCCTCGCTGGACTGGCCCGTGACGCCGGCGCCGACGGCATCGCGGTGCCCTACCAGCTCATCGACCGGACCGGCGCCCTCGAGGCTTGGCAAGCGGGCATCGACGTGCGGGTCTGGACCTTGAATGACACGACCCTGCTCGACGAGTACTGCGACTGGCCCATCGGCGGCGTGATCACCGACATCCCGGATCAGGCCCCATGTGGCTGAGTCTGCTCACCGGCACCGCCCTGGCCCTGCCCGTCGGCTTCGACCGCGTCGACGTGGTCAGCCAGGCCCCCGGCACCTGGCTGCACGACGAGGTCGCGCTCTTCGGGGTGTACGCCACCGGGCCAGCCCTGCGCTTCGCCGAACAGCTGACCCTGGTGTGGACCCTGCCGGTCGAGGGCCTGACCTTGCAGACGTCGCTGGCGACACAGTCCCTGGACTACGAGGGTGCGCTCGGGCGCCGAGGCGACTGGAGCGGGTGGTGGCACTTCGGGGTCCAGACCCGACTGCTGGTGCCCAGCGGCTACCACTTCGGGCTGGCCGCACGCTGGCGCTGGCTCCGGGTCGGCGCGGGCCTGTCCGTGTTCAGCGGCGCGGGCTGGGGCAACCTGCGCTGGGACGGCTGGCGCATCCTGCCGACGGTGGGGCTGGGGGTCGGCCGGAGCCGCTGAGCCGGTCAGCCCTGGGTGGGCGTCCAGCCGGCGTCCCGGATGAAGCTCGAGTCCAGGTACTCCCGCTCGATCACGGTGGCCATCTCCTGGGCGTCCCGGTAGCGCTCGTAGTCGACGCGGATGACCGGGACCGTGCGCGAGATGTTCTGGATGAAGGCGTGGTACTCCCGGTGCAGGGCTCGCAGGTAGTCCATGGAGATGCCGCTCTCCACGTCGCGGCTGCGCTCCTGGATGCGGGCCATGCTCGTCTCGGGCGACAGGTCCAGGAACACGATGACGTTGGGCCGCCGCATGAAGTTGGACATGTGCTTGAAGAGGTTCAGGTAGGTCCGGTAGTCCCGCCTCTCCATGATGCCCTCGTCGGCGAGCATCTTGGCGAACACGGCGTCCTCGTAGATCGTGCGGTCCTGGACCCCGCCACCGCCTCGCCAGATGATCTCCTGGTGCTGCTGGAAGCGACGGTTCAACAGGTAGATCTGGGTGGCAAAGGCGTACCGGGGCGTGTCCCGGTAGAAGTCCGCCAGGTACTCGTTGTCCTGGACCGGCTCGTAGTAGACGGGCAGGTCCAGGTGCTCGCCAAGGGCGGTCGCCAGGGTGGTCTTGCCGGCGCCGATCAGGCCCGCGATGCCGATGAAGAGGTCCTGGAGGGTCTCGCGCTGCACGCCGGCTCCTGGGTCGAGGACCCGCCGCGTAACGTGCTCAAGACCGCCAGCGCCGCCACGCCCGCTCCCACTCCTGGGGGCTGAAGAGACAGACATAGAAAGCCAGCGTGACCCACGTGAAGGGCCCCACGTCCATGAGCAGGAACACGCCCAGGTGCATGGGCACGCCGATGGCCACGAAGGCGTCCCGCCACCGCAGCCGGTTGAACCCTGCCCGCAGCCGGCCGGGGCGGTCGGCCGTACGGCGGAAGTAGAGCGCCAGGAGCACCAGGGGCGCGGCGAGCTCGAACAACCAGGTCCCGGCCGTGGCCAGCTGGGTCAGGGGGTAGACATGGGCCAGCCAGCTCATGTCAGCCCGGTGCCAGCTGGGCTGCTGGAGGATGTAGTACAGGGCCGAGAAGCCGCCGACCGGGGTCCAGTGGGCCGAGAGCTTCTGCAGCCCGGTGCTGCTGTAGACCAGCACGAGCTGGTAGAGCACCAGGGTCCGGGGCCACGCGGGCACCGGGGTGGGGTCGTGCCAGCTGCCCGTGCGGCGTCGGCAGCGCCAGGACAGGGTCTGGTCGCCGCCGGCGAGCACCAGGAGCCAGAGCCCATTGGCCAGGAGCTCGTCATAGGAGCCGCCGGCCTGGCCGTTGATGTCGGACACGCCCAGGAACAGCTGCAGGGTCACGAACGTGGCCAGCCGACCGCCCACGCCGAGGGTGAGCAGCAGCCCACCGGCCACGCTGCCCCAGACCAGGGGCCAGACCACCTGGGGGGTGGCGCCGCCGAGCTGCTCGACCAGCCACGTCGACCGCGCCAGCTTGCGGATGCCCCCGTGGTCACTGCCGAGCCAGATCACCTGGACCAGGTCGTGGGCGACCACCGTGCCGACCGTCGCGATGACGCAGAGACCGCAGGCGATGCGGAACAAGGCCAGGCTGGTGCCCGGCTCCGCCCGGGCGAGCCAGGCCAGCCAGCGGGACCACAGGCTCATCGGTGGTCCTCCAGCTCGAAGTGCAGGGTGCTGTGCCAGCGGCCCTTGGGGCGTCGATCCTCGCGGACCTGTTCCGGAGACGCGGTCTCGTACTTGTAGAGCCGGAGCCGGACCCAGCGGGCCTCCGGCTGCTCGGACGCCACCTGGTGCGCGACCCAGGTGCCGAATTCCTTGTAGGCGTTGCGGTAGTGCTTCCAGCCATAGCGGAACACCGACGCCCGCATCCGATCGTGATCCAGCTGGGTCCGGTGCCAGTCCAGGGTGTCGTGCCGGGCCTCGTACAGGGGCGTCCAGGTCGCCGTGCGCCGGTCGTCGTCGACGCTGGTGTCGATGCTCAGCCGCGACGGGAAGCGGTGGGGGGCCACGAACATGCGCCATGACTGCCAGGTTCCGCAGTGCTTGTAGTAGGGCATCAGCGGCTCGAGCACCGCCTTGCGCCGCTTCATGACCACGCTGGCCAGGTCCCAGAGCCGGTCCTCGAGCTCCGAGGACGTGATCGCGATCCCCAGGCTGTTCAGCCGCTCGGTCCAGGCCCGGAACTCGGCCTGCACCGTGCCGTCCTTCCAGGCGCTGCGCGCCATGCCCCCCGAGGGGGCCGGCGCCGCCATGAGGGTGATCGCCACGAGGTGGAACAGGACGAAGACGCCCAGGATGTGGCGGAGCGGGCCGCGGGAAGAGGGCATGGGACCAGGCCAGGGGACAATGCGTGTCCATACCGTCCCTGGCCCCCTGTTCCAAGCCCCCAGGTCCCGCTTGCCCGTCTTTGCCCTGCCCCCTGAGCACGTCTTCCCGGATCCGGCCCTGGCCAGGCCCGACGGCTTGCTCGCGGTGGGGGGCGACCTGCACCCGGCTCGGGTGTTGCTGGCCTACACCCTGGGGATCTTTCCCTGGTACTCCGAGGGCCAGCCCGTGCTCTGGCACTCGCCAGACCCCCGCTTCGTGCTCTACGCCAGCGACTTCCGGGTGCCGCGCAGCCTGCGCAAGGTGGTGCGCAGGGGGGGCTTCCGCCTGACCCTGGACCAGGCCTTTGCCCAGGTCATCGCGGCCTGCGCGCAAGCGGCCAGGCCCGACCAGCACGGGACCTGGATCACCGGCGAGATGGGCAGCGCCTACAGCGAGCTCCACCGGCTGGGCTTCGCCCACTCGGCCGAGGCGTGGCTGGGCGACGAGCTCGTCGGCGGGCTGTACGGGGTCTGCGTCGGGCGCATGTTCTTCGGAGAGTCGATGTTCGCCCGGGTCGACGACGCGTCCAAGGTGGCCTTCGTCGCGCTGTTCCGGCAGCTCGAGCGCTGGGGCTTCGACGTGATCGACTCCCAGGTCCGCACGGACCACCTGGCCCGATTCGGGGCTCGGGACATTTCCCGCGATCGCTACCTGGAGTTGCTACAGGAGCGGATCCGCGACCCCCGACCCCGTCGAGGATGGGCTTTTGAGCCCACCTGCCTGGACCAGCTGGTCGAGGATCCAGCCCGCAGCCAGTTCCGCGCCACTCCCTGAGCGGGCATGGGGCACAGGGCGGGGGCGGGACCACAGCGTCGCCAGGGCCGCATCGACCCCACCCGTGACCTTCACGTCGCCCCGGGCGGCCATGGGCTCGGCCAGGAACGGGGTCTCGGGCCAGTCCTGGCGAGGGAGCCACGCCAGGGGGGTGCCGGCCAGCATCGCCTCGGCCAGGATGCCGTAGCCGGGCTTGGTCAGCACCGCGTCGACCCCGGCCACCAGCGCCGGGTAGGGCACGTCCCTGACCCAGAACACGTCGGGCCTCTCCAGGGGGGCCATGGGCGGGGCGAGCACCCACCGCACCCCGGGGAGCTGCGGCAGGCGCCGATCCAGATCGGCCAGGCCCAGCCCGCCAAAGGACACCAGCACGTGGCGGTGGGTGTCGGGAAAGACGTGGGCCGGGCGCCGCCGGCCGACCAGCGGGCCCTCGGTGACCCCTTGAAAGCCCGTCAGGCCGGGACCGGGCCACAGGTGCAGAGCCTGGTGAGGCGCTTGCCAGGCTCGGAAGCGGGCGGCCCAGGGTGCCAGGGCCGGGAAGTGGTCGTAGATCCAGGCCCAGTCGAAGTTGGCCACCGCGACGGCGGGCAGGCCCGCTCGCCGGGCTGCCTCGAGGCCGGGCGGCGGCGCGTCGGCGATCACCCCCATCAGGTCCTGGCCCGCCAGGTGCGCGGCCAGCCGGTCCACCGCGGGATCGCTGCAGCGCTCGGCCAGCAGGGCCTGGGTCCTCGCCAGGTCCACGCGCAGGCTGTCGGGCTGGGCCAGGCCCACGTCGATGGCCCAGGTCACATGATCCGGGTCGGCCAGGGTGCCGGCGAGGACCAACCGTGGCGCCGCGGTGTAGAACACCGGCTCGATGCCCTGGTCGCGCAGCGCCGCGCCGATGGCCAGCTGCCGGGTCAGGTGACCGAAGCCGTGGGCGGTCACCAGGACGGCGACCCGATCGCTCACCACACGCTCACAGGCACTTGATGACACCCTCGACACCACGCAGGGCGGCGTAGGCGGCGCGGACCTCGTCGGCGCTCTGGACCACGACCTTGACCCGCACAGCCGTCCACCGGCCCTTGCTCGAGGGCTTGGAGTCCAGGTCCACCACGGCGCGCCCGGTGCTGGCCTCGACCGCCTGGCGGCACTGGGAGGACAGGGCCGGGGTGGTGGCCCCGACCGCCCGAAAGGTCCACGGGGTCGGGAACTCGACCAGGTCCTCGAGCTGGGGAACGTCGTCGGCCATGGCGGCCACAGCTAACCCGGGACGGGCTGCTACGGTGCCGCCATGCCCCCCTCCACCCGCACCCGTCGCACGGCCGACGAGAGCCGCCAGGCCCTGGTCCAGGCGGCCCTGGCCCTGTTCCGGGAGCGGCCGCCCGACCGGGTAGGGGTCCGGGAGATCGCCGCGTCCGCCGGGGTGAACCACGGCCTGGTCCACCGGCTCTTCGGCGGCAAGGACGCTCTGGTCACGGCGGTCCTGCGCGAGGTCTTTCGCGAGACCGGGATCGCCATCTCGTCGGGGCTCGACGACGATCTGGCCCAGGCCCTGAGCGGGGGACTGGACGTGCTCGCCCGGGAGCGGTGGGTGGTCGACGTGGTCGCCCACGTGATGCTCCGGACCCGCTCGGCCGACGGGGTGCCGGGGGCCACCATGATGCCCATCCTGCGGGAGCGGCTCGGGGACCGGGCCACAGACGACCTGGCCATCACCGTCGCGACCGCCGAGGCCGCGACTCTGGGTTGGCTGCTCTTCGAGCCCCTGGTCGCCCGCGGCACGGGCCTCGACGGCCGCTCGGCCGACGAACGCCGGGCCGGTGTGGCCCGCGTGCTCGCCAAGATGCTGCGCGCCGCCCTTGACGAGGTCGAACCGCCCTTGTAGTCAGTGACTACAATTTGACTGGAGCCCACCCATGGGAGCCCTCTCCTCTGACAAGGTCGTCGTCACCTGTGCCCTGACCGGGGTGCTCACGAACCCGGAGCAGCACCCGGTTCCGGTCACGCCAGAGCAGATGGCGGCCGAGGCCCTGGACGCCTGGAACGCCGGCGCCACGTGCTTCCACGTGCACTTTCGGGACCAGAGCCCTGGGCTGGGTCACCTGCCCAGCTGGGACCCGGCGGTGGCCAAGGCGATCTCCGATGCGATCCGCGACGCCTGCCCAGGCGCGGTCATGAACTTCTCGACGGGGGTGATGGGCGACGACATCTCCGGACCTCTGGCCTGCCTCGAGGCCTGCCGACCCGAGGTCGCGGCCATGAACGCCGGGTCGCTGAACTACCTCAAGACCCGCCGGTCCGGTGGGTGGGCCTGGCCCCCGCTCTTGTTCGACAACAGCGTGGACAAGATCACCGGCTACATCGACGTGATGGATCGGCTCGGCATCACCCCCGAGTGCGAGTGCTTCGACACTGGCATCGTGCGCTCGCTGGCCATGCTGAAGCAGGTGGGCCTGCTCAAGGGCGACGTGCACGCCAGCTTGGTGATGGGCGTGGCGAGCGGCATGCCGGCCAAGGCGAGCTGGCTACCCCTGCTGCTCGAGGAGCTCCCCCCCGGCGCCCACTGGCAGGCCATCGTGATCGGCCGCCAGGAAGTGTGGGACGTGCACCGCGCCACGGCCGAGCTCGGCGGCCACATGCGCACCGGGGTCGAGGACACCTTCTACCTGCCCGACGGGGCCAAGACCTCGGGCAATGGTCCGCTCATCGAAGCCCTGGTCCAGGTGGCCCGGGACGCGGGCCGCACCGTCGCCACCGCCGACGAGACCCGGGCCTTCCTGGGGGCCCCGTGACCCCACTGCGCAGTCGGGTCGACCCCCGGAGCGAGGGGTTCCTGGCCAACCGGGCTGCGAACCTGGCCGACTGCGAGCGCCTGCAGGCCGAGCTCGCCACCAGCCGTGAGGGCGGCGGCGAGCGCTACAATGACCGGCACCTGGGTCGGGGCAAGCTGCTTCCCAGGGAGCGCATCGAGCGCCTGCTGGACCCGGGCAGCCACTTCCTGGAGCTCTGCCCGCTGGCCGGCCGCGACGTGGACCTCATCAAGAGCGGCGCCGGCGTGGTCGGCGGCATCGGGCTGGTCTCGGGGGTCGAGTGCCTGCTCACCGCCAGCGAGTCCACGGTCCAAGGCGGCGCGGTCAACGAGATCGGGGTGAAGAAGAGTCAGCGGCTCTCGGACATCGCCTTGGAGAACCGGCTGCCCGGCATCTCCTGCATCGAGTCCGCCGGGGCCGATCTGCCGAACCAGGCCAGCATCTTCCTACCCGGCGGCCGGATCTTCCGGGACCTGACCCGCCGCTCCAGGGCCGGGCTTCCCAGCATCTGCCTGGTGTTCGGCAGCAGCACCGCCGGCGGCGCGTACGTCCCGGGCATGAGCGACTACGCGGTCTTCGTCCAGGACGCAGCCCGGGTCTACCTGGCCGGTCCGCCCCTGGTGAAGATGGCCACCGGCGAAGTCGTGGACCACGAAACCCTGGGCGGCGCCGAGATGCACAGCCGCAGCTCTGGGGTCAGCGACTTCCTGGCGGCCGACGAGATGGACGCCCTGCGGCTCGGCCGGGCGCTCATGGCCGCCATCCGCTGGCAGAAGCAGGGTCCGCCGCCGACGGGTCCTGGCGATGCCCCGCTGTACGACCCCCAGGAGCTGCTGGGTGTGGTCAGCCCCGATCCGCGCCAGCCCTACGACGCCCGGGAGATCATCGCCCGGATCGTCGACGGCTCCCGGCTGCTGGAGTTCAAGCCCCTCTACGGCAGCACGCTGGTCTGCGGCTTCGCCGATCTCCACGGCTACCGGGTCGGGGTCCTGGCGAACAATGGCGTGCTGTTCTCGGAGTCCGCGAACAAGGGCGCCCAATTCATCCAGCTCTGCAACCAGCGGGACATCCCGCTGATCTTCCTCCAGAACATCAACGGCTTCATGGTCGGCCAGGCCTACGAGGAAGGCGGCATCATCAAGAACGGTGCCAAGCTCATCAACGCCGTGAGCAACTCGACCGTGCCGGCCATCACGGTCATGGTCGGTGCGTCCTTTGGCGCCGGCAACTACGCGATGATGGGGCGGGCCTATGCGCCCCGCTTCGTGTTCACCTGGCCCACCCACCGGATCGCCGTGATGGGGGGCGAGCAGCTCGCCGGCACTCTGGACATCGTGCGCCGGGAAGCCGCCGCCAAGAAGGGCCAGGAGGTCGACGAGCAGAGGCTCGGCTTCATGAAGCAGATGCTCACCGACCAGATCGACCGGGAGAGCGACCCCTACTTCGCCACCGCCCGGATCTGGGACGACGGCCTGATCGATCCGCGGGACACGCGCACCGTCCTGGGCATCGCCCTGAGCGCGGCCCACTCCGCCCCGGTCCAGGGCACCACCTCCTGGGGAGTGTTCCGCCACTGATGACGCGTTCGATCAACAAGCTCCTGATCGCCAACCGCGGCGAGATCGCGGTCCGGATCGCCGCCACAGCCAGCTGCTGGGGCATCCGCACCGTCGCCGTGCACTCCAGCGCCGACGACGACGCACCCCACGTGCGCGCCTGCGACGAGGCCGTCCGCATCGGCGGGCCCGCGCCCGCGGAGAGCTACCTTCGCGCCGACGCCTTGATCGAGGCTGCCCGTCGGACCGGCGCCGACGCGGTGCACCCGGGCTACGGCTTCCTCAGCGAGAACGCCGCCTTTGCTCAGGCCGTGCTGGACGCCGGGCTCACCTGGGTCGGTCCCCCGCCAGAGGCCATCGCCACGATGGGCTCCAAGGCCGCTGCGCGCCAGCTGGCCGAGTCCCTGGACGTGCCGGTCCTGCCTGGCTCCACCGACGTCTCGCTCTCGGCCGCCGAGGCGATCGGCTGGCCGGTGCTGGTCAAGGCCGTGGCGGGCGGCGGCGGACGAGGCATGCGCGTTGTCGAGGATCCGGCGGACTTCGAGACCGCCTGTGAGACCGCCTCCCGCGAGGCTGCGTCGGCCTTCGGCGACGGCACCCTGCTGCTGGAGAAGTACCTGCAGCGACCGCGGCACGTGGAGATCCAGGTCTTCAGCGACACCCTCGGCACCCACATCCACCTCGCCGAGCGGGAGTGCTCCATCCAACGGCGCCACCAGAAGGTCATCGAGGAGCACCCCTCCCTCGCCCTGGACGACGCCCTCCGGGAGCGCATGGGCGCAGAGGCCGTGAAGCTCGCCCAGGGCATCGGCTACGTCGGCGCCGGGACGGTGGAATTCCTGGTCGACGACTCCGGAGGCTTCTACTTCCTGGAGATGAACACCCGGCTCCAGGTGGAGCACCGGGTGACCGAGGGCGCCTACGGCTTCATCGACCTGGTGGAGTGGCAGCTGCGCGTGGCCTGGGGTGAGCCGCTCCCGGAGCTGCCGCCGCGTCGCTTCGCCTGCGTCGAGGCCCGGCTCTACGCCGAGGACCCGGACGCCGGCTATGCACCTCGCACCGGGCGGGTCCTGGACCTGCACCTGCCCCTCAAGCTGGGCGTCCGGATCGACGCCGGGGTGGAGGAGGGCTCCGCGGTGTCCACCCACTACGACCCGATGCTGGCCAAGGTCATCGCGGTCGGAGACGACCGGGACCAGGCCCGGCGACGCTTGATCCTGGGGCTCGAGGATCTCAGCGTCCTGGGCGTGGTCACCAACCTCGACCACCTGCTCCGGGTCCTGCGCCACCCGGCCTACGCGGTCGGGGACCAGCACACCGGCTTCCTGGTCGAACACGCGGACGACCTGGCGCCGCCGGACGCCAGCGAGCGCGCCCGCTGGGCCCTGCTGGCCGCAGCGACCCTCACCCTGGCGCAGCCGCGAGATGTGCTGCCCGGCATCGAGCGGGGCTGGCGCAACAGTCGCTGGCGGGACCCGAGCCTGCACCTGGGGGGCGGCGAGGTGCACTGGCGGGTTGCCGGCGAGGGCTGGCGGCTCACGGTCGATGGCCAGGCCCACCAGGTGGCGCTGCTCTCCCAGGACGGCGCGGCGGTGCGGCTCCGGGTCGACGGCCTGACCCGCGGCCTGCGGGTGGCCAGCGACGACACGACCTGGTGGGTGCACGCCCTGGGCGGTGTCGCGACCGTGTCCATCGACGAGGCCTGGCCCGCTCCCCAGGACGAGGCCGCCGCGGGTGCCTGCGTGGCCCCGATGCCCGGCAAGGTGCTGAGCGTGGCGGTCGAGGTGGGCCAGGCGGTGACCGAGGGCCAGCTCCTCGCGACCCTGGAGGCGATGAAGACCGAGCATCGGCTGCTGGCCCCGCGGGACGGCGTGGTCGCGGCCGTTCAGGCCAGGGTCGGAGACCAGGTGGACGCCGGCGCGGTGCTCGTGGCGCTGGCGGACGAGGAGTAGTTCGGCCTCCTGGGGCGTAGGGTGGGGGAGACCATGTTCTTCCTGCCCCTGCGAGACCACCCGAACCCCGAGGGCTTCCGCCCGTGGGTGACCTGGGCGCTCATCGCGGTGAACGTGGCCGTCTTCGTCCTGGCCACGTCGACCGCGACCCTGAACGCGTGGGGCTTCCGGCCCGGCCAGCCCGAAGCCGCGGACGTGTTCACCAGCATGTTCCTGCATGCCGGTGTCCTGCACCTGGCCGGAAACATGCTCTTCCTGTGGATCTACGGCGACAACGTCGAGCACCGCCTGGGCCACGGGCGCTTCCTGCTGGCCTACCTGGCGACCGGCGCAGCCGCGGTGGCTGGCCACGCCGCCCTCACCCCGGACTCCTTGGTGCCGATGGTCGGCGCCAGCGGGGCCATCTCGGGGGTGCTGGGCTTCTACTTCCTGTGGTTCAAGCACCACCGGGTCGAGGTGCTGGGCGCGGTCTTCCCCTTCTGGTTCGGACGCATCCACGTGCCGGCCCGGGTGCTGCTCGGGGCCTACGTGGTGCTGGACAACCTGCTGCCCCTGCTGACCACCACCGGCGGCTCCGTGGCCTACGGCGCCCACCTGGGCGGGTTCTTTGCCGGGATCGTGGGCGCGGCGGTGGTCTTCCGGGGCCGTCGGCCGCCCGCGGGCCGGCCTCCAGGCTGGCGTCCCGCACCGCTGCCGGGCGGTCTGGAGCGCCAGTCGGGCTGGTCGAAGCGCCTGCCGGGCCGGAAGCGCCCCCGCTACTGACGCTGATCCAACCACCGCAGCACGTTCCGCCGCGCGATGGAGAGGATCAGCCCCTGGGGGTTGATGCCCGGGGTGTCGGGCAGGATGCTGCTGTCGTTGAGCCAGAGCCCGTCGGTGCCGTGCACCGCGCCCCAGCTGTCGGTGATCCCGGCCGCGCCCATCGGGCAGGTGGCGTGCAGGTGGATGGCGGAGAGCGACGCGTTCTCGTAGGTCACGGCGCCCTCCAACCCGCTGGCCTGGCTCGCTGAGGTGAGGTCGTGGCCCCCTACCAGAGGGCTGAAGACGTGCTCCGCCCCCGCGGTGAAGAGCAGCTTGCAGAGCCGGGACAGGCCCAGGCCCAGCAGCGCGAGGTCTTCGACCGACACCGGAAAGCGCACCAGGGCCTCCTTGAACACCGGCAGGTTGCGCACGACGCCTCGGCGGTTGGCCATGATCTTCACGTAGAAGATCGCCGTGCGCCGCCAGTCCTCGAGGGCCCTGGCCCGCTCGGTGGGGCTGCCGGGCATCCAGAGGGCGAGGTGGGCGAGAGAGCTGTGGCTGCAGCCGAGGGTCATCCAAGGCTTGAACTCCTCGACCTGCTGCACAGGCACCCCCAGTCGGGGGTCGTTCATCGGCTCGGGGAAGCGGGCGGCGACCCGGATCATCGGGTTCAGGGCCAGGGTGTCGCCGACCCGACCCCGCAGGCCGCTGCGTCGGAGCAAGAGTGGGGTCTGGATGGCGCCGCAGCAGACGAAGGTGCTCTCGGCGCGGATGCGCAGCCGGACGGGCCCGCTGTCCCTCTGCTGCACGGCGACGGCCCCGGTGACCCGGCCGCCCTGGCGGATCAATCGCTGGGCTCGGGTGCGCGGGTGCAGCCGTGCGCCGGCCGCCAGGGCCCGAGGCACAAAGGTCTCCCGCATCGAGCGGCGCACGCCCATCGGGTCCTGGCCCGGGTAGGACCAGAAGCGGTGGATCTCGCTGTTCTTCCAGCCCAGGGCCTCGGCGCCTTCGATGAGCTTGCGCGAGTGGGGTCCCACGCCGCCGGGGCGGGTCGACACGCCGACCGCCTGCTCCACGGCATCGATGTGCGGGGCCAGAGCGTCGCCGCCGAAGTCCTCGAGCTGGCCCTCGAGCGCCCACCGGTCCAGGACCTCGGCCATCGGTCGGTGGTAGAGCCCGGCGTTGATCTCGCTGGCCCCGCCCACGCAGCGTCCCTCGACATAGGTGACCTTGGTCTTGCCCAGGGCTGGGGTCAGGCCGTCGTTGCGGTACTTCTGGGCCATCTCCTCGAGGGAGTGGGCCGGCGCCGAGTTCAGGGACAGATCGCGGCCCTCCTCGAGCAGGACCACGTCGAGGCCCGCCTCGGCGAGCATCGCCGCGGTCATCGCCCCACCGGGGCCGGAGCCGATCACGAGGACGTCGGCGGTCAGGGACTCCTGCTTCAGTGCGGGTCCTCCCGGCCGGACCAGAACACGAAGGTGCCCATCTTCTCGTAGAACTCGACCGTGTCGCGCATCAGGCCCAGGGGCGAGCCCTGCCAGGCGGCGACCTGGCGCTCGCGATGGGGTCGGGAGAGGGCGCGGAAGCGCCGCCCGCCAGTGAGCAGGCCCCACCAGTCAAACACCACCGTGAGGAGCTGCATGCCCAGCCCCATGTAGCGGGGCATGGCCGACACCTTGCGCACGACCTCGGTGGTGGTGACGTCGATCTCTGCAGCCAGGGCGTGCTCCTGGTCCGGGGGCACCACGAAGCATGCGACGAGCGCCCTGACGACCGGGATCATGGGCGGAGTGTACAGTCTGGGCCGGGCGCACCGGGAGGTTCATGGCCGCGGACGTGACCTGGATCGAGGTGAACAGCGGGCGCGTCTTCCGGGTGCCGGGGGACACGCCCCTCCCGATGGGCGAGGGGGTCGTGCGCAACCTGAAGGGCGAGCGGCTCGACGTCGACCTGGCTGCGCTGGAAGCCTTCGAGGTCCCGCGCGAAGAGGCCTTCCGCCAGGTCCGGGACGATCTGGGCGGGTTCCTGGGCACTCTGGGTCAGGGGCTGATGGGCGAGGTCGAGAAGCTGGAGCCCACGGTCCGGGACCTGGGCGAGCGGCTGCAGCAAGGCGCGGCCCAGGCCAACGTGGCCGATGCCTTGGACGGGGTCGGGGACCGGCTGAAGCTCTGGGCCAGCACCCTGCGCGGTGGCCAGGGACCGGCCGCTGGAGCCGGGGCCAAGGCCGATGCCCCCCCGACCCAGCGCCTGTGCCCGGCCTGCTTCGCGCTGGTCGTGGACCCGGTCACCTGCGCCAGCTGTGACTTCGACCTGGGCCAGGAGCCCCCCGTGAGCCTGACCCCCTTGGACTACGCCGAGACGGATCGGGTGGACTGTGGGGCCTGTGCCGCACCCATCCTGGTCACGGCCCGGCGCTGTGCGGCCTGCGGCGCTCGCCAGGGCCGTACCCTCTGATTCCCTACAGGGCGGGCCTGGGCGTCCGTTTCGGGGCCTGGAGTGCCCCATGCGCGCAGCGGCCCGACGTCTGTCCAGAGCCATCCAGCAGGTCCAGCAGGGGGATCTGCCCGGCGCCCTGAGCACCGCCCAGAAGGTGGTGCGCTACAACCCTGAGTACGCCGAGGGGCGCTTCATCCTGGGCATGCTCTGCCGGGACAGTGGGCGGCTCGACGAGGCCTTGGAGCACCTGGAGCACGCGGTGCGGTCTCGGCCGCGCGACGCGGCGATCGTCGACGCGCTGGGCACCGTGCACCACGCGAGCGGTCGCTTCCGAGAGGCCAGGCAGGCCTTCCTGACGGCGGTGAAGCTGGATCCGAGTGCGCCGGCGGCCCTCTACAACCTGGGCAGCGCCAGCCTGGAGGTCGGGGATGATCAAGCCGCCCGCGACTGCTTCCAGCGGCTGTGCGAGCTGCAGCCCCGAGACCCCGAGGTCTGGCTGAACCTGGGGGTCAGCCAGGCCCGGCAGGGCCACCTCCAGCAGGCGACCGCCGCGCTGCGCCGGGCGACGGCGCTGGATCCGAGCAGCGCCTCCGCGTGCATGAACCTGGCCGGCGTGCTGGCCCACCTGGGGCACCTCGAAGAGCCCGGCGAGTGCTATCGCCGGGCCTGTGAGCTCGAGCCCGGCAGCCCGCGTCCCCACCAGCGCCTGGGCTGGTACCTGGCCGGTCGCGGACAACACGGGGCAGCCCGTGAGGCCTTCGAACAGGCCCTGGTGCTGGACCCGAGCAGCGGGCCGGCGGCGGCCGGGTTGGCCCACCTGGCAGAAGCGGCAGGTCAGGTCCAGGAAGCGCGGGCCTTGCTGGCGCCGCACCTGGTCGCGTCCGGAGGGGACGTGCGGGTGGCGTCGACCTGGGCGGCCATCTGCCTCCGCTTGGGGTGTCCCCAGGACGCCATCTGCGTGGTCCAGCCCCTGGCCGAGCGTGCCCTTCCGGCCCTCGAGGAGGCCAGGCTCCGGTTCGCCCTGGGCAATCTGGAGCACGCCAGCGGGCAGCCCGAGCGCGCCTTCCAGAACTGGCTGCGGGCCAACGAGCGCTTGGGACTGGGCTGGGACCTGGTCGCGGCCAGGGCCCGCACCGACCGCATCCAGCGGGCCTGGGCCGATCCGTCGACCCTGGCCAGGGCGAGCCACGGCGACCTGCGCCCGATTTTCGTCTTGGGTCTGCCCCGCTCGGGCACCAGCCTGACCGAGCAGATCCTGGGCTGTCACTCCGGGGTGCGCCCGGCGGGCGAGCGAGAGGAGCTGCGGCAGCTTGCGCTGCGCCAGGGCCGGGGCTGGGCGGACACCGCAGCGGCCATGGACGCCCCTGCTCTGGATGCCGTGGCTCGGGAGTACCTGTGGGCCGTGGCCGGCCCCGAGGGCGGAGAGCGCCGGGTGACGGACAAGATGCCGGTGAATTTCCGCTACATCGGCTGGATTCGCCAGCTCTTTCCCCAGGCCCACATCGTGCACCTCCAGCGCCACCCGCTGGACGTCGCTCTGAGCTGTCTCCGCCAGCACTTCGTGGGTCGGGCCAACGGGTGGAGCACTTCCCTCGACGGCATCGCCAGCTTGATCGCCGAGCATGACGCGCTCATGGCCCACTGGCGGGCCCAAGGCACCGAGGACCTCCACGTCGTGCGCTACGAGGACCTGGTGACCCGGCCCGAGGCCACGGTCCGCCAGCTGCTCGACCGCGTGGGCCTGCCCTTCGAGGACGCCTGCTTGCGCCCCCACGAGAGCGCCCGCCAGGTCCACACCGCGAGCTACGCCCAGGTCCAGGAGCCCATCCACAGCGGCGCCGTCGACAAGTGGCACCGCTATGCCACCCAGCTCCGCCCCCTCGCCCACGCCCTGGGCCTGGAAGACCAGGTCGACGCCGTGCTGGAGCGAGGAAAACAGGGGTCAGGAACCTCTGGTTAACACTTATTCTATAAGGGTTAACCAGAGGTTCCTGACCCCTGTTCTTGCGTCATGGAACGGCGTGAAAACCAGATGTAGGGATTCACTGCTGCCGATCGATCTGTGGGGCATGTGATCCCGTTAGGGCCGATGTCGCCGGGACCACTCAGTAGTCCGTCGTCCGGGTCCGATGGAACTCCGGCAGCTCCTCCTGGCGGGCCACGGCCTGGCGCCACAACAGGTGGTCGACCTCGAGCATCGTCACGTGCGGCCAGAGGGGCACGAGGGCCTGGCGCATCCACTCGGCGGCGACCACGGTGGCTGCCCTCAGGGCGATCTCTTCGTCGCAGCCGCGGGCGAGCTCTCGGCGGGCTGCGATGTGGTCCGCCAGAGCGGGCGCGAGGGTGAGCACCCCCAGGCCCTGGAGGATCTGAGGCAGCCGGTAGTCGGCGTAGGCCGTCAGGGCTTCCCGGTCGGCCAGATCCCCCGGGCCCTGGCCCTGGAGCCGGCCGATGATCATGCCCGTGCACAGCTGGGCCCGCTTGCGGAAGGGCAGCGCGGGCCCGCGGGTGTCCTCCCAGCTGGGGCACGCGGTCACCAGCCGTTCGACCAACGCTGCCGCGGTGTCGACGTCGACCAGGCCCAGGGCACCGCCGTGGGCATCGAGCGCCGCGCCCAGCTCGCGCAGGCCCGCCGCCCGCTCGTCCAGCATGGGCAAGGTGCCCGCGCCCGGCGCAGCGGCCAGCCACGCCCCCAGGTCGTCTGGACCGACGCTCTGGAGCACCCGCCCGCGCCAGAGCGCGGTGCCCCGACGGATCTGGTGGGCAAAGGCCACCATGATGCCCAGGGCCTCGTCTCCTTGACCCACCGGCCGCCCGTCGACCTGGGTCCACCAGCGCGGCGAGCCCGGCTCTGGCCAGTAGCAGTAGTTCACGGCGTTGTAGGCCAGCAGCCAGCCGACGACCTTTTCGGGGCGGTCCATCAGGAAGCCCGGATCGTTCCAGGTCGGCAGCCGTAGCAGGTCGGGCGGGGCCTCGTGCACGGCCCGGTTCGCCGCCGCGCGGTCCAGGGACAGGTGTGGGGTCTCGCCGAGGACCCGCTCGCAGGCGAACAGCAGGCTCATGGCAGCGCTCCTCGCAGCACCCGGCGCACCGCAGCGCCGTGGGTCTCGACTCGACCTGGCAGGGCCACAAGCTTGCCGCCCCAGGGGCGTCCGTTCAAGGTCGCCGGACCCGGCGCTGCCCCGAGCATCACCGCTGCGTGCAGCAGCCCGTGACCGTGGACGTGGTCCGGATCGGCCTGGATCCGGTGGTAGGCGCAGGGCAGGTCCCGCAGCAGCGCCCACGGCTCCGGGGGGCCGGCGCCGTTCAGATCCGCATGGAGCTCAGCCTCTGCCGTGGCCGGGTCCACGTCTCGCAGGCGGCGCAGGGAGCGTCGGTCGGCGGGCGCCTCGACGTCGACCAGGAAGGCGGGCCGTGCGCGATCCAGGGCCATGAGCGCTGGGAGCACACCCGCCGACCACGTCAGCCACCCAGTCGGAGCGCCCTCTGCCGCCGCTGCCGCGAAGACGGCAGCGGCTTCGTCGCCGTGGTGTGGCGAGCCGGGCTCGAAGGGCGCCGACCGGTCCCAGAGCCACACCGCCAGGTCGTCGCCGAGCTGGCGAGGGTCCAGTCCCACCGGCAATAGGCCCGTGCGCAGACCGCCGGCGGTGCCGCTGACGGACACGACCACCGCCGCCCGGGGTGACGCCGCACCGAAGCGCCACAGGGGCACGTCTCGGGTCCCGACTCTCAGGGTCCGGTGCTGCCCTTGGGTCAGCCAAGGGGCCACTGGGGGCGCCAGCGTCCCCCCTCGGGCTGCCCGCACCGCGCCGGTGGCCCAGCTCACCGGATCCCACCGCTCCATCAGCCAGCTGGGCCCATCCCGCCGCAGATCCCAGGGGTCCAGGGCGCCCGCCAGGCCAGTGCCCGCCGGCTCTTCCCGCGAGCCCTCGACGGCCTCCCACGCCGCCACGATGTCTCGGGGCAGCGCCGGCTCCACAGCCCGCTCCAGGGCCAGGCCCAGGAAGCGGTCCCAGGCCACGAGGCTCTCCTCGTCGGGGGTCAGATCGTCGCTGGACCTCTGGTGCTGGTGCTCGTGGAAGGGGTAGCCGAAGTAGCAGACCGGGTGGGGCCGCGGCCCGGCCAGGTGCCCATCGAGGAGCTCCAGGAGCGCATCGAAGTGATGGTCCCGGAGTCCGTGCACCTGGCGGATGCCCTGGGGGGTGTGCTCGAGCATGCCCCACGCAAAGGGGTTCACCGACACGTCGGCGAAGACGAAGGGCCCGTCCCCGGGGCCGCTCAGATCCAGCGCGGGCCGCCAGGGGGTGAGCCCGGCATAGGCGAAGGCCCCGAACTGCACCTGGTCGGTCACGTAGCGGAACCCCTGGCGCCTGCAGGAGCCCAGGGTCCACGCGGCCAGGGGACGGCGGGCCTGGATCAGGCCGGGCACCACCGCCGTGTTGGTCTGGACGCCGCAGGCATCGATGGCCCGCCGGGTCCGGCGGACCCGCCGCCGGTGGGCGTGGGTGCCGATCTCGTGTCCCCGTTCCTCCCAGCGGGGGAGGGGGTTGTCGGCCCCGTCGAACGCCAGTGCCGCCTCGGCGAAGGGGTGGCGGAAGCGCAGGGCCAGCCGCTGTCCGCGTCCCTCTGCGACCCCGACCAGCCGCGCCATGAGGCTTCGCGCGGCCTCGTAGGTGTGCCGGTCGCGGCGAGCCTCGAGCACGAAGTCATCGCAGTGGATCTCGTGGAACAGGAACATCGGCGACCGGTGGACGGCGGCTACTCGGTCGTCTTGGTGTCCACGGGCTCGGTGCCGCAGCCTGGCGGGTCGTCGTCCTCTGGCCAGCCGTCCGGCGGGTTGACCAGGTACCGGTCGACGTTGATCTCACCAAAGGCCGTGGCCACGAACACGCACCCCTCGACCGCCGTGATGTCCGCCGCGTGGAAGTCTGGGGGCCCGACGTAGTGCTCCTCGGCCAGCGCGTAGTCCCGATCGAACAGCGCCATCTCGATGGTCGCGTGGTCGTCGAAGTTACTCTCCTCGGGCATGTTGTGGTACAGCACGAGCCACAGATCCCACAGCTCTGAGAGCTTCACCCCGGTGGGGAACCAGTTGAAGTTGTGGTCCTCCTCCTCGATCAGGACCTCGTAGAACGACTCCTGGGCCGTCCAGTCGTGATCGAAGAAGCTCACGACCAGGTTGTTGGTCGACTCGTCGCCGGTGAACATGTTCCAGCGCTCGTCGGCCCAGATGGTGGTCCCCAGCTGATCCAACTTGTAGTCGAACGCGATCTCGTAGGGCTCTGCGACCGTGGTGCCGTCGGCGGCGTAGACCGCGACCCGCCGGGTCAGGCCGGAGTCGCCGTAGATCACGTAGACGTGGTTGCCGTCGGTGGTCAGGTGGACGTCGGTGGTGGGCACGTCGGTGTTCTGTTCGACGGTGATCGTGTCGAAGGTCCGATTGCCCTCGAGATCGAAGCCCATCAGGTACAGGTCGTTGGCGGCGGTCGGATTCCAGCCGATGAACAGGGTGCCCTCGAACAACAGGATCTTGTGGTCCGCAATGTTGTTGTTTGCGGGCACGTCGCTGTCGAAGGTCAGCTGTACTGGCAGCCCCAAGCCGTCGAGGTCGAAGGTCAGCTGGTGCAGCCAGAGGTGGTTTCGGTCCTTGGCCGTCACGTAGAGGTACTCGTCGTCCGCGGTGATGCCGGTCCAGGTCGAGCCGGGCCCGACCCGCTCGGTCTCGTCGTGGGTCAGGATCCCGTTGGACCAGGTGTAGGGCTTCTGCAGCGTGTCGGTGTCGGTGTCCGTGTCGGTGTCGCTGTCCGAGTCGGTGTCGGCGTCGGTGTCGCTGTCCGAGTCGGCGTCGGAGTCCGTGTCGGCGTCGGCGTCCGTGTCTGCGTCCGCGTCGGTGGTCGACGTCGGGCCGCTGTCCGTGGTGGTGTCGTCGGTGCAGCCTGCGCTCAGCGCGCCGAGTGGGGCACAGACCAGCAGGGGCAAGAGGAGGGGGCTCAGGGACCGCCGATTCATCGCGTCTCCAGGGGCATCCGCGGGGGCCGGATTATAGCCGGATGGACTCTGGAGGCGCTGTGATCGCACTGATGCTGACCCTGGCCTGTACCGGCAAGGACACGACCCCGTCGGACACGCCCACGGACTCGCCGCCGACCGAGACGAGCCAGACGACCGGGACCACCGAGACCGACTCCACGGGGTGCACGTCCCCGGATCCCCTGGTCGTCGACCTGACCACCCGGGACGACGTGAAGCTCGTCGGCGACCTGTACAGCCACGGTGGCAGCGCGCCGGGGGTGGTCCTGCTGCACATGATCCCGCCGAACTACCAGCGCACGGACTGGCCTCGGGGCTTCATCGATCGGCTGACCGCGAAGTGCTGGAACGTCATCGCCATCGATCGCCGGGGGGCAGGAGACAGCGAAGGCGTGGCGGCCGAGGCCTACCAGGGCGAGACCGGCCGCTACGACGTCGAAGCGGCGGTGAAGCGTCTCAGCGACGAGGGCCTGGGTACTCTGGGCATCCTGGGCGCCAGCAACGGCACCACGTCCATGCTGGACTACGCGGTGTGGGCCGGGAGCGAGGGCCTGCCCGTGCCCACCGCGCTGGGGTACATGACCGGGGGTAGCTACACCGAGTCCCAGAACCCGATGAGCGCGGGCACCGACTGGCCGGCCATCTTCACCTACTCCACGGCTGAGCGGGCCTGGTCGGTGGACCAGCAGGCCCTGAACCCGGGGTCCTGGGCCTTCCACGAGTACGCCAACGGCGACCACGGCACCAAGATGTTCGCCGCTGACCCCACTGTCGAAGACGACCTGGAGACCTTCCTGGCCCAGCACCTGTAGCAAGCCTGCTAGACTTCCACTGTGCGCATCTGCATCGTCACGCGGGGGGACCTGTACCCCACGAACCATGGCGCAGCGGTGAAGATCGTGCGCACGGCCGAGTACCTGTCGCTCCTGGGCGCCACGGTCTTGGTGGTCAGCGAGGACCGGGAGGCCTACCTGCGCTACACCGCGGGGCAGGTCGCGTCGGTGCCGTACTCAGCGCGGTTCCGCGCAGCCCAGGAGTGGCCCGGACTCGCCCAGGGCGGTCGCTGGGCCGAGCGGCTGTGCGAGCGCATCGGCTATCCGCGAGAGGAGTTCTTCCTCTACACCCCTCAGTTCGACCCGGCGTGGTGGGCGCGGGTCCTCCACGTGGGCCGCGTCGAACAGGTCGATGTGTTCCAGGCCGAGTTCCCCGGCTACGGCGTGGCCTGTTGGCTGGCGGCCAAGGTCCTGGGCGCACGGTCCAGCCTGGTGCAGCACAACGTCGAGTGGGACCGGCTGCAGGACGTGATGGGGCTGGGCGACGACGAGGTCCGGCGCATCCGGGCCTGCGAGCTGTTCGCGCTGGAGCGGGTCGACGAGGTCATCGCCGTCAGCGAGGACGACCGGGCCCGCATGGTCGCCGCGGGCATCTCGGCCGACCGGATCACGGTCATTCCCCACGGCGTGGACACGTCGAACTATCGGGCGCCGCGGGGGGCCCAGGTCCGCTTTTCCTACGGACTGCCCGCCGACGCGCCCCTGCTCTTCTTCCACGGCACCCTGCACTACTGGCCGAACACCCAGGCCGTGCGCTTCATCGCCGAGGACCTGCTTCCCCGGCTGTTGCGGGTGCGGCCGGATCTCCAGGTGCTTATCGCTGGGCTCAACCCGCCGACCTACTACGCGCACCCGGCCATCACCTTCACGGGCCCGGTGGCGGATCTGCCGGGCCACATCGCGGCCGCGGACCTGACCCTGTGCCCGGTGCCGTCCGGAGGCGGCACCCGGATGAAGATCCTGGAGTACTTCGCCGCCGGAAAGGCCGTCGTGGCCACCGCCAAGGGGGCCGAAGGCATCACCTTCGAGGACGGCCGGGAGCTCCGACTGGCCTCCGAGGGCCAGCCCTTTGCCGACGCGGTGCTGGCCCTGTTGGACGACGCCGAGGCCCGGACGGCCATGGGCGACGCGGGCCGGCGCTTCGCCGCCCACTACGACTGGACCCCGATCGCCCAGCGCTACCTGGACCTGTACGCCGGCCAGGGGCGGGGAGGGGACTACAACGACGAGGTCACCGCCGCGCTGGCAGCCCAGGCCCCGCCGCCGGCCGCCATGGACCTGCCGCCCCAGCCGCGCTCGGGCATCGAGGCGCACCTGCCGCTGCGTGATCCCAGCAAGCCTCTGACCCTCCTGCTGCTCATCAACCGGGGCTGCAACCTGACCTGCAGCTTCTGTGACCTGTGGGACAACCCCCAGGAGATGAGCCTGGACCAGGCCCGCGGTCTGCTCGACGAGGCGGCCGCCATCGGGACCCGGACCGTGGTGATCACCGGCGGTGAGCCTCTGATGCACAAGCAGCTGCTCGACGTGGTGCGACTGGCCAAGGCCCGCGGCATGGGCGTGAACATCACGACCAACGGGCTGCTCGTGCGCCGGCACTTCGACGAGCTGGTGGCGAGCGGGGTCGACTCCCTGTCCATGTCCATCGACGGTCTGGCCGAGACCCACGATCGGCTGCGGGGCAGGCAAGGCGCCCACGACCTGACCTGGAAGGCCCTGGAGCAGGTGCGCCGCGATGGTCGGATCGGCCTGTCGATCTACTTCACGGTCACCCGGGACAACGTGCGCGAGCTGGCCCAGGTGCACGATCGGGCCAAGGCGCTCGGCATCGGCTTCGACTTCTGGCCGGTCAACGACGCCGAGGATCTGTACCTGACCAGCGACTCCGACCGGGCGGCCTACCGTGCCGCTGTGGCGCACATCGCCCAGGCGGACCCGCGCATCGCGGCCCAGCGTCACTTCTACGAGCAGGGCCTGGCCTACCACCAGGGCGAGGGCGGTCCGGTGCGCTGTCTGGGCCTGGTGGACCAGTACGGGGTGACCTTCTCCGGGGACCTGCTCCCGTGCTGCGTCTGGGGCGGCGACGGACTCAAGGTGGGCAATGTGTTCGAGACCCCGCTGTCCGAGCTGTGGGCGTCCGACGACGTGCAGCGCTTCCGCCACGGCATGTACGCCGACGGGTGTGGGGCGGGCTGCTTCAACCACTCGCTCTACGAGTTCACCCGGTCCACCGGCGAGTCCTTCCGGGTCGGGTGGGAGGCTGGACGTTAGGCGCGACCCATGTACTGGGTCCGCGTCTCGTTCAAGGGCAAGCGCGTCTTCGCCGCCGCCCACCCCGACGGTCAGCTCATCGCCGAGCAGGGCCGGGTGCCGATCCGCTACTCGGACAAGGCCGGGGCCACCATCTACCGGGCTGGCGTGGGTCGGATCGAGCCGGTGGCCGGGGCAAGGCCCCAGGAGCTCCCCGACGGCAAGTCGGCGGACGACCGCCCCCAGGGTGCCAAGCCCAAGCCCCGCCGCAAGGGCAGCAGTGGCTTCGGCAGCGCCGGCAAGCGCACCGCGGCCCAGGCTGCGGCCGCCAAGCACCAGGCGCTCAAGGACCTGGCGGCGATCCCCGACGGAACCCCTGTCGCCTTCACCGACGGCGCCTGTCGCGGCAACCCGGGACCCTGTGGCGCAGGGGCGGTGGTCAAGCTGCCCGACGGCTCGGTGGTCGAGCGGGCCCAGAGCCTGGGCATCGCCACGAACAACGTGGGCGAGCTGACGGCCGTGGGCCTGGCCCTGGACCTGCTCGAGGAGGCCGGCGTGGATCCGGCGAGCCGAGTCGTGCTGCACACCGACAGCAAGTACAGCCTGGGGGTGCTCACCCAGGGCTGGAAGGCCAAGAAGAACACCGAGCTCATCCTGGGCCTCAGAGCCCGGCTGAAGGACTGGCCAGCTCTCCAGATCCGCTGGGTCGCAGGCCACGTGGGTATCGCCGAGAACGAGCGGGCAGACCGCCTGGCGAGCGGAGCAGCGGAGCGGGCGGGCTGACGCCGTCACGGCGCCCGCGCACAGGCCGCTACCAGCCCCAGTTCACGACCGACAGCTCCAGCGACCCCCGCACCGCGTCTCCGGTCGCCGTGCCGCTCTCGTCCAGCACCACATCGCCGTCGAACAAATACCCCAGGAATTGGAATTCGTAGCCGCTGGCCGCGTCGGCGTAGTAGAGCGCCCCGGTCAGGGTGCCGAAGTCGACCGGCAGCGCACCCGGTCCGGCGAAGTGCGCCTGGGCCCCGTTGAGGTAGGCCAGGGCCAGGCTGCTCTCGTCGAGCTGCACGGTCAGGCCCACCGCGCCGGTCCCGTCCCCTGGATCGCCCGCGATGGCGCCGGCATCGATCCAGGGCACCTGCTGGCCCTCCCACAGGATGGTGGGGTCGCTGGTGCCCTCGCCCCATGGATCGGTCGACTGCCAGGAGCCCCAGTCGGTCTCAAAGGTCGCCGCCACCGTCCCGCTCTCGACGAAGCACGGCGTGCCGCGCAGGTCCTGGGTCCAGCTGGGCCCGCCGTCGTCCAGCTGGCTCTGGACGTCGCTCCGGCGCACCGTGAGGAACTCCCGGATGCCGTCGACGGAGTCGGCGAAGCCGTCGTTGTCCTCGCTGGCGATGGCGCCGACCAGGTCCTCGAGCCGGTCGACCTCGGCCAGCAGCCCGTCCTCGTCCCAGACCGTGTCCAGCAGCTCCTGCATTCGGTCCAGGTAGGCCTGGCGCCCGTCGTCGTGCAGGTACAGCCGCCGGGCCAGGATCCCGTTGGCCGCCACCGCCGACGCCGAGCCGTGCAGCACCGCGTCGGTGCCCCAGGGCATGAAGTCGAAGCGGTCGTCCGCCGGGTCCCGGTACAGGAAGTAGTTGTTCGTGTTGCTGGCGTAGCCGTCCCAGTGACCGACCAGGATCTCCGTGGCCCAGAAGGTCAGGTAGGCGTCCACGTCGATCCAGGCGTCGAGGTCGTCGAGCAGAGTCTCGTCGGGGGCGTCCTCGAGGATGGCGCGGATGGCGTCCAGCGACGCGCCGTCGGAGTCCTTGGCGGCGTCGTTCTTGTCCTCGAAGGTGCCGATGTACTCGGTCCGGAAGTCCGAGACCGTGCCCTCCCAGTGCTCCCCGGTGGGGTCCCCGAACTGCGCGGTCAGGAAGGGCTCGCGCACGGACTCCACGTTGGCGTAGAGCCCCAGGCTCTCGCCGTTGACCCACACCTGGGCGTAGCTGCAGCGCGGGGCTGGCACGCCGGCGGACCGGAAGACCTCGTAGGCCAGGCAGGTGTTGAGGCGGCTGGCGTCCTGGCGGCTGTTGTTGAGGGTGAGCCGGTCCAGGCCCCGCCAGAGCTGATCCCCGCCCTGATCGAAGCGGACCTTGAGCGAAGGCCGGGTCTCCGAGAGCGAGCCCAGGAAGCCCTTCTTGCGGACGCGGGCCGTGGGGAACCTGTCCCCGTCCACCGTCACGTCTGCGTCGAACCAGCTCCAGGGCTTGTCGAATTCCTGGGCCAGGCAGTCCCCGCCCAGGATGTCGCCCAGGTTCCGTCCCTGGGTGCGCAGCGCGTCCCAGTCGTCGGGGTCCACGGTCACGTCGACCTGGAGCACGCGCTCCCAGGGGAAGGGTTCTTCCAGGGGGTCGGAGCCTGTGTCCTGGGTCGGTGGGTCCACACCCACCACGGCCGGGCCACAGGCCCAAAAGAGCAGCGCGATCATCGTCAGTCCCGGTCCAGGTCCTCAGGGTAGACCCCCCAGGCCCGAGGAAGGCAAAGGCTGCCCGATCGACCTTAGCGGGTGAGTGTCACGCGCCGGAGCTCGCCGACCCCGGACACGGTCAGCGTGCCCGCCGCGACCGTGGCCGCGAGACCTGGATCCCCGTCGATGCCCCTCACCGAAGCTTCGGACAGCTCGGGGGGCAGCTGCAGACGCAGCCCGCCCTGGCCGACTGGCCGCACCAGCCGGCCCCCGCGCCAGACCGCGGCGCCCTGGCCGTCCAAGAGCCAGCCGGGCACGCCCACGGCCCCAGCGTCTGGAGCCAGGCCAGCCCGCCCGTCGAGTCGGATCCAGACGACCGCGTCCACCCCATGGGGCTGCTCCCCCCGAATCGCGACCAGGCGGTGGGCGGCCCGGAAGTCCGGGAGCGCCAGGAGCTCCCGCTCGCTTCGGTGACAGGCCTTCTCCGAGCCCCGGGGACCGCAGAAGAGCAGCAGGTCCGGGGCCTGCTCCAGCACATAGGCGCCATCCCCCAGGTCGTGGCCCAGCCACCCCCGGCCCCGATCCGCAGGGGGGTGAGTCGCGATCCACCGGTCGTTCAGGCCGAGCATGTCCAGGGACGGCAGGCCCGACCAGTACGGCACACAGCCCGCCGCCGAGACGGCGACCAGACTGCCCGGAAAGGCCTGGCCCAGCAGTTCCCCGATCACCTGGCCGTCCCAGACCCAGGTCTCCAGCTCGGCCCGAACAAAGTGCGGGGCCTCCTGTTGATCCGCCCACTGGGCGCCCCCGCCCGCGGCCAGGAGCCCGAGCACCGCCAGCGTCCTGCCCCGTGTCTTGGCCAGGCCCGCGGCCGCTACCCCCACCAGCATGGACAGGGGCACGAGGGTCGGGGCCAGGTGGCGATACCCCGGAAAGATGTCGCCGCCGATCCAGACCACATAGGCCAACCAGCCCCCTAGCAGGGGCAGGGCCAGGCGAACCAGGGGCCCCCCATAGACCAGCGCCACCGCGGCGGCCGCTAGGGTTGGCCCGTGGGTGCTCAGGCCCTCCCAGACGTACAGGGCCCCCCCGTCCAACCGCTCGGTGCCGGCGGGCAGCTTGGCGTGGGCCGTGTTGGGCACCACGTCGCCATAGGTGAAGACGCGGAAGACGAGCTGGCCCGCGGTGGCGCCGAGCGCAGGCAGTCCCAGCACCACGGCCCGGACCAGGGCGCGGCGGTCCTGCCCATCGGCGAGCCAGGCACCGCCGCACACCAGGGCCACCAGCAGCGGTGCGTCGGGTCGGGTGAGGGCACAGAGCGCCAGGGCGGCCGCTGCCAGTCGCGGTCGCTCGTCCACCCAGCAGGCCAGGGCGATGGCGACCAGGGCGCACAGGAGCGGCTGCTCCAGGCCGCCGAGGGCCCAGATGCCCACGATCCCCGACGCCGCCAGCACGGCCACGGCACCGACGGCACCCGCCAGGCCACCCCGAGCCCCCAGCCACGCCGCCGCGCCCATCCAGGCCGCGGTCGCCCCGATCCCCACGACCCTGGCTGCGTCGATCAGGTCCACGCCGAGCGCGCCCAAGGCGGCCGTCAGCAGCACGAAGAGCAGGTTGGAGTAGCCCTCGACGGCGGGGCCGTCGGTCCAGGTCAGGCCGTGCCCGTCCAGCAGGCGCTGGGCGTAGCGCAGGGAGATCAGCGCGTCGTCGGACAGATAGGGCCACCAGCGCTGGACCTGGCCCGCCAGTGCCACGCCGCCGAGTCCAACGGCCAGACCGGTGTGCCGGGCCCGGGTCGCGCTCACCCGATCCGCAGCGGCTGGTCGGCCGGGGTCTGGATGCCGGCGGCTCGGAACGCCCGCCGCACGCGCTCGGTCACGTCGGTGCCAAAGGCCGTCTCGTACCGACCGTCGAACACATAGGCCTTGCTCGAGACCTTGACCGCGAAGCGGTCCCTGCCCTCGCCGACTGGCCCTTCGCGCACGACCACGGCGATGGGCAGCTCCAGGTAGACGTAGTTGCTGGTCGCCGTGGCGTCGTAGACGATCTCCTTGGCGTGGTCCAGGTCCTGGTCCGTCCCGATCCAGAAGTCCCACACGCACATCTGATGCAGAGCGCCGGCGTTGGCACAGCTGACGGCGTCGTTGAGGAAGCGGTGGTTCGGCACGCTGACCAGGTTGTCCTCGAGGGTCACGATGCGCACGGCCCGCAGGCCGATCTCGACCACCTCGCCGTACTCGCCGTCGAAGCTGATCCGATCGCCCACCTGGAAGGGGCGGTCGAACAACAGGATCAGGCCCGCCATCAGCGACGCGAACAGGTCCTTGAAGCCGAACCCGACCGCGACGGCGATCGAGCCGCTGGTGGCCAGCAGCACTTCGTCGGTCAGCTGCAGCAGGCTGGTCACGACCAGCAGGAAGGCGCCGATGAGCAGCAGGAAGCGACTGACGGCGCTGACCTGCTTGGCCAGCAGCCGCCACTCGGTGAAGCGCTCGCCGACCGCGTCCATGGAGCGGGTCAGGATGCGCGTCGTGACCACGGCCACCACGATGATCGCGATGGCGGTCGGCAGGTTCTCCAAGATGAAGAACTGCAGCAGCGTGTGCTGGCCCAGGTCGTCCATCAGGCCCTCCCGCGCAGCACGTGCTTCTGCCTCAGCATGCGGTGGACCGTGGGTCGCCAGGGCGGCCGCACGTACCAGGGCGCCTGTTCACCGACCGCGCTCAGCACCCCATGGGCGAGCAGGGTCCGGCAGGACGTGCGCACCTGGCCGGCGGGCATGTTGAGGACCTGGGTGAGGGCGGACAGCGGCAGGCCGTCGTGCACGATCAGGGCGGCCAGCACGAACAGGTCGGCGTCGACCAGGCCGCTCAGCCGATCCGCGGTGGCGGCCGGGGGGAGCCCGACGCCGACCCGCCCGGCCGCTCGACCGCGGTGCAGGCTCGCGAGCCAGAGCTCGAACGCGACTTCGGGGTTGCCCTCGCTGCTGTCAGCCAGCAGGCGCCAGTAGGCGTTGGTCGCCCGCTGCAAGGCCAGCTGCGGGTCTCCGCCCAGGGTCGACGCGTTGGAGAGGGCGCGGAAGTCCGGCCTGAGGGACGCGCTCGCGGTCCGGGCCAGGATCCACTCCGCCAGGGGCTCCGGTCCCAAGGGCTCCAGCCGCACGACGGCGCGGAAGGCCTCCAGCGGGACCCGCAGGCGCACGCCGGCCAGGAACTGCCAGGTGGGGGCGTGACAGCTGACCACCCACAGGTGGTGG
>Ga0209992_10000230_pt1 | contig 79562 bp, 66 predicted proteins | sample 2SBtaG_2_FD_182564 | JGI IMG/M metagenome (GOLD analysis project Ga0209992, IMG submission 182564) | Deep subsurface microbial communities from Kolumbo volcano to uncover new lineages of life (NeLLi) - 2SBTROV12_ACTIVE470 metaG (SPAdes)... | ecosystem: Environmental > Aquatic > Marine >... | reverse complement strand
CCCGAGGTGCACTCTTCGAAGCCGTCCGAGTCAGCGTCCTGAGCAAGGGCGATCGCCCCCCCCCAGCAAGATCAGGGCCAATCCACTCGACATGCCTGCCTCCGGCGTTTGTCGTGTTGAATCGACCGTATCATGCGGTCTGGGAGGTGCGAGGGCACTGAGACCGAGGCCCGCGGCCTCACCCCCTGAACCCAGAGTGCGAGCCCCCCGCCCGCTGGAGGAGCCGGTCCAGCGGGCAGGGCACTCAGGCGGCCAGGATGACCGCCAGACAAGCGGACGGGCTTGTCGCTCAGTCGTAGTTCGGCAGCACCTGCGTGAAGTCGTACGCGTCCTCGGAGTCGAAGACGGTGACGTCGACGAAGTAGTCGCCGCTCGTGCAGTCCAGCCAGGTGCTGTACTCGAGCCAGTCCGAGTACCAGACCATCGGGTCATTGGTCTCGTCGTACAGCTCGAAGGAGTCGATCCACTCGCCGGAGTCGTAGTCGTAGACGTCGGCGTAGACGACCTCGACGTCGTTGAAGCCGTTGGCGTCCCAGATGGTGGCCTCGAACCACCAGATGTAGTCCTTGTAGGCCGGGGACCAGTAGCAACCAGCCGACGCGTCTTCGATCGTGGGCGCCACGTTCTCGGTCGGGTTCTCGACCTGGGGCGACGTGCTGCCGTCGTCGTCGACGTAGACGATGCATGCGGGGAGCAGGAAGGCAGCGGCGAGGACGGGGGCCAGGCGGAAGGCGTTCATGGTGCGGTCTCTCCGGTTCGGTCTGATGGACACCGGCACCGACGACGCGCGCTACCGCATCATTCGGATCCATCCTGTCACCGCGTGTCTCGCAGCCGTTAGGAGGCGTCGGTGGCCAGGATTGCGCTACTGGATCTGAACGGCGGGAAGCCGAACGAAGCGGTGGCACTGCTGCGGGCGGCGATCGCCCTGGCCGGACACGACGCCCAGTCGATCGACGTGCTCGCCGGCGAGCCCCTGCCCGAGCAGCCCGGGGCGATCCTGGCCACGGGCGGCCCCGGATCGCCCCATGCCCCCGGGCCTTGGCAGGTCCCCTTGCGCACGGCCCTCCGACGGGCGCTGCTCCAGGAGACCCCGCTCTTCACCATCTGCCTGGGCTTCCAGATCGCGGCCTCGGAGCTGGGTAGCCGGGTGGCGCCCCTGCAGGAGCCTCGGTTCGGCATTCATCCGCTGCACCCCACGTCGGCCGCGGCGGCCGATCCGCTGGTGGGGCCCCTGGTCGGCGCTGCGGCCTTCGAGCAGCGGCGGTGGGGGGTCTGGGCCGGCGACCTCCAGGCCCTGGCGACGGGGCCCGAGGGAGACGTCACCTGCGCTCGGTTGGGGCCCCAGGCTTGGGGGTGTGTCTTCCACCCCGAGGCGACCGCCCAGGCTCTCGCCGACTGGTCCGAGCGCCCCGACGCCGCTCGCAAGCTCCAGACCCGGCTGGGCCCCGAAGCACTCGGGCGCTTCCGTGCGGACGCCCACCGGGTCCAGGCCGTGCACGAGACCCTGCTCCAGGGCTGGCTCACGTGCCTCGCCTGAAGCTCCCCAAGGACGCCATCGCGGCGGTCCGGAGGGGCCACCCCTGGGTCTATGAAGACGCCGTGTCCGAACGGCACGAGCCCGGCACCTTCGTGCGCCTGGTGGATCACCGGGACCGCCTGGTCGGCACCGGCCTGGCCGACGAAGGGCCCATCGCTGTGCGGGTCCTCGGCACCGGCGCCGAGCCCTTGGAGCAGCTGCTCCCGGCCCGCATCCAGCGAGCGGCTGCCCTGCGCCGGCGGGTGGTGACCGGCGACACCACGGCGTTTCGGCTGGTCAACGGCGCCGGGGACCTGCTCCCCGGTCTGGTCGTGGACCGCTACGACACCCTGCTCGTCCTGCGGGTCTACGCCGCGGCCTGGGTCCCACACCTGGACGCCGTGGTCGACGCCCTGTCCGGGCTCGACGGCGTGCAGTCCATCTACCGCCGCTATGGCGTGCGCCGGGTAGACGGCCAGGACGGCGGGCAGACCCTGTGGGGCGGCCCGGCGCCAGAGACCCTGGTGGTGCGCGAGCACGGCCTCAAGATGCTCGTGCGGCCTGGCATCGGCCAGAAGACCGGCCTGTTCCTGGACCAGCGGGAACACCGCCGGAAGCTGGGCGAGCTGAGCCGGGACGCCACGGTCTGGAACCTGTTCGGCTACAACGGCGGCTTCTCGATCTACGCCGCTGCCGGCGGCGCTCGGCGCGTGCTCACCGTCGACGTGTCCGCCCCAGCGCTGGACGACGCGGTCGAAAACTTCCGGCTCAACGGTCTTGATCCCGACGCCCACGGCTTCGAGTGCACCGACGTGTTCACCTGGAGCGCCCCCGGGCGCGCCGACGTCTTGATCTGCGATCCCCCCAGCCTGGCCCGCGGCAAGCGCTCCGACCCGGCCGCCCGCGCGGCCTACCGTGACCTGGCAGCCAGGGTCGGACCCTGGGTGCAGCGGGACGGCCTGTTGGCCACGTTCTCGTGCACGGCACGACTGAGCGCCGCACGCTGGGAAGAGTCCGTCCGTGACGGCCTGCGAAGAGCCGGCCGCTGGGCCTGGCTGTCCCGCGGAGAAGCCCCGCCGGATCACCCGGTCCCCCTGGCCCACCCTGAGGGCAGGTACCTGAAGTCCGGGATCCTGCGCCGACTGTGATCCAGGGGTCCGCTGAGGGGGAAACCCCTATGTTCCCTGAATCTGTCACCTGAGGGGGCGACGGTCGTAGGACAGGCGTGGACTCACTCGTCGGCATGAAGCCCGTCCTCTCCTCTCGCAGCGCCCGGACCCGGCCCGGTCCCGCTCCCCAGGACTACGAAGCCCTGGTCCGGGACCGGAGCTCGCGCCAGGACAGCGCGGTGCGGAAGTCCCTGATCTGGGGGGCGGTGGCGTTGCTGGTGCTGGTCTCCGCCCGGCTCGTCGCATGGGGGCCGTACAACCCGGTGACCGGGGTGCTGGCGGCCGTCTCTGCGGCCTTGTTCGCAGCCTCGCTGGTGCCGCTGCGGGGCCGCTTCAGCGAGTTCTCCAAGCACGCGCTGGCCCTGATCAGCCTGTTGGGCGCCGCAGCGGTGGCGCTCGTCGACGGGGGACTGGCCTCCGAGGCGGTCACCTGGCTGCTCTTCGTGCCCATGCTCGGGGCGCTCGGGCTCGGGGCCCGCGGGCTCCTGATCTACGCCCTGGGCGCGGCCGCGGTGGCCATGGCCCTGACCGTCGGCGCCGTGGCCGCAGCCGAGTCTTGGGCAGGCCCAGCCGGAGGGCTGCACGCCCTGTTCCGGGGGATCGGTCTGGTGGGGGCCATCGGCCTCGCCGGGCTGGTCGGCCACAGCCACCGGGCGGCCTGGCAGGGTGCGCTGTGGCGGCTGCACCACGCGGCCCTGTCCAACCCGCTCACCGGCCTGCCCAACCGCGCGGCCTTCGACGCGGCGCTGGTCCGGGAGGACGCGCGGGCCGCGCGGAACCGGACCTTCGTGGGCCTGATGATGATCGACCTGGACGGCTTCAAGGCGATCAACGACCTGCACGGCCACGCGGCCGGCGACCTGATCCTGCAAAAGGTCGCCCGCCGCCTGCGCCGGAACCTGCGGGCGGCCGAGGAGCCCTTCCACCTCAGCGGCGACGAATTCGCCGTCGTCATCCCCGCGGAGCGTCCCGACCTGGACCTTCGGCGGGTGGCGGCACGGCTCGGCCAGGTGATCAACGGGCCTTACTTCATCTCCGGGGCCTCTATCCAGGTCCGTGCGAGCGTCGGCTGGGCCGTCGGGCGCTCGGGCGAGGACCCCCACCGGGTGCTCGAGCGGGCCGACCAGGTCATGGTCGAGAACAAGTCCAGCCGGCTCCCGGCGTGAGCCCCGCCCGGCGCAGGGCACGGGGCAGAGCGCGAGCAGGTACCTGAAATCCGGGTGGTTGCGGAGACCGTGACCGTGCGGTTCCGTGGCCCCCGGCCGGCCTGGTCGCCGCCGCGCCGCCGTTGACTGGACCCGCTTGCCGTGTCAAGAAGTACGCCTCGCTTTCTGTCTTCCCCCTTTCGGCCCGTTCCCACTCCGGGCCCTCCCACATCTTGCAGGACCCCGTCCCGCCGGAGCACCACGCATGGTCGGTCAGAAGAAGCTGCCGCCGCTGGTGAGCCTCCGAGCGCGTGTGCACGGGTCCTCCGGAGTACACCTTGTCCTCAGAGATCATCGTCAACGCGACGGCACGGGAGACCCGCGTCGCGCTCATGGAGAACAGCCAGCTCACTGAGCTGCACATCGACCGGGGCAAGGACCGCGGCTACGTCGGAAACGTCTACCTGGGCCGTGTGGTCCGGGTGCTGCCGGGAATGCAGGCCGCGTTCGTAGACATCGGCCTGGAGCGGGCCGCGTTCCTGTACGTGGGCGACATCTACGCCGCGAACCTGGATCTGCACAAGTCGGGCGACTCCGAGTCCAAGGTCCCCCTGACCAAGGACGGGCCCCGGGCCGGTCCGCGCACTGGGCTGCCGGCGATCCAGGACCTCCTCAAGGAAGGCCAGCAGCTCGTGGTCCAGGTCGCCAAGGACCCCATCGGCACCAAGGGCGCCCGGATCACGACCCACATCACCTTGCCCGGTCGCTTCCTGGTGTTCATGCCCACCGTCGAGCACGTGGGCATCTCCCGCCGGATCGACAAGGACAAGGAGCGCCGCCGCCTGCGGGCGTTCGTGGACCGGAACCGCCCCAAGGGCGCGGGCTTCATCGTGCGCACCGTCTGCAACAACAAGAGCGAAGAGATCCTCCAGGCGGACATGGACTACCTGCTCCGGACCTGGCAGAAGATCAGCGACCTGTCCAAGCAGAAGAAGGCCCCGGCCGTCCTGCACGCCGAGCACGGCCTGCTGCTGCGCTTCGTGCGCGACTACCTGACCGACGACGTGCGCAAGGTCGTGCTGGACAGCAAGTCCGACCACACCCGCGTGATCAACTTCATGTCGGACTTCATGCCCGACTTCAAGGACCGGGTCCAGCTGTACCGGGGCACCGAGCCCGTCTACGACGTCTTCGGCGTCGAGACCGAGGTCGTGCGGGCCACCGGCCGCAAGGTCTGGCTCAAGAGCGGCGGCTACCTGATCATCGACCAGACCGAGGCGCTGGTCGCCATCGACATCAACTCCGGCAAGTTCGTCGGGTCGAGCTCCCTCGAGGAGACCACCACCCAGATCAACCTGGAGGCGGTCAAGGAAATCGTCTACCAGCTCCGCCTGCGCAACATCGGCGGCATCATCATCATCGACTTCATCGACATGGACAAGGAGTCCAACCGGGACAAGGTCTACAGGGCCCTCGAGGAAGAGGTGAAGTCCGACAAGGCCCGCACCAACGTGCTGAAGATCAGCGAGCTGGGCCTGGTCGAGATGACCCGCAAGCGCGTCCAGGAGGACCTGGATCGCTTCCTGACCGAGGACTGCTTCTACTGCGAAGGCACCGGCGTGCTGCGCAGCCGCGAGACCCTGTGCTTCGAGATCTTTCGCGAGATCCAGCGCGAGGCCCACCGGTCACAGGGGCGGGAGACGCTGTACGTGAACGCCCACCCAAAGGTCGCCGACCAGCTCTATGGCGGGGAGCTCCGCGCCCTCGAGGAGTTCGAGCGCTCCCTGTCCAAGCGCATCGTGGTGCGGGCCATGGGGCACTACCACCTCGAGAAGTACGAGGTCTACAGCCGGTGACGCCATGAGCGGATCGGGGACTGGCCGGCCGCGGCTCTGGCGGCGCATACTCAGCGCATTCCAGTCGGACTTCCTGGCCGGCATCCTAGTGGTCATCCCGCTGGCGGTGACACTCTCGGCAGGGATCTGGATCGTCGCCCGGGTCGACGGCCTGCTGGACCTGCTGCCGGACTTCGCCCACCCGGAAATGGTCCTGGGGCGGGACCTGCCGGGCCTGGGCGTGTTCCTGACCCTCGTGGTGGTCATCCTCGCGGGGGCGGCCACCCGGTACGTCACCGGCCGCCAGGTCGTGGCCTTCTACGAGGCCGTCTTGCTGCGCGTCCCATTCCTGCGGGTCGTCTACCAGGGCTTCCGCCAGCTCCTGGACACCGTGTTCCGGGACCAGTCCAAGAGCTTTCGGCAGGTGGTCATGGTGGAGTACCCCCGCCGCGACGTCTGGGCGCTGGCATTTCTCACCGGTCAGGCCGAGCTCGTCGAGGAGGCCGAGACCCAGGGCCCCGGTGCCCACGACCTGGTCAGCCTGTTCCTGCCGACCACACCCAATCCCACTTCGGGCTTCTTCTTGATGCTCCCGGCCCACGACGTCTTCCTGGTGGACCTGACGGTCGAGGAGGCCTTCAAGATGATCATGTCCGCCGGCATCGTGGTGCCCGAGTCGCTCCGACGGGTCACCCGGCTCTCGGACCTGTCCGACCTGCCCCCGCTGCCGCGACCGAGCGGGTCGTGACCTCGGACGACGCGCGGCTCGAAGGAGAACTGCGGGAGATCTCCTACAAGACCGACGACAACCGCTTCGCGGTCGCAGAGGTGTTGGACGACGCCGGCCGCCGCCACACCGTGGTCGGCCCGATCGGGCACCTGGCCCCCGGGGCTCACGTGGTGCTGGACGGCCGCTGGGGCGACCACCCCCGCTACGGGCGTCGCTTCAAGGTCCGGGCTTGGCTGGTCGAGGACCCGCGCACTCGTCGGGGGCTGGAGCTGTACCTGGCGGGTGGTGCCGTGAAGGGGCTGGGGCCCGCCCTGGCACGGCGGATCGTGGACCAGTTCGGGCTGGAGACCCTCAGGGTCCTGGAGCACGAGCCGGATCGTCTGCGCGAGGTGCAGGGCATCGGGACCAAGCGTCTCGAGGAGATCATCGCTCACTGGGAGCGCGACCGGGTGGGGCGCGAAGTCACGGTGATGCTGCGGGGCCACGGCCTGGGGGCCGCAGTGACCCGCCGGGTGCTCGAGGCCTGGGGGACCGACGCGATCCGCATCGTGACCCGAGACCCCTACCGGCTGGCGGCGGAGATCCGCGGCGTCGCCTTTCGCACCGCCGATGGCATCGCGCTGGCCAACGGGCTCACCAAGGACGACCCCCGCCGGGCCGAGGCCGCGGTCCGGTCACTGCTCGACGCGTCCAGCACCGAAGGCCACACCTACCTGCCCGAGGGGGAGCTGATCCTGCGGGCGGACCGGCTGTCCGTTCCTCGTGCAGCGGTCTCCGCGGCGCTGGACCGCCTGGCCTTGCAGGCTGTGATCGTGCGAGGGCAGGCCCTGCGACGGGGCGATCCGACCACTCGGCCCGTGATCACCGGCGCCATGCACCGCATGGAGGAGCGGGTCGCAGCGGCCCTGGTCAGCCGCTGTCGTGCCGGCCGCGCTGCAGACGCCGCCGTGCTCGCCGCCGAGGGGCGGGTGGACCTGGAGCTGGGCGCCGAGCAGCGGGACGCCGTCGCCCTGGCGCTGGGCTCGGATCTGTGCGTGATCACGGGGGGGCCGGGCACGGGCAAGACCACGATCGTCAAGGTCCTGGTTGCGGCGGCCGCGCTGCGCGGCGAGACCTGGGCCCTTGCGGCACCCACGGGCCGCGCGGCCCAGCGGCTCGGTGAGGCCTGTGGACAGGAAGCCCGCACCCTGCACCGCTTGCTGGAGTACAACCCACAGAAGGGCGGGTTCCAGCGCACGGCCTCCCGTCCGCTGGACAGGGATCTGGCCGCGGTGCTCGTGGACGAGACCTCCATGGTGGACCTGCCCCTGTTGAATGCCCTGACCGAGGCGCTGCCCCCAGGCTGTCGGCTGGTGCTGGTCGGAGACGCGGATCAGCTCCCGTCGGTCGGGCCCGGGCAGGTGCTCGCCGATCTGGTGGCGTCGGGTGTGGCGCCCGTGGCGCGACTCCGCCAGGTCTACCGCCAGGCCCAGGGCAGCGGCATCGTGCGCAACGCCCACCGCATGCTGCGGGGCGAGACGCCCATCAGCGCCCAGGCCGAGGACGGTCGCAAGGACTTCTTCCTGGTCCCGCGGGAAGGCGCCGACGCGGTCCGGTCTGCCCTGGTCGAGATCGTCGCCGTGCGACTGCCCGCCCGTGGCTTCGATCCGATGGACGAGGTCCAGGTCCTCACGCCGATGCACAAGGGACCGCTGGGATCCCGGTCCCTCAACCTCCTCCTCCAGTCCGAGCTCAACCCGGACGGGGAGCCGCTGATCTTTGGGAGCCGGACCTTCCGGGTCGGGGACCGGGTCCTCCAGATTCGCAACGACTACGACCTGGAGATCTTCAACGGCGACGTGGGGCGGGTCGTCCGCCTCGAGGGCAACGGCCTGGTCGTGACCTTTGGAGGCCGAGAGCTCGCGCTCATGGGGGAGCAGCTGGAGCGGCTCGAGCTCGCCTACGCGATCAGCATCCACAAGAGCCAGGGCAGCGAGTACCCCGCCGTGCTAGTGCTGCTCGATCGGGCCCACCACATCATGCTGCGTCGGAGCCTGGCCTACACCGCGATCACCCGAGCCCGGGACTTTTGCTGCGTGCTCGGGAGCCCCCGGGCCCTTCGCACAGCCGTGGGGCGCTCGGGGGGGGAGCGGCGCTGGACCGGCCTGGCGCGGCGCCTCGCGCTCCAAGCACCGGCTGCGGGATCCACCTGACAAGTCTCAGAAAACTCTTGTGTTTCTGTGACTATTTGGAGAACATGCACCCGGGAGGGGCAGGCAGGATCCGGGGAAGTCATGGACGGGGGTACACAATCCTCAACGGGCGTCCGATCGAGGGGGAGCATGCTCCCCACCGATCCAAGCTCGAGTGTGATCTCGCGGCGCTCGTCGTCGGTGACCCGACGCGGTGGCGCCAGTGCCGAAGGTCGTGAGCGGCACAGCCGCGCGGCCCTGGTCGTGGAGCTGCTGGACAAGGCGGTGCTGGCAGCGTCGGCGGAGCGCCCGTCCCCCAGGACGCTGCAGCGCAACCGCAAGGCCCTGGCGCTGCGGGTCGGTGACGCGCTCAAGGTGGGCCCGGTCGTGCTCGACGTGGGTCCCTTTGGACTGAGCTCCTGCGGACGCACCATCCACAACCCCGGCAAGCGGGTCGAGTACGTGTTCCGCTTGTTCCTGGCCGGCGTGCGGGGCCTGGTCTTCACAGACGCCATCACCCCTCGGGCACTCGGCGAGCTGGTCGACGTGTGCGCCGGAGACCCGCCCCACGGCGACGACCGAATCACCTGGCTGTGGCGCAAGGGCCTGCCGGGTCTGCAGATCCAAGCCGTGGACGTGCTGCTGTCGGATTTTGAACAGTCCGGCGACGGCGAGCTGCGGCTGGCCGAAGACTTTGGCCAGATCCGGGTCAAGCGCTCCGCCCCGGGCCAGGCCAACGAGATCATCATGCTGCCCCGGGACGACATGCGGGTCCTGCGAGGCTCGAATCGGCTGGCGTGGATCAGCGACGTCACCGTGCCGTCGAGCGGCGCCAAGGAAGTACGCACCCTGGCCCACGACGTGCGCAAACACGCCGGCGGGCGCACGGACTGGCCGCGCTTCATGCTGCACATCATGCGGGCTGCGGGCTTTGGTGGACCCCGTGCGGTGTGTCCGTCGCCGCTCCTGGGCGGCCTGGTGGACGCGCTCGTGGCCGAGGGCCGGGACGACGATCTGGCGGCTCTGCTGCGGGCCTTCGCCCGCTACGACAACGCAGAGGCCGTGCGCATCCGCAAGCTCGTCTTCACCTCTGAGCGGCTCCTCAGCCTGGCGCCGGCGATGGAGCGCCAGCCCGACGAGCTCGCAGATCCCCTGGCCTTGATGGCCCAGGATCTCGGTGGGGCCCTGGCCGAGTTGATCATCGCCGTGAAGCGCCAGCGCGCGGAGGAGCGCATGTTCCTGATCGCCCAGGACGTGGGCGATGCCCTGGCCATTCCCTGCTACGTGCGCCAGCTGACCAGCGGGGACGTGCAGCAGGGCCTCAAGGCCATCCCGCCGCTCGCGCGCTCCCAGGAGCCCGCGGCCCTCGCCGGGCTCGGCCGCGCCCTGGACCACAAGGCACCGGCCATGCGCCGAGCGGGGGTCAAGGCGCTCGCCGGTCGCTACCACGAGGATCTTCGCGAGCCGCTGCTCAAGCTGCTGCGGGACCGGGAGCGGCCCAACCGCGTGGCCGCGCTCGGCATCCTGCGGGACAGCAAGGACCCCCGGGTGGTGCTGCCCATCATCCAGCAGGTCAAGGCCGACGAATTCGCAGAGCGGCCCGCCGAGGAGCGCAAGGCCTTCTACCGGTGCCTGGTCGTGATCGGAGACGTGAGGGGCCTCGGCCACCTGGAGCACGTGCTCGAGGGACGCAAGGCCGGAGACGAACAGCTGTTGGTGGTCCAGGCCTTTGGCCGGGCGGGGCCCAAGCGCGCACGGCGCGTGCTGGAAGCAGCCAAGGCGCGCCGCGGCCTGCCCCGTGCGGTCCGCAAGGCCGCAGAGGAAGCTCTCCTATACTGGCGGACCGTCTGAACTGACCCGCGAGTCAGAGGGAGCCCCAGCCCATGCCGAGCAAGGCCGGTCGCACCGTCCAGAGCTCCGGGCGGGCCTTCGTCGAGCAGCTGCGGAGCATCTGCAAGAGCCTGCAGATGCACGACGCACACAACACCGCGGTCGCTCGGCCCCTGGGGCGCCTGTTGGAGCTCCAGCAGGACTTCATGGCCTGGCAGGGTCGTCCCCTCCGCCTCCAGCTCGTGGCCGGGGAGTGGTTCGTAGACGGCACGCTGCTGCGCCTGGAGGGCACCAGCTACGATCACGGGCGCGAGGTCGCCGAGGTGCTGAGCGAGCTGGGCTACGGCGAGATCGCCTTGGGCGGCGGTCTGTCCGAAGGCTCCTTGAAGGTGTTCGCCCGAGACCTCGCCCACTGGTTCCGCCACAGCGAGAACAAATTCGATCCGGTCAAGTACGGCGCCTTGGACCTGCAGAAGCTGCGGGTGGGCTCGGTCGCCTTGCACCGCTTCCAGAGGCATGAGCTGGCGAGCTGGCTCCACGGGAGCCTGTTGGATCTGGTCGACCGGGTCCGCGACGAACAAGAGGCCCGCACCACGCCTGATCTCCGGCCCATCAAGCGCATGGTCCCGCTGGTCGTCGACGCCATGGCCCAGGACGATGCGCTGTTCCAGTTCCTGGTGTCCGTGCGCAACCACAACCGGCCCATGTCGCCGGTGCGCACCCGGGTCGCGGTGGCTCTGCACGCGCTCGGATTCGCCAGCTGGCTCCAGCTGCCGCGCGAGGAGCTGATGGCCCTCGGACTCGCCGCTCTGCTCTTGGACCTGGCGGGTGTCGACGACCCCGCGAGCTCGGTGCGCGCCTTGTTCCCCCAGGGCGACCTGGGCAGCATCGCGGTGCCGGTCGTGCTCGCCGTCTACGACGCGGTGGGGGTCGCGGGGGGGGAGGCCGGCGGTCTGCGCGGGCAGATCCTGGCCCTGGCGGTCCGATACGAGGAGCTCACAGGCCACCACCGCGGCCGGACCGGGCGGTCCCCCGCGTCGGCACTCCTGGAGCTCGCCCGGGACCCCCAGGGCGTCGAGCCCAAGATCATCGCGCTCTTCACGTCGTGGAAGGGGCCGACGCCCGTGGGCTCCCTGGTGCGGCTCAGCAGCGGGGAGATCGCCGTGGTCGTGGGGTGGAGCGAGCGAACCCGCCGGGACATGGGCCGTCCGGTGGTGTCGCCCCTGGAGGACGGCAAGAAGCTCGGACGGCGGATCGACCTGTTGTGGCGCACGGAGCTGCGCATCGAGGGCACGCCGGCGCCGGCAGACGTGGGGGTGGACCTGAGTCGGCTGGCTGGACCGCCGGACTAGTCGGTCACCGCGTTAGAACCCCCCCATGCCCCGCGGCCCCCACACCGACGACCAGGGCCGAGTCGACGTCAAGTCCCTCTCCCTGAGCCAGCTCCAGGACAAGGTCCAGGAGCTCGGGCACAAGAAGTTCCGCGCCTTGCAGATCTACAAGTGGGTCTGGCAGCGCGGCGTCACCTCCTTCGACGAGATGACCAACATCGCCAAGCCGCTGCGCGGGGGTCTGGCCGAGCACTTCTACATCGCCTTCCTGGCCGAGGCGTCTCGCAAGCACTCCGACGACGGCACCATCAAGTTCGTCTGGGACTGCGAGGACGGCAGCCAGATCGAGTCGGTCTTCATCCCCGACGACCGCCGCAACACCCTGTGCATGTCGACCCAGGTCGGCTGCGCCATGGCCTGTACCTTCTGCCTGACCGGCGACATGGGGCTCAAGCGCCAGCTGCGCCCGAGCGAGATCGCCAACCAGCCCCTCCAGGTCCAGCGCACCCTGGACGCCCTGGGCCTGGACACCCGCATCACGAACCTGGTGCTCATGGGCATGGGCGAGCCGCTGCACAACCTGCCCAACGTCATCCCCGCCCTCGAGATCGCGCTGGACGAGAACGCGCTGAACTACAGCCACCGCAAGATCACCGTCTCTACGGTCGGCATGGTGCACAAGCTGCCCGAGCTGGCGGCCGCGCTCCCGGTGAACCTGGCGGTGAGCCTCAACGCCACCACCGACGCCCAGCGCGACCAGGTCATGCCCATCAACAAGCGCTTCGACCTCGAAGAGCTGCTCCAGGCGTGCCGGGACTTCCCCCTGCCCAGCGGCAAGCGCATCACCTTCGAGTACGTGATGATGGCCGGCTTCAACGACTCGATGGACGACGCCGCGCGGCTCGAGAAGCTCATGCGTGGCCTCAAGGCCAAGGTCAACCTGATCCCGTACAACGAGAACCCCAACCGCGAGATCAAGCGGCCGTCCGACGAACAGGTCAAGCGCTTCCAGCACTACCTGGTCAACCGCGGCATCAACTGCTCGGTGCGGGTGACCCGGGGCCAGGACATCTCGGCCGCCTGTGGACAGCTCGGCAAGGTTTGAGCCCGTGGGCACACCGGCTCCTGGAGCCAGCTCCATCGTGCCCTTCGAGGGCGCCATCCAGCTCGCGTTCCGGGATCCGGCCTGGGGCCGCAAGCTGCTGTTCGGCTCGGTCTGGCTGTGCATCCCGGTGGTTGGCTGGCTGGTGTTGTGTGGCTGGTGTCAGCGGGCCTTCCTTCGGGGGGCCACCAATCGCCCGCCGCTCCCGGAGTTCGATGAACCCTTCGCCCTGATGGCCGAGGGGGTTGCCGGCTTCGTGACCCTGCTGGTGTGGTTCGTGGTGCCCGTCCTGGCCCCCATCCAGGCCATGCTGCTGTTCACCAGCAGCGAATTCGGTCGTCAGGCGGCCCTCTCCCCGTGGTTTCTTCCCCTGTCCCTGGTGTTCGCCGGCGGGGTGGCCGTAGCGCTCGTGGCGGTGCTCAAGCTCCTGCCCGCTGCACTGATCGGCGTCGGCGCCACCGGTTCACTGTGGCCGGCCTTCAACCTGCCGGCCGTCGCCGCTCTCGTGCGGGACGCTTTCCGGCCGCTGCTCTACGCGGTGGTCTTCTATGTATTAAGCCAAGCGCTCGGACAGTTCGCCCTGCTCCTGTGCGGTGTGGGCATCCTGCCGGCCCTGGTCTGGAACCACGGGCTGACGGCTTGGATGCTCGGCCGGGTCCACGCGGCCCACGCTGGAGCGGAGCTGACGGACATCGACACCCTGTTGCAGGAGAGCGAGCCATGAGTCTGCGGATCGGCGTCATCGGGGGCAGCGGCCTCTACGAGATGGAGGGCTTGACCGACCTGCGTGAAGAGCGCGTCGAGACCCCGTTCGGTGACCCCAGCGACGCCATCGTCATCGGCAAGCTCGGCGACGTGGAGCTCCTGTTCCTGCCGCGCCACGGGCGTGGCCACGTGCACAACCCGACCGAGGTCAACTACCGGGCCAACGTCTTCGCGCTCAAGAAGCTCGGGGTGTCGTGGATCGTGTCGGTGTCCGCTGTCGGTTCCCTGCGCGAGGCCATCGTGCCCGGTCACATGGTCATCATCGACCAGTTCATCGACCGCACTCGCCACCGCAGGGACACCTTCTTCGAGGGTGGCATCGTGGCCCACGTGGGCTTCGCCGATCCGCTGTGCAACACCCTGCGCGGCTACCTGTACGACGCCTGCCAGGAGGTCGGCGCCACGGTCCACGCGGACGGCTGCTACGTCAACATGGAGGGCCCGGCCTTCTCGACCCGGGCCGAGTCCCACCTGTACCGGTCCTGGGGCTGCGCGGTGGTCGGCATGACCCAGCTGACCGAGGCCCGCCTGGCCCGCGAGGCCGAGATCTCCTTTGCCACCCTGGCCATGTCCACGGACTACGACTGTTGGCACGAGGGTCATGACGACGTGACCGTCGACGCCGTGGTGGCCGTGATCAAGCAGAACGTCAGCACCGCACGCGCCGTCATCCGCAGCGTGGTCCCGCGGATCGCGGCCCACGACGGACCGGCACCCCACGCCAATGCTCTGGCCGGCGCGATCATGACCGCCCCGGACCGCATCCCCGCCGCACGGCGCGAGGCCCTGGCCCCGCTGGTGGGCAAGTACCTGTCGTGATCTCGGCGCTGTGGGTGGCCGCTCTGGGCGCACAGCTGGCCTGTGTACCCCCCAAGCGCCAGGCCAAGGCCCAGGCCCGGGTGGATCTGGGCGCGGCCTACCTGGTCGAAGGCTCCACCGAGCTGGCCATCCAGCAGCTCCAGGAAGCCGTCAAGATGGACCGGCACAACTACAAGGGCTGGGAGCAGCTCGCGCTGGCCTACATGAAGCGCGGCGTGTTCGACCAGGCCGAGCAGGCCTTCAAGCGCGGGCTCCGGCTCGTGCCCGACTCGGCCAGCCTGAACCTGAACTACAGCTACCTGTTGCTGCGCACGGATCGCGCAGACGAGGCGATTCCGGTGCTCGAGACCGCGCTGGGCGACCTGACCTACCGGTCCCCGGCCCTGGTGCTCAACAACCTGGGCTACGCGCTCTACCTCGAGGGCCGCCACGCCGAAGCCGAGCATCGGCTCCACGAGGCCACGGTGCGGGCGCCGAATTTCTGCCAGGCGTGGTTCAACCTGGGGCTGTCCCGTGAAGCCCAGGCAAATGGCCGAGGCGCGGTCAGGGCCTATGACCAGGTCGTGCTCCTGTGCCCGACCGACGCGGCGGGCTCCTACCTCAAGGCCGGCACCCTGAAGCTCGAGCTCGACGGCCAGGCCGAGGGCTGTGACTACATCCAGTCCGCCCACGAGCTGGCCCAGGGCACGCCCCTGGGCGACGAAGCCCAGGCCGCGCTCTCCGAGCGCTGCGCTTTCTGAGCATGGCCAGGCGGCAGAAGCTCAAGCTGCGCACCCCCCCCAACGCCCAGCCTGCAGCGCCGGTCGGGCGCATCCTGGCCGGGCTCGGCGTCTTGGTGGGGCTGGGGCTGGTCGTGCTCCAGCTGGGTGACCACCTGTTGGACGACGGGACCGCCCAGGCCGACCCGGCACCGGAAGCGGCGCTGACCCCGGCGAGCGAAGTCCGTCCAGAGCTCCACCTGAGAGCCTTGGAGAACCTGCGGGCCAGGGTCGAGATCGACGGCCAGGTCGTGTTCGAGGGTGTGGTCTCCGGTGGCACGGACCGGACCTGGACCGCGGGGGCAGTGACGGCCCTGGAGCTCCAGGACCTGACCCGGGCGACCATTCACTACGACGGCCAGCGGGTGCAGCCCCTGGGCAGCCTGACCACCGCGCGGCGCCTGGAATTCATCGACGATCTCTGAAGAATCGGCGGTGCGTTATGTGCCCGACCGTCCGCTGAACCCGTCCGCACTCCCGAGAAGCGGCATGGCCGAGAACCTGGTCCAGGCCCGGGTAGACGCGCTCCGCCGGCTCACGCGGCGCCGAGCGACCAAGCCGCTCAAGAAGGCCGTGGACAAGTGTTCCTCGGCCGACGTGGCCGAGGCTGTGGCCCACCTGACCCGGCCGGAGACCCTGTTCCTCTTCGACCGGCTGTCCGACGACGTGGCCGGGGACGTGATGCTGGCGCTGCGGGAGAGCGATCTCCAGTTCGTCACCGGGGAGATCCCGCTGGAGCGGCTGACCTTGTGGCTCGAGGCCATGGAGCCCGACGACGAGGCGGATCTCGTCGCCCGCCTCCCGGAGGGCCTGCGCGAGCGGCTGCTGTCCCGGCTCGAGGCCGCGGAGCGCGAGGACGTCGAGGAGCTGCTGGCGTGGCCCGAGGACTCCGCCGGCGGCATCATGAGCCCGGTGGCCTTTCGGGTGCACGAGAACACCACCTGCCGCGAGGCCATCGATGCCTTCCAGGAGCAGGCCGACGTGGAGATGGTGTTCTACCTCTACGTCGAGAACGACCAGGACCAGCTGGTCGGCGTCACGTCCTTGAGGAACCTGCTGATCAACGCCCCGTCGACCCACCTGCGGGAGTTCATGGCCGCAGACGTGATGGCCGTGACCCCCGAGACCGACCAGGAGCAGGTCGCCCGGCTGGCCGCCCGCTACGATCTGCTCGCGGTCCCGGTGGTGGACGAGGCCCACAAGCTCCTGGGCATCGTGACCATCGACGACGTGCTCGACGTCATCGCCGAGGAAGCGGCCGAGGACATGATGGTCATGGCCGGAGTCTCCGAAGGTGCGGATCCCTACGGCGAGTCGGCCATCGAGGCGGTGCGCTCCCGGGCCCGCTGGCTCCTGGTGACCCTGGTGGCCGGCATGGTGATGGCCGAGGTCATCAACCTCTTCGAAGGCACGCTGGCCCAGAACGCCATGCTGGCGGGCTTCATCCCGGTCGTGATGGGGCTGAGCGGCAACGTGGGCATCCAGGCCGCCACGATCACGGTGCGCAACCTGGCCACGGGCCACGTGTCGGCCGGCGAGGGCGTGGCCGAGCTCCTGTGGAAGGAGGGCCGGGCCGGCATCCTGATGGGCCTCGGCTTCGGACTGCTGCTGATGGCCTGGGGCACGCTGCGCTTCCCGGGCTGGCAGGTCGGCGGGGCGGTGGGCGCCAGCATCGGGCTGGCACTGATCGGGGCGGCGGTGCTGGGCGCGGTCATCCCGCTGGTCCTGGATCGCTTCGGCATCGACCCGGCGGTCGCCACCGGACCCTTCGTGACCACCCTGGTGGACCTGATCGCCATCGCTGTCTACTTCACCGTCTGCACCACGCTCTTCGGCTTCTGACATGGCGGGCCCCGCCGCGAACCTCGACGCCATCGTCATCGGTCGGGTGGACTACGGCGAGGCCGATCGCATCCTGCACCTGCTGACCCCGAGCCACGGCAAGATCGCCGTGATGGCCCGTGGCGCCCGCAAGTCCCGTCGCCGCTACGGCGGTGCGCTGGACCTGGGCAACCGGCTGCAGGTCCAGGCCCAGCGGGGCCGGGGCGAGCTCTGGACCCTGACCGGCGTGGAGCTGGTGCACGGCCACGGGCACCTGCGCAGCGACCTGGATCGCATGGCGCTCGCCACCTATGCGACCGAGCTGGTCGGCTTGTTGGCGCGGGAACACCATGCCGAGCCGCGGCTGTTCGGCCTGCTCGACGTCGCACTGCTGGTGCTGGACGCGGCCACCAAGGCGCCCAGCGACGTGTGGCGCTGGGGGCTCGAGGCCAAGGCCCTGACCTTTGCCGGCCTGACCCCGCGCCTGGACCGCTGTGGGGTCAGCGGAAAGCCCATCTTGGACGGTCTCGCGGTGTGGGATCTGGCGTCGGGCGGGGTGGTCCTGGCCGAGCACGGGTCCGGCACGCCGATCACCGGCGCCTGGGCCGCCCAGGTGGAGCGGGCCCGGCGCACGCCGCTCGCGGACCTGGTCGACGTGGCCCCAGAGCCGGGCCCCGCCTGGCTGCTCCAGGACCACCTGCGGTGGCACACTCAGCGCGACCTGAAGTCCCGCAAGCTGCTCGAGGATCTGCGAGACCGGGACGGCGGGAGATAGGGTGCGGCGATGTGGTTGATCGCCAGCTTGAGCGCGTGCCAGTTCCTGGTCGAGGTCCGGGAGCCGCCGACCGAGGTCGCCTACGGCGGCACCATCTACGACGGGGTGCCCACCGGCGACGCCGACCAGGTGCTGACCCTCGGCACCGTGGACTTCATGCTGCCAAAGGCGGACCTCACCCTGGGCATCGACGCGCTCGTCGACGCCGGGCAGCTCTGGGCGGCCAGTCAGCCCTACGAGTCAAGCCCCGGGTACTGGCAGGTGACCCTGCCGATCGACACCCAGGTCGCGGTGCGCATGGAGACGCCCTCCAGCTATCCGTCGGTGTTCACCGGGCGTAGCCCGAGCTGGTCCGGCTACTGGTTTGCTGGGGTGCTGTTTACTTGGGACCGGGTCTACACCACTGAGTTCCTGGCCAGCCTGGCGGAGCAGTTGAGCATCACCCTGGACGATCTGGACGACGGCGACAGCGTGCACTTGTGGGGTGTGCTGCGGGACGACGACCAGGCGGTCAAGCTCGAGGGCCGCAAGATCACCGTCATCGACGGCGACGGCCACGACGCGAGCGTCTACCCCTTCGAACTCACCGAAGACGGCTTCCTGGCCCAGAACTACGACGCGCCGGTGCACTACTTCTTCGCCTTCAACCTGGCGCCAGGGGACATCCAGCTGGTGCTCGAGGGACCAAGTGGCGACACCGTGACCGAGCACTACCCGACCCTTGGAGGAGACATGATCGGCGCCTGGTGGCTGGGGGTGCCCGAGTGATCGCCCTGTGGACCTTGATCGCGTGCATGCCGGACCCGGAGTTCGTGACCATGACCGGCACTGTCTTCAGCGAGCCGGGCACCGATGGCGACGCGGTCGGAGGCGCCGAGCTCTACACCCTCGCCCTGACCGGAGAAGAGGTCGATCGCGCGGTCGCGGATGACAGCGGCAGCTTCTCCATCCAGATCCCCTCCGGCGCGGTCTTCTTCGTGGGCGTCGAGGGCGACGGCTACGTGCCGACCGGCTTCTCGGGCCAGTCGGGCACGGCGGACTACCCGGTCACCGACGGCCTGCTCTACATGCGTTCGCAAGAGGCCTACGACGTCATCCAGAGCGACTTCGACGGCTGCCCGGCCAACGACGAGGACGGCGGCACCATCGAGGGCTGGGTGGGCTTCGGTATCGACAATGGCGAGGGGGTCGAGACCTTCCTGGTGACGACGGCGTGGGTCACCGTGTACGACGCCAACGCCATCCCCTACGACACCTGCTACCTGAGCGACGACGAGGACGAACCCCAGTACGACCCCGACGCCACCCTGACCGGCCAGCACGGCCGCTTCCTGGTCCAGGGCAGCCCCACCGGGCTCATGACCCTGGAGGCGACCTACTGGGTCGACGAGGCGACGGGCCTGCAGGTCGAGCCCCAGCTGTACGTGATCTACGTGCCAGAGGGGGGTGTGGCGAGCTTCCTGCCGCTGTGGGTGCCCGTGGTCGACTGACTACTCGGCCCGATCGATCCGTCGCACATAGCCGACGTCGTTCTCGGTGATCAGGAGCCGACCCCGGCTGTCCATCGTGATGGACCGAGGCTCGCTGATCTTCTTGCCGGGCGTGTCGAAGGCCTCGCCGTCGCCGGTGTGGCTGTCCTTTTCGCCGTCCAGGAACAGGTGGATCACCCCGTCGGTGTCCACGTACCAGACCTGCTGGCCCACGTGGGCGGCCAGGAAGTAGCCGCCCAGGGGGTGGAACCAGATGCCGCGGACCTCGGCCAGGGCGGTGTCCACAGCCAGATCGCCGTCGCCCCCGCCGCCGGTCATGCTGCCGGTGCCGGCGATGACCTCCTGCTCGCCGTCGGCGTGGATGCGGGTGACGTCGTGGCCGGCGCGGTCGGTGACGACCAGCAGCCCGTCGGGATCGACGACCAGGTTGCCGAGGGAGAGGAAACCGGACGCGTAGACCTCGACAGCCCCGCCCGGCGTCCAGGTCTGCACGGTGTCCCCGCAAGCCACGAAGACCCTGGAGACATCGTCGGCGACCCACAGGCCGCGGCCGGTGTCGCTGCCCAGGGTCTCGAAGAGGGTGGTGAGCTCGCCGTCTGGGGACAGCTGCCGCACCTTGTCATTGCCCATGTCGTGGATGAAGACCGTGCCGTCGGCCAGGACGTAGAGCCCGTTCGGCTGGTCCAGGCGGCTGTCGACCCCCGGCGCGGGGGAGTCGCCGTCGTCGCCCGCCACCCCGGTGCCCGCCAGGGTGGTGATGATGCCGTCGGGATCCACCCGGCGGATCGCGTGGGCGTCCTTGTCGGCGATGTAGAGCTTGCCCGCAGCGTCGGCCATGGTCATGTGGGGCCGGGAGAGCTCGGCGTCCAGCGCCGAGCCGCCCTCCATGTCGGCGTCCCACAGGTTGACGCCCTTCGAGCCGTCGGCCCCGGCGCCAGCGACGGTGTCCAACAGTCCGTAGCAGCCCACCAGGGTCGCGAACTCATCGCCGTCGGACTCGGCGCACCAGGGCTCCTCGGGGGTTCCGCTGTCGCCCGTGGCGTCGGTGTCACCGCTGTCGGCGGCGAGGGTCGGCACGGGAGGTTCGGGCGTACCCGATGCCGTGCAGGCCAGCAGGAACCACAGAGTCATGGCCGAAGGCTACCCCGTCAGGGTTGGCTCGCTCGGCCCGGAACCGCCCGGGTAGACTGCCCGGGTGTGCTCTTCCTTGGTCCTCCTCGCGGTCCTGGCGGCCTGCACGGGGAATCCCGACGCCCCGGCTCCGCCCGTGCTCGCCACCGGCGGGACCGACTCGGGCACCGACTCCGAGTTCGGACTGTTCAGCTTCTTCGTGACGAGCCGGGTGGCGCTCTACGAGCTCTCCGGGAGCGAGTACGGCTTCGGCGGGGACCTGCGCTACGGGGAGACCGGTCCGGGGGCCGGCCTGCGCGGGGCGGACCTGATCTGTGCCGACGTCGCTGAGCGCAGCATGCCGGGCAGCAGGGACAAGCAGTGGCGAGCCTTCCTGAGCGCGACCGCCGACGACGATGGCGACCGGGTGGACGCGATCGACCGCATCGGTCCGGGGCCCTGGTACGACCGCATCGGCCGGCTGATGGCGCCGACCACGGACGATCTGCTCCACACCCGCCCCATGCAAGGCGACGCGCTCATCGCCGACGACCTGCCCAACGAGAACGGGGTCCCGAACAGCGAGGTCGACCCCGGCACGGAAGAGGCCAACGAGCGCAACCACCACACCCTGACGGGCACGGGCACCGACGGCCGGCTCTACCCGGGTCGCTGCATCGAGGAGGCCGAGGAGCAGGGCCTGGTGATCCAGTGCAAGGAGGACTGCTACGACACCGGGGGTCTGAGCATCGAGCACTACGTGTGCGAGAACTGCGAGCTCCCCATCGAGGAAGAAGACGTGCTCTCCGAGTTCTGCGGTGCCGCCTGCGAGGGCCTGGACGCCTACCCCGCGGACTGCGACGCCCCCGTCGGTAGCACCTGTCTGGACTGGACCACCACGAGCACCGACCGCGACGCCGGTCAGCCGCGGATCGGCCTGTCCTGGCCCCGGGACGACCGCACCATCGACCAGGAGTGGATCTCCTGGTGGACCGTCGGCGGCTGCGCCCCGGTGGGCTCTACCGGGGGCGGCGGCGGCTCGCCCGAGGTCGGCCAGCCCGGCTCCTACGGCGGCTTCTACTGCTTCGCCCTGGTGCCCTGATGGCGCCGATCCTGCTGTTGTCGTGGCTCGCCGCCTGCGATCCGGTGGCCCAGGACTCTGGCGGCGTCCCCGGCGACCTGGACGTGCACGGCGCCTTCCAGCTCGAGCTGGTGCCAGAGGCCGACGGCAGCGGCCAGGCCGCCATCCTGGGCCGGCTCTACGACGGCGCGACCCCGGAGAACGTGATCTGGGAGATCGCCGACACCGACGGCAGCTGTGAGCTCCTGACGCCGCGCATCCCCTTCTGTGACCCCGGCTGCACGGGCTCCGAGGCCTGCGTGGAGGACGGCGTGTGCGAGCCCTACCCCACGGCGATCGACGCCGGCCTGGTGACCGTGGAGGGCGTCGAGACCGTTGCAGGTGAAGCCGGCTTCACCATGGAGTCGATCGCCGGCTACTACCAGCCCCCCGCCGGCGTGGCGCTGGCCTGGCCCCCCTTTGCCGAAGGGGACGTGGTGCGCTTCTCCGCCGCCGGTAGCGCCGCGTCCGCGCCCTTCAGCATGACCGCTCATGGCATCGCCCCCCTCGAGGTGACCAGCGGGACCGTCGACCTGCCCGACGGCGAGTCGGTCACGGTGACCTGGACCCAGTCCTCGCAGCCGGACCTGGCCGACCTCTTCGTGAGCATCAACATCAGCTACCACGCCGGCACCAAGGGCCTGCTGCGCTGCGAGGTCTCCGACACAGGCTCGCTCCAGCTGTCTGCGTCGCTCCTGGACGGGCTCAAGGCACTCGGCGTCTCGGGCTGGCCGATCATCGTGTACTCGCGAGTGAGCGAAGGCACCTCGGATCCCCAGGCCCCGGCCCGGCTCTTCGTCGAGTCGTCGGTGACCGACGACGTCACCATCCCCGGGCTCGTCTCCTGCACCGGGGACGCCGACTGCCCCGACGGTCAGAGCTGCCTCGGGGACTTCCAGTGCGGGTAGGCCCGGGCTGAGCACGGTGGCCGCACTTCCCGCCCTGCTGGGCCGCGCCTCGGTCGCCGCCGTCGCGGTCGGACTGCTGGCCTGCACGCCGGTGAAGGTCCCGGTCCCCCCCGGGGTGCTCACGGTCTCCCAGGAGCCCCAGGCCACCTGGATCCGGAATTTCAACCCGCTGCTGCCCCACGGCCTGGCCCGCTGGCCGACCCGCAACGGGATCTACGAGCCGCTGATGATCTGGAACCCGCTCCAGGGCGAGCGGGTGCCCTGGCTGGCGACCGACGCCCGCTGGGTCGACGGCACCCAGGCCCTGGCCCTGACCCTGCGAGAAGGGGTGCGCTGGTCCGACGGCGCCGCCTTCGACGCCGAGGACGTGGTCTTCACCTTCACCTTGATGCAGGAGACCGCGGGCTTCGATGCCAGCGGGGTCTGGCAGATCCTGGAGGGGGTGGAGGCGGTCGATGCCCACACCGTGCGCTTCACCTTTCAGCGGCCCTATGCGCCCGGCATCGACCGGATCGTGGGGCAGGTGATCGTGCCCCAGCACCTGTGGTCCTTGGAGGAGGATCCGACGAGCTGGGCCAACCCGGAGCCCGTGGGCACGGGGCCCTTCACCGAGGTCCTCCGCTTCGGCGGCCAGACCTGGGAGCTGGGCCGGAACCCGCACTACTGGCAGGAGGGGCGACCGGCGGTGACGTCCCTGCGCTTCCCAGCCTTCCCCACCAACGAACAAGCGACCCTGGCGCTGATGGACGGCGAGGTGGACTGGGCCGGGGCCTTCGTGCCGGCCATCGACCGCATCTTCGTGGGCCGGGACCCGGAACACCACGAGTGGTGGTTCCCGGCGGTGGGCGGGGCCATCCACCTGTACCCCAACAACACCGTGCCGCCCCTGGACCAGGCCGATGTGCGCAAGGCGATCTCACTGGCCCTGGACCGTGCGCTCATCTGCAAGGTCGCGATGTACGGCTACACGAACCCTGCGGACGCCACAGGACTGAGCGGCGGCTACGCGGTCTGGAAGAGCGACAGCGCCGTGCAGCGCGGGAGCTGGACCGACCACGACCCAGCCCGCGCCGCGGCCATGCTCGACGCCGCCGGGTGGGGCCTGGACGATCGCGGCCGGCGGGTGGACCCCCAAGGCACGCCCCTGGCCCTGACCGTGACCACGGTGAGCGGCTGGAGCGACTGGGTCCGGGCCAGCCAGATCATCGCTCGCAGCTTGCAGGAACTGGGCATCGACGCGAGCGTGAAGACCCACGACTTCGGCGCCTGGATGCAGAAGATGCAGCGGGGGGACTTCGAGCTGGCCCTGGGGTGGGGCCAGGCGGGCTCGACGCCTCACCCGGTCTACCGGGGGCTGCTGAGCGCCGAGACGGCGATGCCGATCGGCGAGCCGGGCCAGACCAACTGGCACCGGCACGAGAGCGAGGAGGCCGATGCGCTGCTCGAGGCCTTCGAGACGAACGCGGACCCCCAAGACCAGCACCGGGCCATCACAGCGCTGCAGGACCTGATGGTCGAACGAGCCCCGGCTCTGCCCCTGTTCTGGGCGCCCAGCTGGGGCGAGGCCAACACCTCGCGCTTCACGGGCTTTCCGAGCCCCCGGGACCCCTATGCCCGGCTGTCCCCGAACACCGGCGCCGAGGCCTTGCTCGTGCTCACGCGCCTGGAGCCTCGGTGACGGCGGCGCTCCAGGTCCTGGCGCGGCGGGCAGGCCTCTATGCCCTGGCGGCCTGGGCCGCGGTGACCTTGAATTTCCTCCTGCCGCGGCTGATGCCCGGGGACGCGGCCAGCGTGATGCTGGCGCGGTTCCAGGGGCAGCTGGAGCCCGAGGCGCTCGAGGCCCTGAGGGAGACCTTTGGCCTGACCGACGATGGCCTGTTCACCCAGTACGGCCAGTACCTGGGCCACCTGGTCCAGGGGGACCTGGGCACGTCCATCGCCTACTTCCCCGCGCCGGTCAGCGAGGTCTTGATCGAGGCCCTGGGCTGGACGGTGTTGCTGGCGGGCACGGCGCTGATCCTGAGCTTCGGGCTGGGCACCGCCCTGGGCGCCGTGGTCGCCTGGCGCCGGGGGGGCTGGCTGGACCGGTGGGTGCCGCCGCTGCTCGCGTTCATCGGCTCCTTCCCCTACTTCTGGCTGGCCATGCTGCTGCTGGCGGTCTTCGGCTTCCAGCTCCGGTGGGCCCCGACCCGGCACGCCTACGCCGATGGCCTTGCGCCCGGCTGGGACCCGGTCTTCCTGCTGAGCGTGGGCCAGCACCTGGCCCTGCCCTTGATCACCCTGGTGATCGCAGGGCTCGGGGGCTGGGTGATGGCGATGCGGTCCACGATGATCACAGTGCTCGGCGACGGCCCGGTGACCTGGGCCCGGGCCCGGGGGCTGCCCGGTCGCTGGATCCTGTGGCGGGTGGCGGCCCGGGCGGCGCTGCTGCCCAGCCTGACCGGCTTCGGCATGGCCCTGGGCTACGTGCTCGGCGGCACCCTGCTCACCGAGATCGTCTTCGGCTACCCGGGCCAGGGCTACCTGCTGCTCCAGGCGGTCCAGGCCCAGGATCACCCGCTCATGCAGGGCATCTTCCTGACCATCACCCTGGCGGTCCTGGGGGCGAACCTGCTGGTCGACGCGGTGACCGTGGCCCTGGACCCCAGGACCCGCCGATGACCGGCTGGCGTGCGATCTGGGACGGCATCTGGCAGCACCCTGGCGCCCGGCTGGGGGTGCTGTTGGTGGGTGCCTTTGTCGCCGTGGCGACGGTCGGACCCTGGCTCGTGGGCGACCCCCTGGCCTTCGTCGCCACGCCGCTGCAGCCGCCGTCGTGGCAGCACTGGCTCGGCACGACGGGGCAGGGGCAGGACGTGCTGGCCCAGACGGTCTGCGGCGCCCGGCCGACCCTGATCGTGGCGGGGGCTGTGGGGCTCACGGTGGTGGTCGTCGGCGCTCTGGTGGGCGGGCTGGCCGGGTTCCTCGGAGGGCCCTTCGACGACGCGGCCAGCCTGGCGATCAACGTCACCTTGGTGCTGCCGGGCCTGCCGCTGATGGTCGTGCTCGCCGCCTGGCTGCCGCCGGGCCCGGCCAGCATCTGGGGGGTGCTGGTACTGACGGGCTGGGCCTGGAACGCCCGGGTGATCCGCGCGGCGACGCTGTCCCTGCGGGACCGGGACTTCGTGCACGCGGCGATCGTGGCCGGGGAGTCGCCGGTGCGCATCGTGGCGGTGGAGATCCTGCCGAACCTGCTCTCCCTGTTGACCGCCAGCTTCATCGGCGCGACCGTGCACGCCATCGGCGCCCAGGTGGGCCTGGAATTCCTGGGCCTGGGCGACGTGGGCGCGGTGACGTGGGGCACGAACCTGTACTGGGCGACCAACGACGCCGCCCTGCTCACCGGATCCTGGTGGACCTTCGTGCCGACCGGGCTCGGGGTCGCCCTGGTGGGCTTCGGCCTGACCCTGGTGAACTACGGCGTCGACGAGCAGACGAACCCGCGCCTGCGCAGCGAGCGGCTGTGGCAGGCCCTGCTGGGTTCCTCGCTGGCCACCCGGGATCGCACGCCGGTGGCCCCGCACCTGAGGCCCACCGATGGGTGAGGTCCTGCTCTCGGTCCGGGACCTGCGGGTCGGCTTCGTCACGCCGGACGGGCTGGTAGAGGCCGTGCGAGGCGTGTCTCTGGACGTCGACGCAGGCGAGCTGGTCGGGCTGGTGGGGGAGTCCGGCAGCGGCAAGTCCACGGTGGTCCAGGCGGTGCTGCGCAGCCTGGGGCCGCCCGGTGTGATCACCGGCGGCCAGGTGCTCTTCGACGGCCAGGACCTGGTCACCGCGGGGCCCGTTGCGCTCCGGGCCTTCCGCTGGCGACAGGCGAGCGTCGTGCTCCAGTCCGCCCTGGACAGCCTGAGCCCGGTGCGCAGGGTGGGGGACCAGCTCGGCGACACCCTGGCGGCCCACGACGAGACCTTGGCCCGGGACCCGGGGGCCCGCCGAGCCCGGTGCGCCGAGCTGCTGGCACTCGTCGACCTGGACCCCGGCCTGCTCGATGCCTGGCCTCACGAGCTGTCCGGCGGCATGCGCCAGCGGGTTGTGCTCGCGGCAGCCCTGGCCCTGACCCCGAAGCTCATCGTGTTCGACGAGCCCACCACAGCCCTGGACGTGCTGGTGGAGCGACAGATCCTGCGCCGCGTCCTGGCGCTCCAGCGGGAGCTCGGGTTCGCGGTGCTCTTCATCACCCACGACCTGCCCCTGCTGCGCGAGGTGGTGGACCGGGTGGCCGTGATGCGCGACGGCGAGCTGGTCGAGGTCGCCGACCAGGCCGCGCTGGCCCACGGCGGGCAGCACCCCTACACCCAGACCCTGCTCGGGTCCCAGGACCTGGCGCCGGCGCCCCGGAGGCTGGACCGCACCCGCCCGCCGGTCCTGTCGGTGAGCGGGCTGAGCAAGGCCTTCCGCCGGCCCGACGGAACCCGGGTCGACGCGGCCGCGGGGGTTGGCCTGCAGCTCCACCGGGGCGAGGCGGTCGCGCTGGTGGGCGGCTCGGGCAGTGGCAAGAGCACGGTGGCCAAGCTCATCGCCCGCCTGCTGCCCGCCGACGCCGGCCAGGTGCGCCTGGACGGGCAGGACCTGCTGGTCCGGCGACCCACCCTGGGGGACCGGCGCCGGGTCCAGGTGGTGTTCCAGGACCCCTACGCGTCGCTCAACCCGGTCCACACCCTCTTGCACGCGGTCGGGCGGCCGCTGCTGCGCCACGGGATCTGCACCCGGGACCAGGTCCGCGACCGGGCCGCGGCGCTGCTGGAGGTCGTCGGCTTGACCCCGGCCGAGGACTTCCTGGACCGGCACCCCCACGCGTGCAGCGGGGGTCAGCGCCAGCGAGTCGCCATCGCCCGGGCGCTGGCCTGCGAGCCCGATGTGCTCATCGCCGACGAGCCCACTTCGATGCTCGACCTGACCCTGCGCCTGGGCATCCTGAACCTGCTGGCCCGGCTCCGGGACGAGCGGGGGCTGGCCCTGCTCTTCATCACCCACGACCTGGTGAGTGCGCGCGCCCTGGCCGACCGGATCCTCGTGATGCAGCACGGTCAGGTGGTGGAGCAGGGCCTCGCCCAGGACGTGGTCGAGCGCCCCAGCCACCCCTACACCTGCGAGCTCGTCGCGGCGGCCGCCGAGGGCTGGTCGCGGCAGGTCGAGGAGCCGCCGCCATGAGCCGCCTGGTCTTTCCCACCGACTTCACCTGGGGGGCCGCCACGTCGAGCTACCAGATCGAGGGCGCCCACGACGTCGACGGGCGCGGGCCGTCGATCTGGGACACCTTCTGTCGGACCCCGGGCAAGGTTGTGCGGGGGGAGAACGGCGACGTGGCCTGCGACCACTACCGCCGGTTCTCCGATGACGTCGCCTTGATGGCCCAGCTGGGGCTCGGGGCCTACCGCTTCTCGATCGCCTGGCCCAGGATCTTCCCGACGGGGCTGGGAAAGGAGCCCAACGCCGCGGGCCTGGACTTCTACGACAGGGTGGTCGACGCGCTGCTCGAGACCGGCATCACCCCTTGGGCCACGCTGTACCACTGGGACCTTCCCCAGCCGCTCCAGGACGCGGGCGGCTGGCCAGGGCGGGACATCGTGGCGCCCTGGCTGCGCTACGTCGAAGCGGTTGCCCGACGGCTCGGGGACCGGGTCCAGCACTTCATCACCCACAACGAGCCCTGGGTCGTCTGTCACCTGGGCCACGCCATCGGCGAGCACGCCCCCGGGCACCGGAGCTTCCCCCAGGCGCTCGCCGCGAGCCACCACGTGCTGCTGACCCACGGCCTGGCGGTGCCGGTCATCCGCGACGCGGTCCCAGGGGCTCGGGTGGGCATCACCCTCAACCTGTACCCGGCGGTGCCTGCGTCCCCCAGTGACGCCGACGCCGACGCCGCCCGCTGGTTCGACGGCTACTTCAACCGCTGGTACCTCGATCCGCTCGCCGGGCGGGGCTACCCCTCGGACATGGTCGCGGCCTACCGGGACGCGGGCCACCTGCCAGACGGGCCGCTGCCCTGGGTCCGGGACGGGGACCTGGCCGCCATCGCTGCGCCCACCGATTTCCTGGGCGTCAACTTCTACAGCCGGGCCATCCTGCGCAGCGACCGCATCCCCGAAGCAGAGAACCTGCCGCGCACCGTGCCCGAGCCGCCGCCGGAGCGCTGCACCGACATGGGCTGGGAGGTCTGGGCCCCGGCGCTCACGGACTTGCTGGTGCGGCTGCGGGACGACTATGGCGACCAGCCCCTGGTCATCACCGAGAACGGCTGTGCCTATGCGACCGGCCCCGACGACACCGGCCGGATCCGCGACGAGCGGCGGATCGCCTACTTCCAGCAGCACCTGGTGGCTTGTCACGCCGCGATCGAGCAGGGTGTCCCCCTGGTGGGGTACTTCGCCTGGTCCCTGCTCGACAATTTCGAGTGGGCGTGGGGCTACGCCAAGCGCTTCGGGCTGATCTGGGTGGACTTCGAGACCCAGGAGCGCGTGCCCAAGGACAGCGCCCGCTGGTACGCCGATGCGATCCGCTGTGGGGGACCCCCGCGGTGATCCGCCCGGCTCAGAGCCAGCCCAGGACCGGAATCGGGTCCAGGCCCTTGGCCAGCCGCCACGCGTCGTAGGCGCTGAGGGCCTGGAGGGTGAAGATCACGGGGCCCATGCCCACGGCGTAGACCCCAGCGGCGGAGCCCCCGGCGACGGCGGCCTGGAGGAGCACCACCAGCACCAGGAGCTTGAGCCCGCGCCTCCAGAGGCCCAGGTACAGGTAGCCGAGCCCGCCGGTCAGGCAGAGGAGCTGCAGCAGCGCGGCCACCAGGGGCCGCTTTTGTCGGGACTGTGACAAGCCTCACATCCGTTGCGACGGGCGCACATGGGGGATACCTCGGACGGCCCCTCCAGCCAAGTCGGCGAGCCGATCCATGACGTTCCAGGAGCTGATCTTCGCCCTCCAGAAGTACTGGGGGGACCTGGGCTGCGCCGTGCTCCAGCCCCTCGACGTCGAGGTCGGGGCTGGCACCTTTCACCCGGCGACCTTCTTGCGGTCCCTGGGACCCGAGCCTTGGCGGGCCGTCTATGTGCAGCCCTGCCGGCGGCCCAGCGATGCCCGCTACGGGGACAACCCGAACCGGCTCGGCCACTACTACCAGCTCCAAGTGCTGATGAAGCCCAGCCCGGCGGACATCCAGGATCTGTACCTGGGTTCCCTGGAGGCGATCGGCATCGACCTCTCCAAGCACGACGTGCGCTTCGTCGAGGACGACTGGGAGAGCCCCACCCTGGGCGCCTGGGGGCTGGGCTGGGAGGTCTGGCTCGATGGCATGGAGGTCACCCAGTACACGTACTTTCAACAGGTGGGCGGGTTCGACCTGGATCCGATCCCCGTCGAGCTGACCTATGGCCTGGAGCGGCTGGCGATGTACCTCCAGGGCGTCGACAGCGTCTACGACCTGACCTGGGTCGAAGGCATCCGCTACCGCGACGTCTTCCACCGCAACGAGGTCGAGCAGTCCCGGTACAACTTCGAGGCCGCCGACCCGGACGTGCTCTTCCCGTTGTTCCAGACCGCCTTCGACGAGTGCCGCAGGCTCGTGGACCTGGGCCTGGCCCTGCCGGCCTATGACCAGTGCTGCAAGGCCAGCCACTACTTCAACCTGCTGGACGGGCGCGGGGCCATCTCGGTCGCCGAACGCCAGCAATACATCCGCCGCATTCGCGAGCTGGCCTGCGCCTGCGCAGCCGCCTGGCTCGGCGACGGCACGGAGACCGCCGATGTCGGGTGAGCTCCTGATCGAGGTCCGCTGCGAAGAGCTGCCAGCGTCGTACATCCGGCCGGCGCTGAACGGCCTGCGCGACGGCGTGCTGGGCCTGCTCAAGGGCGTCGAGACCGGCCCGGTCCGCCTCTACGCCACGCCCCGTCGGCTCGCGGTCAGTGTCGCCGGCGTGGCGGCCGGCCGTCCGGTGGTCGAGAAGCTCGTGACCGGGCCTCCCTTGGCTGCCGCCCAGCGAGACGGCGCCTGGACCAAGGCCGCCCTGGGTTTTGCCCGGGGCAAGGGCTTGACCCCGGACGACCTGGAGATCGTCGACGGCCCTCGGGGCCAGGTGGTCGGCGCCACGGTCAAGACCGGCGGCGAGCGCACTGCGGAGCTACTGGCCGCGGGGCTGGACAAGGTCCTGCGGGGCCTGCCGTCCAAGAAGTCCATGCGCTGGGGCACAAGCGACATCCGCTTCGCCCGGCCACTGCACCAGCTCATCGTGGTCCTGCACGGAGAGACCATCCCGGTGGTGGCCGCCGAGCTGACCAGCTCCAATGCCGTGGTGGGCCACCGCCGCAGCCCGCTGGCGCCGGCACCGGTCGCGACCGGCGACGCCTACGTAGCGGCCCTGCGGGAGCGCAAGGTCCTGGCGAACCGCGACGAGCGCCGGCAGGTGGTGCTGGACGGGCTGGCCCGAGTGGCGGCAGCCGAGGGCGTGAGCCTGCGCCTGGACGACGCCCTGGTGGAAGAGGTCGTCGATCTGGTCGAGTGGCCGATGGTGCTGGCAGGTCGCTTCGACCCGGACCTGCTGGACCTGCCCGACAAGCTGCTCGAAGAGTCCATGCGGGTGCACCAGCGCACGTTCCCGACCTGGCAAGGCGACACCCTGAGCAACGTGGTGCTCATCGTGTCCAACAACCCCGACGGAGACCCGGCGGTGATCGCCGAGGGCAACCGCCGGGTGCTGGCCGCCCGCTTCCTCGACGCCCGCTTCTTCTTGAGCGAGGACCGCAAGCGCACGCTCGCGGAGCACGGGGCCAAGCTCGAGAAGATGCGGTGGGTGCGCAAGCTGGGCACCATGGCCGCCAAGCAGACCCGCGTGGCTGTCCTGGCGCGGGCGCTCGCTCCAGTCGTCGGTGGTGACCCGGCGTTGGCCGAGCAGGCCGGGGGCCAGTGCAAGGCCGACCTGTGCAGCCAGATGGTCCAGGAGTTCCCCAAGCTCCAGGGCCACATGGGCCGCCTGTACGCCACGGCCGAGGGCCAGGACCCGGTGGTGGCCCAGGCCATCGAGGACCACTACCTGCCTCGCCACGCCGCCGACGCGCTGCCCGCCACGGGCACCGGCGCTGCGGTGGCCCTGGCCGACCGGCTCGACAGCCTGGCCGGCTGCTTCGGCATCGGCCTGGTGCCCAAGGGCTCCAACGACCCCCAGGCCCTGCGCCGGGCGGCCATCGGCGTGCTCAGCCTGCTGCTGGCGGCCCCGACCGACGCCAGCCTGGGCACCCTCTTCGACCAGGTGCTGGCGCCCTATGACATCCCTCGGGACAAGTCCGAGGTCGCCGATCAGCTCGTGGGCTTCACCCTGGGGCGCCTGCGCGCGCTGCTCCAGGGCCAGGGCCACCGGACCGACGTGGTCGACGCGGTGCTGGCCGTCGGCGGGGACCACCCCCAGCGCATCCGGGCCGCGGTCCAGGCCCTGAGCCGCCAGGCCGGCACCGACGACTTCGCCGAGCTGATGTTCGCCTTCAAGCGGGTCCTGAACATCTCCAAGGACCACAGCGACGACACCTTCGACCGGGCGGTCTTGGTGGAGACCGCGGAACACGCCCTGGCCGACGCCGCCGATGGGGCCGCAGCCGCGGTCGATACCGCGGTCCTGACCCTCGACTTCGACGCCGCGCTGGCCCAGGCCGTGGGCCTCAAGCCGGCCATCGACGCCTTCTTCGACGCCGTGATGGTCAACGCAGACGACCCGGCGCTCCGGGCCGCCCGTTTGGGGCTGGTCCGCCGCGTCGCCAACCTCTTCCTGGCCGTCGCGGACTTCCGCCGCATCAGCACGGACTGACACCTGGAGCCCACGTGACCGCATCCGAACCCTGGGTCTACCGATTCGGGAACGGCGAGGCCGACGGGTCCGCCGCCGACAAGCCGCTCCTGGGCGGCAAGGGCGCCAACCTGGCCGAGATGACCCGGCTGGGCCTGCCGGTGCCCCCCGGCTTCACCATCACCACCGTCGCCTGCAACCACACCTTTGCCCACCAAGGCGCCTGGCCAGACGGCATGGCCGACCAGGTCCGTGCGGGGGTCGCCGGGGTGGAGTCCCAGACCGGCAAGCGCTTCGGGGACCCGGCCGAGCCGCTGCTGGTCTCGGTGCGCTCCGGTGCTCCGGTGTCGATGCCCGGCATGATGGACACGGTGCTGAACCTGGGCCTGAACGACGACACGGTCGCCGGCCTGGGCCGCAAGTCCGGCAATGCGCGCTTCGCCTGGGACAGCTACCGCCGCTTCCTGTTCATGTTCGGCGACGTGGTGCTGGAGATCCACGCCACCCACTTTCGTCGAGCCCGCAAGCAGGCCTTTGGCGACCGGGAGCCGGAGGACCTGGACCTGGAAGAGCTCCAGCAGCTCTGCGGCCTTTGGAAGGGGGTCATCGAGGCCCGCCACGGTCACTTCCCCGCAGATCCCTGGGAGCAGCTCACGGCGGCCATCGACGCGGTCTTTCGCAGCTTCAACACCAAGCGCGCCCGGTACTACCGTAAGAGCAACGGCATCCCCGAGGACAGCGGCACCGGGGTCAATGTCCAGGCGATGGTGTTCGGCAACATGGGGGCCGGCTCGGCCACGGGTGTGGCCTTCACGCGGGACCCGGCCAACGGCGAGCCGCTCTTCTACGGCGAGTGGTTGCCCGACGCCCAGGGCGAGGACGTGGTCGCCGGCACCCACACCCCCCACGCCCTGAACTCCGAGAAGGACCCGGACGCCCAAGAGACTCTGGAACAGGTCATGCCGGGGGTCTACGCACAGCTCTCCCAGGTCCGGGCGCGGCTGGAGCGCCACTACCAGGACATGCAGGACATCGAGTTCACGATCGAGGACGGCCAGCTCTACCTGCTGCAGACCCGGACTGGGAAGCGCACGCCGGCGGCCGCGGTGCGCATCGCGGTGGACATGGCCACCGAGGGCCTGATCGACCAGGAGACCGCCCTGCGCCGCATTCCGGCGGAGTCGCTGGAGGCCGTGCTGCGGCCGGTGCTCGACCCGGGGGCCAAGCGGCGCATCATCGGCAAGGGGCTGCCGGCGTCGCCCGGGGCAGCCAGCGGGGTGGTGGTGTTCCACCCCGAGGAGGCCCAGGACCTGCACGATCGGGGCGAGAAGGTGATCCTGGTGCGCCAGGAGACCTCGCCCGAGGACATCCAGGGCATGACCGTCGCCGACGGCATCCTGACCAGCCGCGGTGGCCAGACCAGCCACGCGGCGGTGGTGGCTCGCGGCATGGGCAAGCCCTGTGTGGTGGGCGCGACCGACCTGTTGGTGGACTACGGCCGCAACGTGTTCTACGCCGGCGACAGCGTGGTGCGAAACGGCGACTGGATCACCATCGACGGCGCCAGCGGCGAGATCATGGAGGGCAAGGTCGCCACCCTGCCGCCGGCCACCGACTCCGGCGCAATGGGCAAGCTCCTGGAGTGGGCCGACGCCCGGGCCCGGCTCCAGGTTCGCGCCAACGCCGACAATGGCAAGGACGCCACCCGGGCCCGGGAGCTCGGCGCGGTGGGCATCGGGCTCTGCCGCACCGAGCACATGTTCTTCCACCCGGACGCGCTCCGGGCCATGCGCCAGCTCATCCTGGCCGCCGACAGCAAGGCCCGGGTCCGGGCCCTGGCCCGGGTCCTGCCCATGCAGCGGGAGGCCTTTGTCGAGCTGTTCCTGGCCATGGACGGGCTGCCGGTCACCATCCGCTTGCTGGACCCGCCCCTGCACGAGTTCCTGCCGGCGTCGACCGAGGACATCGCCGCCGTGGCCGACGACCTGGGTGTGCGGCCCCAGCTGCTCAAGGAGCGGCTCAGCCAGCTCCACGAGTCCAACCCGATGATGGGCCACCGGGGCTGTCGGCTGGGCATCACCAGCCCAGAGATCTACACCACCCAGGTTCGGGCCATCATCGAGGCTGCGGTCCAGGCCGAGGCCCAGGGTGTGAGCGTGCAGCCGGAGATCATGATCCCGCTGGTCGCGCTGCCCGGCGAGCTCGAGCGGCTGCGGGCCGAGGTCGAGGAGACCGCAGAGGCCGTGCTCGAAGAGGGTGGGGGACGGGTCGACTACCGCATCGGCACCATGATCGAGCTGCCCCGTGCCGCCCTGCTCGCCGACCAGGTCGCCGAGCACGCCGACTTCTTCAGCTTCGGCACCAACGACCTGACCCAGATGACCTATGGCTTCAGCCGGGACGACATGGGCAAGTTCTTCAACGCCTACATGACCGATGGCCTCATGAACGCCAGCCCGCTGGCGACCTTTGACATCGCCGGGGTCGGCCAGCTGGTCGAGCTCGGCACCACCAAGGGCCGCAGCGCCAAGCCGGGCCTCAAGGTCGGGGTCTGCGGCGAGCACGGCGGCGATCCGGTGGGCGTGGGCTTCTTCCACCGGGTGGGGCTGGACTACGTCAGCTGCAGCCCCTACCGGGTGCCGGTGGCGCGATTGGCGGCGGCCCACGCGGCGCTGGGCCTGCTCTGATCCCACGCCAAGGTCGGCTCAGCCTGGATGACCTGACCCCGCCCAGGTGATAGGGACACGGCCCTCCTGTGCCCAAGGCCGCCGTGCCCCTCCTGCTGCTCCTGACCGCCTGCATCACCGATGCGCCTCAGCCCTATGTGGGCGAGTGCGCGGACTACCCGGACGGCGCCTACGACTTCGGCGCCATCGGGATCGGCAGCTGCCTGTCCGGGCCGATCGATCTGGCCTGGGTCGACGGCCCCGGCGGGCCGACCCTGCTGGTCACCAACTCCAACCCCTTCCTGGACTTCGCCAGCTCGTCGGTCGCGACCATCCCGCTGAGCGGCGTGCCCCTGGACGGCGGCAATGTGTCGGTGGCCCAGGCCGGCGGTGCCGGGGTGGAGATCCCCAACTTCGCGTCGTCCATGGCGCTGGCCTCGGACCTGGGCCTGGTGGTCGTGCCCACCCGCTTCTCCGAGGACGGTCGCCTGCGCGAAGACGACGACGACGTGTGGTTCGTCGACGTGGCCTCTCCCAGTGTGCCCGCTCTGGCCAGCGTGGCCGCAGACGGCGACAGCCACCTCAAGGTCAAGGAAGACCCGACCCCCGTCCTGTACGTGCCCGACACCCAGCTGGTGCTGGTCGGCAACGCCAGCGACGAGTCCATCACCGTGGTCGACCTGGTCGCGGATCCGGTCCAGGTGATCGACGCCGTGCCCCGGGCCGAGGTCTCGGGCGTGCGGGTCTTCGACGGCGACCGATCCGGCTCCCACATCGAGGTCGCCGAGCTCGGCATCGACACGGCCACGAACGTGCCCAGCGACGACTGGACGCTGACCTACAGCCTGGGCACCTTCCGCATCTGGGTGCCGGGGGCCGACGGCATCACCCGGCTCACGTCCCACGGGCAAGAGGCCTGGGAGGCGTCGGCCGTGGGGGCCGAATTCCACGCAGACGACACCGAAGGCACCCTCACCGAGCTCTTCGACCCTCAGTACACAACCAGCCTCTTCTCGACGCGCATGCTGTTCGGCGACGCCGGCGACGGCAGCCTCTACAGTGCGGTGAACATCGGCTCCCTCACCGAGTGGGAGTACGACGTCACGCCGCTCCTGACCGGCCGCTCGGGCAGCTGGGATGCCCAGCTGGGCGGTCCCACCGCGGTGGTCCACGAGGACCTGGAGTACCTGTTCTACGACGGCGTCGACGCCTACGGCCCCGCCGGAGTGGGGGGCATCGGCCTGGCCACCAGCCGGGACGGCGACGACTACGATCGGGTCTCGGACATGGTCATCGCACCGGGGACCGGGACTCACGACAGCCTGCGCGTGGCCGATCCAACGCTGCTGTTCGACGCCCAGGCCCGCACCTGGCGCATGTGGTACGGCGCCTGGGACGGCACTGTGTGGAGCGTCGGCCACGCCACCAGCGACGATCTGAGCACCTGGGTTCCGGACAGCCAGCCGGTCTTCCGCGCTGTCGAGGGCGAGCACGCCGCCGCGCCCGTGGTGGCCTATGCCGGGGGCTGGTTCCGCATGTGGACCTCCCGCGTGCACAGCGACGGCACGCCCTGGCTCGGCCTGGCCCTGTCCCGGGACGGCATCACCTGGCAGGACCAGGGCCTGGTCACCCCCATCGACAACGGCGCGTCCCTGATCGACGAGCCGGTCGGCGTCGGGCTCCAGGCCACGGCGTCCGAGACCTGGTCGGTGCACGGCGACCAGACCGGGGCGGCCGAGGTCAGCTTCCAGGGCAGCGAAGGCCTCATCTCGTCAGCCTTCGGCTGGGCTGCGCGGCTCAGCAGCGGCTGGCTCCTGGGTCCGGTCGACGGCTTCGATGCGTCGGCCAACGGGGTCGAAGCCGGCAGCTGGGTCCCGGACCTGGACCGGGTGTTCGTCACGTTGACAGGCGACGACGGCCAGGCCCGCATCGGGTCCGCCAGCTGGAACGACGGCTCGCCGGTGCTCGACGAGACCCTCCTGCTCGAGGGCGCCAGCGGGCGCTTCGACAGCGCTGGGGTGTCGTCGCCGGTGGTGTTCGAGACCGCCTCTGGCTGGGCCATGCTCTACGCCGGCGCCAACGGCACTCTCGTGCGCCTGGGACTCGCCACGTCGACCGACGGCGAGACCTGGACCAGCGACCACAGCAGCGTGCTCGACGTGGGGGACGACTGGGACTCCGTCGAGCTGATCCCGGGCTCGGTGATCCAGGACGGCAACACCCTGACCGTCTACTACACCGGCTCAGACGGCGCCCGGACCCGCGTGGGTGCGGCGACCTCGACCGACGAGGGCCGGACCTGGTCCCGGCTCGAGGGCGACCAGGACCCCTGGGTCTTCGACGAGGGCGCCCCGGGCGAATTCGACGACAACGAAGTGCGGGACCCGTGGGTGCTCCGCGACGCCACGACCGGACTGGAGCAGCTCTGGTACGCGGGCAACGACGGCACGGTCTGGCGCATCGGCTACGCCGAGCGTGCCGCTGGGGAGAGCGGCTGGACCCGCTTCGACGACCCGCTCCAGGGCAAGACGATGATCGTGCTCGAGGGGGTCGCTGGCGCCTTCGACGTGGCCGGCGCCAGCCGCCCGGTCGTGGTCCAGGACGGCGGTGCCTACACCATGCTCTACAGCGGCCAGGACTCTCCGGTCCTGCGCACGGGCCTGGCTCGTGGCGCCCAGCCGGACACCTTCCACCGGGAGCCCTCGGACCCCACCACCGGTGACCAGGTCGCGTTCTCCACCCGGGCGGGCGACAACGGCAGCCGCAACACCATCCCGCTCGAGCGGGTGTTCGACGGCTTCGCCGTCAGCGGCATCGGCATGTCGGATCTGGTGCTGGACCAGGAGCGGGGCTTTGCGATGCTGTCCAGCATCGGCAATTCCTATGTGGTCGTGATCGACGTGCGCGACGACAGCGAGCCCTGGTTCCAGGACAACTACCTGGCCGTCGAGGCCGTGCTGGACGCCCGCACCAACGCCGGCGCCCGGGGCTTCCGCAGCCTCGAGGTCGCGGGCAATCGACTCTACGCCCTCAACGACTCCCCCGAGTCGGTGATGATCTTCGACCTGGACGCCGTCATCGACGACGACCGGGCCGACTACATGCCCGAGGCCGTGGTCGGGTACCTGGCCACGCCCCGCGGGGTCGAACAGGACGCCGGCGCCGACACCCTCGCGTCCGTGGGCCCCTCCGGGCTGCTGGTCCGCGATGACCGCCTCTTCGTGACCAACTTCAACGCCAACAGCGTCGGGGTCTACGACCTGGGGCTCGGCCTGGACGGCATGCTGGTCGACGAGGTGCGGAACCTGGGCGAGAACCCCCACGCGGTGGCCCTGTCCCCGGACGGCTCCGTGCTCGCCGTCTCCCTGTTCGTCGGCGACACCAAGAACGGGACCTCGGAGTCCAGCATTGCGCTGATCGACGTGGACCCGGACAGCGCGACCTACCTGGACGTCCTGGCCCGGATCGTGAACCGATGATGCTCCTGCTCACCACCCTGCTCGCCTGCCAGGACGACGAGCCCGTCACTCTGGACCCCGAGCACTTCGACGGTCCCTCGGGGGTCGCCGTGCTCGATCCGCGGGACGGAGGACCCTATGCCAAGGTCGTGGGCTTCGTGTCGAGCAGCCGCAGCGGGCGCGTGCACGCCTTCGACGCGGAGCTGGGCTGGCTGCTCTCCGACCACAGCGCCAGCCCCTTCCTGCCGGCCGAGGGCATCGGCCTGGGCGCACGGCGGCAGCTCGGCGACCTGGCGGTCATCGCCGGCGACGACACCGTCGACCTGTTCGTGGCCGACGCCTTCACGGCCACGCTGGTCGAGGCCCCCTACATCACCGGGGTCAACGCGGGCGGCGAGCCCCAGGGCGTGCAGCCGGTGTTCGTGGCCCAGGCCTTCACCGACACCGATGGCTCCGGCGACAGCGCCAGCCTGGACGGGGTGCACCTCCAGCCCAGCGCGGCCAGCGAGACCTGGACCCTGGTCCTGGTCGACGGGGAGTGGCAGGTCGAGGGCTCCCGCTCCGGTCCCCAGGCCGAACCGGCAGTGCCCCTGCTGCCCTACAGCACCGACGACGGCGCCGTCGCGTTCACGGTCTTCGGGACTGCCACCGACGGCGACGAGCTGGCCTTCTCGGTCGACGGCGGCGTGTTCGAGCACGACCTGGGGGGCACCATCCAGGCTCTGCACCACCTGCACGGTGCCGGCCTGCTGCTGGCGTCGGTCTACGACCTGACCACCGAGCTCGGGGCCCTCGAAGTCTTCGACCTGGACACGCGCACCCGGGTGGGCGCCGTGGCACTGCCCGCCGGCGCGGTGCCCTACCGCATGGCCACCGACGCGTCCGAGTCCCGGCTCTTCGTCACGGACACCCGAGCGGACGTGATCTACGACCTGGCGCTGGCGGGCATCGATCCGACCGCCTGGACGGTCGACGAGCTGGCCACCCCGGGCCCCGTGGCCGATCTGGCCTGGCAGGGAGACGGCACTTACGAGCACCTCTTCGTCGGGCTGAGCGCCTTGAATCGGCTCGACGTCTACGACCTGAACGCTCTGGAGTGGCTCGACGTCAACGCGGTCACCCCAGGCGTCGACGGCGTGCAGCTGGACTCGCCCATCGTGGGCATGACGCCGTCGGTGGGGCCTCTGCTGCTGCCCCACACCACGGCCTGGGGCGGCGTGACCGAGGACCGGGTCGTCGGGGTGGCGACCTTTGCCGGGGACCTGTGGGTCGCCGAGGGCGCCACGGGTTGCCTGGCCCGCGACGCGACCGGCCCCTACAGCCTGGCCACCGGCAGCCTGAGCAAGGACGCAGGGGCCACGTCGAACGCGTTCATGGACGACAGCGGCGCCACCGGACGACCGATCCAGGTGAACCCTTGCGGCGGCGTGGTGCGCAGCGAGCAGTGGCTGGTGACCTATGTGGAGTCGGCGGGGCACTGGCTGGTCGAGGGTGCGCTCTCCGGCCCCCAGGAAGCCGTCGCCTACGAAGACGAGCGCTACGTCTCGGACACCGGCGCGGTGTCCTTCCTGATTCGCTCCGGCACGCTGGCCAGCTCCGATGGCGACCAGTTCGACTTCGAGACCGTCGAGGGCCTGGTGGTCGCCGACGGCGACGTGACCGGCGACGGGGTGCGCGACATCGCCCTGGAGCTGCCGGGCCGGCCTGTGGCCTATGAGCTGCCGGACCCCGACGCCGAGACCGGCTGGGAGGCCCAGCTGCTCGACCAACAGGTCGCCTGGCCGATCATCAACAGCGACACCTTGCTCAAGGTCGACCTGGCCACCGGTGCCCTCGACGCCTTGATCGAGTAGCGAGCGCCACCAGCGCCAGCCAGGCCCAGGCACCGGCCGTTGCCTGGGCCGCGCAGCCGCAGCCCCCGGGCTCGTCGTCGCCGCTGCCAGTTTCGGTCGGAGCGCCGGTGTCCTGGGTGTCGCCGACGATGTTCACGTCGACGACCAGGCTCGCGGCCAGCTCGCCGTCGTCGACCCGGACCTCGACGCTGTCCAGTCCGTGGGCGTCGGCCGGCGCCGTGTAGGTCACCAGGCCCGTGCTGTTCAGCACGGCGCTGCCCACCAGGGCGCCTTGGATCAGCGTGTAGGTGTGGTCGTCGTAGGGGTCCGGGTCGCCGGGCGAGATCTGCACGGCCCCCGACGCGCCCGCGCTGACGATCAGTGTCTCTGCGTGGGGGGCCGGGGCGTGGTTCTCCACAGGCTCACAGGTGGGCCGGCTGAGCGCCTGCTGGGTCATGTTCTCGATCCAGTCCGCCACCGCATCGACCCGGACGTAGATGCCCCCCGTCGCACAGGGTGGCCCGTCGCCGCTGGCGCCCCGGCTGGTGATGCCGAGGAGCGCCGGCACCCCGTAGGGGGTCCACAGGAACAGGGGTCCGCCGGAGTCGCCATAGCAGGTGTCGACGCCGTTGCCGCCGGCCACCAGCTCGCCGCCCGGGCTCACGCTCTCCTCGCAGCCCTGGGTCAGGCCGTCGCAGTCCGCGTCGGTGATCGGGACCAGGGCCTCCATCAACTGGTCGGTGTAGCGGGTGCCGTACTCGTCGATGGCGCCGTAGCCGACGATCTGGCCAGTGGCCTGGTCGTCGAGCTCGTCCAGTGCGCAGCCCAGAGCGACTTCGGGCGGGCGTGTCTCGGCGTCACGGGCCAGCTCGAGCAGGCCCACGTCGTAGCTGTCCCAGTACTCGGTGTAGGGGATGGCCCGGACCACTTCGATCAGCTCACCGTCGGACAGGTCCCCCAGGTCGTTGCCGCCCAGGTAGACGCTGTCCACGGTGCTGCTGGTGCAGTGCCCGGCGGTCAGCACCCAGCGGGGCGACACCAGGACGCCGGTGCAGGACACGTCGCCGGCCGCGAACACCGCGGCGGTCTCGACCCAGCGGCCGTCCGGGACCGGGCTGCCGCCGACCACCGGGGGCGGCGTGGCGGCGAACAGGGGCGGCAGCAGGGCGATCAGCACGGGGTCAAGATGACTGGGAGTTGGTGGTGTCGTCACCTGTGGCGTGCAGGGCGTGCACGTCGGCCAGCAGGGTCTGCAGGGTGCCGACCCTTGCCACGTCGGTGCCGGTGCGCTCCAGCGCCAGCAGGTGCTCCAGCACCCGGCCAGCCGTCGCCAGATCGCCGACCCGGGCGGACTCCGCCAGGGCCACCTGGTAGCGACCGACCGCCGCCGCAAGGTCCCCAGCAGCCGCCTCGACGTCTCCCTGGACCCGGATGGTCGCCGCGGCCGAGGCCCGCTCGCCCAGTCGGAACAGCGTGTCCACGGTCTGGCCCAGCAGCTGGCGGGCTTCGGCGTGACGGCCCCGGCGCAGCAAGAGGTCCGAGCGGCGCCGCTGGGCCAGGGCCTGGAGCAGGGGGCTGCCCTCGCCGAGCTGGCGGGCCTCGTCCAGCAGGCGCTCGGCCTCTGCCAGCTCGCCGCGCCCGATGGCCAGGGCGGCCTGGCCCAGGCGTAGGTTCGCCAGCTCCAGCCTGGCCCGAGGGCGCCCCTCGAGGGTGGCCGCGGCCTGTTCGTACAGAGCGCCAGCAGCCACGTGCTCTCCGGCGGCGACGGCCACGTCGGCCACACCCCTCAGGGTGGCCGCTACGGCGACAGCGTCGCCGGCCTTGCGGTGCAGCACCCGAGCGGCCTTGTAGGACGCTTCGGCTTCGCGCATGTGGCCCCGCAGCAGCAGGCGATCGGCCAGCCTGCGCTTCAGGGTGCCGCCCAGGTCCGGGTCCCGCACGTCGGCCAGGCGCTCCAGGGCCAGCCCGTGGCACAGCCGGGCCTCGCCCTCCAGGCCCGTGCTGAACAGCACGTCCCCCTCGGCCCAGAGCAACAACGCCTCCTCGCGCAGGGACAGGCGCCGCAGGCGGCCCCGGAAGGCAGCGAGGGTGCTCAGGCCCTCTTCGGGTTGGCCGGTCAGCGCCAGGATGCGCGCGGCGGCGGCGGCGTGCAGGGCTGCCTCGTGCGGGTCCACCAGGTTCTGGGCCAGAAAGCACAGCAGCAGGACGTCGGCGGCACAGGGGGCGCCGCGGACCTCGCCGCCCGTCGCCAGCGGCAGGAAGCGGCTGCCCAGGTGGGCGCAGCGGCGGGCTGCCAGCTCCGGGGAGACCCTGCGCTGCTGGCGGATGAGGGCGGCCACCCGAGGCTGGAGGGCGACGAGGGTGCCTCCCAGGCGGGCGCTGACGTGAGGAGGCAGGGCGTCGACCTGGTCCAGCGGCACGCCGGCGGGCAGGTGGGCCAACCACTCGACGGACGCGGGCAGTGCCTGCAGTTCGCCCGGCTCCAGCGGGGGAGCCGCCCACGCTGCGGGGGGCCGAAGGGAGAGCCCCTCGGTCAGCGGGTGGGCCGCCGTGGCCAGGAAGCGCGCCCGAGGGGCCAGGGCGGACAGCGTCTGGACCGCGTCGCTCACCTCGGCGGCCTCGGCGTCGTCGAGCACCACCAGCACGTCGCTGCGCGCGGCCAGGGCCGAACCCACCCGAGCCGTCTCCCCGGGCAAGGGCACGGCCAAGGCGAAGCCCACCGCGCGCACCACGTCTGCCGCGGTCAGGCACCCGGTCAGGCGGGCGCCAAGGGTCGGGCTGGTGTGTCGGGCGGCGACCGCTGCGGCCGCCAGGGTGCGCCCGGACCCCGCCGGGCCCACCACGGTCACCGGCGTCTTGGAGCTGAGCACCCTGCGGCGGGCCTCGTCGACCCACCCGTGGCCGGTCACCTCCCGCTCGGGAACGGCCAGCCAAGGGGGGAGGTCCATGTGGTGAGGGGGGGGCTACAGGGTTAGGTCGGCCGGCCTATTCTCCCACAGCAGGGGCATTGACATGGCTGGGCTCATCGAATCCATCGGCGTCGTCGGCGCAGGGCAGATGGGCAACGGCATCGCCCACGTGGCGGCGGTGGCCGGGTACGACGTCTCCCTGACCGACGTCTCCGCATCGGCACTGGAGCGGGCCCTCGGCACCATCCAGAAGAACCTCGGACGCATGCTCAAGAAGGAACGCATCACCGAACAGGCCGCCAGCGCAGCCGTGGGCCGCATTCGCATGGGCACCGAGCTGTCGCTTCACGAGGGCGCCCAGCTGGTGGTCGAAGCCGCGACCGAGAACGTCGATCTGAAGTACCGGATCTTCGAGCAGCTCGCCGCCGCGACCCCGTCGGATGTGCTGCTCGCATCCAACACGTCCAGCATCAGCATCACCGCCATCGCGGCCCACACCGATCGGCCCGACAAGGTCGTCGGGATGCACTTCATGAACCCCGTCCCGGTCATGAAGCTCGTCGAGCTCATCCGGGGCCTGGCGACCAGCGACGCGACCTTCGACGCGGTCCGGGTCGCGGCCGAGAAGATGGGCAAGACCACCGTCGAGGCGCGGGACATGCCCGGCTTCCTCGTGAACCGGGTGCTGATGCCCTACATCAACGAGGCCGTCTACGCCCTGTACGAGGGCATCGGCACCGTCGAAGACATCGACACCGCCATGAAGCTCGGCACCAACGTGCCCATGGGCCCCCTGACCCTGGCGGACTTCATCGGGCTGGACACCTGTCTGGCGATCATGGAGGTCCTCCACACCGGCCTGGGTGGCGACTCCAAGTACCGGGCCTGCCCGCTGCTGCGCAAGTACGTCGAGGCCGGCTGGCTGGGGCGCAAGGCGGGCCGTGGCTTCTACGACTACAGCACCAAGTGAGCGGCGAGATGGCACTAGAGCACCTGAGCCTGGCGATCACCGACGGCGTCGCCGTCGTCACCCTGGACCGACCCCCGGTCAACGCCCTGAACTCAGCGGTCATGGCCGAGCTGGGCGAAGTCGCGGCGTCGCTGTCGGGACGGCGGGACCTGCGCGGGGTGGTGCTCACGGGCCAGGGCAAGGCTTTTGTGGCTGGCGCCGACATCGGTCAGATGGCCGACCTGACCGCTGAACAGGCCCACGCCTTTGCAGCCCAGGGCCAGGTCGTGTCCCGGGCCTGGGAGAACCTGCCCATGCCGACGGTGGCGGCCGTGAACGGCTTCGCCCTGGGCGGCGGCTGCGAGCTCGCGCTGTGCTGCGACCTGATCCTGGCCGGCCCCAAGGCCCTCTTCGGCCAGCCCGAGGTCAAGCTGGGCGTCATCCCCGGCTTCGGCGGCACCCAGCGCCTGCGGGACCGGGTGGGCACGCCTCGCGCCAAGGAGCTCATCTACACCGGCCGCAGCGTGACCGCCGACGAGGCCGTGGCACTGGGACTGGCCCTGAGCGTCGAAGAAGACGCGGTCGCCGCCGCGGTGGCCCTGTGCCACAAGATCGGCCGCAACGGTCCGAACGCGGTGGCCCTGGCCAAGCGCGCGATGGACGAGACCGCCAGCCTGGGCATCGACGCCGGACTGGCCCACGAAGCCGCGCTGTTCGGGGCCTGCTTCACCCACGACGAACAGACCGAAGGCATGGCCGCCTTCCTCGAGAAGCGTCGGCCCACCTTTGGCGACCGCTAGGAGACAGCCCATGTTCCAGCTGCCCGAAGAGACCCAGCAGATCCGAGACCTGGCCCGGGACTACGCCCGGAGCGCCATCCTGCCCGGGGCCGTCGAGCGGGATCGCACCCACGCCTTCCCCGCCGACCTGGTCGCCGAGCTGGGCGAGATGGGCTTCATGGGCATGTTCGTGCCCGAGCAGTACAACGGCGCCGGCCTTGGCATCCTGGACTACGTCGTCGCTCTCGAGGAGATCTGCTACGCCGACGCCGGGGTCGGCGTGGTCATGTCCGTCCAGAATTCCCTGGTCAACTGGCCGATCCTGAACTTCGGCACCGACGCCCAGAAGCAGAAGTACCTGACCCGGCTCGCCACGGCGGAACTCCTGGGCTGCTACGCCCTGACCGAGCCCTCCGCAGGCTCCGACGCCGCCGCCCAGAAGACCCGCGCCACCCCGCGGGACGACGGCAGCTACGTGCTCAACGGCACCAAGATGTGGATCACGAATGGCCCCCAGGCCGACCTGTGCGTGGCCTACACCAGCTTGAACCCCGACGAGCGCCACAAGGCCGTCTGCGCCTTCATCCTGGAGTCCAACTGGGACGGCTTCGGCGTGGGCAAGGTCGAGGAGAAGATGGGCATCGCCTGCTCGGGCACCAGCGAGCTGGTCTTCGAGGACCTGGTGGTGCCTGCGGAGAACCTGCTCCACGCCGAGCGCAAGGGCTTCACAGTGGCCATGGCCACCCTCGACGGCGGCCGGATCGGCATCGCCGCCCAGGCTCTCGGCATCGCCCAGCGGGCCTTCGACCTGGCCGTGGCCTACAGCCAGGAGCGCATCGCCTTTGGCAAGCCCATCGCCACCAAGCAGGCCATCCAGTGGATGATCGCCGACATGGGCACCCGGATCGAGGCCGCTCGCCTGCTGACCTGGAAGGCCGCTGCCCTGAAGGACCGGGGCGACACCGGCAGCCGGGCCTGCTCGATGGCCAAGCTCTACGCGTCCGAGACCGCCAACTACTGCGCCGACAAGGCCCTGCAGATCCACGGGGGCTACGGCTACTCCAAGGAGTACGAGGTCGAGCGGCTCTACCGGGACGCACGCATCACGACCCTGTACGAGGGCACCAGCGAGATCCAGCGGCTGGTCATCGCCAAGAGCTTCCTCAGTGGCTGACGCGACCCCACCCACCGTCGACCGGCGCATCCGGGTCCTGGTGGCCAAGCCCGGCCTCGATGGCCACGATCGCGGCGCCAAGGTCGTGGCCCGCGGTCTTCGCGACGCGGGCATGGAGGTCATCTACACCGGGCTGCACAAGACCCCGGACGGCATCGCCGAAGCAGCCCTCCAAGAAGACGTGCACGTGGTGGGACTCTCGGTGCTCTCAGGCGCCCACAACGTGCTGGTGCCCCTGGTCGTCCAGGCGCTCCGCGACCGCGGCCTGGAAGACGTGCTCGTCGTGGCCGGCGGCATCATTCCGCCCGACGACGCCAAGGGCCTCGAGCAACAAGGCGTGACCAGAATCTTCCCCCCGGGCACCCCGATCCGTGAGATCGTCCGGACCATCGTTGATCACGCTCCCCGGCGGCACTGACAAAGGGGGGCTCGGACCTTGAGTCCCGGGCAATGCGGACGTGGCAGGACCGCGGCTGCCCGGTGCGGAGAGCACGCTGGGCAAGCGCAGGACCACTGTCACGCCTGCCGCCCTGACCGGGACCAGCGGCGAATTCCTGGGGCTGCGCCCCCTGCCCAGACTGCTGCAGGATCGCTGCCTGGTGGTGATCCTGGGACCTCGCGGTGTGGGCAAGAGCTCGGTCGCTCGGCGGGTGCTGGCGACCCGGCCGCTGGTGCTGCGCGGCCAGGCCCTCCAGGACGCCGCGGCCCGCGCCGTGCAGCGCAAGCGCTGGGCCGACGAGGTCCTGGACGCGCCGGCCTTTGTCATCGACGGTCCGACCTACCTGTACCGCCGCCCGGGGGCGACCCGGCTGTGGATGTCCCTGATCCAGCAGCGCTGCGAGCGGGGACACCGAACCGCGGTGTGCGGCGTCGAGGGCGACGAGAGCGCGGTCCTGCTGCTCGACGCCATCGAGCCCGAGCGGCGGGTGACGCTGAACCTGCGCTACCCGGTCGGCCGCGGCCGCCGGCGCTTCGCCAGTCGGGTGTGCGACGAGCTGGGGCTGGAGCGCCAGCACGCCAAGATCGAGGTGAGCGAGCCGTGGACCTACCTCAAGGTCATGCGGGCGCTCAAGCGCACGGCCCGCTTGCAGGAGGACCCACGCGAGGTCTCCTGACCGGCGCTCCAGGCGCCCGGGCGGCAGGCGAAGCAGTCAGCGGGGTCCAGTGCCGCCGCTGCCGCAGACAGAGGGGTCGGGTGTCGGTGCCGGTGTCACCGAGGAGGCCTCGAGGACAGTCAGTCAGGTCGAACGCCGCAGGTTTGGCCGTCTGGACCCCCTCGTGGGCGAAGCCTCCTGGCGTTCAACCCCTCTGTCTGCAGCAACTGCGGCATTCGAGCGGTCTGGCTGAGCGGACGCCTTGGGCGACAGGGGAATAGCTACTCGATGTAGCCGAGCGCTCGGAGCGCTTCGAGCGCGGCGTCGTCCTGGGCGGGGTCCTTCGGCTCCGCAGCCAATCGGGCCCGCACGCTGTCCTGGGGCAGCAGCACAGCCCCCGGGGTGATCTGGAGCTGGAGCCCGCTGCCCGCCGGTGTCGTGCGCTTGCCATCGGCGACCACGGGCTGGGTCAGGTCGCCCACCGTGAGGGTCGCCGCCAGGGTGCCGTCGCCGATGACCCCGATCAGGGCATGGCTGGCCTTGGGCCCGGGGTGGAAGGCCACGCTCAGGCCGTCGTCGCTGACCACCAGCGTGCCCACGTCGGCGAGATCCACCTGGGGGGACTCTCCCCACTCCAAGTTGGCCCGGCGGCTGCGGCTGGCTTCGGGATCCAGGAGCTGGGCGACCACCGGGGCCGTGAATGTCAGCCGAAATGGCTCGCGGGCCTTGCGGACCCGGACGCGCCAGCCGGGCCCTGCGGGCCAGCCCGTTGCGCGAGCCAGCTGGGCCAGCCAGGGCGCCGTGTCCGTGTCCTGGGCCACCAGGTCCCGCTGCTCTCCGGGATCGCCCACCAGATCGAACAGGGCCTCGTCGCCGTCCCATGTCTCGAGCAGGTACTTGTGACCCCCAGCGACCACCGCCCAGCGCTCGGTGTCGTACATCAGGTGGCCCACCGGGCGAGGGCGGTTGTCGAGGGTAGCGGTCAGCGTTGCTCGGGCCGGCTCGCCCGCCGCGTCGACAAAAGGCCGCAGCGACACCCCGTCCAGGCTGTCGTCCGGTGCCCCGACCAGATCCAGAACCGTGGGCACCAGGTCGACCAGTCCCACAGGCGCGGTGACCCGATGGGGCCCTCCGGCCCAGCCACCCGGGGGCCGAATCCAGAACACCCCGTGCACGAGCTCCTGGTACAGGGTGTGGTTGTGCTCGTAGCTGTCGTGCTCCCAGAACTCCTCGCCGTGGTCGCTGTGGAGGATCACCAGAGTGCGGCCGGGCAGCCCGTCGACCCACGCCAGCAGGCCGGCCAGCTGGTCGGCCATGTACGCGACCTCGCCGTCGTAGCGCGCGCGAAGCCAGGCCTCGTTGTCATCGTCGAGCTTGCCGGACTGGCCCAGTCGGACCACCTTCCAGCGGTTCATGTCCGGGTCCAGGGGCCCGCGATCGGTCTCGACGTAGCGGTCCTTGTAGCGACCCGGGGCGCGGTAGAAGGTGTGGGGGTCCATCAGGTGAAGGAACAGGTAGGCGTCCTGGTCCTGGTGGTCGCCCAGCCAGTCCTTGGCCCGTTCGATCTGCACGTCGGCGTTGGCGCCGTTGTCATAGCGCCACAGGTCGTGGCCATCGGCAAAGCCCATGCGGGGCACCAGGTGCACATTGGCGGTGATGCCGGCGGTGGCGAAGCCAGCCTGGCGGAGGTGTTCGCCCAGGGTCAGGGCATCCATCGCTGGCAGAGGGTAGCGCCCGGTCAGAGCGGTGCGGAAGCTGGGGCGGGTCCGGGGCGCGGCGGTGAGGGCGTCGTCGAACAGGACCGCGCTCTTGGCAAAGGAGTCCAGGGCCGCCGAGGTGTCCCTGGCGTAGCCGTGCTGGCTGAGGGCATCCCAGCGCAGGGTGTCGATGCCGACCACGAGTACTCGCCGGGGATCCGGGCTGGCGGGTCCCAGGATCCGCGGCTCGGTGACCAGCACCGCGTCGTACCAGGGCGTGTCGCCGGGTCCCGTGGCCAGGGTCAGCTGCACGGTGTCACCGCCGTAGGGTGCCAGGTCGACGACTGCGTCTGTGAACCGGTCCCCAGGGTGCACCTGGAGCTCCTCGATGACCTGGCCATTCACCAGGACCGACACGGTGGCGCCATCGGACCGGGTGCCCTCGAGCAGCTCGCGAGCCACCAGGCCCGCGCCCAGGTCCAGCCGTGCGCCGGTGGGCAGCGCCAGGGTCCACGTGGCGGAAGCCGGTGCGGGAAGGAGCAGACCCGGTCGGGTCTCGATGCCCAGCGTCGTCTGGAAGCGTGCAAATCCTTGGGGGGTGAGCCCCGAGCTCTCCAGGTTCAGACGGCGTTGGGCGTCGGCCTCTTGGGATGCTCGCAGGACCGGGGGCTGATCCCAGTCTTCGGGGTCCTGGGCGGACACCAGCTGCAGCCTGCCGTCCGAGACGTCCCACACGGACTCTCGGGCGCCGGCGGGCAGGTTCTGGAAGTCCAGCTCGGAGTCCCCCCGCCACAGGGACACGCCAGCCGGCGCCGTGCGGTGCTGCTTGCGGGACGTGCGCAGCGGGTAGGGGGCGCTCCACTGGCTCAGGCCGGCGTCGAGCCGCTCATCGCGCCTCCAGCCGTCGTCGAGCTTGAAGGACCCGGGAATTGCCGTCGACGGCGGCAAGCTGGACCGCGGCAGCGAGAGGGTCGCCTGGTCCAGGCGATCAGTCAGGCGGATCGGTGCGAACGCCGGACCCCGCTCGAGATCCGCGGCCAGCAGGGTGGGGGACGCGGCCGGCATCTCCGGAGGGGGCCGGAGGTCGCAGGCGACGATCGAGAACAGCAGCAGCAAACCAGGCGCTCGCGGGTCCGGTTGGATAACGCATCGACAGGGCTCGATTGATCCCCCGAGGAGACCCCATGTCCGAGACCGAGGCCAAGGTCGGCCACCTGCCCACCGCGCTCGCCACCTACCTCTTCCTGCTCCACGAAGCCGGACACGCGGTCAGCGACGACGGGGTCTCCGCGGCCCTGGCTGGCCTGTCGGGGGCCGACGACGGCGACGCGGCTGGCCAGGCGCTGGTCGAGCTGCTCGCCGAGCGCCTGGGCGGGGCCGACGACCCCGAACCGGACCAGGTCCTGGCCCTGATGGCCGGCTGGTTCGGCGATGACCACGTCTCCGGCGAGCTCGGCGATGCCCGTTGGGATCGTGCCCGCAACGCTCGCCGCTACCACTTCCGCCACAACCTGCCCTGGCTGGCCCGCATCGTGGACCGCTTTCCCAGCGGTCTGGGCACCCACTGGGTGCTGGTCGAGCGCGTGACCGACGAGGTCACCTGCATGGATCCCTACCCGTGGGACGACCTGGACGAGGAGTACTCCGTGCCGGTCCTGGAGTTCATGGTCAAGTGGGAGCTGGCCGGCGGTGCTTCGGTGAGGTTCGTCTAGCGCTAGCGCTAGCCGTTCAGGGGGCGAGGCCGCGGTCTCGCCTAGCGGCTCGTCTTCGCGGTCGCCCCTCTGGTCCGGCGGCCTCCGCCTGCGCCTCCGGGTGTTGTCGACGGCGCCACCCTTCACGGCGCTCGCTGCGCTCCCTTGTTGCAGGGATGGGCCTCTCGACAACACCGCTCCGGCTGCGGCCGCCGGGTCGTCGGGGGTCGCTGCGCTGCCCCGACTCCAGTGGGGTGGAGCTTTCAGGGGGGCGAGGCCGGCCAGCGAAGGGGTGCCGCCGCCACGGCGACCGGAGAGCTCTTCAGAGGCCTGCTCGCCAGATCTGGAGATCTTGACCGGGCCCGACTCCAATTGACGCCCTGCCGGCCTTGGCGCCCGACGCTGACACCCTTGGAGGGAACACAAGAGCGCCGACGCTGGCTCTCTCGACCCCGCTCGACCAGACGCCAGCGCTCGCCCCGCCGACTCCGATCGCAGGTTCCCGGTTGGCGTCCACCCAGCCACCCCTCGACAACCCAGGGCGCTGGGCCCCCCGATTCCCCACCAATCCTCTAAGGCTGCGTGAAGATGTAGACGGTGCCCTGACTCGAGTCGTCGCCGTCGGCGCCGATGACCAGTTCGTCGGCCCCGTCGGCGTCCAGGTCGACGAAGTCGCTCATGCTGGACATGTAGTCGTTGTTGCTGTTGCCCTGGAATTCCGCCTGGGCGCTGCCCGCCAGGGTGCCACCAGGGCCCCAGCTGGCCCAGTCTCCGCCGAGCAGCAGCCAGGCCGAGCCGCTGTTGGAGCCGTTGCCGTCGTAGTAGTGCGAGCTGACCATCAGGTCGCGGAAGCCGTCTCCGTCGGCGTCGCCGCTCACCAGGTTCTTGCCGGCCAGATCGGAGCCGCCGGCGGACCCGAAGGAGGCGTCGGCATCGGCGGCCGAGGTCGTGCCGGCCAGCGAGCCCCCGAAGAACACGTGCACGCCACCGGCGTCGATGGTCTGGATGTCGGCGTAGCGGGTGCCGACGGCGAAGTCGTCGGCACCGTCCAGGTCCAGGTCGCCCAGTGTTGCCGCGCCCATGCCCAGCTGATCATCGGCGGCCTCGCCGTCGATCCGGTGGGTTGCGGCGTCGGCGAGGGTGCCGCCGGCGGGCATGCCACCGGTCGTGAAGTCCGCACCGGACAGGATGAACAGGGAGCCGGCCTTGGCGTTGGCGCTGTTGCGGGCATCTCGGGCGCCGACGGCAAAGTCGTCGTAGCCGTCGGCGTCGACGTCTCCCAGCGACACCATGGCGGCGTAGCCCACCAGGTCGCCTGCGGTCTCGCCTTCGAAGGCGTGGTCGGCGTCACCCACCGCCACGTCGCCCGAGCTGGGGAGCCCGGCTGCCAGGTACACGGTCACCATGCCGGCGCTCTCGCCTGCACCATCGTGAAAGGGCGCCCCGGCGAACACGTCTGCCAGCCCGTCGCCGTCCACGTCGGCAGAGCCGACGTCCAGCGCGAAGTCGTCGCCGGTGGCTTCTCCGCGGAAGACCAGGGCGGCTTCGTCTTCTGCGGCGCCGCCGGTCCAGCTGCCCAGGTCCTCGCCGGCGAAGAGGTAGACGGCGCCCACGTCGTCGGCACGGTAGGCCGCCGCCAGGAGATCTGCCACCCCGCCCCCGGTGACGTCGCCGGTGCCCACGATGGCTTCGCCACCAGCGAACAGCGCACCCTGCTGCGGACCGGTCCAGTCCAGCAGCGCATCGGTGTCGTCCAGGGCCCCGCCCGCAGCCACTGTGGCGCCGTCGAACAGGAAGACGCGGCCCCGGTTGCTGTCGTGTTGGTTGGCGCCCAGGGCGAGCTCTGGCACGCCGTCGCCATCCAGGTCTCCGGCGGCAGCCAGGGCGCGGCCCAGGCGGTCGCCGCCGGTGGTGCCCGAGATGGTCGTGACCGCGTCGGCGCCATCGTAGGTGCCGCTCAGGCCGGGGGTCACCGTCGCCGTGTTGTCGGCGTCGACCCAGGCGCTGGTCAGATCGCCGTCTGAGGTGCGGGCGGAACAGGTGATCACCTGGCCCTCGGCGATCCCCGTGGTGCCGAAGACCTGGGACGATGCGCCGGCCTGCTCGACCCCATCGACGGTCCAGCGGAAGTCGTTCACCAAGATGTCGTTGGTGTCCAGGTCGGACCCGTTGACCGCCACGTTGCAGGTCAGGCCCGCGCCGCTGCGAGCGGTCTCTGGGGTCACCGAGATCCCGCTGGGCTCCCAGGGCGGCGAGTTCACGATGATCTGGACGTCGCTCTCGAGGGGGTCCCCCAGGTCCATGCCGTCGTCCGGGGTGATTCGGCACACGACCTCGTCGTCGCGATCGAAGTGTGTCCCGGTGATCCCGGTGCTGCCGGTCAAGGCGACCGTGCCGTTGACGAGCCACTCGAAGATCAGCGTGACGTCGTCGTAGTCGTAGTCCAGCGGATCGGCGCTACAGGCCAAGCGGTCGTTCTCGTCGGCCGGCGCACCGTCGATGCGGATCTCATCCACCTCGGGCGGGGAGTTGGCCACGGTCCGGGTGATGACCGCTTCGGTGGCGCCGCCGGCTGACGTGGCCGTCACCTCGCAGGTGAGCTCGTCGTCGCGCAGGAGCTTGTTGATCTCGTCTTCTGCAGTGCCAGCGTCGCTGCCGTTGACGAGCCAGCGGGACTCGACGGTCACCGGCAGTCCGGTCGGGTCTTCGGCCGTGATCACACACGCCGTCCACGTCCGGCCAATGGGGGGATCGGGGTCCATCGCTACGTCCACCAGCGGGGCGCCAGCGCCGCCTTCCAGGACCTGGATCGACACGCTCACCGTGGCCTGCAGGCCACCTGCGTCTGTGGCGGTTGCGGTGATCTGGTGGGCCCCGGCGCTCAGGAGTCCTTCCGTGCCAAAAGTGCCGTCGGCCAGCACGGGGGGCCGATCGATCAAGCCGTCCAGGTTCGATGTGATGGTGAGGTAGATCCCGGTTGGATCCGCGTCGTCCGTGACCGTGCCCGAGAACGGGATCGCCGCGGCGGTGCCGTAGCTGCCCGCCGCGTCCGGGGCGTCCAGGGTCAAGCCCGGCGCCAGGTTGTCGGCGTTGCCCAGGTCGTCGGCCGACTGGCCGTCCCAGACGACCTCGCAGCCGGCCAGGACGAGCAACAGGAGCACGGGGGAGAGCCGGAACAGGGTCACATCAGCCTTCATGGGCGCACTCACACGCAGGGTTGCGCATCCTATCTTTACCGATAGGCACCTCGCACCGTGCTCACCTGGACCGCCTCCGGGGCCGTGCAGCGCCCCACGACCCTGCAGATCCGAGTCCAGCGCGCCTATCCAGGCAGGATTCGGGCCGGCGCACCGGTGCCGACCCGCTCGATGACGCCCGGGGAACTGATCGCAAACCTAGATCACTTCACCCGGGCCATGCGGGGCCCGCGCACGACCCCTTGCACGACCGTGGTCCTGTCCGGCGTGGGCGTCGCCAGTCGGGCCGACGTGCCCGAGCTCATCGATCGCGCCCGCGGCGCGGGCGTGGACCGGGTGATCCTCCACGCGGGCACCGAAGACCTGGAGCGATTCGAGCCGGAGCGCTTCGCAGGCCGGGTGGACCGCATCGTGGTACCGGTGCAGCCCGGCCCGGGCGGCGGGGTCCTGCAACAGGGCCGGCGGGTCATCCGGGCCTGCCACGAACAGGGTCTGGCCGTGACCGCGAGCACCCAGCTCAGCGCCCTTGCCATCCCTCAGCTTCCCGCGGTGGGGCGGGTGCTCGCCGCTGCCGAGCCGGAGTCCGTGGTGTTCACCTACCCGTTCCCGATCGCCGGGAACACGGCGTCCGAGGTGCCCGGCGTGCGCGCCACCGTACAGGCCCTAGGTCGGGTGGTGCCCGCCCTGGAGCGCGCGGGCGTCCGGGTGGACCTGAAGGGCCTGCCGGCCTGCTACCTGGGAGATCTGGCCAGCAGGCTGCGGCGCACGTCCAACCGCTTCTATGTGGACGCGGACCACCAGTGCGACGACGCCCTGCGCTTCTTTCCGGACGTGGTGGCCTTCACCAAGACCGAGGACTGTCGCTTCTGCGCGGCGGACAGCCGCTGCGATGGGTTCTTCGCGACGTATCTGCGCCGGTCGGGCTTTCCGGCCCTGGCGCCTCTGTCCCAGGACTGACGCTTCACCGCAGCTCGTCGCGCACGACGCGGGCCAGGCCAGCTGCCTGGAGGGCACGGGGGTGGTCGGTTCCGGCCAGGGCGTCCAGGGTGCCCAGCCCGGCCGCCACGTCGCCGGACAGGAGCTGGGACTGGGCGAGCCACCAGTCCAGGCCGAATGGCGGTTCCTCCATGCCGGCCTCCACGTCGCGCAGGGCCTCCAAGGACTTCAGGCCGTCTCTGGCGCAGACGAAGGCCAGGCCCTCGTAGTACCGGACCCACAGGTTCGACGAGTCCTTGCGGAATTCCATGTGCAGACGGGACGCGGCCTGGTCGCAGCGGCCCTTCCTCAGGGTCAACACCCCTTCCCGGGCCAGGCCGGCCAGATCGTCGGCGCGAGCGGTCGGCGGCAGCTCCTGAGGCAACAGCCAGGCGATGGTCGTGGCGATCGGCTCGGGCTTGGGGGCCCAGCGCTGGTAGCCGAGCCCACCGAAGACCACGACGATGACCAGGAACGGGGCCAGGGCCTTGAACGTGCCGCTCTCGCTCTTCTTGGGAGGCAGCTTGCGGCGGGGCTGGGCGGTGCGCGAGGCGGTGACCGCGCGGGCAGGGCGTCTCGGCTTGCGGGGTGCGGGCTTCTCGACCGGCGCCTGCCGAGGCGGGAGGGCTGCTTGGGCCTTGGCCGCGGTGCGCAAGGCGGACCGCACGGTGTCCAGCAGGCGCTGGTTCGCCGGGCTCTCCGCCAGCAGCTCGTTCGCCAGATCCACGTCGCGCTTGGACGCCGTCTCCATGGCCACCCGTGCCAACAAGTCCCCGGTGAGGTTCGACGCCGGGTGCGCGTCCCGGTGCCGCACGATGTCGATGCAGCGCATGGCCGCCAGCTCCATGGCCGAAGTGGCATAGGCGACGGCGCTGTCGCCCTCCATGTCCAGCACGGCCAGAGCGACCTCTTGCTCCAGGCGGCGGACCTGCTCCACGTCGGTCAGCCGCCACTGGGGCGCCAGCAGCACCCGCGCGGCGACCGAGCGCATCTGGTTCCGCATCGCCGTGCGGGCCTGGGGGTCCCCCGCCTTGAACCGCTGGAAGAGGGCGTCGTCCATGGGGCGACCCTACCCCGAGCTGCCCCCGTGTCGAAAACGACCCCCCAGTTCGAATCTGGGCTACTCTCCCCCCATGGCGGACTCCTTGCCCAGCGGGCAGGACGCAACGGCCCCCGTGCCGACGATCCTGATCATCGATGACGAGGTGAACATCCGGAAGGCCCTGGGGCGACAGCTCAGCCGTCAGGGGTACCGGGTCCTCGAGGCCGGCACGGGCAAGGACGGCCTGGCCGTGGTCAAGGAAGAGCTCGTCGACCTGGCGCTGGTGGACCTGCTGATGCCGGGCCTGTCTGGACAGGAGGTCCTGACCGAGATGCGTGCCAACCACCCCCGCGTGGTCTGCATCCTGATCACGGCCCACGGCAGTGCACAGGCGGCGTTCCTGGCGCTCAACGCCGGCGCCTACGACTACTTCGAGAAGCCGATCATGGACCAGCAGCGGTTCTTCCAGGTCATCCGCAAGGGCCTGGAATTCCAGCGGCTGAAGGACGAGAACGATCAGCTCCAGGCGGCCATGCAGGCCCGGGGTGGCTCCGAGCACCTGATCGGCAACAGCGACGCGATCCGGGGCGTCATCTCCATGGTCCGGAGCGTCGCCAAGGTGCCCGTGTCCGTCCTGATCACGGGGGAGAGCGGCACCGGCAAGGAGCGGGTTGCCCGAGCCATCCACAGCGAGTCGGCCAACGCCAAGGGCCCCTTCATGGGCGTGAACTGCGCGGCGATTCCCGAGACCTTGATCGAGGGTGAGCTGTTCGGGGCCGAGCCCGGGGCCTACACCGGCGCCCGCACGTTGAAGCGTGGCTACTTCGAGAACGCTGGCGGCGGGACCATCCTCCTCGACGAGATCGGCCACATGCCCGTGCACATGCAGGCCAAGCTCCTCCGGGTGTGCAACGAGCGCGAGGTCGTGCGGCTGGGGGGCAGTCGGCCCATCCCCATCAGCTGCCGCATCCTGGCCGCGACCCACGTGGACCTCAAGACAGCGGTGCGCGAGGGGAATTTTCGGGAGGACCTGTACTTCCGCCTGAACGTCGTCGAGATCAAGGTCCCGCCCCTGCGGGACCGCAAGGACGACGTGCCCCTGCTGGCCTGGTACTTCATCGACAAGTACAACAAGGAATTCTCCAAGAACGTGCGCTCGATCAGCCCCGAGGCCCAGGACCTGTTGGTTGGGCACGACTGGGCCGAGAACAACGTGCGCGAGCTCGAGAACCACATCAAGCGCGCGATGGTGTTCACCACGGGCGAGGTGCTCGAGGTCAGCAGCCTGGGACTCGTCTCCAAGCGGCACGCGGGCAACGCGAGTGCCAGGGACGCGCCCACCCGAGGCCAGGACGCCGGCGGCGGCTATCCCCTGGAGCTCCTGGAGCTCGACTACACCGCGGCCAAGCAGGTCGTGGTCACGGACTTCTCCCGTTGGTACCTCAAGGACCGGCTCGCCAAGGCCGGCTGGGTCATCACCCGGGCCGCCGAGCTTGCGGGACAGCAGCGCCCGAACATGAAGCGCCTGATGCGCAAATTCGACGTGGAGCGGCCCGACGCGGTCAAGGACGGTCAGCGACATCGGATCGGTCGCTCAGAAGACGACTGAATTCCCCCGCCTGAGGACGCCGCCCGCGGGGCTGGATAGAGGACCTCACGACTTCGGCACGGGAGTTCACTTGGACGCGTTCGAGCAGATGGCCGGCCTGGGCCACGAGCAGGTGGTGTTCTGCCGGAACGACCGGGTCGGCCTCAGGGCCATCATCGGCATCCACGACACGACCCTCGGCCCGTCCTTGGGGGGCTGCCGGCTGTACCCCTACGCCAGCGAGGCCGACGCCCTGCGCGACGTGCTGCGCCTGTCCCGGGGCATGACCTACAAGGCCGCGGTCGCCGGCCTGGACCTGGGCGGTGGCAAGGCCGTGATCATCGGCGAGCCGTCGGTCAAGAGCGAGGCCCTCTTCCGGGCCTTCGGCCGCTTCGTGGAGTCCCTCAACGGTCGGTACATCACCGCCGAGGACATGAACACCACCGTCGAGGACATGAACTGCATCCGGCGGGAGAGCAGCCACGTGGCCGGGGCCAGCGAGGCCCTTGGCGGTTCGGGCGACCCCAGCCCGGTCACAGCCTGGGGGGTCTTCCACGGCCTCAGAGCTTCCCTCGAGGTCGTGACGGGCAGCCCCGACGTGCGCGGTCGGCGGGTCGCGATCCAGGGGCTGGGCAACGTGGGCTACCACCTGGCCAAGTACCTCGCGGCCGACGGCGCTGAGCTGATCTACACCGACATCAACAAGGCCAACCTGGGCCGGGCAGTGGACGCCTTCGGCGGCACGGTGGTCGACGGCGACGACTGGTACAGCGCCGACGTCGACGTGCTCGCCCCGTGCGCGGTGGGCGGCATCATCAACGCCACCACCATCCCGCTGATCCGTGCTCCTATCATCGCCGGCGGCGCAAACAACCAGCTGGACGACGAGCGGCGGGACGGCGAGGCCCTCGAAGGGCGCAACATCACCTATGCGCCCGACTACGTCATCAACGCTGGCGGACTCATCAACGTGCACGCCGAGGTCAAGCACTGGCCCCGCGACAAGGCGATGGAAGACGCCACGAACATCTACAACACGGTCAAGACCATCATCCGCAAGGCCCGCGCCGAGGGCATCACCACGACCGACGCCAGCAACCGGGTCGCCGAGGAGCGGATCGAAGCGGTCGCCGGGGTGAAGCGCTTTCATCTCTGATGTTCAGGGGGTGAGGCCGCGGGCTCGCACCCGCGGCGCGGGATGCCTGTGCGGTACCGTCGGCCTGTGTTTTCCGGGCTGTCCTTCCTACAGAGGCTCGGACAAGACCTCGACCGTGTCGCCGTCGACCTTCATGCCGACCCAGCCCAGGGGGGATGTGGGCAGCTTGCGCAGGAGTCCTGGCAGGGCGGTCATGACGGCGGCGCGGTTTGACGAGCGGGCTCGCTCGAACAGGCGCAGCTCCTGGCGAAAGGCCTCGAGCAGGACCAGCTCGGCGGCCAGGGCCATGGCCCCTTCGGCGGCCTGGGGGTCGCCGCCCCAGTCCAGGTCCGCGACCTGCTGGGCCAGGGCACTGGTCTGCAGGCTCGGTGGACGCTGGAAGCGCATCCGCAAGGTGGCGTTGGTGTGCGCCAGCAGCGCCTTGGGGGACTCGACTTCGAGCCAGAGCAGGTGGACCGGGCGGGCCTGGCGGAACAGCCCGTCGACCAGGATCGGCAGGTTGTAGTAGCTGCCGCTCAGGCGCAGGGTCAGCTCGACCGGCACCGACGCCCCCTGCTGGGGCAGGGTGGTCCACTCGGCGCTGGTGAACTGGAGCTCCGCCGCCTGGATCTGGAGCGCCACAAAGTCGGTGACCTTGCTCTCGTCGTCGTCGGTCAGGGCGCCCCGGAGCTCCTTGCGCAGGGCGTCCCGGTCGCGCTCCAGGACCTGGCGGGCGTGGTCCAGGTCCGGCGTGGCCAGGGCGGCAGGGTCGGGGGGCGGAGGGCCCACCGGCGTCCGGCTCACGAAGAAGCCCAGGCCGCCCAGGACCGCCAGCGTGACCAGCTGGACCCCGAGGACCGTCGGCCAGGCCGGCGCCCGCGGGGCGGCACCTGCGGCGTCAGTAGTTGTAGTCGTAGCCACCGCCGGACTGGCGGTCCTCGATGACGTCGTAGATCTCCTCGAGCATCTCCCGCTCCTTGGTGGTGCTGGAGGGAACGTCGATCCACTGGTAGATCGAGCCGGTGAACTCCATGTCCACCGAGATCATGTCCTTCTCGACCTGTTCCTGGTTCACCATCCGGACCTCGGTGCGACCCCCGCGGTTGGTCACGTCGACCACCATGCGGAAGCGGATGGGTTCGGGGATGCGGGTGCCGCCGTAGGTCTTGTAGATGTAGTCCGAGAAGCCGCTGACCCAGCCGGTGATCACCCGGCCGCTGTTCTTGTCGATCTCGTCCAGCGGTGCCGCCTCGCCCAACACCTCGATGGTGGCCTCCCACACGGTCTCGTAGTCGGCGGCGAAGTCGCCGTAGACGGGCCGTTCCTCGGCCACGGGCAGGGCGTCCTCGGGGAAGGGCTTGGGTGCGCAGCCCAGGGAGGTCAGCAAGAGGCCGGCGGAGAACAGGGTCATGGGGGCTCGCTTTGTGCCCGGCGATTGTAAGCGGGGGGGGGCTTGGCCAGCAAGGTGGAGCCCGCACCGGGCGCGTCGACCCGCGCGCCGCGTCGAAGATCCGGAATCAGAGCATGGGGCTACTTGACGTGTCAAGGGATAGGCTGGATTTCTTCGAGCCCTCCGATCCGCGCGGTGATCGTGTCTGTGCGCTTCCGGGCGTCCACGGGGCCGCCACGGTCCAGATCCCTGAGGATCTTCGGGATCTTGCATTCGGTTGGGCCCTTGTCACGGATCGGGCGATTCGATACTCTCGCTCAGCCCCGCTCCGGCCATCCCCGGCCCGACACCTGCTGCCCGCTGAAGCCCAAAGTGTTCGCTGCTCAGAACGATCCACACGCCGTCCACACGCCTGCCTTCGACGGTCCGCTGGAGCTCCTGCTCTACCTGATCCGACGCGACGGCATCGACGTCCGCGACCTGCCCATCGCGCACATCACCCGGGAATACCTGCAATTCCTCGAGTGCATGGGCGAGCTGGACCTGAACGTCGCGGGCGAATTCCTCGTCATGGCGGCCACGCTGTGTCAGCTCAAGAGCCGAGAGCTCCTGCCCCGCCGCCGCGAACGCGACGACGACCAGGAAGACGACGACCCCAGGGAACGCCTGGCCCGCCGTCTCATCGACTACGAGCGCTACAAGCAGGCCTCGGAAGACCTGTTCGATCGGGCTCTGCTGGGCCGCGACGTCTTCACGCGGCCAGACGACTCGCCGGTCTTGATCGATCGCCCAATCGATCCCGGCGTCGATGTGTTCGGTCTGTTGGAGACCTGCTACGCGCTGCTCTCCCGCCAGGCCGAACCCGAGCCGGTCCACGAAGTCGAGCGCGAGGTCTACACCCTGTCTCAGCGGGTGGCCTCCTTGCTGCACTGGCTGGACTGCCTGGGCACGGCTCGGCTCGACGGCGCCTTTGCCCAGTGCCACTCCAAGCCCGAGGTCGTGGTGACCTTCCTGGCTCTGTTGGAGATGGCCCGGCTGCAGCTGATCGACATCACCCAGCAAGACCACCTGGGCCCCGTCCAGCTCGTCCTCAAGGTCGGCGCCGACCAGGCCGACCTGTCCGCCCTGCCCGCCGAAGCCTGAGGCCGCCGATGGACCCCGAGCAGCCCTCGAACCTGATCGTCTTGCCAGGGGGCCTGTCCGGCACCCGCTCTGAGCTCCCGCCTTCGGAGCCCATCGAGGAGGACGCCCCCGACGGCAGTCCGGCCCCCGAACACATGGTCGCCGCCGTCGAGGCGGTCTTGTTCGCCCTGGGCGAGCCGGTGAGCCTGGTCCGCCTGCGTGAGGCGCTGGGCAACCCGGAGCTGGAGACCCTGCGCGGGGCTCTGGAGGCGCTGCGGCTGTCTTGCGAGCGGCGGGGGGCAGGGGTGCGGCTGGTCGAGGTGGCGGGTGGCTACCAGCTCCGCACCGTGACCCAGGTCGCTGCGTGGGTCGCCCGGGCCCGTGCCGTCAAGCCTCTGCGTCTGTCCAAGGCCGCCGTCGAGACCCTGTCCATCGTGGCCTATCGGCAGCCGGTCACCCGCCAGGAGGTCGAGCGCATCCGGGGCGTCGACTCGGGCGGGATCCTGCGTTCGCTCATCGAACGGGGCCAGGCCCGGGTGGCCGGTCGGTCGGATGATCCGGGGCGGCCCTTGCTCTATGGCACGACCCGGGCCTTCCTGGAGCTGTTCGGTCTGCGGGACCTCTCGGATCTGCCGACCTTGCGCGACCTGCGCGAGCTCCAAGACGACGACCCGCGCATGGGGCCCGTGCCGGCGACCAACGCACCGGAGCTGCCCTTCGGTTAGGTGGCGGTCCCCGCGGGACAACGGCGTCCTGCGAGAAGCCCCGACGCACGCCGACCGGCGCCGTCGCAGGAGGCACCCATGTCCACCGTCCGTCTGTCCAAGCTCCTGGCCGAGCGCGGCCTGTGTTCCCGTCGCGAGGCGGACACCTGGGTCCGAGAGGGCCGCATCACGGTCAACGGGGCGGTCCAGACCGAACCAGGCACGCTGGTCGAACCCGGCACCGACCACGTCAAGGTCGACGGCCGCCGGCTGCCCGCTGCGCCGCGGCTGCGCTACTTCCTGATGTTCAAGCCCCGGGGCTACCTGGTGACCCGGTCGGACCCCGAGGGTCGCCGCACCGTGCAGGACCTGATGCCTCGGATCCGGGAGCGCCTGGACCCGGTGGGCCGCCTGGATCTGCAGACCGAGGGCCTGTTGCTGTTCACCAACGACGGCGACCTGGCCCATCGGCTGGCCCACCCGGCGGGTTCGGTGCCGCGCAAGTACGTGGCCAAGGTCTGGCGGACCCCTACCGAGAAGACCCTGGCGCGCCTGCGCAAAGGCGTTCAGCTCGACGACGGCCGCAGCGGTCCGTGCGACGTCCGGGTCCTCGAGGTGACGGAGACCGGGAATGCCTGGCTGGAGATCATCGTGCGCGAGGGTCGCAACCGCCTGGTCCGACGCATGCTCCAGGCTGTCAACCACCCGGTGAACAAGCTTCGGCGGGTGGGCTTCGGGCCGTTGGTCCTGGGGGAGTTGGAGCGCGGCGCAGTCCGCGAGCTGACCGTCGAAGAGCTCCGGCAGCTCCGCGACGTGGCGGCCGGCAAGGCCGTCGATGCAGACGCCAAGAGCGACAAGCCCCGTCGGAAGCCGGGATGGGCCAAGCCCAAGCCCAAGAAGCGTCGAGGCCCGAAGCACCGGGGTCGCTCTTCTGCTCCAAAGAAGCGCTCCCGCCCTTGACGTCCCTGGGGGAATCGATAGATGGCCGGCGCGGGGTGGAGCAGTCCGGTAGCTCGTCGGGCTCATAACCCGAAGGTCGGAGGTTCAAATCCTCCCCCCGCATCCTTCAGAGGCCGTCCCTACGGGGTCGGCCTCTGCTGCTTCGGGCGCGCACCTGGCACTCCCGGTGGCCGCAGTGGTCCTGTCCACACTCAGTGCCCTCGAGTGAGGGGGTGCGCGCACTCAGAGGGGCTGAGTGAGGGGATGCCGGCCTCGAGCTCGCCCTGGACCACACTCAGAGGCCGCGAGTGACAGGATCCTGGCAGCCTGGGCCGGGGACTCAGCGCAGACCCTGTCACTCGGGCGGCTTGAGTGTGGGGACCCCGTCACTCAGGCCGTCTGAGTGTCTCTACGGCCGCTTCTGCGGGCGTCAGTCCGTCGGGAGGAGATCGCTGACGAGGTCCTTGTACGTGATGCTGAGCCCGTCGGCAGCTGTGGGGTCGACGCGTCTGAGCAGGCGGAGACAGTCCCTCGCTGCTGCGGAGTCACCGAGCTCTCGCGCAAGCATGAGGCAGAGCGCGGCGTGACCGAGACTCGGTCGGGACTCCAGCACCTTCTGAAAAGTGGCCAATGCCGCGGGCAGGTCTCCCGCCTCCCAGTGACAGTGCGCGAGTGTCTGGAATGTGTCGGCGCTCGCGTGCGGCAGCGAACAAGCGTGAAGAGCGGCTTCGACGGAAGCGGTGTGCTCCTCCATCACGCTGAGCACTCGGGCGAGGGTTGTCCAAGCGTAGGTCCACTTGGGGTCCGCTTCGACCGCCAGCCGGGCCGACGCTAGCGCCTGGTCAGTCCTGCCTGCTCTCATCTGGACCTCGGCCGAGAGGCGGTGAACATCGCCACGGGAGGCGTCCAGCGCAAGGGCGCGCGAGCACTCCTCCAGTGCGCCGAGTTGGTCGCCCAGGGCCTCGAGGGACCTGGCCAGAAACACCCGCGCCTTGGCGTCCAAGGGGTCGAGCTCCAGGGCCTCGGTCAGTGCTTGGCGAGCGGCATCGTGGCGGTCTTCGCGGAGGTGGAGCCAACCCAGGCTTCGTCTGGCCGGGGCGTAGTCGGGGCCGAGCTCGATGGCCGTCGCCAGCGCGTCCTCAGCGCCCTTGGTGCCGGAGTTGTGGCACGCCACCGCGAATTGCCGCCAGCGCTCCGGGGTGGGTGCCAGAGCCACGGCCCGCTCACGGGCGACACGCTCGTTGTCGTGGTCCCAGAGCGCGAAGCAGATGGCTGCCCGCAGATCCCACCAGGCCGCGCTGTTGTGGGCTTCTGGGAGGCGGCGGAAGAGCGCGGCCGCCTCGGGGATCCGATCCGCGTCGAGCAGTTGCGAGATCATGGCAGCGCCAGCGGCGCTCGTCTGTGCTCCCTGGTCGTCCTCCAGGGCTGCGAGTTGCTCGAGCACGTGTCTGACGGGGATGGCGAAATTGAGGTTGCCCGAGCTGTTCCCCATGCCTCCCTGGGCTACGCCGATGACGCGCCCGTCGATATCGAGCACGGGACCACCGCTGGAACCGCTCGCGATGCCCGCAGAGGTCTGCAGGACGGTGACACCCACGATGCCGTCCCGGTGTGCGCTCACGATTCCCTCGAGCAGGGTGTTGGTCAGACCGACTGGATGTCCGATGGCGAGCACGGTCGACCCGACGGCTGCCAGCTCAGGCCCGGCCAGCGTGGCCGTGGGAAGGTCTCGTCCGTCCACGCGCAGGATGGCCAGGTCCGCCGCTGGGTCCGAAGCGGCGATGACCGGCACGGTGAACTGGGCGTTCGATGCGAGCTGAACTCGTAGCTCGACCGCCCCCTCGACCACGTGCCAATTGGTCACGATGAGACCGCTGGAATCGACGATGAAGCCACTGCCGAAGGCTTCCGTTTCATCGGCGCGGAGCGAGATGACCCGCACGACCGCGGGAGCCACCCGCGCAAAGATCTCAGTCGCGTCCATGGTCCCGAGTCTAATCGGCAGGTGCTGGGCCGAACGGGTAGGACGGGCCCTTGGCCACTCCAGCGCAGCGACACCACGATGGAGGGTCGGTCCGTCAGTGTGGTCCACTTCTCCCAGTCCCGCAGGAGCCCCTTGGAACGCTTTGCCCTCCACAGCTGGGAGTGGGCCGTGCTGGCCGGGGCGGGCATGGGGCTCTGGCTCCAGCGGCGCTGGTGGCCGCGCACCCGGGAGCGGTGGCTCGCGCCGGTGCCTGAGCGTGTGCGCGAGGCTTGGAACCACCCAGCAGCACTCCGCGTGCTCGACGCCCTGCTGGTCGTGCTGCTCCTGGCCCTGGTCGGGGCGCCGCTCTGGACCGCATGGGAGTCGCTGAACGCCCTGCGGGACCCCGCCGGACCCGACGCCAGCAACTACCTGGGCACGGCCCTGGCTTTCGAGACCGACCGCTGGGAGCTCGCATTCGAGGACCGGTACCCCGGCTATCCATGGCTGGTCTCGGTGTTCGCCTCGGACCCTCTGACCGTCGGCCGGGTCGGCACCGAGCTGTCCATGGTCGCCACGGTGTTGGCCGTGGTGCCGCTCTACGGCCTCGGTGTGCTGATGGCCGGACGTGCCGCCGGCTTCGTGGGCGCGTGGCTGGGGTGTCGCCAGATCATCGCCGCCGACATCGGGCAGAGCTTCACCGCCTACCCGCTGATGGCGCTCCAAGCCCTGACCCTGCTCTGGCTGGCGCTGCTGTTCACCCGGCGAGGCCAGCTGTCGATGGCCATCAGCGCGGGCCTGGTCGGCGCGTTCGCAGTGGCCACGGACCCCAAGCAGATCCCACTGGTGCTCGCTCTGTTGGGCATCTGCAGCCTCTTCGCCCTGTTCCGCGGGCCCGGGGACTGGGGCGTGCGGATCCGCCGCGTCGGCGTGCTGCTCGCCCCGCTGCCGGTGGTCAACCACCTGGTCGGCGAGCTGCCAAGCCGCCTGATGTCCCTGGAGGGCATCCTGTACCGGACTCCGATCCATCGGGTCGGAGACGGCATCCGGGCCCACATCCAAGACGGCTTCACCCTGGGCTCGCCGGATGCCTGGCGGCAGCTCGTGCCGTCGTACCTGCGCGTCTTCACCGAGCTCGCGCCCCTCGAGGGCGCCCTGCTGCAGTCCCGCTTCCTCCACGGCATCCCGCTGTTGTGGCCCGACACCAGCTATCTCTGGGGCGCAGCGGTCCTGTTGCTGCCGCTGGCGCTGGCCTGGCGCTGGCGCCGCGTCCCGGGCGGATGGACCGGCGTGCTCCTGGTGACGGTGTTCTGGGCATCGGTCGGCTCGACCGTGCGGGTGCACTATGCCAACCGCTACCTGGTGCCCCACGCCCTGGCCGTGCCTGGCGCAACCGCCGCCGTGGCGCAGATCGCTCTGGGGGGGCCGGCCGTGCTGGTCGCAGGCCTGGCGTCGGTGGTCTGGCGGGGCAGTCCCTTCACGGAGTTCAGCGCGGACTACGCGGCTGGCGCCACAAAGGGCGCGGACCCTTGGGTCTCGTCGGGCGGGGGCAAGCAGATGCGCACGCTGGCGTGGGCGGTGGCCCGACTGCCGCCCAAGATGGTCCTGTTCGACTTCACGATGGTCGACCCGCCCATCTACCTGGCCGCCGGCTTTGAGTACCAGCGTTGCGCCCTGGGGGTGGGGGACTGCCTGCGGGCCATTCCTTCCCAGCGCGGTCCCTTCGGCGTGATCGTCCGGGCCGACGAGGAACTGAGCGCCCGGCTGCCCGACGGCACGGGCGAGGCCTTCGGGCCGCCCCCGCCGCCACGGATCGGCGCCTGCTGGGTGCTCCGGCGCAAGCTGGGACCGCGGACCGGGCTCTACGTGTGGCGGTGCGACGAGGGCCCGACCGCCAAGCCGGTGATCACTGTGGCCCCGAGTCGACCCAAGGCCCGCCAGGCCGTGATCGGCGAGTGAGCAGGCCCAGGAGCAGGCACAGCAGTGCGAGCCCACCGGCCGACCCGCGGTTGCTGCTTGCGCAGCCCAGGTAGGGGCCCAGGACCTTGACCTTGACGGTGTCCACCGCCGAGCGCTTGCCGTCGGTCACCATGAGCATGAGCTCGTAGTTGCCCTTGAGATCCGGCGCGAAGCTCGTCGACAGAGCCCCGGCATCGGCCAGGTCGGCATCGGTGACGGCCGAACCACGGGGGACCGCCATGAAGCGCCACCGCGCGCTCAGGCTGTGCCCGTCGGGGTCACTGCTCTGAGAACCGTCCAGCGCCACCGCTGCCCCAGTCACCCCCCGATCCGGGCCCAGAGCCACGGCCACGGGCGCGCCGTCACTGGACAGGGCCCCGTCGACGGCATCGTTGGCGCTCACCGTGGTCTCGTCGGTGTCGCTCTCGGTGCCGTCCGAGACGGTGAGCACCAGCGTGTAGTCCCCGGCCACGTCCGGGAACAGCAGGGCCAATTCCCCATCCCCGCCGCTCAGGTCGGCGGTGGTGACCGCCGAGCCTTCGGGCACGCCCGTCACCGACCAGGCTAAGGTCAAGGGGTCGCCGTTGGGGTCCCACGAAGCGCGTCCGTCGAGCAGAGCAGGCTCGGAGACGACGGCGCCGGTCCCCGGCCCGGCCCGCGCGATCGGCACCCGGTTGCCGTTCTCGATCTGGTCGAGATCCAGAGCGATGTTCAGCCCAAAGGGCCGGATCAGGTAGTCGTAGACCAGGATCATCACGTCGTCCTGGACGGCGATGAACGGCCGCATCGCCCCGATGTCGGCCACCTCGTAGAAGGTGAGCTGGTGGTGCTCGACGATGTTGAAGCGTTCGTCCAGCACCAGCAGGTACACATTGCCCAGGTCTTCGGACCAGCCCAGGTCCTGCTCCCGCGCCATGTGGGCCAGGAAGTACAGGTCTCCGATCCGCAGCACGCTCTGGGGCCAGTAGACCTCCCAGTTGTCTTCCAGGACCTCGAGCTCGACCCGCTCGAGGGGCTGGGCCACGCCCAGGGTGAAGCGGTCGATGGTCAGGGTGTTGTCGGCGAACTCGGCCCCGAAGCGCAACACCGAGTCGCTGGCCTCTTCGTAGATGAGCGCGTTGCCGGGGATGGGCGGGACCGGGTTCACCTCGAAGGGCGGGTCTTCGATGGACACGCCGCCGTCGAGCGTCACGAACGGCGACCAGCTCTCGATGTGGGGGTGGAAGACCGTGCCGCGGAGGGGCTCGGAGCACAGCACCGGGGCGTCGTTGTAGCGGTAGTCGGTGTCGCGCTCGGCGATGACGCCGTGGTCCACGACCTCGAAGTCGGCGTCGTAGTGGAAGTAGTAGCCAGAGTCGTCCTTTTCCTCGACGTTGCCGGAGCAGACATGCAGGTAGGTGCCGTCGGGACAGGCGGCCATCGCGTGGTCGATGCAGGGGTAGATCTCGTCGGTCAGTCCCCGCAGGTGGGGGCCCGACGACAGGTCCGCCTGGACCTCGAACAGGTTGTAGTCGTGGTCGCCGGCGGACAAGAGCCACCAGGTGCCGTCGCCCTGGGGGAAGGCCTTGCCCCAGCCTCCGCCCGTCTGGAGGTCGACCGGATCGCCGACCCGGATGACGACGCTCGGTTCACCGTCGGCGGCCAGGGCCAGGCCCAGCGAGCCGGCGGTGAGGAGGACGGTCAGCATGTCCGGCAGACGATAGCCCCTCTGGACCCCGGGTGGGGTGGCCGGCTACCGTGGCGAACCCCGTGGAGCCTCCTTGGTCCTGACCGTGCTGAGCGTGTCGCTGTCGTGCTACCAGCCCCTCGACACCACCGGCGACACGGGCGGCGCCCAGCCGACCCTGGCCCTGAAGGGGCCATGCGGCCGGTACGCGTGGCTGGCGCTCGAGGACATCGCCCTTCGGCTCACGTCGGACGAGCCCTGTTCCCAGTGCGGCGTCATGGTGGCCCTGGCTCCGGACGAGAGCGGCTACCGCTCCGAGCTGACGCGAGACGACGGCGTGATCACGACGTCCTGGGTGTGCAGCGACGGCGAGGTGGCCGTGCGCCAGGTCACCTTTGGCGACGACCCGACCGACGTGGACCAGTACGACCCCCCAGCGGTGCGCTGGATCGACGGGACGCCCGTGGGCGGGGGCTGGACCACGACCTCCCAGGTGACCCAGGTCCGCGGTGGCGAGCTCCAGGACGTCTTCGACCGCACCGACACCTATGTGGTGGAAGCCGAGGAGACCCTGGACCTCCCGCCGGGCTTGTTCGACACGGTCCGGCTGCGCGAGCAGACCAGCGGAGACCAGCGGTGGGTCTCGGAAGGCTTCGGCTTGATCCAGGCCGTCGACGAAGACGGCTCGGCCCGACTGACCGGCCTGAGCTGGCCCGGTGAGGACACCGGTGGATGAAGCTGTCGGCAGCACCCGCCGCTCTATGATGCCGGCCACGACGTGGAGGATGGCTGTGGCGTGGGGCCTGATCTGGTTGCTCGGCTCGCCGGTTCACGCCCAGGACGCCCCTGCCGAACCGCCTGGCCAGGCCCCTGCCGAGGCGGCGGAGAAGCCGCTGCAGCGCGTGCTGATTCCCCACGCCGAGCTCCGTGGAGAGCTGGTGGGCGACGGCCTGCAGGGTCTGCCCGCGGGCCAGGCCGCCCTGGGCTTCGGGGTCAGTCGCGGTCGGGTCGGGGCCGAGCTGCGCCCCATGCCCGGCGTGCGTTCCCTGGTGGTGCTGGATGTGCGGCAGAACGACGCCGCGTCGACCGTGCCCGTCGGCGAGACCGGCGAGAGCGTGCGGGTGGATGCCTATGCCGGCGACTGGGAGGCCCACCTGCCCTTTGCCTACGTCGAGGCCCGGGGGGAGACCGGGCCCCTGACCCACCGGCTCACCGCGGGCGTCCAGCGCACGCTCTTCGGCGTGCGGGATGCCTATGACCTGGACGACGCCTTCTACGTGCCCCACCCGAGCGCCTTCAAGGACCTGGGGCGCCGGTCCGGGCTCATCCCTTCCTTTGACCTGGGGGTGCTCTACAGCGCGGACTTCCAGGACCTCGGCGGGCTGGATCTGGCGGTCAGCAATGGGAGCGGCTGGCGCAGCGTCGAGGACAACTTCGCCAAGCACCTGACGGCGCGACTGCGCATCACGCCGGTGCCCCAGCTCGAGGTGCGGGCGACGGGCCTGGCTGGCTGGGAGGGCGCCACCAACGAGACCGTGTTGCTGGCCTGGCAGGCGAGCGCACAGCTCCGCGTCGGACCCGCTCGCCTGGTCGTCGAGGGTCTCGGAGGCAAGCGCTACGCCCCCACAGCCCGCACCGGCATGCTCGGCGTGGCCGGGGCGCTCGGGGTCGACCTGGCCTTGCCCCCCGCAAGCCTGGAGCGGCTCTCCCCGGTCGTGAGTCTGCAGCGCTACGATCCGACGACCGGCGCGGCAGCAGGCGACGCCTGGACGCTCCTCGCGGTGGGTGCGCCCCTGTACTGGAAGGCCCGGAACGACCTGCCCTTCTGGACGGGGCTGGCCTGGGAGCTCGCCGTCACCGAAGACCCGGAGCGTCCGGTGAACCACACCGCCGCACTCCAGGTGGGCTGGCGGATCTGACCGGGCCTGCGGGTAGGATGCCCCGTGCACGCCGTCCTCCTCCTGGCTGCCCTCCTGTCCTGTAGCTTCGGCTACGACGACGAGCGTGACCTGGTCATTCCGGACACGACCCAGAGCGAGACGGACGCCGACGTGGACGCCGACAGCGACACGGACACGGACACACCGGTCAACGACGGCATCGAGGGCAACGACCCGGGGGACTGCTCCGATGGCGCGGACAACGACAACGACGGCCTGTTCGACTGCTACGACCCCGACTGCAACAACTCCCCGGACTGCAACGAGGACACGGACACCGACAGCGAGACCCAGGAGAGCGGCACCACCGAGCCCGTGGAGTACGAGGGCGACGAGCCCGGCGAGTGCAGCGACGGCGCGGACAACGACCGGGACGGGGCCTTCGACTGTGACGACCCGGGCTGCTACGGCTCACCGGACTGTGCCGAGACCGACGCCGACACGGACGTGGACGCCGACACCGACGCCGACGCCGACGCGGATGCCGACGTCGATGCAGACGCGGATGCCGACGTGGACTCGGACACGGACTCCGACGTGGACCCCTACTGCAACGACAGCTGCGTCTACGCCAACGACCGCGTCTGCGACGACGGCGGCACCGGCTCGAACCCCGGCATCTACTGCGACTTCGGCACCGACTGCACGGACTGCGGCAAGCGCGACCCCTGCCAGGACAACTGCACGCCGTGGAACACGTCGGCCTACGCCGGAGACGGGTCCTGCGACGACGGCGGAGACGGCTCCGACTACAGCACCTGCGACGTGGGCACGGACTGCACGGACTGCGGCTCCAGGTAGCGGCGCTCAGCGGGTCGTCAGCACGTGCTCGTCCAGCACGAACGCGGTCAACGTGCCGGTCATCACCACGCTCTCCCCGACCCGCGCCTCGACGTCGAGCACGTGCTTGCGGCCCTTTTCCAGCGTGCGCGTGGCCGACGCGATGATGGTGTCTCCGACCCGGACCGGGGCGGAGAAGCGGGTGTCCGCAGAGCCCAGCACGACGTTGGGGTGGTTGACCGCCAGCATCGCCGCGTGATCCGCCAGCCCGAACACGAAGCCGCCGTGCACGAGGCCCTGGGCGTCGGCGCCCATCTCGGCGGTCGTGGTGAGGCGCACCGTCGCGGCGCCGGGGGCCAGGTGGACGGGCTCGCCGCACAGGCGGTGGCTGATGCCGAGGTGGGTCTGAGGGGTCATCGCGGGCTCCTGAGGGCTGCTATCGTCGGGCCGCTGTGGCGCACGTCTCCTTCACCAACCACCTGCTGCGCTTCTTCCCGAAGCTGGGCCCCCAAGAGGTCCCTGGCGGGACGGTCGACGCCGTGATGGAGGCCCTGGAGCAGCGCTATCCGGGCCTGCGCGGCTACCTGTGCGACGACACGGGGGCCCTGCGCAAGCACGTCAACGTCTTCCTGGACGAAGAGCAGATCCGGGATCGCCGCACCCTGTCCGATGCGGTCGGCCCGGCGTCCCGTCTCTTCGTGGTCCAGGCACTCTCCGGAGGCTGATCCGTGAACACCCTCATCGTGGCCACCCGCAAGGCGTTGCTGCTCTATCGCCGCACCGACCTGGGCTGGACCCTGGAGCGGGAGTGTTTCCCCGGCGTGCCCTGCTCCTACGCCTACTGCGACCCACGCAACCAGACCCTGTGGGCAGCGCTGGACCATGGGCACTGGGGCCAGAAGCTCCACCGGAGCCGGGACCGCGGCGCCACCTGGGAGGAGATCCCGGCGCCGAAGTACCCCGACGGTGCCCAGGTCCTGGTCGAGGGCGGAGACAACAAGCCCGCGACGCTGGAGTACATCTGGGTGATGGCACCGGGCGGCGCCGACGAGCCCGAGCGGCTCTACATGGGCACCAACCCGGGCGGACTCTTCGCGAGCGACGATGGCGGCGACACCTGGTCACTGGTGTTGGGGCTGTGGGACCACGAGAGCCGCGACAAGTGGTTCGGTGGGGGACGCGACACCCCGGGCATCCACTCGATCCTGGTGGACCCGCGGGACAGCGCACGGATCCAGATCGGCATCTCCTGTGGCGGGGTCTTCGAGTCGCGAGACCACGGCGCCACCTGGCGGGCCCAGAACGCTGGGGTGAGGTGTGACTTCCTGCCCGACCCCACGGCCACGGTCGGCCACGACCCGCACTTCGTCGCGGCGTCCAGAGCGGACCCCGACGCGCTCTGGCAGCAGAACCACTGCGGGATCTTTCGCAGTCGGGACGGCGGAGAGACCTGGGAGGACTGCGCCCCGCCGGGCAGCGTGCCGTACTTCGGCTTCCCGGTGGCGGTCTCGGACACCGACGCGAACATCGCCTGGGTGGTGCCCGCGGTCTCTGATGAACAGCGCATGGCTGTCGGGGGTCGCTTGCGGGTCTGCCGGACCGTGGACGGCGGCCGCACCTGGCGGGACCAGCGCGAGGGCCTGCCCCAGGCCCGCTGCTACGACCTGGTCTTCCGCCACGCCCTGGACCTGGCTGGCGACGTCCTGGCGATGGGCAGCACCTCTGGCAACCTGTGGGTCAGCCACGACGGCGGCGAGCACTGGCAGGCCCTGGAGCACCACCTGGCGCCGATCTACAGCGTCCGGTTCGCACCGTGACTCAGCGCTTGGCCGCCTCCTCGAACTGCAGGATGTTGTTCGGCAGGCTGCGGCCGCTCAGGTAGTCCATGACCGAGCTCGGCACCGCACCCCCGGGGTCGCTGAAGGTGCGGTAGGTGATCTCGACCTTGCCGTCTGGCAGGGGGCGGATCTCCCAGGAACCGTGGGTCGCGGCCAACCGGATGGCGTCCGGGTAGCGGGTCAGGATGCCGTCGATCACGCTGGCGTACGGGGCCGTGTCCTCGATGCTGTTCCAGGTGCGCCTGTGGTGGCCAGGGGTGCCCCCCATGTCCAGGCTGACCCTGGCGTAGTTCACCCAGTAGCGCTCGGACACCGGCACGAACCTGGGGCTCTTGCTGACCTGGTAGTAGTCCGTGCGGTCCCCCGTGCGGGCGAGCACCCGGGTCTCGTGGAGCATGTCGCTGACCTGGTCGTGGTTGCCCACGTCGCAGATCAGGGTCCACAGGACACCGGCGTCGACGCTGGCGATCCGCACGCCCTTCCAGGCGCTCAGCTCGGAGCCCGGCATCGGCTTGGTGTAGATCGTCACGCCGTCCTTGTTGCCGTCGTGGTTCCAGCCGGCGTCGTCGTGGAGCACGGCCTGGATCTTCGCGGCGCCGGGGGCAGCGACAGCCGGGCCGAGCAGGATCCAGGTCAAGGCGGTCAGGGTCACGGGGCCTCCCAAGCGACGGCCAAGATAGGATTCCGGGGAGGTTCACGCCATGTCCGACCGCAACACCGGCCTGTTTGCCAAGGGGCACGTGCCGGTCGAGGCCGTCGCCGAGCTGCTCGCCCGGGCGCCGGGGGGGGCCGCGGACCAGCTGGTCGGGGACGAGGCCCCGCGGGTCGGCCACGGGGACCACAATGGCCAGCCCTTCACCCACGTCGCCCTGCGGCTGTTCGAAGTGGGCGGCCTGCTGCTGATGGACCAGGCCGCCGCGCCGGACTCCAGGGAGCTCGAGGTCCACCTGGGGGCCGGCCTGTCCCGCCTGGCGACCCACGCGGTGTACCTGTTCTACGACGAGGAACGGGGTGCCGGCGGCCACGCGCGCTTCCAGGATGGACGCCTGGTCAGCCGGGTGGCCTTTGATGGGCGTGGCTTCACCGAGGTGGTGCGGGATCTGGACGGCGAGCGCGTGGTCGACGACCTGGACCCGTCCGACTGGCTCTGGCCACTGATCGGCGAAGCGGTAGAAGACGGCGCTCGGCCGGTGCTGGGTCCCGGGATCCGGACCGACGACGACCTGGAGGCGGTCATCCGAGCGGCGGGATCCGAGCCGATCGTGCAGGCACCGCCCCCGGTCACCCAGCCCCAGGCGTCGCCCCAGATGCGCCCCCAGGACCCGGTCAGCCAGCGGGTCGTGCGTGGACTCCTGCGTCGGCTCAAGGGCGGATGAGTCCCCGGTGAGCGACAAGGTTCGGGTCGACAAGTGGCTGTGGGCGGCCCGGTGCTTCAAGCACCGCAACGACGCCACCACCGCCTGCAAGGGCGGCCACGTCGAGGTGAACGGCCAGGTGAGCAAGCCCGCTCGCAAGGTCGGCCCGGGCGACCGGGTCCAGGCCCTGACGCCGGGGGGGCTGCGGGTGCTCGAGATCGTGGCCGTGGCCGAGCGCCGAGGTCCGGCGGCGGTCGCCCAGACCCTGTACACCGACCACAGTCCGCCGCCGCCCGAGAGGCGCTGGGAGCGGATCGAGCGCACCGGAGCCCGACCGACGAAGCGAGACAGGCGGCGGCTCCAGGCCGAATTCGGGCGCCGTGGTTGGACCCCGGAGTCGGGCGATTAGATCGGGACCGTGACCGACCCGCTCCCCGCCCGCCTGGTGCTCTACGACGGCGAGTGCGGTGTGTGCAGCGAGGCGGTGCAGTTCCTGTTGCGGGTGGACCCCGACCCGCGGCTTCACTTCGCACCGCTCCAGGGCGACACCGCGTCGGCGCTCCGGGTTCGCTATCCCCAGATCCCGCCTGGACTGGAGACCATGGTCTACCTGCAGGGCCAGCAGGTGTTCCTGAGGAGCCGGGCTGCCCTGGCCCTGGCAGCCGCTCTGCCCTGGCCCTACCGTCTGGCGTCGTGGCTGCGGGTGCTGCCTGCGGTGCTCACCGACCCCTTCTACCGGCTCGTGGCGGCTCTTCGGTTTCGGCTGGGGGGGCGGGTCACGTCCTGCCGGCTCGCGACCGCCGACGAAGCCAGTCGCTTCCTGCCCTGACCCCCGCCCTGTTGGACTGGCTGCTGGTGGGGGCTCTGCACGCCGAGGTCCTGCCGCTGATCTGGCGCCTGGATCGGCCCCGGGTGGTCGACCGCAATCTCGTGACCGGACTGCTGGCCGGCCGGCGGGTCGGCGTGCTCCGCTGCGGGGTGGGCCCCGAGCGTGCCGAGCGTCGCACGGCCCGCGTCCTGGCGGATCACGACGCGGCCCGTGTGTTGAGCCTGGGCACCTGTGGCGCCCTGATCGATGACCTGGTCATCGGGGACATCGTGTGCGCGGATCGGCTGTTCGAGAACACCGAGCCCCTGGCAGCGCCCGTGCCCCTGGGGACCGCTCGGCGTCTGGCAGCCACGACGGTCTCCGCCATCGTCGACTCCCCGGCTGCCCGGGAGCGGCTCGCCCAGGCCGGGGCCGGGATCTGCGAGATGGAAGCCGCCGCGGTCTCGCGGGCCGCCGGCACCAGGCCTGTCACGGTGCTCAAGGTGGTGTCCGACCGCGCCGGAGCCGGCACCGACCCGGCCTTCTCCGGACCTCGGCCCGTCGCCATGGCCCGCATGAACCTGCGTGCACTGCGTCTGTCCCGGGACCGGCTGACCCCGGCGGTCATCGCCCTGCTCCGGGACCCGACCTACTAGACTAGTCCCCTGTCTCACAAGTTCGTGAGGTGATCGCGCAGCCATCGCCGTGGCTGGTGGTCTGCTCGAGCGGCCGGTGTGGCCGAGTCACATCAATGCGAGAGCGGGCCGCCAAGCGCGGCGAGGGCAAGTGAGCGCCCACGAACTTGTGAGACAGGGGACTTGCCCGGGTTCGGCCGGGCTCTCCGCGCCTTCGGCACGGCCGGCGAGATGCTGAGGCCGACATCTCCAAACTCGCCGACCCTCTGTTGCAGGTGGACTGGACTCGGCAGGACGGTCAGGTGGCCGCAGGTCATCGGGTCACTCGCAGGAGCCGCCGTTGTCGACGGTCAGCGAACCGCCGATGGTCACCTCGGCAAACATGGCGATGACATCATCGTCGCACAGGAGCGGGTTGTCCGTGATGGTCACGTCGCGCCCGACGAACCCCAGACTGACCAGGTCGCTTAGGTCGACCAGGGCAGCGTTGTTCATGAGGGTCAGGTTGCGCTCGACCAGCCTCAGGTTGGCGAGCCCGGCCAGGTCGATAAGCGCATTGTTGTTGGTGATGTCCAGATCCTCGGTGAGGTCGAGGATGCCGAGCAGTCCATCCACATGGACAAGGGCGTCGTTGTCATCGATGATGAGTCCACGGCCGATTCTTGTGAGTGAGGACAGACCATCGAGATTCGGGAGGGCGCTATTGCCGATGATCCAGAGGAGGCCGTAGCAGGTCTCTACGTTCGCGAGTCCGTCGACGTTGGGCAGCGCCTGATTCTGCACGACATCGAGAGCGGTGACCTGGGTGAGACCGAGCAGGCCGTCGAGGTTGAGGAGCGAGTCGTTGTCCCAGATGCTGATCGCGCTCCCGACGGAGACCAAGCCGGATAGCCCGTCCAGGTCTTGGAGGGCGGGATTGTCCTTGACAACGAGCCAGTCCGGGAGAGTCGATATACCTTCGAGTCCGTCAAGGCTCACCAAGTCCGCGTTGTCGGTGATGCTGATGGCGCCGATGCGGATGTCGGACAACGAATCCAAGCCCTTCAGATCCACGAGCAAGCTGTTGCCTCTGATGTGGAGCCCTCCAACCTGCACCAAGCCGGTCAGACCGGACAAGTCTGTGAAGCTGTTGTTTTCCCAAATCTCCAAGCCGCTACCGACAACTTCCAAGCCTTCCAACCCGGCGAGGTTCTCGAGAGCAAAACTGTCTCCAATGTTAAGATCTCCTCCAACCTCCCCTAGGCACCTCAACGGCGTCAGACTCTCGAGCCAGTCGTATCCTCCGATGGACAGACCCTGGGTGATCTCCGAACAGCCTCGAATGACCTCGAAGTCCGACTCCTCGACGACAGCGTAGTGATCATCGCAGACCAGAGGCTCGTCGCAAAGGTTCGGGTCATAGGCGGAGTCTGCATTGCTGTCGGTCGTTGCGCTACTGTCGGTCATCGAGTCGCTATCGGAGCCGCCAGATACAAGGGAGTCGGCGGAGTCTGGGTCCAACCTGTCGCTGCAGGCCATCACCGTCAGCCCTAGACTGGTCCAGGTGACCGCCCACAGACACCAGCGCTCACGCTGCCGTGGCTGGCACGACGGCTCGTAGGCACGCCCCCCGTCAGGCCTCTGGCGCATCAGCTTCGGCACAAGCTCGCCCCGTTCGGCCGGCCGGACCCGCAGTTGTCCGCGCGGAATCTGGGCCAGGTCACGTCGCCGTATCCGTCGATGTCGATCGACAGCGGGACCGCCAGCGAGATGCTGAGGCCGACATCCCCAATCTCGCCAATGCTCTGTTTCAGGTGGACTGGGCTCGGCAGGATTGTCAAATGGCCGCGCTCGGACAACAAGTAGGTGGTTCCTTGGTGCACCACCGGGCATGCACTGTGCGGGCTGCCATGACCCCAGTGGATCCGCCCGAGCGCATCCGGCGGATTGTCCTGTTCAAACACGTAGAGGTTCTTGTCGGTGGCCACCAAGACCGCGGCGCCGCGCGAGGTCTCCACCAGGGTCGGGCTGTGGTGAACGAGCTCGTCGTCGAGCCGGTCGTAGCCCGCCATGTGACAGGCGAGAATGGGAAGGTTCGAGGCCGCGCCTGCGGGCGGGCCCAGCCGCCAGAGTCTGGCGTGCTTGGGAAAGAGCGTTGGAGGAGAGAATCGCAGGCAACTTGACGCGTCCTCGTCTGGCTCGTTGAAGAGCACGAATCCGACCTTTTCGGACTGTAGCGTTGGGGCCTGGTAGTTCTTGGCGCCGTGAAAGAAATCTGAGCCATCGTCCACGACGAACTCGCAGACTTGCTGCATCGAGGCGGCATCGAGTCTGTAGGCCTGGTAGGTGTTTCGATGACTCTCGGCGCCTGGGAGAGAGGGGTCGTCGTTCTCGTAGTTGTTGCCGGTGAACTGGGCCCACACCGATCGGCTGTCGCTGGTCGTGGGTACCTCTCCAGCGACCGAGGCGCGGAAGTCGCTGTCTGGGTACTTCCGGCAATTCGGGACGTTGCCAGGATCGAATTGAAGGCCCGGCGTGGGCCGGACCAGAAAGCCGCGCGCGTCGAATCCAGACTTCACTGCCGAGCATCCGAACCGATTCTCGAAGTACAGATTGGTGTAGTCGTTGTGGTAGGCACTGTCTACGAGCACCACGGTGTTGCCAATGTCGGTGTCAGCTGTGACAAAGGCGTAGGCCTGCTGGTTCGTACCGCCAATGAAGATGTCGCCGTTGGGAGCAGCGGTGAGTCCCCCACCCACCCAGGTCCGGAAGCCGTCCTCGTAGTCGATCTGGTCCACCACAACGAGCTCATTCCCCTGGCGCTCCATCAACATCACTGCGCCACACGTGAGGCTCTGCCCCAGTTCGTTCTCGCTCCTCACCTCGTTGCACGGCGCTCCTGGGCCGTTCAGAGTGCCGATGAGGTAGCCATTCGGGGTCAGGACCCCCGAGGTGTCCGCTCCTGCGAGACACCGTCTGTCCAGGATGTCGAACCCGTCGTGCCGAGCCACGGTCGAGAAGTCCAGCGCGCTCAGCAACGTGACGTAGCTCTTCAGGCCGTTGCCCACTGTCTGCCCCTGATGGGGCCAGTAGATCACGCACTCTTCAGGGTCGAACAGGACAGTGCCTTCCGTGTCCCCACCATCGCAGCTGAGGATCCGGACCTGGGGGTCGGTCGCCGCGGTGGGCAGGTACAGCCCCAACAGACAGCGTTGATACGGCAGGGGATCTGGCAGCACATTCCCACTGCCGTCGACCATCTGAAGGCAGCGAGCCCGCCCCGCGTAGTGCACACCGAACACCAGCCACGCCCCGACGACCACTGGTGAGGAGGTGATCTGCAGGTCGGCATCCAGGATGAGTACGTCGGTCTCGGCGGCGCAGCGAGCGTCTCCCAGTCCCACCGGCGGCTCGATCCGGATGAACCGGCCGAGGGGGTTGTCCGATGGCACGGTGACCGTGACAGGCACGATGTCGGCATCTGCGAAGTCATCCGGATGGGGCTGAACCGCGATCAGGTTCACCAGGTCACACTGGAACGGGGTAGACGTCGGCGGGGTCTCCCGGTGGAGTTCGCTGAGCCGCTCCGCGTCTGTGGACGCGATTCGCGGGACCGCGCCCGGGGGCGTGCCCATCGGGCTCGCCTCGCCCCCGACGTAGCCGGGCTCCAGGGAAGGACGGAGCTCGATGACGACATCGTCCTCCCGGTTCCCCGATGACGGCGGCGGAGAGGCCGCCAGCGTCGAGCGAAGCACGTCCCAGCTCGCGGGGCTCCTGACGGACAGCCCGGTCGCCTTGCACCGAGCACAGCCCGGATCCCCACAGACATGCATCCTCGTCCGCGTCGCGTCCCAGTCGCTCGTGGGATGCCGACTCGTTGCCAGACACCGCTCACAGTCCGGCTCCACACACACGTGCATCTTCGGCCTGGAGCTGTCCCAGTTCCGCTCTGGCGGATGACGCCCGGTCGCCAGGCACCGCCCGCACTCCAAGTCATCACATACATGCATCTTCGGCCGCGTCGTGTAGCAGTTCCGCTCCGGCGGATGGAGACCCGTCGCCTTGCAACGCTCGTACCCCACCTCGTCACAGAC
>Ga0209992_10000229_pt1 | contig 79641 bp, 53 predicted proteins | sample 2SBtaG_2_FD_182564 | JGI IMG/M metagenome (GOLD analysis project Ga0209992, IMG submission 182564) | Deep subsurface microbial communities from Kolumbo volcano to uncover new lineages of life (NeLLi) - 2SBTROV12_ACTIVE470 metaG (SPAdes)... | ecosystem: Environmental > Aquatic > Marine >... | reverse complement strand
GCCGCTACCAGCGGCGGGGTTGTTAGGTCCCGGCCCCGCCGGGAGGATGCGTCATGTCCGCGCTGTGTGCGACGAGTTGACGCAGCCCTCGGTGGGCGTGCGGGCCGCGAGTCGGCGCCAGGAGCGGTCTCGCGGTCTGGGATGGCGGGCCGGACGGGGACCAACTGGGCGAGAGGCCAGCTCTCGACGAGGATCTGAAGACCGGCGGACCGGGTGCCGCTATAGGTCCCGGACGCTCACACATCGTCCCCATCGGCACATGGCACGATCGGCGACGGGTCCACAGGTCACGTGCAAGCACATCTCCGGGCTGCACGTGAATTCGCCGCATGACTCGATCCAGTCTTGCATGAAGCGCTCGTTTTCTCTGACGGTGATGGGGGTGCCGCCCCCGCAGTCGCAGTAGGGAGCGCAGGCTTCGTCTGACTCGGGTACTTCATAGAAGTAGCAGCTGCTGAGCGTGCAATCATCGTCCTTGAAACATGCGCAGTCGGATTCTTCGGGATCGCAGGTCTCGATGACGGCAGAGGCGCTGCCACAGGACATCTGGAGAAGTAGGGCGATCCACACTCCGCAGAGGTATGTGCAAATGTTGTGGATGAGCGGCTCTCCATCAGGCGGCCAGCTTCTCGGATGAGGGGGTGGGATCGGGATGACGCTCAACCCTGACGCCGTCCTTGAACTGGACGCCGGCACGGACGAGCGGGACGAGCTGTGCTCCCGTGATTCGCCTCCATCTGGCCTGGGCCATGTCCAGGAGCTTGAACGCCATGGTGAGGCCCTTCTGGCGGCTCCCCGCGCCCTTCGTGGTGCGCTGGCGGAGCCGGACCGTGGCGAAGGCGGACTCGATGGGATTGGTGGTGCGGATGTGTTGCCAGTGCTCGGCCGGGAAGTCGAACAGGGTCAGGAGGCGGTCGGAGTCCCTGGTCAAGGAGGCGACCGCTTTCGGGTACTTGGCCTCGAACCTCTCGCGGAAGTCGGTGATGGCGTCCAGGGCGGCCGACCTGGTCGGGGCGTTCATGATCTCGTGCAGGGCACGCTTGGCCTTCGGCTGGAGCCTCTTGGGGAGCTTGTCGAGCACGTTGGCGATGCGGTGGACCCAGCAGCGCTGCTCCTTGGTCTCCGGCCAGACATCGCGTACTGCCGCCCAGAAGCCCAGGGCGCCGTCTCCGACGGCCAGGACGGGGGCCTGCATCCCACGCTTCTTCAGGTCCCGCAACAGGTCGCTCCAGCTCTCGGTGCTCTCCCGGTACCCATCGGCGACGGCGATCAGCTCCTTGCTGCCGTCCGGGCGGACCCCCATGAGCACGAGCGTGCACAGCCGGTCGTCCTCGAGGCGGATCCGGAAGTGGACGCCATCGGCCCACACGTAGACGAAGTCCCGGTCGGCCAGGCTGCGCTTGCTGAAGGCCTGGTAGTCGGCCGTCCACTCGTTGGTCATCCGCGTGATGACCGAGGGCGACAGCCCCGCCGTGGCCTCCTCGCCGAGCAGGATGGGCAGCGCCTCCCGGAAGTCCCCCGTGGACAGCCCGCGGAGGTACAGCACCGGCAGCACCTCGGCGACCTTGGGCGAGCGCCGCATGTAGGGCGGCAGGATCTTGCTGCTGAACCGCTTCCGGGCGCCCTCCTCGTCCGTCCGCCGGTCATTGACCCTGGGGGCCGAGACCTCGACCGAACCGCAGCCCAGCGTCACTGGACGTGGGCGAGCGCGGCCATTGCGGACGACGAGGCGGCGGCCCCCCTCGTCGACCTCGCCAAGGTGGCGCTCGATGTAGGCGGCAACCTCGGCCTCCAGCGCAGTCATCAGCATGCGGCGAGCTCCCTCACGGGCGAGCTCATCAAGGCTGCTCCCGAGCAACAGGTCGGTCTCGCTGCGAGGGGTGTCATCGACTATTCTCAGCATGGGCGGCATGTCCTTCCCCGGGCTGCAACCCGGGATGTCGGTGGGTCTCACCGCGAAGGCTATGCCGCCTGTTTCAAGCTGCCCGTCCACAACTTCTGGTCATACCTCTCCTGGACCAGCTCATCTACGGCACGACGGGTTCAGGTGCCTTCCGGGGGGACGTGGCGTGGTAGCCAGCCTGCTGGCCCTGCTCTGGGCCTGTGAAGGTGGGACCTCGACGACAGACAGCACCACGACCCCAGACGACACGGCCACAGACACAGAGACCCCCACCGACGACACGGGACCGGACCCCGATGCGGACGGTGACGGGTTCCCGGTGTCGGAGGACTGCGACGACAACAACGCTTCCACCTTTCCAGGCGCCGAAGAGTGGTGCGACCACGTGGACCATGACTGCAACGGCGATGAGCTGGAGGAGGGGGTCTGTGGCAAGCCCCAGCTTCTGGAGGCGGTGGCGACGGGATGGTACGCGCCGGATCAGCCTGGCTGGGGCTACGCGGAGGAGCCCACCTTCTTGGGCGACTTGGACGGAGAGCGGGGTGAGGAATTGGGCATCCTGACCTGGTACCCAGTCGGTGAGACCACCTACCAGCAGACCCTGGCCTTGGTGTCCGACCCCCTGCCAAGCCCTGGGACCTCGGTGCTCGAAGCGGCTGACCACCTGTTGCTCGTCGACTCCGCGAGGCTGTCCTGGTACCTGCCAGCGGGGGACTTCAACGGAGACGGTCAGGAAGATCTGTGGGTGATCGGTGAGGGCAACAAGGCCTCCACTGGCCGCGCCCATCTCTTCCTAGGCCCAAGCAATGACTGGCCCGAGGTTGGCTACCTGTCCGAGGTGGCAACGACCATCTGGGAGCCCGAAGACGATGGCGACCGCAGCGACGATTTCGGGCTCGGGGCCGGCGCCGGAGGGGACTACAACGGCGACGGCCTGGCCGACTTCGTCGTCACCGGATCCGTCGATGCGCTTTACCTGGTGCCAGGGCGCGAGTCGGTGACTCCCGGTCTGACGGACTTCTCCGACGATGTGGGGGCCCTGCCGACCTGGGCGCCCGACTATGCGGGGTTCTCAGGAGACCAGGACGGGGACGGCCAGGACGACCTGTTCGTAATCAAGACCAGTACCTACTGGTTCTCAGGGGCAGATCTCCCTGAGAGCGGCGATGTGGAACTCCTTGACTTCGCGAAGTGGCTTCAGACCTACAACGACGACTTCTGCGACGACCCCCACATGGGCGACCGTGTCCTCCGCCTCGGCGACTGGAGTGGCGATGGCATCGAGGATCTCGCCGCGGGTTGCGCCGAGGACCTCGGCACACCGGAGCCCGAGTACACCCTCCACGTCATCGACGGCGCCGGCGTCGCGGCCGCAGAGAGCGGCACGAGCCTCTTCTCCTTGAGCCTGGGCTCCTGGGTGACCTCGCGAGAGGACCTCGATGCCCCGTGGCAACAGCGGGTCGTGCCCGACATGGACGGCGACGGCCTGGCCGAGCTGTTCCTCAATCCGGTCGAGTTCCTCAGCTCGGAGCACCCCGCCTTCCAGGCCTTGGTCCTCCGCTCCGGCGACGGCATGCCCGGACCCTACAGCGCGATGGATCCAAGCTACTCCTTCGTCTTCGACCTCGACCCCGAGGGCACCTACTTCTTTCCATGGGACGGCGGTGACTTCGACGGCGACGGACGGACCGACCTGGCCTTCTCCGTGCGGGACAAAGCACGCTCGGACACCGGCGGCACCTGCTACGACGACATCTGCGCCAGCTCCCGCCTCGTGATGGGCTGGGACGTTCCCTGGGACGAGGCGTTCTACTGGTGAGCGTCGCCTCCTCCAGCCCCTTCGTCTGCACGCTCGACAACGGCCAGGGCGGCTGAGGGGCCCACCCGGCCCAGGGCCTCCCGCTGTCGCCCCGGCGGAAGCGCCTCATGCTCTGTGGGGCGGCTTCGAGCCCGCGTAGACCTGGCAGCAGACCCGCCCCGTCAGATCGCTGGCCCCAGTGTCGGCGTAGGGCTGAGAGAGATAGGGCTAGACAATGGACTGTAATTATGTAATATCGATGTATAATAAGGCCAATATCGGTGAACTAGTGAAGCCATTCAGCCTCATCCTCGCGAACTTCAAGGGCGGCTGCGGCAAGACCTCCCTCGGCTGCCACCTGGCCTGGCGGGCCGCAGAACGGCAGATGCGCGTGCTCTTCGTCGACTGCGACCGCCAGGGGGACGGCTACCGGCGGCTCGTGGGCGACAAGGGCGACCTCGCCGACATGCCCTCCGTGGCCTGGCGCGGTGGCCAGGTCGTCCACAGCCCCGACACCTACAACCTGCCGCCGACCGGCTTCGATCTCATCGTGGTGGACACGGCCCCGGGGCTTCAGCTCCCGCAGGGCCCGCCGCTCGACCTGTTGGTGCTCCCGGTCGATGGCGTCGACGCCGCTCGCAACGCCTGGGAGACCATCGCCGAGGCCGAGGAGAGGGGGATTCGCCGCGTGCTCGTGGTCTTCAACGGGATCCAGGAGGGGGGCAAGGTCCAGGCCAGGCGCTTCGCAGAGATGAAGGAACACCTCCCAGCGGGCGTGACCCTCTGGAAGGGGGGTCACAGCATCCCTCGGGGCGGCTGCATCAAGCGGAGCGCCTTGAACTGCCGGCCGGCCTGGGTGGACGTGTGGAAGGGCCGCGACGCCCGCGAGCTGGAGGCCTTCTGCGATGCGATGCTGGAGATCGCCCGGCGCAAGGCGGCATGAGCAGCCCCTTCGAGCCTCCGAAGAAGCGCAGGAGGCCGGCAGCACATCGGGTGGCCGACTCAGAGGCGGTGGAGAGAGCCGTCGAGGAGCTGAGTCGTCCCTCGCCGCCGCTCGACACCGAGACACCCGGCACGCCCAGTCAGCGGTCCAAGTCGCCCCAGACGTCCGAGGCTACTGCGACCAAGCGGCCGGTGGCGTCCGGCCGGCCGCGAGTCAGCAAGGCCCCGTCAGCTCGTCCGGGCGCCAAGGCCGGGAGACGCCAGCGCCGCAAGGGCAGTGGGAGCCGGCGCACGACCCTGTCCTTGGACGAAGTCTCGGCTACGCGGCTGGAGCAGCTCTCCGAGTCCTGGGGGCTGTCCAAGAGCGCCGTGGTGTCGCTGCTGATCCGGCAGGCTGGCGGCGATGGAGCGCCGGGAGCCCTGTCTGGTGACTACGCCGAGGTCATCGCCCTGATCGACAACCTGGGAGCAGCCATTCGCAGGGCCTCGCGAGGTCGCGGCGGGAAGCGCTGAGGCTCGAAGTCCCGAGCCCCGATTCCAGGGACTTGGCGCCGTCGATTTCCCCACGCTCCATTCTCGGAGCGAGGCTCCAACTAATTGAGATCACAAGTGATTGCGCTCGGCGCCGAGCGTGATCTACTCTCGGGAAGACGGCTCGGTCGCCCCCAAGAAGATGGGGCGGCCCCGGATCGCACCCGGATGCCGCCCCTGTCACGAGGACGAGCGAATGGTAGCGCAGGCCCACGACGCCAGCAAGCTGACAGCAAGGCTGTTCGAGACCCATACGGCCCTCGAGAGGTACCTCGGTGAGTCCGAGTTCACGGCTGCGGTGGAGGCCGCCTTCTGCTGGGTGGACACCAGCGCGGAGCTGCGGGGTTTGACCGCGGAGGCGTGGGTGGAGCCGCTCCTTGGCTCGTGCTGCGAGGTCCTCGACCGGCACGGCAACCGCTGGGGGATCAGTCACGTCACCGGCTCCCACCGGGTCACGCTCGCCCGGCTCTGGCCGGGCGAGCGAGCCAGTGTCCCGGGAGTCCGGTCCACCACCTGGCCGGTCGAGTGTGCGGAGGCCGTGCTCGACGCCGGCGGTTCCTGGCAAGCGCGGGTGGTCTGGCCCGGCCTTCCCTGTCGGGCCAGCCTCAGGTTCAGCGGCCGTCCGAAGTCTGCCGTCTTGGAGGTGGCCCTGCCTCAGTCCGCACGGCCAGGCCATTCTCCGGTCGAGGTCGTCGCAGGTCTGAGAGATGGACAGGGCCACCTGAGGGTGGACGCCCTGCGTCTCGCGAGCACCCGCCTTCGGGTGACCAGGGACGCGGAGCGGACCTGGTCCAAGCTTGTTGCCATCGCCGGGTTCCAGGGCCTGGCGCGGCGAGATCGCGCCTTCCTCTGGTGGATCCTGCAGAGGCTGGCTCGGATCCGCCGCTGCCGCCGCAGCAGCACCCTGGTCGAGGTGGACCGGGTGGCGCAGACGGGCTCGCCCGATCCGGGAGCCTGGCTGTCCGCGCTGAGTGACGGCGATCTCCTCCGGGCGCTCGCGATGGCTGTCCAATGAGACGTGCGGTTGGCTACACGAGGGTCTCCACCGAGAAGCAGGCGAGGAAGGACCTCTCGATTCCCGCCCAGTGGGAAGAGATCGAGAAGCGGGCTGCAGCAGACGGCGCGGTGCTGGTGGCCAGATTCGAGGACCGGGGAATCTCGGGCAAGTACATCATCGACCGGCCTGGAATCTCCGATCTCCTGGAGTTTGTGCGCGCCCACAGAGGCCAGGTCGACCTCGTGTACTGCTACAGCTTCAAGCGGATGGCGAGGAACCACGAGGAGGCCTTCTTCCTCCGAAAGCGCTTCCGCTCAGCGGCGGTGAGGCTCATCGGCATCGTGCAGCCAACGACCGAGGACGAGATAGCGAACGTGCTCCTCGAGGGCATCTACGACTCCATGTCGGAGTACGAGCGTCGCATGTTGGGCAGGCTGGTCCGACGCGGGGCCAGGTCGGCGCTGGTCCAAGGCCGCTTCCCCTATCCGGCCAAGCAGGCGCCCTTCGGACGAGTCGTGGAGTGGCACGGCGAGGGAGACCGACGCCATCAGGTGCTGGCGATTGACCACGGGCGGGCTCATGTGGTGCGGCGCATCTACGAGCTCTACCTGGCGGGAGAGGGAAGCAAGGCCATCGCCGCCCGCCTCACGCGGGAGGGAGTCCGCACCCCAAGTGGCAGGAGCCGTGTCTGGCACGCCTCGGGTATCGACCGCATCCTCAAGTGCCCGACCTACTACGGCGCCGCCATCTACCGGGAGAGGGACCACGGCCGCGAGACCAGTCATCGGCCGGTGGCCAAGGAGGAGATCGTCAACGAACACGCCTGGGAGGCCATCGTCTCCAAGGACATGTGGACGGAGGCGCAGCGTGTCCGGCAGTCCCGTCGTCGACGCCGTGGGACAAGCGGCCATCCCACAAGCGGACGCATTGGGCTCTACAAGCAGCTTCTCAGGTGCTGCTGGTGCGGCGGACCGATGAAGATCAACCGGGGCGGCAAGGAGCCGAACTGGCTCTACTACTACCAGTGCTCCACCAGGGCAGGGAACAGCGCCGCCTGCCAGGGGATCTCCGTCCGCCAGGAGAAGCTGGACGACACCCTCGACGAAGCCGTTGAGGGTGGGCTGTTCACCGAGGAAGTCGTTCGTGCCCTGATGGAGCAGACCGTGCAGCTCGCCAGAGGATCGGCCTCGGCGGACGCGGAGGCCATTCGGGCCACGGCCGAGGCCCGTGTCCGCGAGCTGGTGGACAAGGTCCAGAGCATCACGCAACTGGCCATCGACAGCTCGATGGACCTCAAGGACGCGCACACAGCCCTGAGGCCACTCAACGAGGAGCTGCGGCAGGCCCGCGAGGCGCTCGACGCCCTGCCGGAGCCCCAGCCCGTGCCTCGCATCGAGGACCTCGACCCCGAGGCCTTCCTCACTGCCATCCTGGAGTCTTGGCACTCCAAGGACATCCACGTCCGGCGCCAGGCGCTGGACCGCCTGATCGACAAGATTGAACTACACCCTGGGGAGGCGCGGATCTCCTACGCCTGGAAGGCCGAGCCGGCCTCGTATACTCACCATGCCCCGTCCGGCCCGCCGAACGCCCCTTGGTCATTCGTCGTCCCGTCCGCATCGTTGTACGCCTTGCTCGGATAGCCGCCGTCGACGGAGAGCGAGGTGGGCTCCAGACCGAAGTCGTCGTTGTCCAGGTCGCCGTCGTCGGTCACGTCGACGAACTTCGGGTCCCACGAGATGTTGCCGTTGGAGCCGGTCTGGTCGTCGACCCCGGTGTACTCGCCGCTGGCGTTGCCGTAGACGTTGTTGTAGAGCGCCGAGAGGGTGACGTCGCCTCCGCCGTGAATTCCCTCGCCGGCCTTCGAGTCGACGATGATGGTGTTGAGCAACGACGCGGTCATGGTGCCGCTCAGGTACAGACCGCCGCCCGTGGTGGCGCTCTCGTAGCCGTGGGTCACGTTGATCTCGGCCAGCAGGCCGCCGTCGACCATCACGCCGCCCCCGGAGCCGCTGGCCACGTTGAACGTCGAGAGCACGTTGGTGAGGGCCAGGGTGCCGCCGTCGACCAGCATGCCGGCGCCGTCGGTGGCTTCGTTGCCCACCACCCAGGAGCGGGTCCAGTCCACGGAGCTGGCCTCGTTGACCCAGGCACCACCCCCCTGATCGGCGTAGTTGCCGATCAGGTCCACCCGGTCCAGGCTCACCGTGCCGTCTCGCACACAGACGCCGCCGCCATAGGAATACTCGTAGTACCAGTCGGACTCTTCCTCGACCTGCCACGAGTTGGCCACCGGCAGCACATTGTCCTGGATCACCAGGTCGGAGAGCACCGGCGTGGCGCCGTCGATGAACACGCCGCCGCCACACCATGTCCACGTGTAGGTGATGCACGCGTCGACCGACGCCGAGTCGCAGCCGCTGGTGTCTTCGGTGTAGTCCGGGTAGCCGTCCCCCCCGGTCAGGGTGAAGCCGGTCAGCTCGGCATCGGGCCCCTCGCCGTTGTTGAAGGTCACCACTGCGGTGCCACCGCCAGAGCCGTCGACGACGGTCACGTCGGGGCCCTCGACTCCACGGACCAGCACGCCGGCACCGTAGAAGTCCAGGTTCTCGTAGTAGAAGCCGCTGTAGACCAGCACGCACTGCTGCGCGGCGTCGATGCCTTCCTGGATGGTCGGCCAGGGGTCGGCCTCGGAGCCGTCGGGGGTCACGCTGGTACTGGCGCCGTCGACGACCTGGGGAATGGTGTAGTCGGTGTCGTCGCAGTCCCAGTCGTTGTCGATGCCCTCACAGGCCCACTCCGGGGAGCTGGGGTCCCCGAAGCCGTCGTCGTCGTCGTCCAGGTAGAACCAGTCCCCGTCCACCGCCTCCTCGTCGACGAGCGCGTCGCAGTCGTCGTCCAGGTCATTGCAGGACTCGTCTGCGCCGGGGAACGCCGTGGGGTCGGTGTCGTCGCAGTCCGTGTCGTCCGAGCTGAGGGTCTCGTCCGGGTCACAGGTCTCGACGGGCTGGTCGGGATCGCCGAAGCCGTCGCCATCGTCGTCCACGTACCAGGTCTCCACCAGGTCGTTGTCGACCACGCCGTCGCAGTCGTCGTCCAGGTCGTTGCAGAGCTCGTCGGCCTCGGGGTGCACGTCGGGGTCGTCGTCGTCACAGTCGCCCTCGACCGGGGTCCAGCCGTCGTCGTCGTTGTCCAGGGCGCCGCCGGTCTCGGGCACGCTGTCCGCGGTCTCGGCTGTCTCTACGGTCTCCGCCGAGTGCACGACGGGCGCGCTGTCCCCCTCGCTGTCGATCTTGAGCTCGTTGTTGCGACAGGCGCTCTGGCCGAAGAGGATGGGCGCTGCGGCGAGGAGGACCAAAGAGGGGTGCATGGCGGCTCCGAAGGGCCTCACTCTACCCGACCGCCCGGTCTCAGGTCCTCCCGATCGACGACGGCCCGGCGGGGCTCGGTGTCCGGATCGACGGGCACGGTCGCGCACGGGGAACCACCCCCCCAGGGCGCGTAGATCACCAGCCGGGCGTCTTCGTAGACCGGATCGCCCAGGAGCTCGGGCAGGGCCACCCGGAGCTTGCGAAGCCGGGTTCGACGCACGGCCTGGGCCATTTCCTGGGCCTCGGCGGTACCGGACTGCACGAAGGCGTCTTTTTGCAGCACCACGTAGCGGTAGCCGCGCTCGGCCAGCGCGTCCCGGTCCTCGGGGCGCCAGGCCCCGGGGGGCGTGCCCGCGTCGACCGTGTCGAGGAGCGCCTTCACATAGCGGTTGCCCAGGCGGAAGCTCCGGTGCTCCTGGGGCTCGAACAGCGTGCTGCGCTCGGCCATGCCCCCAAACATCGGGCGGCCATGGGTGGCCTGGTAGTAGAGGTGGGCCTGGCTATAGCCATAGGGCAGCTCCAGGATCGCGCCTGGGGGACCATGAGCCAGGCAGGTGTAGCCCGCAGGCACGGCGGCAGACCAGGCGGGGAAGGGCACCAGCCCGTCCCACCACAGCCCGGCCATCCAGCCAGCGGTCGCCAGGAGCGTGGCGACGGTCCGGGTGGCCACACCCCGGCGACCGGCCCAGGCCAGGGCGGCTGTGGCCGCCAGAGCGACCGCGACAGAGAGCCAGGCCCAGGCCCGCACCGGCCACCAGAGTCTCCGCATGACCGAGACCTGCTCGACCAGACCGACGTAGAGCGGGTTGGTCCAGCTCTGCTCTCCCACCCAGACCAGCGGGCCCAGGCTGATGCCCCCGGCCACCAGGACCACCGTCCCCCACTGGCGTCGGCCCAGGCCCCCGGGCCGCCACAGACCCAGGAGCACCAGCAGCGCCGCCGCGGCGGAGAGCAGCTGGCCACCCCAGATCAGCCGGTCGCTGCCGTCGGCTGCCACCACCCAGGTGAGCACCCGGCCGGTCCACGGCTGGAAGGAGGTCATGGACACCGGCTCGTCGCGCAGGGTGCGCAGGGAGAGCTCGGCCATGCTCCAGCGCGACGTGTCCAGCAGGCCGGTCACGTCGTCGGCCGCGGCGGCCCGCCACAGGGGCAGGGCGACCGGCGCGCAGAGGATCAGGGCCACGCCGCCGAGCAGGGCGATCCGGCCGACGATGGCCGCCCGCCCGCCGGCAGAGGACCCCGGACGGACCAGCGCTGCCAGCGCCATCGCGCCACAGATCCAGCCCGAGAACAGCCCGTAGAACCAGTACTGGTAGCCGACGGCAGCGAGGAGCAGGCCGCCGACCAGCGGGGCTCGCCACCCCGGAGACGCCAGCGTTCGGTGGACCTGGAGCCAGAGCAGGGGGAACAGGACCAGCAGTGCCTGGGTGGGCCGGCCCTCGACCCACTCGTGCAGGGCATAGGGCGAGAGCGCGAAGAGCAGGGCCCCGGTCCAGACGGCCGCCGCGTCGTCGAAGAAGACCCTCGCCAGCCGGGAGAAGGCCCACGCCGCGGCGGCCAGGCCCAGCAGCATCAGCAGGTTCTCCCCGGCCACTGGGCCGAAGGCGGCCCGCAGGGGCAGGGCGATGAGCGCATCCAGCACGTTGGCGCCGGTGTCGCGCAGCAGGTCCTTGCCCACCGGGTGAAAGAACGCGTCGGTGTGCCGCCAGCTCCCCCCTTCGGCGACGCGCTGGGCCACGAAGGCGTGGAACCACCACGTGCCGTAGGCGTCGACGTCTTCGACCCCGTAGAAGTGGGTGCGGAGCCGGGGCAGGTTCCTGCCGAACAGGGCCAGGGCGCATGCCGCGCCCACCAGCGGCACCAGGACTCGGGAGCGCCAGGGCACGTCCCTATACTGTCCCATGGCCCGAGGACTCCCCGTGGTCGCCGCGGGCTACGCGGCGCTGGCTGCGGCCCTCACCTGGCCGGTCTGTCTGGCCCCCGGCGCCCGGATTCCCGGCACCCCGAGGGCAGACGCCTGGAACAGCCTGTGGTCCTACTGGCACACCGCGGACCGGCTCTCGACCGGGGACTGGCCGCTGACAACCCCCTGGCTCAACCATCCTCATGGCGGCAGCTTCTGGCTGGCGGACCCCCTGGGCGCCCTGGTCGGGACACCGCTGGTGTGGCTCGTGGGCCTGCCGGTGGCCTACACCCTGGTGATCTGGCTGCGGCTGACCTTGTCCGGGGTGGTCGTCCACTTCTTCGCCCGGGAATTGGCGGGGCCCGGCGGCGGCACCCCGGTGCTCGCCGGGGTCGGCTACGCCACCGCGCCGGTGCTGCTCAGCGGGGTGGCCAACGGGACCTCCGAGGCCATGGACGGTGCCTGCGCCGCGCTGGCCGTCTGGGCCTGCTGGCGAGCTGCCGCTGGGGGGGGCGGCCGTCGGGCAGCGCTCGCTGGGGGCGCCCTGCTGCTGGCCAGCCTGGCCAATGGCTACAGCGGCTGCGTGGCCTTCTGCTTCGCTGTGGCCCTGGTCCTGGTCGGAGCGGGAGGACCTTGGCGCCAGCACCTACAAGCCCGCCTGGGCGCCCTGGGGCTGGGCCTGGCCCTGGTGCTCCCACTGACCCTTGCGGCCCAGGCCACCCTGGCTCGGGCCGACAGCCTGGTGGGCATCAAGACCCCCGAGGATCTGGCCCGCCTGCGCCGGTCGTTGGGACCGGCCGATGCGCTGGGCAGTGTGGTGCCAGGCCAGGCCCACGTGACCGACCTGACCGCCCTGAGCCGCTACGGAGAGACCTTCCTGCACGCCAGCTACCTGGGCTGGGTGCTCCTGGCCGTGGCGCTGTGGGGGCTCAGCCGGCGCCGCGGCGGCACGGCCTGGCTCTGGCTGGGGGGGCTCATGACGTGGACCCTGTCCCTGGGCCCGGCCCTGGTGCACGACGGGGCCTTCGTGCCTGGCCCTTTCGGCGGGCCGATCCAGCTCCCCTATGGCTGGCTGGAGGGGCTGCCGGGGTTCTCGGCCCTGTCGCTGCTCTACCGACTGGGTCAGGGGCCGGCGCTGGCGCTGGCGCTGTTGGCGGGACTCGTCCGCCTGCCCAGGCCGGCGCTCGCCGGGCCCGCCCTGGGCCTGGCCGTGCTGGTCGAAGGGGCGGTCGCGTCGCCGGTGGGTCTGCCCCTCCCGTCGGTGACGGTCCCGAGTCACCCCCTCCTGGCGGTCCTGGCCACCCTGCCCGAAGGCGCGGTCGTCAACCACCCCCTGGTGGGCGGGCGGCCCTACCTCTACCACCAGGCCCTGCACCAGAAGCCGCTGGCCGCCGGGCTCAACGACGCCAACAGCGAGACCGCCCGACGACTGTGGACGGTGATGATCCTGTGGGCCCAGGCGCCGCCCGACGAGTTCCGGCAGCGGGTCGGGGCCAGGGCGGAGCGGCTGGACATCCGCTACGTGCTCGTGCACCAGGACCCCTGGGCGGATCCGGACATCCACACCCCGGTCGCCCGTGCCCTGGCCGGGGCCTACGAGGCGCGAGTGGCGCCCGGTCGGCCCGAGCTGGTCCTCTACGCCCTGTGGTGAGTCAAGGGCTCAGCAACAGGTACGCGGCGCCGCTGTCGTAGTTCGCAGCGTCCTCCTGGGGGGCCCCGACCAGGATGTCGCTCGTGCCGTCGCCGTCCATGTCGCCGGCCCCGGCGACCGGGCCTGCGTAGTCGTAGGCGTGCTCCCCGATGAACCGGCCCTGGGTGTTGCTCAGCACCACCAGGCCCGACGCCGGCCCGGAGATGCGCCAGGCCGCGCCCGAAGAGACACCGCCGTAGTCACAGGAGAAACACCCGATCAGCAGATCGGCCAGTCCGTCGCCGTCCAGGTCGCCGGGACCGGCCAGGTAGCCGCCGGACAGGTCGCCCGCGGACTCGCCCTGGACCCGGACGTCGCTCGTGGCCAGGGCCATGGTGCCGACGGGGGCGCTGTAGACCAGGTAGGTCAGGCCGTAGTCGAGGGTCGGGTAGCCCCAGGAGAAGGCGCCGACCGCGATGTCGTCGGCGCCGTCGCCGTCCAGGTCGCCGGGCGCTGCCAGGGTGTGACCGGCGTTGGCCCCAGCCTCGCCGCCGGTGAGCTTGGCGTCGGCGTCGGCCAGCGAGGCGTCGTGGGTGATCGGCCCGTAGAGCAGGTAGGCGGCGCCAGCGCTGTTATAGGCCGAGCTCTCCAGGTCCGCGCCGATCAGCACGTCGGCCAGCCCGTCTCCATCGACGTCGCCGGCGGCCGACACGGCCCGGCCAGCGGTGTCATAGGTGATCTCGCCCGTGAGCTTGGCCGTCGCATCGGACAGGGACACCGTCCCTGTGATGGGGCCGCGGACCAGGTAGGCGGCCCCGGCATAGGTGTCTGCAGTGCTGTCCAGGACGCAGCCGAACACCAGATCGTCGATGTCGTCACCGTCGGTGTCCCCCACGATGTCCAGCGCCAGGGCCGCTTCGCCGGATCCGGACTCGCCGACCAGGATGCCGCCGGCGGTGGTCGCGGAGACCGTGCCGGAGATGCCGCTGTAGAAGATGTAGGCCGAGCCTGTGTCCGTGCCCGCGGTGTCGGTGCGGGGCGCACCGACCAGCAGGTCGTGGCGCCCGTCGCCGTCCAGGTCTCCGGCGGCCAGGGCGATGCCGAAGCGGTCCGCCGAGGCTTCGCCCAGGATCTTGCCGGCGGACGAGCCCAGGGACACGGTGCCCGTGACGGGCCCGTTGACCTGGTAGACGGCGCCGGTGGCGATGCCGTTGCTGTCCTCGCCGCTGGCGCCGATCCAGAGGTCTGAGTGGCCGTCCCCATCGCGGTCAGCGGCGGACACCATGGTGATGCCGGCGTTGTGGCTCAGGCCCTCGCCGGTGAGCTTGGCGTGGGCGGCGGAGAGCAGGGTGTCGCCGGAGAAGGAACAGGTGGCGTCTCCGTCGGCGCAGTCGTTGTCCACCCCGTCTTCGCAGATCTCGGTCGCGTCGGGGTTCACGGCGGAGTCGCTGTCGTCGCAGTCCTCGCCCTCGAGCCAGCCGTCGCCGTCCCGGTCCTGGGGTCCGGTCTCGACGGGGGGATCCGAGTCGGTCGGGCCAGCGGTGTCGGTGTCGGTGGTGCCGGAGTCTCCGACCCCGGTTGCGGTCTCAGAGGTGTCCCCGGTGCCCAGGTCGGAGTCGTGGGTGGCCACTGTGGTTCCGACCGGGCCGGTGTCCAAGGTCGTGGACGAGCCATCGCAGGCGAGCAGGAGCAGAAGACTGAGCACGGGAGCTCCTCCGTGAGTGAGTATGTCCGTGCGCACCCGGTGTGTGACGCCGCTCACCGCCCCAACAACCCCTCCAACACCCCCTGGATCTCCGCCGGGTCATAGGCGTCCGCCTGGTACGCCACGCGGCCGTCCCCGTCGATCACCCAGTCAAAGGGGTACTGGGAGTCGTCCTGGCCGGCGAGCTCCCGATAGGCCCGGTCGGCGAGGCCGAACTGGTCGTCGAGCACCGGGTAGCTCAGGCCCAGGGCGTCCCGGAAGTCCCGCACCACGTCGGAGTCCTCGGCGCTTGCGATGGCCCAGACCTGGACCCCCTCGTCCTTGTACCGCTGCCACAGCGCGTGCTCGGCGTCCGAGACCTCGGACGGACACACCGGTCACCAGGTCGCGAAGTAGAGCAGGACCACCGGCGCCCCCAGCTGCTCGGACAGGCTCCAGCTGGTCCCGTCCACGTCCTGGAGCAGGAAGTCCGGCGCCGCCGCGCCGACCAGGCCGTCGGATCCCGTGGAGAGGGCGACCTCGAGGATCGGTTCATCGGGGTCGTCGGTGGCCAGGCACAGGGTGCCCTGGTCGGCGTCGCCCGGGCTGACCAGGATGTCTACGGCCTGGCCCGGCGGCACTTCGAGTCCCTCGATCCACGCCGCGAAGCCGTCGGCGCTGCCGCCCACCACCTGCAGGGTGTCACCGCCACGGTTCCACAGCTGCAGCGACGCGTCCGCGGTGACGGTCAGGTGCTCGGTCGAGACCGCAGCGTCCGGCGCCGTCAGAGCCGGATCGAAGCGAAAGGGCTCCATGCGCGACCACGCGGCCACCCACGCCTGGTCCTGACGGGCGGCGACGCCGAGGGCCCACTCCTGGGTTCGATCGGCGGCCAGCACCACCGGCGCGGTGGGCGTGCCGACGTCGATCACCGCCGGTCCGGCGTGTTGGGCGGTCCACAGGCGGTCGCCGTCCAGGGACAGGGCGACGACGGGCTGGCCTGTCTCCGCGCGGCCCACGCTCCCGGGGTGGTCCGGATCCGACAGCTCCAGCACCTCGACCCCCGTGGTTCCAGTGGCCACGTACAGGTGCTCGCCGTCGGTCACCAGGTCCTGGGGGCCGCCGGCGGTCGTGGTCCAGCCGACCAGGGCCAGGTCCTCCAGCGACACCACCCCGACCCCCAGCCCGCTGTCGGCGACATAGGCCCGCTCGCCGTGCACCGCGATCGCCCAGGGGCTCGAGAAGCCGGCCAGCCGGCCCTGCTCGGCCAGGCTCCCGTCGTCCTGGAGGGCCAGCGCCAGCAGCTCGCCGGCCAGGGTGCTCACGAGCAGGGTCGTGCCGTGCCAGGCAAACCCGCCGACACTGTCCGTGGCCGTCCGGGACAGCTCGGACATCCGGGTGGGGTCCCGGGCGTCGATCAGGTGCACACCGACCAGGCGAGACGCCGCCGCGATCCAGCCGTCCGGGTGCACGGCCAGGTCGTGGTAGCCCCGCAGGTCGTCGGGCAGGAAGTCGGCGATCAGGGTCTGGTCGGCGGGGTCGATGGCCATGATGCCCCCGAGCCCAGTGGCGAAGACGGTCGCTCCGTCGGCGCCCCACGCCACGTCGATGTGCTCCATCTTGACCCCCGTCAGGGTCTCGGTCTCCAGGGCACCGGGCGTGACGAGCGGATCCTGGGACAGGGTGCTGGGGGCTTCACAGGGCCCCTCGAGGGAAGACCCGGGGAGTGCCGCCGTCCCGCTGCCGTCGCTCACCGGCGGCGCGGTGCCGGTGTCGACCGAGCCCGCACACGCCATCCACAGCAGAGCCGTCATCGAGCGAGTATGCCGCTGTGGCGCTCGGGTTGCGGGGACCGCCCCGACCTGGTCGAGTGGACCGACGGGACCGTGACCCTGGGGCTCGAGGACGAGAGCGTCGACCTCGACATCACCTTTGCGATCGAAGAGATCGAGGATCTGGATGTGACGATCAAGGCCGAGATCACGGATCACGCCCACATCGACCCGTCGTGGATGCCGGCTGCCGTGGTCATCGCCGCGCGCGAGCTGGCGCCGACGCCGGCTTGCGAGGCGCGCATCGGTCTCGTGGTCTCCATCTTCGACGGCCAGACCGGGGAGAACGACAACTCCTTTTGGGGGCTCCAAGTCCAAGTGCAGCTGGAGGACTCGGACGAGGCCAGCGGCATCGCGCCCTGAGGACCCAGGGGCTCCTGATCGACCATGCCGTCGGGTGGGGGGGTCCTTTCGCGGCCGCGCCGTGGCAGTCTAGGGGTGTGAGCCCTGCCCTCCGCTTGCTGGACCGCCTGGTGCCTTCCGACGTACACGACGTCGATCAACGCCTGCGCGCACGGGTGCTGGTGGCGGTCGCGCTGGTCTTCCTGGCGCTGACCGGCGCGCGCACGATGCTCTTTTGGAGCCTGGGCATGCTGCCGGCGGCCGGGGCGCTGGGGCTCATGAGCCTGTTGACCGCGGCCAACCTGGTGGGGTTCTCCCGGGGGGTGTCCCTGCCGGTCGCCGCCTGCGTCCAACTCGGGCTGGGCACGCTCGCCGTGACCGGTCTGGCCGTCCTGCGCGGCGGCCCGGGCACCGGCATCACCACCGCCCTGGGCACCATCCCGGTCCTGGCGACCCTGCTCCTGGGCCGCAAGGGCGGGGCGGCCTGGCTCGGGGTCGTGGTCGCTATCCTGTTGGGGCTGTCGGCGGTCGAGGTGGGCGTCGGCCCCATCGACGACTGGGTGGCCCCGGCCGATCGCCTGAAGGTCGACACCCTCGTCGCCCTGGCCGTCGCGGTGTCGTCATTTGTGCTGGCCGGGATCTACGAGTGGAGCAAAACCAGCGCCAGCCGCGCCCTGGTCGCTTCCGAGCGGGAGCGCCAGCGGGCCGAGTCAACGGTGCACACGCTGCAGACCGAGCGCATGGCCACCATCGGTCTGCTCGCGGCTGGAGTCGGCCACGAGATCAACAACCCCCTGACCTACATCCTCTGCAACCTCACGGCGCTCGACGATCTGATCGATGCGGTCCCGTCTGCAGAAGACGCCACCTTGGCGCGAGCCGCGTTGTCCGACATCCAGGACGGGGCTGCGCGCATCGCAGCCATCGTGGCGGACCTGCGGTCCTATGCCCGGGACGACACCGACGCAGATCCGGGGCCGGTCGACGTGGCCGTGGCGGCCACGCGCGCCCTGGGGCTGGTCGACCACCAGCTCCGCGTTCACGGGCGCACCCAGACCGCCTTGGCGTCGGGGGTCTGGGTCGACGGCCACGAAGGCCGGGTCGTCCAGCTCATGGTGAACCTGTTGCTCAACGCCGCCCAGGCCACCCGGGAGCACCCCCAGGCATACGTCCAGGTGGCGGTCGCTCTGTCCGACGGGCGCGCCGTGATCGAGGTCTCGGACAACGGACCTGGCATGACCGAGGCCGACCAGGCCCGCATCTTCGAACCCTTCTTCACCACCCGCGGCGATCAGGGGGGGACCGGGCTGGGCCTGTCGATCTGCCTCACCATCGCCGAGCAGATGGGGGGCCAGCTGACGTGTCAGAGCGTTCCCGGGCGGACCACCTTTCGGTTCGAAGCACCGGCGATCGCGCCTGGCCGTACCGACGCTCTGGCGGCCGAGGCCGTGGACCGACCCCTGCGGGTGCTGATCGTCGACGACGAACCTCTGGTCGCCCGGTCCATCGCGGCCCAGCTGCGGAGCCACGACGCCGTGGTGGTGACAGGGGGCCGTGCAGCCATCGCCACCCTGGGCGAGGACGCAGGCTTCGATCTGTTGCTCGTGGACGTGATCATGGGGGACTGCGGTGCGGCCGAGGTGCATCGGTGGATCCGCACCGAGCGGCCCGAGCTGGCGGAGCGCTTCATCGCCATCACCGGCGGGGCCTTCACCGACCCGGCTCGGGCCTGCCTGAGAGACAGCGGGGTCACCGTGTTGAGCAAGCCAGTGTCCCGTGACGCACTCCGGCAGATCGTGGGGCGGGCTGGGGCACGGCGCACGGCCTGATCGCCAGCTGTGACCCCCTGTGACCTGTCCAGGGGCCCCGCGGGAGCACCTTGGAGGCAGCCAAGGAGAAGCCGATGCGCCCCCCTGCCGTCCTTAATGGTCCTTACGCCTGGGCTGTGGCCATAGCCACGCCCGCGGTGCGGCCGTAGCTTCCGTGCACACCCGCCACTCGGAGAGTCCCCGAACGGTTGCCCGTCCCTCCCCACAGCAACCCCTCAGGAGGAATCCATGAACGCTCACATTCGCCCCCTCGTCGCCCTGGCCGCCCTGGGCACCACCGCCTGCAGCGACTTCGACTTCGACATCGCCATGCTCTCGGGCCAGACCGTCTCGGCGCTCGCCGGCGGGTTCGTCTGCACCCCAGACGACCGGGCCCACGTCTACATCCCCCCCGGTGCCCTGGAGCAGGACACCGTCATCACCATCGAAGAGGTCGGCGTGCCCGCGGGCCTGGATCCCGACGACGTGGCCCAGCGGGTCTACGACTTCGGCCCCGACGGTCAGCGGTTCACGATGCCGGTCCAGGTGTCCCTGCGCCCGGAGGCCCTGCCCACGGGTGCCAGCCTGGACGAGCTGACGCTCTTCAACCTGAGCGACGGTGTGACCGAGGCCCTGAGCGATCCCTTTGCAGACGACGCCGAGGGCACCTTGATGGGTTGGACCAGCCACTTCTCGGTCTTCTACGCCGCCTTGGGCGGGCCCGTCGGGACCCGGGGCATCCACGTGGGCGGTGTGACCCTCGATCCGGTCTTCGGCAGCTCGAGCACGTCGGACTCACCGCCAGAGGTGGCCGTGTGGATCAGCGCCGGGGGCCAGATCCGCACGCATCCCAACGACGAGGCCTTCGAGGACATGCTGGTCATCCAGGTCAACAGCGCCCCGGCCATCGTGAACTCGAAGTTCTTCGTGGACGGCTGGACGGTCTCTCCCCTGGAGAACAGGACCACCGGTCCGACCGGGGAGCAGATCGCCACCAGTGGCTTCTGGTACGACTACTTCCGCCGGGAGATCATCGGTGGCCTGTCCCAGCTGGTGACGGACGACGAGGGCCAGCTGGTGCTCGCCCTGCGCGGCGAGGACATCTACCGGGACCTGAGCCAGATGCCTGCCGGTGAGAACGGCGGTCGCATGCGGCTGCGGGTGTTCGCCGAGGACGGCCCCGAAGCCGTGGACATCTACCTGGCGCTGTCGCTGCACTGATCCCCGGGCGCAGCCCCTTGATCAGTCCCTGCGGCGGGCCAGGCCGGCCAGGCCTGCCAGGAGCAACAGCGCGCTGACGGGAGCCGCCGGCGCTGCGGCGCAGCCCAGCCGGCCGTCGTCGTCGCTCTCGGTGGCGCCGGGGCCGGCGTCTCCGTCCGGCCCGTCGGTGTGGGTGTCGTCGTCGTCGACCACGGTGTCTGTGGTGTCGGTGCCCGTCTCGAAGCCGTTCTCGACCATCCAGATCTCACCGGGCGAGTCCGGGCATGCCGGGATGCACTCGGCATTCCACGTGTTGGCGTCGGCGTAGCTGGTGACCAGCGGATCGAACAGGCCGCTCTCGTAGAGCATCAGGTCCTGCTCTGCGGTCGCCGGGGTGTAGCGCAGGCGGATGCGCGTGAGGAAGTGCTCGGAGCCCTCGCCCACGAAGCCCAGTTCGGCCAGGTCTTCGCCGGTCAGGCTGACACCACTGCAGGGGGAGCAGTCTCCCCAGCCGCCAGCCCACTCCACGGCCCACGCCGCGCTGCCCGCGTCGGCCCACTTGGGGCGGAAGCGGGTGTCGTAGAAGGCGGGGAAGTCGTCGACGCCGGACTCGCCCCAGATGCAGGTGTCTTCGACGTCGACCAGCGGGTAGTTGCTCACGCCGACCCGGCCTTCGCCGGTGCCCTTGCCGGTGATGGTGTAGAGGATCATGTCCTGCTCGCCCGGCGACGACTGGGCGGCCAAGCGGATGGGCACGGTGAACTGCTCGCTGTCGTAGGAGACCTGGAGCGGCGCCAGGAAGGAGCCGTCGGCCCCAGCGGCGCTCTCGTCCACCTGGGCTGCCATGAAGAACATGCCTTGCTCGATGTGCTCCTCGAGCACCGGGATCACGGCGTCGGGGAGCTGGTAGCCGTGGTCGGTGAGCCACGTGAACAGGGCCTCGGACTCGCCGGCGGACAGGATGGTGATCGCGTAGCCGCCGACCGAGTACTCGGCCTCGACCTGGACGTCTCCGTCGGCGTCGCTGCCGCCGCCTGCGGCGGCGTCGGACTGCGAGCTGGCGGTGCTCGACGGGGACTGACAGCCTGCGTCGTTCATGGTGAGCACGCCGGAGTACTGGGACAGGCGCGTGAAGACGTCGGGCTCGAGCACGGCCAGGTCGGACTCTTCCACGAGCTCGGGCACGGGCAGGACCAGGGCCAGGTCCTGGGGGTCGCCTTCGGGGTTGATCGACACGGTGAAGGTGGTCCGGGTCCCCTGGCGCACCAGCGCGACCTGGGCCGTGTCGAAGGGCACGCCGATGGGCGAGCCGGTCGCGACGGTGGGACAGGCGGTGGCGGGCGTGGTCAGGACGGTGAGGAGCGTGGCGAGCATGGGGTCTCCGGGGTGGGCCCATGGTAGCGAGGGGCGTCCCGGCTCGCGGGCGCTTCTTCAGGGCAAGGGTCTCCTCGGATAGGCTCGCCCCATGGACCTGGCGACGGGCAAGACCATCGACGGCCGCTACACCGTCCAGGGGCTGCTCGGGCGGGGGGGCATGGCCAGCGTGTATCTGGCCCACGACGCCCGGCTGCGCATCGAAGTCGCGCTGAAGGTCCTGCACGTGCCCGCCGCGGCCATTCGCGATCGCCTGCTCCAAGAGGGCCGGATCCAGGCCGCTCTGCAGCACCCGAACGTGCTCGGCGTCACCGACATCGTCGACGTGGACGGGTGCCCCGGGCTGGTGATGGCCCTGGTGCGGGGCCCGTCTCTGGACACCCTGCTGACCCACTGCTCTCTAGGCGATGCGGACGCGGAGCGGCTGGCGCGAGGCATCGTGGCCGGGGTCCGGGCCGCCCACGGCGCGGGGGTCATCCACCGGGACCTGAAGCCCGGCAATGTCCTGCTGGCCCGGGTCGACGACGGGGTCGTGCCCATGGTCGCCGACTTTGGACTGGTGAAGCTCCTGGGGCCGGACGGCGGCAGCGGAACCCGCAGCGGACTGCCGATGGGCACGCCCCAGTACATGGCACCCGAGCAGATCCGGGGGATCCGGGACATCGACCAGCGGGCGGACCTGTTCAGTCTGGGCGCGGTGCTCTACGAGTTGTTCTGTGGGCGCAAGGCCTTCGGGGGCGACGACGTCTACGAGATCTTCGCCGCCATCCAGGGCGGGGACTGGATCCGACCGGGGCCCGTCGACCGGGTGCCTGGGCACATCGCCCAGGCCATCGGCGCTTGTCTGGAGCCGGACCGGGCCCAGCGGGTCGCGTCCTGCGAGGCGCTGCTCGCCATGATCGATGCTGGAGGGGGAGCCCCGCAGGGGCCCTGGGGAATGCAAGTCCTGGCCAGCGTGGCCAGCCTGCACCCCGAGGCCGTGTCCGTGAGCGCCCAGCCGTCGTCGGCCACTTGGCACGAGACCGGCCTCGCGCCTCTGTCGGACCAGCCCGGACCGGCCCCGCCGAGCGAGCCGGCGCGCGGCCGGGCACCCCGTGTCTGGCTGCTGGGGGCGCTCGTGGCCATCGCGGCGCTGGGGCTGTTCGCCGGGCTCGGGACCCGAGCGCCGACGGCGGTCTACCGGCCCGGACAGCCCCCACCGGTCCAGAGCTTGGCCCCCGTCGAGGTCTTGGCGGGCCAGGCCTGGCAGGAGCTGCTGGACAACGAGGATCACGACGCCCTGGCCCACGTGGACCAGGCTCTGTCCCAAGCACCGGACGATCCGGCCCTCCACCTGCTCCGCGCCGCCCTGTCCCTGGGGCTCAACGACTGGGACCGCTTCACCCGCCACGTGCTCGACGGCGCGGCTGCGGTCGAGCATCCGGACACCGCGGTGGGCGCCCTCCTGCTGGCCATGGCGCCTGGCGTCCGGGTCGAGGGCGATCTGGCGTGGCTGGGGCCCGTCCTGTGGACCCACCTGGAGCGCTTCCCCGACGACTACTTGGCTCGCCACCTGTGGGTCGTGGGCATGTCCGCCGACGGCGGCGTGCCCTTTGACGACCAGGTGGTGCAGGCCCAGCTGGCCCGGCACCCGGAGACCGCGACGGCTCACGTGGGCGCTCTCTATGCCCGGATGCTGCACCAGGGCCCCCAGGCCGCCCTGGACACCGGCCTGGCGGGGCTGGAGCGGCATCCACGGAACGCGGCCCTGGAAGGGGGCGTGGCCATGGCGCTGATGAAGCTCGGACGACCGGGCGACGCCGTGGCGCACGCCACCCGCTGCCTCCAGCGGGACCCGGCCTGGTTCGAGTGCCGGGTCACCGCGGCCCAGTCCGCGCTGATGATCGGCGACGAGGCCGCCTACCAGCGCACCCGTGACGTGATGTCGGGAGAAGACGTGCCGCCCCAGGCTCGGCTGGACTTCCTGGCCATGACGGTGCGCACCCTGGACGACCGCGGCCGGCCCCTGGCGGCGGACCGCTCCCTGGCCCGCTACCGGGAACTGTCCACGGCCGACGTGCCCACCCAGGTGCTGCTGCGCAAGCAGTCGGAGATCCTGGGTGGGGCGCTCTTTCCTCTGGCCGCTACCGCCCAGGGCCTGGACGCCCGGCTGCGGGCCCTCGACCGGGAGCTCACGGTTCCCGGCCTGACGGCCCGCCACCGGCAGCGACCAGGGGTGTGGAGCCAGCTCGCCCACGGGGTGATGGCAGCCCGGGCCGGGGACCTGGACGAGGCCCGCCGGGTGCTGGAGCGGTTGGCGGACGAGCCCAGCGCCTGGCGTCTGTCCCTCGAGCTCATGGCGGCGGAGGGAGACGTCGCCAGCTTGGTCCAGACCGGCAAGCGCTGTGCGCCCCCGACCTATGCAGGGCTCTTGCTGTACGGGCTGGGCCAGGCCGAGGCCGCTCGGGCGCTGCTCACGAGGGCCGTGAGCGAGGAGGGCTGCCGGGCGCGAGACGCCCAGCAGCGCGGCCTGGCCCATGGGGCCCTGTCGCTCTTGGCGCACGGTCGCGGTGACAGCGCGGCGGCCGCCGAGCACCTGGCGGCGTTTCGGCGTCAGTGGCCGCGGCCCGAGCCGGGGGTCCCGCTGGTCCAGGCGCTCGCCCGGGTCCATGGCGACGCTGCGCTGGGGGGGGCGCCTTGAGTCGGCGCCGCCGGATCAGTCGCAGGCCAGCTCGTAGCTGACCACCACCTCGGCGCCGTCCTCGTCGGCCTCGACGCCCGAGACGGTCAGGTCCAGGGTCGACATGTCCAGGGTCCAGTCGCTCCACGTCTGGCCCTCAACCGTCACGACCACCGTGTCTTCGACCGGCTCGTCGGCGAGTCGGTGGGTGCTCGGATCCGACACCCGCTCAGCCAGCGCGCTGAACCAGTCGGTCCAGTCGCTCTCGGTGATGGACAGCGTGGAGCCGCCGGTCAGGAGCACGGCCTCGTCGTACCCGCTCGAGGCTCTGGTCTCGACGATGCCTGAGATCACGGCCGACGGCTCGGCCGCTTGGATGTCTGCGACCAGATCGGCCCAATTGCGGCTGGACTGCTCCGGCTCGTCCGAGACCACGATCAGGTGCTTCACGCTGTCCTCGCGCAGGGCGCCTTCGGTGCAGCCGCCCGCTCCGGACTCGCTCGCCGCCAGCGACAGGGTCGTCAACAGGGCCTCCTCGTAGCGACCGGAGGTGCTCTGGAGGTGGGACTGGAAGGTCCCGATCGACGACTCGGTGGCGTCGGTCACCGTGACCACGGTGCAGCCCTGATCGTTCTCGACCACCGTGACCTGCCAGTCCGCGCCCTGGTCGTCCAGCGCAGTCAGGAAGGGGCCCGCCTGGCTGCGCAGGGTGCTGACGTCGGGTGCCATGGAGCAGGAGCTGTCGACCGCGAAGACCAGGTCGACCTCGAAGCCCTCTGCCTCGATCACCCACGACTCCTCGGCTTCGTGGGCGACGCCCGCGCCCTCCACCGCGGCCGTGAAGATGTCGTGGGACAGGTCGGTCGCGACGGAGAGGGTGTCCGGGTAGGACATCACTTCGGTCGGGGAGAAGGTCACGCTCATCAGCTCCTGACTCGTGGCCCCGATGGTGAAGGGCAGGTCGGCCACAGCGGGCACGTCATAGGCGGCGTGCGCCCAGCTGATGTCGTCGATGGTCAAGGTGCAGGAGGAGAGGTTCTCGACCTGGAGGACCGCGGACGCGTCGCAGCCGACGATGGTCTCGGAGAAGCTCAGGTCGTCGGTCACCAGGGCCACACTCTCCAGGCCCTCGGCCGTCAGGAGCAGGGTGGCGGGGGCATCGCGGCCGGCCATGGTGACGGCCAGGGTGCTCTCCATGACGCCAGTGGACATCGGGGCAAAGGTCGCCTTGAGCGACTGGGTGCTCAGGGCGGGGATGGTCCAGGGGACCGAGTGACCGGAGACGCTGAAGTCCTCGTGGTCCAGCGCCAGGTCGGTCACCGTGACCGGGCAGTCCGTCGGGTTCTCGACCGCCAACATGGCCGAGCTGCTCTCGCACAGCGCATAGCTGTCCTTGAGCCGGGCGCCCGTGGCCAGGCTGACGGTCAGGAAGGGGGCGTCGCCGCGGCCCGACAGGGTCACCGTGCTCTCCTCGCCGCTCTCGCTGCTGCGGATCACGGCTGTGCCCTCGAGCGCATCGTGTTGGTCCGGGGCGTAGACGAGGCCCAGGTCCAGCTCCTCACCGGACGCCAGCGTGTCGGGGAGCGCCTCGGGGTCCAGCAGCGAGACCCCCTCTCCCGACACGGTGATGGGGTCCAGCGCCAGGGGACAGGTGCCGGCGTTGCGCACGGGGATCCGGCCCTCGATCTGGCAGCCCACCACCACGTCGTCGAACTGGAGCGTCTTGGTCCCGACCACGAGCCTGGGCCCGTCGCGCCCTTCGAAGGCCAGCGCCACCCGGTGGGTGCCCACGGGCTCGTTGGTGGCCAGCTGGAGCTCGCCGCTGTTCTCGCCCGCGGTCAGCAGCTCAGCGGCCACGTCGAAGGCGAGCCACTCTCCGGGGGGGAGGGTGAAGGGGAGGGCGGGGAGCGTGCTGTGGGACAAGCCCATGCCGGTCACCGCGACGCCGTCGATCACCACGGCGGCGCCTCCGACGCTCTCCAGGAGGACCTCGATGGTCTCGGTGCAGCCCACGGTCTGGGGGTGGGGGTCGTCCAGGGTCACCCGCAGCTCGGGCTGGAGCCCGGTGCCCACCAGGTCGACCGGCTCCCTGGGCTGCTCGGGGTCGTCGCTGACCACGAGCAGCTGACCGGTCTCGTGGCGGCCGGCGGCCCGGTAGCGCACGTCGACGTCGAGGGTGGCGTCGGGCGCGAGCCAGGTGGCTTGCCAGGCGGCAGGCAGGTCGAAGCCCACGGGAGCCTCCAAGGTGAGCTCGTGGATCGCCAGGGGGCTGGTGCCCGCGTTGCCCAGGGTCAGGGTGCGGGTGGTCTCGTCCCCCAGCGCGATGGCGCCGAAGTCCAGGCGAGCTGGCGACACGGTCAGCACCGGGGCCGGATCCAAGGGGTCGTGCTCTCCGTAGAGGGTGTAGTCGCTGCAGCCGGACAGGATCGAGAGGAGGACGAGGCCCATGGGTGCTCCGGGTCAGCTTCCAGGAGATGCAAGGGGTGTGCCCTCGGGTCGAGAGGCCACCACAGGCCGATCCACGGGCGCTTGGCCGTCGGCGGAGGACGGGCTCCGTGGGCCCGGGACGCTCACCCGACGCGCCACACCTCGATAGCCATGAGGCCATGGGACACCGCGAGGACTTCCAGGCCGGGCTCCAGGCGCTGCAGAGCGGCGACCCCGCCGGGGCGCTTCGAGGCTTCGAGGCCGTGCTCGCCCAGCGGCCAGCGTCGGTCGACGCGACGCTCTTGGCGGGCATCGCGCTGGTGGGACTGGGTCGGACCGACGAGGGCATCACCCGGTTGCGGGCGGCGACGACCCTCGCGCCCGATCGGGCCGCGCTCCACTACAACCTGGGCAAGGCCCTCCAGGACGGCGGCCGGGCAGGGGAGGCCGAGCAGGCCTACCGTCGGGCCCTGGCGCTCCAGCCGGACTTCGCCGAGGTCCAGGCCAACCTGGCGCTGGTGCTCAAGGGCCGTGGCGAGACCGCCGAGGCGAGCGCCTTGTTCCAGGAGAGCTTCCTCGTGCGGCGGGCCACGCGGCCGCCGGATCTGTCCGGGGTGCACACGACCCGGCTGCGCCTGGCCCATGATCTGGAGCAGCTCGACCACCTGGCGGCTGCGGGTCGGCCGGTGCCGGACCACGCGGCGGTCCGGGCCGCGACCGCTGGTGTCCTGGCGCGACTGCCCGACACGGGTCCCGCGACCGCCCAGCACGCCCTGAGCGCTGCCGACCAGGCCGCCCTGGCCCCAAGCTATGGACGGGCGCTCCACCTGGAGCCGGGCGAGGTCCTGGACGTTCCCGTGCTCGGGCCGGGACTCGAGACTTCGGCGGTCGAAGGGGCCTATCTGTCCACCGATCCGCACCTGTGCGTGGTCGACGATGTCTTCTCGCCGAGTGCGCTGGCGGCTCTCCGGCGTCACTGCCTGGACTCGACCTTCTGGCACGCCAGCCGCTACCGTGGCGGGTACCTGGGTGCCTACTGGGAGCAGGGCTTCGGCTCCCCCCTGCTCGTGCAGCTCGCCCAGGCCCTGCGCGACGCGCTGCCGGGCATGCTGGGCCCGCACCCGCTCCAGCAGCTGTGGGCCTACAAGTACGACAGCCAGGGCGGGGGCATCGGGGTGCACGCGGACAGCGCCGCGGTCAACGTGAACCTGTGGCTGACCCCGGACGACGCGAACCTGGACCCGTCCTGTGGGGGGCTGGTGGTGCACCACACCAAGGCGCCCAGGGACTGGACCCACGCCGACTACAACTCGTGGGACTCCGAGGACCGGATCGAGGCGCTCCTGGCCGCCGAAGACCGCGGCAGCACCGTGGTGCCCTATCGCTGCAACCGCGCGGTGATCTTCGACTCAGACCTGTTCCACCGGACCGACCGCTACCGCTTCGCGCCGGGGTACCCCAACCGGCGGATCAACGTGACGATGTTGTTCGGGTGGCGAGACGGGCTCAGGTAGGCGGGCGTTGGGCGGGACGAACGTCCGAAGTACGGACGTTCGTCCCCTGCGGCCGGCTCATGTGGGGACGAACGTCCGTACTTCGGACGTTGAGGGCCTCCAACTGAGTTGGGCGGGACGAACGTCCGAAGTACGGACGTTCGTCCCTCCTCAGCGAGCGCGCCGGCCTCCCGGCCCCTTCACTCCGTCGCTTCCCGCGCCTCGTCCCGCCCGAAGCTCATCATGGGCTCCTCGATGGGCTCGTCGTCCTCGGGCGCGGGCATCAGGGTGACCTCCAGGCTGTTCTTCCGCTTCTTCACCTCGTACTGCACGATCTGGATCGAGTACCCGGGCGCCGAGACCTCCAAGAACAGCGTCAGCCCCTTCTCGAACTTGAGCTCGGTGCCGTCGGGCATGTACAGCACGGACTCGGTCCAGCTGCCGTCGACGCTGTTCACCCGGTGCCGGTCCGCTTCGTCCGGGTGTCGGATGACCGCCGTGGGCACGGGCTCGCCGGCCTGGTCGATGACGGTGACGGTGATTGGAATGCCCGGGGTGTCGCCGGCCCTGGCGGCCACGGCGTCGGGGCTGGCAGAGAGCAGACAGGCGAGGGCGATGGCACGAAGGGGCTTCATGGGGGCGGTCCGGGCTGAAGGGATGGTTCGACGCCGATCATACGCGGTCGCTGTCGTCATCGAGGAGGTGGGCGAAGCCGAAGGCCGGCATGTCCGAGACCGTGTCGGGGGACTCTTCGGGGCCGCAGGCGATGAGCAGGAGCCAGACCACGGGGCTCTCTATCCCTTGACTCCAACGGGCTCATCTCATAAACATGCAGTCCAGACTGTTTGTAAGTGGAGACCTCATGCGAAGGACCCAGGCCGAGCGCAGCGCCACCACCCAGGCCGCGCTCCTGGACGCCACCGTGTCCTGCCTGGTCGCCCACGGCTACCAGGGCACCACCACCGCCGCGATCTGCCGCCAGGCGGGGGTGTCCCGGGGCGCCCAGCTCCACCACTTCCCGACCAAGGCCGCCCTGCTGATGGCGTCGGTCGAGGTGCTCTGCGACCGCCGGCTCCAGGAATTCTCGGCCCTGGTCGCGGCCAGCGCTGGGGACGCGCGCATCGACGCGGCCTTTGAACAGCTGTGGCAGGTCTGTGCGGGCAGCACCCTGAGCGCGTGGGTCGAGCTGGCGGTCGCCGCGCGGTCCGATCCCGAGCTGCGGGCCCACATGAACGCGGTCTGCGCCCGGCTCGAAGACGACGCGGTGGCCACGCTGCGGTCGCTCTTCGACCTGTCCGATGCGGTCCCGGTCCGCGCCAGCGTGCGGCTGGCCCTCAGCCTGGTCGACGGGCTGGCCCTGCGCCGCGTGCTCCAGGGGGAGACCGCGGCCCAGGAGGCCCTGGGGATCTTCCGAGGCCTAGTCCAGCCTTGGCTGAGCGGGGCCCTCCCGTGACCGGCCCGGCGCACGTGCGCGCGGCCATTCGGCGCGAGGACGAGGCCCTGGTGGTCGCCCACCCGTGGCTCGGCCGGGACGACTCGGTCGCGGCGGGGGGCTTCGTGGTCGCACTCGCCCTGTGGGGCGCGCTCGCGGCGGGCTGGACCACGGGATGGATCCCGACGGTGCTCGCCATCGTGGGCATCGGGCTGGCGATCTCGGTGCTGCACGAGCTCGAGCACGACCTGATCCATGACCTCTACCTGCGCAACCCGGCGACTCGGCTGCTCCTGTTCACGGTGATCTGGGTGAGCAAGGGCAGCCTGGACCCCTGGTCCCGGGGCCACATGCACCGCTGGCACCACGTGGCGAGCGGCCAAGAAGACGACATCGAGGAGCGACTGATCGGCCTGGGTCTGCCCTGGGGACCCCTGCGCTTGCTGATCGCCCTGTGGCCCCCGATCGGGCTGGTGCTGCAGCCAGGGCTCAAGCGCACCGTGCGGGCGCGGCTGGCAGCGGGGCACCGAGGGCCCGACCCCCGGGCCTACCAGTTCGCGCCGCACCTGTTGCTGGGAAACGCCCTGCTGTTCGGCATGCCCGTGGTCGCGGTGGTGGCGTGGCTCCAGGGGGCGGCCTGGGCCCTGCCGCTGCTGGTGCTGTGGGTGCTGCCCAACACCCTGCGCCACGGCTGCATCGCGACCCTGTCGGCGAACAGCCACTACGTCGACATCCGTCGGGGGTCGGTCGTCGAGCAGAACCAGGTGCTGGATCACCCCCTGTTCTGGCCGCTGGCGGTCATGAGCTGGAATTTCGGCGCGACCCACGTGGTGCATCACTACTTGGTCCGGCAGCCGTTCTGGCGGCGCACCCTGGTCTTTCCGCGGGTCCGCCAGGTGCTGATCGACGCCGGCGTGCCCCACAACGATCTGGGCACCTTTCGCCGGGCGAACCGGCCCCCGGCGGCCGCATGACGGTGTGGGCCTGGATCCTGTGGGGCTGCGCCCCGGGCGCAGATGGCGCGGTCGGGACCACGACCTCGGCCTCTGAGGACCAGACGCTGAGCATCGCCGAGCCGACCGAGACCGTCCCGGTGGCGGAGCTGCCCCCGACGCCGCCGGCCCGGGGCGAGATCGAGGTGACCTTCCTGGGTGTCGGCGGCGTCTCCTTGCGCCGCGACGATGACCTGGTGCTCACCGCACCGCTGTTCACGAACCCGGATCTGCTGACCGTGACCCTGGGGGAGATCGCACCGGACCCGGCGGTGATCGAGGCCTTCCTGGACGACCGCGACGTGGTCGGGGCCCAGGCGATCCTGGTGGGACACGCCCACTACGACCACCTGCTCGACGTGCCCCACGTCCAGCGCCTGGCGGGCTCGGAGCCGACGATCTTCGGCAATCGGTCCAGCGCCTGGTTGCTGGACGGCGTGCCCGAGCTGGGTCCGGTCGTCGCGGCCAACGACCCGGCCGACCCCCGCGTCGATCGCCGCATGTGCAGCGTGCCCGATCCCTGCACCGGCGCACCGGCGGGCCAGGAGGGGGACTGGATCCCCGTGCCCGGTGCCCAGGTGCGGGTCCGTGCCCTGTGCGCCACCCACCCGCCCCAGTTCCTGGGGGTCGTGCACTTCGGCGAAGGCTGCATGGCCGAGCCCCAGGCCGCGCCGCCGCCGAGCGCGGCGGACTGGCTCGAAGGCGCGACCCTGGCCTGGCTGGTGGACTTCCTCGACGACGACGGTGCGCCGGTCTTCCGGGTCTTCGCCCAGGACGCGCCGACCAGCGCACCCCAGGGCCTGATCCATCCAGACCTGCTCGCCGAGCGCGCTGTGGACCTGGCCGTGCTCAACGTCGGCTCCTTCGACGCCGTGAGGGATCACCCCACCGAGGCTCTTCGCAACCTGGATCCGCGGCACGCTCTGGGCGTCCACTGGGAGGACTTCTTCCAGACCCAGGCGGAGCCCGTGGCTCCCTTGCCCTTCCAGGCCGATCCGGCCGGCTTCGACCAGGCCGCCGTCGACTGGCTCGGACCGGACCGCTACCGCCGTCCAGACCCGGGTGAGCGCCTGGTCTTCCCTCTGCACCGGGACCCGGCGGCCGAGCGCCAGCTGCCCGACACGCTCCCCCCGATCGCGTGGACCGAACGGGGCGCGGAGGGGCTGGTCCTGCGGGTGGACCGGCCGGCGTGGGCTTCGGACTGCGCCGGTCTGGGCTGTGCCGACGCCGACCGGGACGGCCTGGTCGATGCCTGGGAGGACCGGGTGCTGCAGCAGCTCCGGCCGGTGCTCACCTTTGACGAGGCCGAGCCCCTGCTGTGGGACGACACCGTGCTGGTGGCCGTGGGGCGGGTGGCACCGGCCGACGACGGCGGGATCCGTGCGTGGCTGGCCCTGGCCTATCGAGACGACTACGGCCGCTGCGGTCTCACCGCCCATGCGGGGGACAGCGAGCGCGTGGTCCTGGACCTGGCCCCGGTCGACGGGGGCGCCCCGGGCGACGTGGCGGTGATCGGGCTCTACACCGCGGCCCACGAGGGCACGGTCACCGACCACAGCCTGCGCCTGCAGGGCGACGACCTGGACCTGGCTGAGTTGGTCGATCACGGCGGCCAGCCTCGGTGGCGGGTCTACGCGTCGGACGGCAAGCACGCGACCTACATCACCGCCGAGATGTGCGAGGACGCCGAGTGGGCGCTCTGCATCGAAGAGGACTGCGCCCCGGACGGCGTCGACGACCTGGCTGCCCACGACCGGCTGCCGCCGGTGGTGAACGCCGGGGAGCCCGATGCGCCCCGGGTCGGCGATCTGGGGCCGGTGGGGCTGCCGGGTGAGGACCCCTGGGCGCTCCAGGACTTCTGCGGCGGGCAGGCCGGGGGCAGCGGGTGCGCGCCGTCGCTGTCCGAGAAGCTCCTGGACGATCCCTTCCTGTGAGCGTCCGGGGCGGCACGTCAGGGGCCCGCCTCACACACGTACCAGATCGGCTGCCCATACCAGTCGTCGACCCAACAGATCATGTCGTTCCACAGGCCGTGGGCGATGTCGATGTGGGCACAGTCCTCGATGCCGTCGTAGTCATCGGGCTGGTCCGGGTGCCAGGCGGTGAAGGCGCTCTTGCTGCCGTTGATCCACTGCCAGCCGGCACCGGGCTCGTCGGAGTTGGGGGCCGAGCGCTGCTCGTAGCCGATCCACCACCAGCTGGCGGGGCCATGGCTGCCACCGGTCTCGACGAGCCACGCGGACTCGGCGGCATCGTCGACCACGGCCAGGTGGTAGCCGTCCAGGGCAGAACAGGCGCCGTCGGCCTGCTCCCAGTCCACCGGGTCGGCGCAGAACAGGTAGGTGTGGCCGCCGTAGCTGGCGACCGGACAGGGGCAGACCGCGCCGCCGTCGGCGGTGCCCTCGCAGTCGTCGTCGATGCCGTTGCAGACCTCGGTGGCCGCCGGGTTCACGCCGGCCGCGGCGTCGTCGCAGTCGTCGTCGTTGGCGGCCGTGCCGCTGGGCATGGCGTCACAGTCCACCTCGAGCGACTCACCGGCGCCGTAGCCGTCCCCGTCGGCGTCGGTCCAGACCTCGCACGGCTGCGCCGAGTCCTGGCCGTCCGATGGGGTGGAGGTGGACCCTTGGGTGTCCGCGATCGCGGTGTCCCGGGCGTCGCCGTCCTTGACCGCGAAGCTGAGGGGTGTGCAGCCCGCCACGACCATCAGCGCGGGCAGGGCGGTCCAGGTCACGGGGGCTCCCGTCGATCGGCGACCGGCCCAGGGTAGCAGCCCCTCACCCGCCGTAGAACAGGTAGACCCTCCCCCCGTTGCCGCCATCGGCCGAAGTGGCTCTTGGCGCACCGATGAGCACGTCATCGAAGCCGTCCTGGTCCAGATCGCCGGCCCCGCTCACGCAGGCACCGGCGTAGCCGGAGCCGGTCTCTCCCTCCAACAGGGCGTCGGCGTCCTCCAGGTCGACCGATCCGCTCACTGGGCCCAGGAACAGGTAGGCAGCGCCCTGGTAGGTGTCCGAGAGCTCCGTGCCGTAGGCGCCGATGAGCAGATCGGCGCGGGTGTCGCCGTTGGTGTCGCCGGCGATGGCCACGTGGGCCCCGGCCAGCGCGCTCGTCTCCTCGGTCATCAGGGTCGCGGTGGCCACATCGGGCGCGTTCAGGTCGCCGCTCAGCTGCCCCGGCAGCACCAAGGCTCCGCCCCCGTTCTGCCCGCCCAGGTAGGGCGCGCCGACGAGGAGATCCGGTGCGCCGTCCCCGTCCAGGTCGTGACCGGCGTCCAGGCTGGTGCCCAGCCGGTCGCTGCCCCGATCCTCGCCCGTCACCCAGGCGTCGGCGTCCGCCAGCGACACGTCCCCGGTGACGGTGCCGTAGATCACGTAGACGCGCCCTTCGGTGTAGCCGGTGGTGCTCTCGGCCTCGGGGGCCCCGATCACCAGATCGGCGAGTCCGTCGCCGTCCAGATCCTGGGAGATCAGGGCGGTCTTGCCCGCTCTGTCTCCGCCCACGACGCCTTGGAGGCGGGCTTGGGCGTCCCGATCCAGTCGCACGTTGCCGGTGTGGGGGCCGAGCATCAGGTAGGTCAGTCCAGCGGCGCTGTTCCCGTTCTCCTGGGGTGCGCCCAGCAGCAGGTCATCGTGGCCGTCGCCGTTCACGTCGCCGGCCCGGCCCAGGGTGTCGCCGACGTAGTCGTAGACGTCCTCGCCTTCGAACTCGACGTCGGCGCTGCTCAGGAAGAAGCTGGCGGAGACGGGCCCATAGGTGCCGTACACGCTGCCGCTGCCGCCTCCGCCCGAGCGGTGCTGGAGCAGCAGATCCGGCTGTCCATCGCTGTCCAGGTCGACCTGGGGGCCGACCGACCAGCTGAAGCCCCAGCCGGAGTGGTTGTCCACCACGACCGTGCCGCCAGGCAGGGATGTGGCGCCGGTGACGGGGCCGCTCTGCAGGTAGACCGCCCCCATCGAGCCGCCGTACCAGCTGCCCAACGCCACGTCGGGCAGCCCGTCCCCGGTGACGTCGCCGACTGCGGCCAGGGCGTCGCCCAGGTAGTCGCCCGAGACTTCGGCGACGAAGGTGGCGTGGGCGTCTCCGAGATCGATCACCCCGCTCAGGGCGCACAGGCCGGCCTCGACGTAGTCACAGTCGTTGTCGATGAAGTCACCGCAGGCCTCGACGGCGTCGGGATGAACCAGGGCGTCTTCGTCGTCGCAGTCCTGGCCTCCTCGGTGGGTGGCGTCGTGGCCGTCGCCGTCGGCGTCGTCATCGTTCTGGCCGTCGTCGCAGTCCTGATCGAGCCCGTCGTACCAGGTCTCCTGGGCCCCGGGGTGCACGTCCGCGTCCGAGTCGTCACAGTCTCCGTCGTCCTCGATGCGCCCGCTGAGTTCATCGCAGGAGAAGACCCGGGTGGTGGCGTCGCCATAGCCGTCGCCGTCGGCGTCCAGGTGCCAGCTCAGGGCGTCATAGGCGTCTTCGTCGACCGCGTCGTCGCAGTCTTGGTCGGCGCCGTCACAGGCCTCGCCGGCGCCGGGTCGGGTGGCGGGGTCGTTGTCGTCGCAGTCGTCGGCGTTGTCCGCATGGGACGCCGGCTGATCGCAGGCCTCGACCGCCGTGGCCGTGCCGTCGCCGAACAGGTCCACGTCGACGTCGGGCCACCAGTCCGGACCGTCTTCTGTGTCTCCGTCACAGTCCCGGTCGACCCCGTCACAGGCCTCTCGCGCCCCGGGCCAGATGGCCGGATCGTCGTCGTCGCAGTCTGTGGCATCGGCCACGGTTCCCACGAGCTGTTCGCAGAGCACACGGGGGCTGTCCGGGTCGCCATAGGAGTCGCCGTCGGCGTCCTGGTACCAGGTCTCGGCATCCGGTGCGTCTTCGTCGACCGTGCCGTCGCAGTCCTGGTCGGCCTGGTCGCAGCGCTCCTCGGCACCGGGCCAGACGTCCGGGTCCGAGTCGTTGCAGTCCCCCGCCTCGGCGACGAAGCCCGCCGTCTGGCTGCAGCTCTCCAGCACCGTCAGCGCGGTGCCGAAGCCATCGGCGTCCGCGTCCGCGTACCACAGGGCCGGGGCGCCGACCTGGGGGTCGTGGTTGTCGCAGTCCACGCTGTGCGGCACGCCGTCCTCGTCGTGGTCCTCGGACAGCCGATCCCCCAGGTCGCCAGCGGAGATCCAGCTGCAGGCCGCGACGAGGATGAGCCAGGGCATCAGAACCGCCAGACGGCCACGAGGCCCAGCCCGAGCGCTGCCACACCGACACCGGCGCTGCTGGCCAGCAAGGCATTGCTGGTCGTGCGGAGCTGCCCCAGCTCTTCGCTGGGCAGGGCATCGGCGTCGTCGCTCCAGAAGCGACTGTAGGCGACCCTGTGGCCGATGAAGAGGCCCGTTGCAGCCACGGCCGCCACTCCGGCGCCGCCGTAGAGCCCGAGCCGGAAGCGCTTGCGCTGGAGCTCCTCCAGGGGCATCGGCCCCCACGTGGGCATGCGCTCGCCGGCGCCGAGCAGCAGGGTCTCCACGAGCGCGTCGTCCTCGTAGATCTGGAGGACGGTCGAGATGCCACTCGGCCGGGGGGCGCCTCGGATGCCGTCGACCATCACGTACCCATTCAGCGGTGGGATGGGCGGTTCCAGTGCCCCTTCTGCTGCGTCGGCGGCCTGCTCGTAGAGGTGCACCAGGGGGTGGCCCACCGGGGCGACGTCGTGGGGGATGGCGTAGCCAGGCTCCAGTCGCCGCGCCGCGTGGAATTCGGCCAGGACCAGCGCTCGGTCACCGGCGGTGAACGCCTCCAGCGCCATGAGGCGGTGAAAGGCCGCAGCGACCTGGGGGGAGATCTTGCCGCCCAGACAGACCAGGTCCCCGAGCGCTTCGTCGCGGGCGGTGTGCAGACCGGGCAGGTCCATCTGGGCAAAGGCCTGCTCGCCCCTCTGGACCCCGTGGAGGAAGTCCTCTGGGCTCGTGGCCTCCGGACAGGGCGGGGCGGCCATGGCGGCGGCCAGACCCAGGGTCAGGAGCGGCATGGCCGCGTCATGGGGCGTGAGGAGCAGGGCACAGCGCCATGATGCCAGGGGCTGCGACAGCCGTCCATCCGTCCCGCGACGCTTCAGATCTCACGGCTTCCTCGGAGAACCCCTCGCCTCGGCGTACCCTGGACCGGCCCGCAAGGAGGCTTCACGTGGTCAGGTACCTGCTCTGGACGACGCTGTTGGGGTGCGATGCACTCTCGGGCGTGTTTGGGTCGAGCCTGGGCACCGAGGTCGGCGAGGTCTGTGGCGCCACCCTGGACTGCGCACCCGGCCTGGTCTGCGCCCAGGACGGCACCTGCCTCGAAGCCGGCGACGTGGGCACCGGGCTGCCCGGCGACGACTGCCGCCACCTGGCCGAGTGCGCCATCGAGTACGTGTGCGCGTCGGACGGTGTCTGCGACGTGCCCGGCGAGCCTGGCACCTCGGGCACGGGCTTCATCTGCGACACCGACCCCGACTGCCGCATGGGCTGGCGCTGCGACGACGGGCAGTGCTGGGACGTCGGCCTGCCCTACTGGCCGGGCGTCGACTGCGCCCCCAGCGACAGCGACGGCCCCTTCCGTGTGCTCTTCGAGGTGCCCGAGCTGCCGGTCGCCGGTGCAGGGGAGTTCTACCGGTTGCCCTTTCCCAATGACATCCGGGTGGTCGGCGGCTCCCTGGACCTGACCGGCCACCCCACGCCGGGCGACGCGGTGGCCGGCGACCCGGCCGGGCGGCACCTGGCCGGGATCGGGTCGGACTTCGACGGCTTCGCGCTCAAGGGCGCGGTCTACCTGCGCTTCAGCCGCCAGCCCCGCCTGAGCACGCTGATCTCGGGCCAGGGCGACGACGACACCCTGCAGGTCGCCGTGCTGAGCCAGAGCAACCCCGACTATGGCGAGCCCCAGCGCTTCAGCTGGACCCAGCGCTCGGGCGCCGGCCGTTACCTGTGCCAGGACTGGCTCGCGGTGACCGGGCCGGGCGACGGGACCTGGGACCCGGCCACGACCTATGCGGTGATGGTCACCCGGGGTGTGGCGGCGTCTGACGGCCAGGCCATCGCCGCCGACCCGGACTTCGCCACGCTCCTCGCCACATCGGCCCCCGCCGACGCGCGCCTGGCCCACGCCTGGTCGGCCTATGCCCCGCTCCGCAGCTACATCGACGCCCAGGGCCTGGACGCTGACGACGTCGTGGCGGCGGCGGTCTTCACGACGGGGGACCCGGCCCAGGCGCTGGCGTCGGTGGACCTGACGATCCGGGCGACGGACATCGACCCCGATCCCCGGGACCTGACCCTGTGCGACGCCGGCGTGACGTCGCCCTGCGACGACGGGGCGCTGCGGGTCTGTGGCAGCGCCGACGGACGATTCCACGAGGTGCACGGCCGCATCACCCTGCCGCGCTTCCAGCAGGGTCGGCCGCCTTACCTCGACGCCGGCGGCGACTGGATCTGGGACACCAATGGCGATCCCGTGCCCCAGGGCACCGAAGACGTGTGTCTTGCCCTGACCCTGCCCGCGGGCAAGACGCCAGCGGACGGCTGGCCCCTGGTGCTCGTGGCCCACGACGTGGACGGCAGCTTTCGAACGGCGATCGACAGCGGCTGGGCGGGCGAGCTCGCGGCGCTGGACGACGGCATGGCCACCCTCAGCCTGGACCTGCCGCTGCACGGGGAGCGTCGGCAGTCGGACCTGCCCGGCAGCGAGCTGTGGGCGAGCGCCGACAATCCAGACGCCCGGGTCGGCAGCTTGCTCCAGGGTGCGGCGGACCTGCATGCAGCGGTCGGCTGGCTGGCCGAGTGGGAGCTCGACGCCAGCGTGACGGGCACCGCGGCGTGGTTCGATCCCGCGGGCGTGCAGCTGATGGGGCAGGGGCTGGGGGCCCAGGTCGGCGCCCTGTTCCTGGGGAGCACCGACGCGGTGCTGAGCGGGGTCCTGGCCAGTGCGCCCGGGGACCAGGCCCAGGTGTTGCTGGGTCAGCGGGAGCCTGTGGACCTGTCCAGTCGGACCTGGGTGGAGCTGGCCGAGGCGTCGCCGGACGCCCTGAACCCCATGCTGAACCTCTACCGCTTGTTCTACGACAGGGCCGACCCGGTGAGCCTGGCCCGGCAGGTGTTCAAGGCGCCCGCCGGTGGCTTCGACCCCAAGCACGTCCTGTTGCTCTACGGGGTCGGCGACCGTCAGGCGCCAGAGGGCGCCCAGCAGGCCCTGCAGCTCGCGATGCACGTGCCCACCACCGGCGAGCTGCTGGTGGACTTCGGCCAGGATCTCGACGACCTGCCGGCGTCCCGCAACGTGTCGGCCCAGCCCGGCCACGTGACGGCCGGATCCGTCCAGGTCGCGCCCCCAGGCGGCCACGACATCCTGTCCGACCCCGACGCGCTCCGGCTGGCCACCGAGTTCCTGGCATCGGCGCTGAGCGACGACGTGCCCACCATTCCCGAACAGGGGACCGAGTGATGTGGGCGATCGGGCTCTGGGGTCTGGCGGCCTGCGTCGACTACGGCTTCAACTGGGGGGACCGGTTCACCCCAGAGGGCGAGGACGAGCCGCCGCCCGTCTGCGATGGGTTCACCGTCGACGAGCCCACGCCGGTCGACGTCCCCGAGGCCTGCACCCGCCCGCCGACGGTCGGCAGCTTCCGCCCCGAGATCGAGTGGCAGTGGTCCGTCAACCCCATCCAGGAGGACTACGACGGGGTCATGTCCACCCCGATGGTAGGGCACCTGGACGACGACAACGCCGACGGCGAGATCGGCTTCGGTGATGTGCCAGAGCTGGTCTTCACCGCCTTCACGGAGGGCTTCTACGCCTTTGACGGTGTGCTGGTGGCCCTGCGGGGCAATGGCCGTGGCCTGGTCTGGACGGTGACCGAGGTCGACGGCATGACGGTCGGCGGCGTCGGCGGGGCCGGGCTGGGGGACCTGGACGGGGACGGCTTCGCCGATGTCTGCACGAACGCCGAGCACGGCGGTCTGATCTGCGTGCGCGGCCTGGATGGCTTCCCGCTGTGGGCCGCCGAGACCGACGCCGCCTTTGCCCTGCCGTCCTTTGCCGATCTGGACAAGGACGGGGTGAACGAGGTCATCCACGGCCGCCAGATCTTCGACGCCAGCGGCACATCGCTGGCGATCGGTGAGCTGGGGGACGCTCTGGGCACGTCGGTGGCTGCGGACTGGGACGGCGACGGCCAGCTCGACGTGGTGGTCGGAGACGGCGTGTTCCGTTTGGACGGCTCGACACTCCAGGACGTGGACCGGGACGACGGGTTCATCGCCGTCGCGGACTTCGACGCCGACGGGCGGCCGGATCGGGTGGTGGTGGCCGACGGGATCATCCGGGTGGACACCAACGACGGCGCGCTGTTGTGGGCGTCGGACATCCCGGGCGGCTGCCACGGTGGCTCGCCGACCGTCGACGACATCGACAACGACGGCCGGCCCGAGGTCGGCGTGGCGGGCCGCTCCTACTACTCGGTGTTCGAGCACGACGGCACGCTGAAGTGGTCTCGGGATGTGCAAGACGAGTCCAGCTGCGCCACCGGGAGCTCGGTCTTCGACTTCCAGGGCGACGGGGCCGCCGAGATCGTCTACGCCGACGAGGAGACCCTCTGGATCCTGGACGGGGCCACCGGCCAGGTGCTGATGGAGGAGCCCGGCCACGCGTCGGCGACGTATCTGGAGTACCCGGTCGTGGCCGACGTGGACGGAGACGGCGAGACCGAGATCGTGCTCGCGTCCAACGACTTCGCCTGGCCCGGGTGGCACGGCATCACGGTGCTCGGCGACGCCGAGGAGTCCTGGGCGGTGTCGCGGCCGGTCTGGAACCAGTTCGCCTACCACCTCACCAATGTGGAAGACGACGCCAGCATCCCCGTGGAGCCCGCAGAGCACTGGCACGACGAGAACAGCTTCCGCGCTGCAGGCAACCCGCGGGGCCCGGACCTGCCGCTGGCCGACCTGATCGTCCAGGACGCCGGCACCTGTGGCGATGAGTGCTGGGACGGCTGGTCGTGGCACGGCCTGCAGGTCGGCAACGTGGGCCAGGCCCAGGTCGGCGGCTTCATCGTCGACCTGTTCGGCCTGGAGGGCGGCGAGGAGATCTGGCTGGCGTCGTTCACCATCACGGGGCTGGACGCCGGCGGCTGGGCGGGCATCGGGCCCTTCCCGGTGGAGATGGGCCAGTTCACCGGCGACACGCTGCGGATCCGCGTCGACCCACTGGACATGGTCGCCGAGTGCATCGAGGACAACAACGAGCTGGAGGTGGGCTGGCCTTGCGGGGTGGAGTGAGCCGCCAGCCAAAGCGCCTTCCCTCTTCCGCCTTGCTGTCCTGGAGGGCGGATTGGGGCCTCCAGGGGCCCGATTTGCCCCGCTGGGCCGGTCCCAGCGCGACAAAGCGGAAGAAACTCGATGCTCTGGTTGGACAGGCGGAAGAAAGCGGGGGCTCTACAGGTTCAGGATCAATAGTCAATCATTGACTATCGAGCCAGGACCCGCTACTCCTCACGAGGTGCCGGACCCTCCGGTGCCGAGGAGGAAGATGCGACGCCCCCTGCTGCTCCCTGTGCTCCTGGCCGCCGTGGCCTGTGCCGAGCCGGTGTCCGACGCCGCCGCCCAGGCGGATCCGGTGCCGGAGCCCGAGCCCATCGTGCCGCTGGAGGGCGAGTGGACGGTCGACTCTCGCACGGTCCTGAGCGATGAGTGCGGTGGCATCCTGGGCGACGACCAGCCGGCGGACGCCCCCGACGAAGACAAGGACAGCTTCGCGCTGACCCTCGCCGACGAAGACGTCTTCACCATCGCCATCACCTTCGACGACGGCGAGCGCTACGACGTGGACTGCGCCTTCGACGCCGATGGGCTGTTCACCTGTGTGGGCGAGCACGACGTCTACACGGTGTCGGACACCACCCTACGCGTCAGCTGGAGCGGCGGCGGCGAGCTGTTTAGCGACACCCAGCTCACCGCGACCCTGGACGCGATCGGGTCCTGTGACGGCTCCCTGTGCGAAGTGGCCGAGGCCTACCTGGAGGCGGAGCTGCCTTGTGGCGGGAGCATGACCATGGAGGCGTCCACCCCCACCCCCGTCAGCCCAGCTTGCGAGCGATGTTCCTGAGCGTGCCCAGGGTGCGCGTGGTGCCCAGCCCCAGGACCCGCTCGATGGCGCGGTGGTCCAGCTCGGAGTCCGAGACCCCCGCCCGGGGCAGCCAGTGCAGGGCCCGCTCGCCGAAGACCAGCCGGTCGTCGTCGGTCCCGTGGCCGAGCACCGCGGTCTTGTCGGCGTCGGACGGCTCGGCCGCCAGCAGCGTGACCTGGTGCTTGCCCAGGGTGCTGGCCAGCTGTCCTGGGGTGAAGGGACCGGCGTCGACGATCGCGCGGAGCTGGTCGGGTGTGCGCACAAAGGTCAGGACCTCGTAGCCGAGCTCACGCTGCAGGCCCTGGGAGAGCATGGCTTCGTCCGGGTTGCCCCGGAAGAGCACGTTGCCGCTGGCCCGGTAGGTCGAGACGTCGGTGTAGCCGAGCTGCCGAAAGACCTGTTGGAGGGCCGCGTTGGTGATGCGGCGGCGGCCCAGGTTCATGCCTCTGAGGAACGCGACATTCATGGGGGGCGAGGTATCCGATGTCTCCTCGCAATGGCGAGGTGGGCGCACGTGCACAGGCGGGTGTGCCATCTCGCCCACCCCCCAAGGCTGCTGCCGGCCCAGGGCCCCGCCTGCTGCGGTGGAGCTCGCGGCACGGAAGTTGCTGTGCTGCGGGGTCCCACCCCGACTGGAGCGCCTCCGGATGCAGTCCGACGAATCCTCCCTCCTCCTGGGCATCCAGCTCTCAGGCGAGCGCTTCCGATTTCGTCGGCGGGACATCCTGTGGCATCCGGGGGACAAGGCCACGCACCTGGTCCTGGTGGGCTCCGGGGCCCTGAAGCTGTGCCAGCCTGTGGACGGCGGAGGCAGCCGCATCCTGGGACTGGTGGCCGGCGGAGAGCTGGCGGGTCTCGAGGCCGCGGTGCCCTCAGCGCCCTATGGCTCAGGGTGTCGGGCACTCGCCACGGGCCATGGCTGGCGGATCCACACCGACCTCCTCCAGCGCACAGCCAGTGCCGACAGGCGCGTGGCGGCCGCACTGATGGCGGCGACGGCCCTGAGCCAGCGGCGGTTCGCCGCTCGGCTCCACGAGTTCCTGGATGGCGACGTGGAGCATCGGCTGGCCACGCTGTTGCGTCGTCTGGCAGTGGAGCACGGCACCCCCGATGCTCGGGGAGTGTTCATCCCCCTTCCGCTCACCCGCAAGGACCTGAGCGAGATGCTCGGGTGCCGAAGCGAGACCGTGATTCGCACCATGACGCGCTGGACGCGCGATGGCCTGGTGCTGGCCCAGAGGGAAGGGCTCATCCTGCGGGACGCGCCGGCGCTCAGTCAGCGGTGTGCGTGAGGTGCTGGCGCCCCGCGTGCCCGCAACCCTCTGCGGGGTCGGGCATCCCAGTCGGCGAACCGCCCAAGGATCGCCATGCCCGGGCCCACCACAGCAGGACTGCCGCCGGCCGTGCCCGCGCCACAGGGCCACGCCGGACTGATCTCGCGCCTCCACGAGGCCGTCCAGGCCCACGGCACCGTTCGCCAAGTCGCGTGCCTGGCCCAGCTCGCCCAGGCTGCCCAGGCCGTCACCCAGGAGCGCTGCGCGGTGCTCAACCTGACACCCTACGGGCTGTCTCACCGGGACGTGCCGGTGCCCGCGGGGGATGGGGCCGTGGTGCCCTGGCTGCTGGGGCTGTTCGAAGAAGGCGTGCGCGAGCTCGTGCTGCTCCCAGGGCTCTCGCAAGAAGAGCTCCAGGCCTTCCTGCGCGTGGTCGCCGAGCCGCCGCCGACCGGGGAGACCCGTGTGGGGCTGGCGTGGACACGGCAGCTCCCGCACCTGCGGCTGCGGATCTCCAGTCTGCGGGGCCTGGCGCTCCAGGCCGACGGGGCGGATGGCCTGCGCCTGGCCTGGGACGCGCCAGAGCCCGATGCAGGCGTCGGTCCCGCCGCGGACTGCGACGTCTGCCGTGTACCCGACGCTGCAGCCCAGGCGCCTCCCGATCACGTGGCGGCGCTCCGAGCGGCCTTCTCGCGGGAACTCGTGCCGGCACGGCTGGTCGCGCTGGCCCTGGACACAGCCGGTGGGGACCAGGCCCCGGTCCTGTGGGCCAGCCTGGATGCCTTGCTGTGGACCCAGGACGCCGAAGGCCTCGCCGGGCTCCTGAACGGTGTCTGCGCCGACCACCCAGCCGCCGCAGCGCAGCTGGGTGCGGAGCTCATGAGCCCGTCGCGGCTGAGCGCGGTCGCGGCGACCTTCGAGGGGGCCCCGGCTACCCTCGCCCCGGCGCTGCTCCGGCTCCTGGGGCCCGACTGGCCGGGCCTGGAGAGCCTGCTCGGTCGACTGGTTGAACCCGCTGCCCGGGAGGCCCTCGTGGTCGCAGCCCAACAAGCCGGACACGACGCCGTGCCGCTCCAGCGCCGCCTGCTGACCGGCCCTGATCTGGGCGATGCGCTCCAGGCCCTGACCGCCCTCGGCGCCAGCGCGTCTCCGGCGGCGTTGGTGGCGCTGGCGGATGCGCTGACCCACCCGGTGCCCGCGGTGCGAGAGGGCGCCCTGGCCGCACTGGACGGCCGCTGGCACGAGGCCCTCCGGGTGCCGGTGGGTCGGGCGCTGCGAGACCCTTCGCCAGAGGTTCGCCACGCCGCCCTACAAGCCCTGCGCGCGGCCGGGGACCCGCGCATGACGGGCGCGCTGCTGGGGGCAGCCGCGGGCGACGCCTTCCCCAGCTGGCCCGAGGACGATCGCCGCGCCCTGCTCGCGCTGCTCGTCGAGCTGGAACAGCCCAGGGTGCGGGCCTGGATCCTGACCCTGATGGGTCGGGCAAGCCTGTTGTCCGCCCGCGGGATCGGGCAGACCCAGCTGTGGGTCGTGATGGCCTTGTCCGAGCGCGCGACGGCGTGGTCGGGCGGGCTGCTCTCCGAGCTCCGCCCGCGCTGGAACCATGCTCCGCTGGTGCGTCAGGCTCTGCGGGCGGTGCACAGCCGTTGACGACTCTCGGGCTCGCGGAGCGGGCGGTCGACGTGCTGGGGGCACTGGGCACCCTGCTCGCCGCCCACGAGTCCCCCGAGCACGGGGCTGAGCGCGTCGCCGGGCGCCGGGCGCTTCATCGCACGCTGGTGGCGTGGAAGCAGGGCACGGACGAGGTGCTCTCGCTCCGGCTGCTCACCGGGGTGTTCTTCCACGGCTCCTTGTTGCTGCCGCTCTCCGGCTGGAGCCCAGAGCAGGTCCGCGGCCTGGCGGCCCGCTGGCAGGCCCTGGGTGTGGCGGGCTTCGACTTCCATGCCCAGACCGACCCCGTCGCGCTCGCCCGTCTGGGAGACGCCATCGACGCGGCACAGGCGGGCTCGGCGGCGCCGTGGTCGGCCCTGTCGGGGGCCATCGTCGTGCGGGTGGCGCGGCCTCCGGACGCGGCGGCCGGGACCTGGCGAGCGTCCCTCGTCCGGGAGCTTGCCCCGGTCCGTCGGGCGGTTGTCGCGGCTGAGACGCCCGACCTGGTGGCGCTCCGAGGGTTGCTCCAGCTCGTGGTCGACGAGGCGTTCGACGGGGTCGGGGCCGCGGCGTTGGCAGAGTCCGGCGTCGAGGGGGAGCAAGGCCTGGCCGGCACCGCTGCGGTGGTGCTGCGGGCCGTCAGCTTCGGCTGCTGGCTGGGCCTGGAGCGGCCCCAGGTGCTGGCCCTGGGTCTTGCGGCCATCGCTCTGGACCTGCTCCCGGGCCTGGGGCCGCGCGAGGTCGCCAGCCGGGTGCTCCAGTGGCCGGGGCTGGGCGCGGTCGGCACCGAGGTCGTGTTGCTGGCCCACGATGCCCGGGCCGCTTCGCTGGGTGAGCCGGGCGGGGTCGCCGGCCGCCTGTTGCTCAAGCTCCAGCGCTCGGTCTCCAGGGGTCCCGAGACGCTGGTGATCGACGACGACGAGATCACCGTGCTGCCCGCGAGCGAGCTTGCAGCCCCGGGGCCGGCCTGACGCTCGCGGGTCGCTACTCCAGGTAGTTCCGCACGACTTGGGGCCTCGCCAGGATCCACTCCTGGTGGCAGGCCACCCGCTCCTCGAACTGGCGCAGGGAGTGGCCCTGTCGACGCTCGGTGCCGGCGGCGTCCAGCAACACGGCACCCACCTGGCCGGCGAAGTCCGCCAGGTCCCAGGCTTCGATCTGGTCCGCCAGAGCCAGCTGGGCGTCTCGCAAGGCCTCGTCACAGGCGGCGTCGGCTTCGCAGCGCCACGCCAGGAGTCCAAAGGGCGTCTTGCCCAGGGTCTCGAGCTCGGAGTCGCAAGGGTAGCCAGGCGCCAGGTCTGCCGGGTGCCGGTAGACAAAGGTCGAGTCGGCGCCCCAGGGGCTCAGGCTGATGCGCTCGCCGTCTGGCTCGAAGAACAGGTGGTGGTTGTTGTCGTTGTAGGAGTAGCTGTCCTCGTGGGCCGTGAAGCGCTCCGCGGCCAGGAAGGCCAGGACCCGGGCGTCGTCGACGTGGGCCCACAGGGGATCGAAGGCGTCGCCCAGGGCCGCCTGGTGGACCGGCTCCAGCTCGTCGGGCTCGTGGTCGGCCCCTTCCTGGTCCACGCTGTAGCAGCTGATCTCCTCGTCGAGATCACACCCTCGGGCGGGCTCGTACAGGGTGCCGCGGCTGTCGGGCCAGGCCACGTCGACGAACTCGTCGTCCATGGCCTCGACCAGGGTGTAGACCCCCAGGGACACGCCGTTCAGCGTGACCTGGGCATAGCCGGTCCGGGGCGCGGGTGAGCCTGCGAAGCGGTAGGTCCGGTAGGCCAGGGTCTCGGCCATCATCGACGGCTCGTTGACGTTGTTGTTGAGCGTCAGCCGCTCCACGTCGCCGATGCGCTGGTGGGGCACAAAGGCGTGGGCCTTGATCTTGAGCGCCGGCTTGGCCACCAGGGGCTGGAAGCTGCTGTTGCCCTTCAGCCGCACGCCCACGTCCCGCCAGGTCTCCCCGTGAAAGGTCAGATCGGCGGGCACATAGGTGTCCGGGTCCAGCGCCAGGGCGTCGAGGGAGGCCTGGGGCAGCTCCAGGGTCAGGGGGGGCAGGGCCAGCGGGTCGTAGAGCTCAGCGGCTGTGGGCCCCACCGGCGGCGGCCAGGCGCTCTCTCCGACCGCCTCGACCGGGAAGGGGTCGGCAGGCGAGGCGCTGTCCGGTGGTGTCGTGGCCGAGTCTGTTCGAGCACTCGTCGGGCCGGGCTCCGGGCATGCCAGCAGCAGGATCAGCGGGATCATCGGATCCAGATCCAGGTGGTTCCGGCGCTCTGGAGGGCGCCGCCCGTCGGGCCGCACTCGGCGGTGAAACCCTCGGACCAGGTGTCGGAGCCGGTGGTCTCTCCAAAGGACAGGGCGACCACGCTGTCGCCCGAGTCCTGCTCGTTTGGGTCGGTGAGGTGTGCGGTGTAGCAGAACCCGAACTGGGGGGCTGGGTTCTCAACCTCGGTGTTCGTGGTGTCGCACAGGTAGTGGTGGCCGTGCCCGGTCGTGAGCTCGTTGTCGTGGGAGAGCCAGTCCAGGCCCATCGAATTCGTGGCCGGATCGACGGTGAACACGGTGCCGTTTGCGGTCGCGCCCAGCAGCAGGCTCGAGCCCGTCTGGGCCGCGTAGTCGTCGACCTGGGCCCAGTGGTCGGGCTCCGGATCCAGGTCGTCATTGCTGCAGGCCATGCGCACGTCGGACCAGGCGCCGTCGAACCGCCGGATGTCCAGGGCCCCTTGGGTGAGCATCGACATCAGCCCGCCGTTCACGCCAGCGACCACGTCGCCTGTGCCGACCTCATAGGTCCACGTCTCGTCGGTGAAGCGGTTGTGGCCGAACAGGTCCAGGAAGTCGTCCTCCTGCAGCCCGGCGGACCGCGTCAGGTGCAGCACCAGGGTCCAGCCGCCCCCGGCGGTCTCCATGTCGCAGCTGACCCGGATCGGGGACCCGGAGCCATCGGGGTCGATGGCCAGGATGCTGCGGTCGTCCCCGGCCGCCAGGGCCTGTGCGCAGGTGCGAGGATGGGCTTCGGGTGCTGCCTTGGACGTGGGCACGGCGGCAGGGGCCAGGCCGCAGGCGGGGAGCAGGATCAGCACCAGTGGGGGCACGGGGCCAGTCTACGGTGTGAGCGGTCTGGTCCAGGCCGAAGGACGATCTGGCCCGGGCGGCGAGCGGGGACCTGGCCACGGCCCTGCCCCGCTTCACCCAGGGGGTCACGGCGCTGATGGATCCCCAGACCGGCGAGGGCTTCGAGGCCGTGTTCGGTGCGCTGTTGCGGCGTCTGGCGGCCCTGGGGGACGCGCTGGCGTCGTTGGACGCAGCGGTCGAGGCCCACATGGTGGCGTGGATCGCCGACCACACCTGGGTGACCCCGCGGCCGAAGCCGATCGGGACGCGGGCGTGCACCTGGAGCGTTCGAACGGCCGCCGGGCTGCAGCGGCGCTCCGGCCGCCGTGGATGCCGGTTCCGCCCATCGTGCCCGCCGAGGCCGAGGCAGAGGCAAGCGGAGAGCGTCTCGCGCTCTCCGAGTCGGTGTCCCGCGAGCTGGGGCTGGACCCCGCGCGGTTCCGGGTCTCGGCCGAGCGGCTCTTCATCGTGCCGCGGGCGCTGGCCGAGGAGCCCGGGGTCTGAGCAGGGGCGAGGGCATCGGGCCGCGCTGAGCAGCTGCTCGGCGCGGCCCTCCTGCGCGTAGAATCGCGGTCTGAATCGCTCGGAGCCGCCTTGGCACGCCTGATCCTCGCCGCGCTCCTGGTGCTCTCCGCCTGTCGCAACAAGGACGAAGGCGTTGACTCGGGGGCTGCCACGACGGCGCCTGTGGCTGTGGACACCGGGCCCTTCGACGCCGACGCTGACGGGGTCTGGGCCTCTGAGGACTGCGATGATCTGGACGCCACGGTCGGGGTCGCACGGCCCTGGTACAGCGACGCCGACGCCGACGGCTACGGTGACCCGGCGAGCGAGGTCTGGACCTGCAGCCCGGCCGACGACAGCGTCGAGGACGGCACGGACTGCGACGACACCGCGGCCACCGTGCACCCAGGCGCAGCCGAGACCTGCTCTGGGGTCGACGACGACTGCGATGGGCTGGTCGACGACGAGGACCCGGACGTGACCGGCGCGTCGACCTGGTACCTGGACGCGGACGGCGACGGCCACGGCCGCAGTGACGCGGTGTACGAGGCCTGCGTGCAGCCCGCCGACACCAGCGCCGACGGCCTGGACTGCGACGACAACGACGCGAGTGCCCTTCCTGGCGGCACCGAGGTCTGCGATGGCGCCGACAACGACTGCGACGGCGTCGTGGATGGACCGGACTCGGCGGGCAAGTCGACCTGGTACGTCGACGGCGACGGCGATGGGTACGGGGCGGCCGGCGGTGCCGTCGAAGCCTGTGACGCCCCCAGCGGCACGGTGGCCACTGCCGGGGACTGTGACGACACGGACGCCGGGGTGAACCCAGACGGGGTCGAGGTCTGCAACGGCCGCGACGACGACTGCAACACGTGGGTCGACGCCGACGACCCCGGGGTCACCGATGCGGACACCGTCTGGTTCGACGCTGACGGCGACGGCTACGGCACGTCCAGGGTGGCCGCGCTGACCTGTGGGGGGCTGTCCGGTTACGTGGCCAATGCCGACGACTGCGACGACCTGGACCCCGACGTCTCCCCGGCGGGCACCGAGGTCTGCAACGGTGTGGACGACGACTGCGACGGCGACACCGACGACGACGACTCCGATGTGGCCGATCCGAGCACCTGGTACGACGACCACGACGGCGACGGGTGGGGCGACGGCAGTGTGGCCAGCGTGGCCTGTGAAGCGCCCACCGGCACGGTGGCCGCCGCTGGGGACTGCGACGACAGCGATGCCACCGTGAACCCCGACGCGTCCGAGGTCTGCAACGGGGTCGACGACGACTGCGACGGCGACGCAGACGCGGGCACCGAAGGCGCCGAGGTGCTGTGCTCGGCCGCGTCCTGTCAGGCCGTGCTCGACGCCGGCGCTTCGACCGGCGACGGCCTGTACTGGCTGGACTCGGACCAGGACGGCGACACCAGCAATGCCTGGGAGGCCTGGTGCGACATGAGCACCGATGGCGGCGGCTGGACCCGGTTGTTCTCGAGCCACTACCCGACCTTCTGGACGGTGTCAGACTGGGAGGAGAGTGGCGTCGCGACCGACGACGACTACTCTGGGCTGTTCGCCCGCCAGGACTTCGCCGACGCCAGCGGTTGGTACACCCTGCGGCTCGAAGTCGGCAACGAGGACACCTGGAACACCGGGGTTCGGGCCCACTTCACGGTGTGGGAGCAGGGCCACGACCCCTTCACCGACACCACCGATGGCTCGGACTACCTGCTGTTGGACGGCGAGGAGTCCACGACCTGCGACGGCTTCAACGGCTTGCACGACCGGCTCTACACCGACGGCAGCGCCTACAGCTTCACATCCGACGTGGACAGCGGCGACAGCACCGGGTGCTGGTGGCAGCAGATCGTCCCGGTGGTCCAGTACGTCACCGCCGACGACTACCCCGGGTACCTGGAGGGCTACGGCGGGCACAACCTCCACACGTGGCAGAGCTTGTGGGTGCGGTAGGGCTCGCTGGCCACCGGTTGGGCTGCTGACCGGGGCTGGAGAGAGTGCGCCGTTGCGACAATTCGCCGCGGATGGGGTGCCATCCCGCCGGTAAGTGCGCCGAGCTGACACCTACGCCGCCGATGGGGTGCCATCCCGCCCTGAGGTGTGCCCCGGCGACACTTACGCGGCCGATGGTCTGCCATCCCGCCGGTAAGTGCGCCGGACCGACACTTTCGCCGCCGATGGAGGGCCATCCCGCCGGTAAGTGCGCCGGACCGACACATACGGCGCCGATGGCCAGCCATCCCGCCCGGAAGTGCGTCTCCACAGGCCGCCCCGCCCCCCTCGTCCCCCGAACCGCCCTGCCTGAGACCCGCTTGCCCGACGGGGTCGCCTCAACGACCATATGGGTCCAAGCCGAAGTCATGCCCTGGAGCCAGAACGAATAACAATAGGGATCCATGGGCAAGCTGCTAATGCTTAACAAAAGGTTCCTGACCCCTGTTTTCCCCTGTTCCCGGGCTCCCGGGGCCTAGCGCCGTCTGCGCGCCAGCGCAAGCCCGATGAGCAGCGCTGCCCAGGCCGCGGGGTGGGTTCCCGTGCTGGCGCAGCCGCAGGACGCCTGGGTCGCCCCTTCTTCGAAGTCCAGGTCGCTCTCTTCCCCGTCCTCGGCGTCGTCGCTGGGGTCGATGGGTTCCTCGTCGTCCGCGGGCGCAGGGTCCGCGCTCTCCTGGCCCGGATCGGGCTCCAGGGTGCCGCCTTCGAGCTCGCCGGGGTAGCCGCGATCCGTGCCGTCGAGGGGGTCGGTGCCGTCGGCGACCTCGTCGCCATCGCTCACGCCGTCACCGTCGGTGTCTACGACCCACGGGTCGGTGGTCTCGTCCAGGACTTCTTCGCCGTCGGACAGGCCGTCGTCGTCGGAGTCGTGATCGTTGGGGTCAGTGCCGCTGTCGTCGATCTCGAAGGCGTCGGACAGGCCGTCGTCGTCGGAGTCGTCGTCGTTGGGGTCGGTGCCGTGGTCCTCGACTTCTTCCCCGTCGGTCAGGCCGTCGTCGTCGGAGTCGGCGTCAGTCGGGTCCGTGCCGTGCTCGTCCAGCTCCTCTCCGTCGCTCAGGCCGTCGCCATCGGTGTCGTCGTCGGTGGGGTCGGTGCCGTGCTCGGAGAGCTCCTCTCCGTCGCTCACCCCGTCGCCGTCGGTGTCGTCGTCGTCGGGGTCGGTGCCATAGACGTCGAGCTCGTCGCCGTCGCTCAGGCCGTCCCCATCCGTGTCTGGATCCCCGGGGTTGGTGCCACCGTCCCACTCCTCGCCGTCGGTCTGGCCGTCGTCGTCGGAGTCGGGATCGTTCGGGTCGGTGCCCGAGGTGTCGACCTCGAAGATGTCGGTCAGCCCGTCGTCGTCGGAGTCGCTGTCGTTCGGATCGGTGCCGGTGGTGTCGACCTCATCGCCGTCGGTCAGCCCGTCGTCGTCGGAGTCGTCATCGTCCGGGTCAGTGCCCAGGTCCAGCTCTTCCTGGTCGCTCAAGCCGTCGCCGTCGGAGTCGATGGGGTCTCCGCTGGAGCCTGAACCGTCGGAGCCCGAGCCAGTGCCGTCGCTGTCGGAGTCCGAGTCGGAGTCCGAGTCCGAGTCGCTGTCGGAGTCCGAGTCGCTGTCCGAGTCGGAGTCCGCGTCGTCGTCACTGTCCTTGTCGGAGTCCGAGTCGCTGTCCGAGTCGTCGTCGCTGTCCGAGTCGGAGTCCGAGTCGCTGTCCTCGTCGTCGTCCTTGCCCTTGGACTGCGCGTGGGTCCTGGTCTCGTCGAGGGCCACCCCCGACTCCGAGGCCGGTGCACAGGCCGGGCTCATGAGGCCAAGGAGGAGGGGAAGGGTGAGCATGCTGCGCTCCGGGTCGGTGCGATCGGGGACCCGGGCGCGCAGGAGCGAACAGGCCCTGCGTGTGCGATCGGATCAACCCGGCGGCCACGTGAGCCCGGGCGCCCAGAAAGACCGCGGTCCCCCGGCGCGAAGCCGCCTTGACTGCGCCCCTCTCCCCGGCCCAGGGTGCGGCGATGGGGCCCGTGTCCACCATGCTGCCCAGCTTGCTGGCGGCCTGTTCCATCCTGGGCGCCCTGGTGGTGCACGTGCTCGCCGGCTGGCGCCAGGACCGCCGCACCCTGTGGGCCCTGGCCGCCCTCGACTTCGTGCTCGTGGGCCTGTTCGCCGCGGCGTTCCACGACGACGTGTGGAACGGCTGGCTGCGTGAGGACGCCTGGCTCGAGTGGGCGACCTTCTTCGCTTTTGCCGCCGCCGGTGCAGTGTTCCTGCGACACGCACGGGCCACCGGAGGCCTCGCCCGGCTGGCGGGTGTGGGGCTGGGCCTGTTCTGCCTCTTCGTGGCCGGCGAGGAAGTCAGCTGGGGCCAGCGCCTGTTCGCCTTCGAGCCCCCCGAGCTCTTCCTCGCAGAGAACTACCAGCAAGAACTCAACCTGCACAACCTGCTCAAGGACAAGTCACTGGGTGTGCTCGCGCTCGACAGCCGCGTGCTGGTGGCCTTGGTCGCCCTGCTCTACGGCGTGCTGGGCGCTGCCTTGCCGTGGCTCCCCCGGGTCGGCGAGCGCCTCCGGCCGTTGTGTCCGACGCCGGCCCTGAGCCCGTTCTTCGCCGGGGTCGCCTGGCTGGAGTGGGCCTACCCGATGCACCTGTCCGGCGAAGCCGCCGAGTGTGTGCTGGGCCTGGTGTTCGTCGCCGACGCCAGTCTGCGACAGGGAGGCCTGCAGCTCTCAGCCCGGCTGACGGCGGGCATCCTGGCCCTCGGCGCGGTCACGTCGCCACTGCTCGCGCTCGCCTGGTACGGCACCGACCAGGCCCGAAGCGACCAGGCCCACGCGGAGCTCCAGGCCCTGGCCCAGGACGTCGACGAGGGGGTGACCCGGCGACTGGAGAAGAAGGGCCGGGTGCACAAGCGCGTGTTCACCGCGGTGCGGGACGGGTACTTGGACCTGTCCGTCGAGAGCGCGTTCCTGGAAGGCCAGGACACGCCGGCCAACGACCACGCCGCCGCGCCCCGTCGGGACCGTCGGGGCTACTTCCTGGACCCCTGGAACAACCCCTACTGGATCCTGTCCCAGGACGGGGGAGACGCGCTGTCCCTGTACTCCTTTGGGCCCAACCGTCGCCGGGACACCGAGACCAAGCCACTGGGCGAGTTCGAAGGGGACGACATCGGGGTGCGAATCCGCTGAAGATCACCGCGCCATCGTGTCGTGGGCCAGCCCGGAGCCGCGCTCGCCCCGTCCCGGGCGCCGCTGCCGCGCCATCCACAGGTGCACCTGGCCGTCTGCACCTCGGGCGAGCTGCCAGCGCCGTGTCACCTCCAGGCCCCCCCGGGGGACCTCCTCCTCGTGGAGACGCAGAGCCCGCTCGGGCGCCAGGATGCGGCCCTTGGGGCCCTTGGCCCAGTCGAAGGGAATGTCGTCCCAGGCGAGCATCCGGGCCCGGCGCAGGCGCATCTCGGCCGAGCCTTCGGCGATGGGCTCCGGGACCAGGGGAATCCAGTACGGCGGCACCTGACTCTGGAGCTGGTAGCCCCACGGATCGTCGTCTTCGGACGAGGGGAGGGGGGTGTCGGTCCCTTGCTCCAGCTCGAGCATGGCCTGGCGGGCCAGGCCCCAGCTGAGCCGCCGCCGCATGGGTTCGCCGGTGGGCAGCTCGATCACCGACTCCACGGCCCAGCCCAGGTTGGCCTGTTCGTCGCGCAACAGCCCGACCTGTTCCACCGGCCGTCCCTGGAGGGGACTCACCAGCGCCGGCGGGAGCAGCAGCCACGGGGTCCGCCCTTCCGAAGCCGAGGGGTCTCCGGCCAGCTCGAACCACGCCCAGGGACGCTCACCCGAGGCGGTGGCGGCGTCTCCCACCGCCGTCGACTTCAGCACGTGCTTGCCCCCAAAGGTGTCCAGGACGGTCACCCGCTTGACCCGGGCCAGGCAACCCACCGGCAGGCGCAGCGGGACCAGGAACCAGTCGTCGGAGTAGACCGAGGCGTACTCGGCCACGATGAGCCGGCCGATGTCCGCCGGGCCGGCCTCGATGGCGCCGAAGGAGACCGTGCCCTCCTCGAATTCCCACCACCGGGAAGCCGGCATGCCCGCATAGGCCAGCGGCACCGGGAGCAGCTCCACCCTGCGGCGCACCGGGCTGCGCGAGCCGTGTCCGTGGGACGCGGCCGGATCGGTGTCCACGTCGAAGCTGTGCCAGTCCAGGTGGCCCCCGGTGTACTCGGGGGCGCCCAGCACGACCTCGCCCTGGCCGGCCGGCACGCCCACGGAGAAGCTGTACTCCAACCGCTCATCGGCCCAGGCATCCTGGCCACCGCTGGGCTCCTGGAAGCGATCCCCCAGCTCGAGGAGCCAGTCGTCGAACAGCGCCTGGACCACCAGCGGGTCGGCGCTCGCGCCCACCACGGCGGCCAGGTGGGCTGGCCTGGCCTGGGACAGCAGGTGGCCGTCCAGTGCGCGTCGGGCCAGGAGCGACAAGCGCTGCTGCTGCCGAGACGGGAGCCCGTCCAGGTCGCTGTCGGCCAGGACCAGGCTGTACTCGTCGCGAAAGTCGGCCCTCAGCCCGGACAGGCCCGCGTCGTCCAGGCGGCGCAGGAACTGGAGCCCGGCCTGGGCCGCGATGGCGATGGCCGCTGGCCCGGTGGCCACGACCTCGGCTTCGACCCGGGTCTCCAGGGGCTGGCTCGTGTCGAGACGTTGGGTCCCGCCGGCACCCGGGGTGTCGTTGCGCCAGGTGTGCAGGAGGTTGTGGCGGGACTCGACCCGGGCGTGCACCGGCGAAGCGGCGTCTTCGCCTCGGAACTCGCCGAGCTGCCACTGGCGGGCCAGCATCCACAGGGGATCGGCCACCCGGGCCTGCAGGCCCTCCTCCAGGTTCTCACTGCGGGTGTGGGGCTCCACGCGGTCCCAGCTGCGGTCGGCCATGGCTACTCCTGGGGTCCGGCGCTCAGGCGGCCGGGGGGGTAGATCGCGGGGAATTGGTGGCCATAGGAGTCCAGGATGTCGGGGTCCACGGCCCGCAGCCGAGCGGCTTCGAGGGTCTCCATCAGGGTGTCGACCACCAGCTGGAAGCTCCAGGACTCGTCTCGAGGCGGCACCATCAACAGCAGGCTCTGGGGCGCCCGGGACGAGGGCGCGTCGAAGTTCAGGGCCACGCCGGTGGTGACCTGGTCCGCCGGGATGCGCTCGACCCAGCTGTCCAGCACCAGGCCGGCGAGGGCCTTGTCCGCGCGCAGGGCGTCCAGCCCTCCGTGGTCCAGGGTGCACAGGCCCAGGTAGCCTTGGGTTCGATCCGCGGGCGCGGCCGTGCTGACCCAGACGTCCTGGTCCGGCAGCTGTCCGATGGTGGGGTGGAGGTGGGCGCCGTCCCGGATCAGCTCGCTCAGGGTGATCACGTCGTCCAGGCGCGCGACGTCGGCCCTCACGTGGGCGAGCTTGCGCAGCCACGCGGTCGCCTGGGCCGGCACGCCCCCGAGCAGGGTGTCGCTGGCGTCGAAGGCTGCAGCCGACGCAGGGCCGTCGGCCACCCGGACCCGCGGCAGTAGCGGGAAGCCCTTGCCCAGCAAGGTCGCCGAGGTGGCTCTCGCCCGGGCCAGGCGGGCCTCGGGGGTCGGGTCGGCCAACGCGTCGGCGTCGGCCCAGCCCGTCTGCAGCGTGGTGAGGGCATCCAGGCGAGCCCGGCCGCGACCGGCCAGGGACCACGCGTCGTCGTACAGGGTCGCCCGCCCGGCTTCGGTCCAGCCGGCGGAGGGATCGGTCCGAGCCAGGCCAAAGCCGGCGAGCCGCCCCATGTGCTGGCGCAGGGTGGCCAGGTCCAGGGTGCCCACCGGTGCCGGGTCGTCATCGGTCGCCGTCGGCAGCGCGGTCTCCAGCGCGTCGACACGGTTGCCGAACTTGGTCGCCAGCTTGCCGACCCGGGTCTCCAGCTCGCCCAGGCGGATGCCCGTGACGTCAGTGGCCCCCGGCAGATCCAGATCCCGCGCGTCCAGGCTGCGGGCGCCGCCCAGCAGCGTGCGCAGGGACCGGGACAGCTGGGCGAACTCCCGGAACGAGACCTGGTCACTGTCGGGCTCCCCGTCGAAGTCGACCACCACGCGTCCATCCAGCGCGGAGAATTCCGGGCGATCGAGCACGGCGGCGACGACGCGACGGCCCCAGGAGGTGTCGACGTCGGGGTCGGCGGGGGGCACGTCGAAGACCGCATCCAGGGCCGACAGCTTCAGCTGGCCCATGTGCACGGTGAGCGGGTCCGGGACCGGCTCGTCGTCGATCGCTGTGAAGGACACCGCGCAGACCACCCGATCGGGCGGCCCCAGGGCCTGGGCGACCCAGCTGTCGAGCGCCGGCTCCAGCACGGCCCGGGGCCCGGACCCCCAGTCGGAGTCGGTCTCGCCAGCGCCCAGGGTGATCAGCAGCCGCTGGGTGACACCGGCACCTGGCCTGGGGGTGGCGAGGGACATCAGCTCCGGCGGGGCCACGGCGCCGGTGGTGATGGCTTCCAGGGTGGCCGACGCCCGGCTGCGGTTGCCCTGGAGCAGGTGGTGGACCGAGTCTGCGATGCCCGCGTCGGCCACGGCGTCCAGGGCGCGGCCGATGGCGTCGAGCAGGTCCCAGACCGCCCGGTGGTCCGGATCGGTCGGGGTCGAGCCCGCACGGAGGGTGACGGCGCCGTCGAACACGGCCACCCCCGGATCCTCGAACAGGGCGGCCAGGGCCAGCCCGTCGACCGGACCGGTGGGATCCCGGGCGATGCCTTCGTGCTCCAGCACCCCGCGCCGGCACTCGTCGATGCGGGCCTGGTGCCCGCCGTCGTGGCACATGCGCTCGAAGCGGCAGCCCAGCAGCTCGCCCAGGCTCTGTCCTTGGCGCACGCCGTCGAGCAACCAGGACGCCAGGCGCATGCGGTCGCTGCGCAGGTCGACGGCGATCAGGGAGTCCGGGTCCGGGGAGCCGTGGGCGTTGAAGCCCGCCCGCAGCACCGCGGCGGTGGCCGCGTGGCCCACCGAAGGCGCGTGGATGAAGCCCTGGGAGACCCGGCTTCCGTCGGCCTTGGGCTTCAGGTCCTGGACCCAGCCGAACCCGCCCAGCTGGATGCCGCGGCGCGGTGCATCGCGGCCCTCGGGTGGGGCCCGCAGGGTGTCGAGCTGGCGCTGGGCCAGAGCGGTGAACCAGGCGTCCAGGCGGTGGGACGTGAGCCCCAGGGTCTCGCGGAAGCGCAGCTCCAGCCCGTCGATGTCGTCTTCGGCCAGCCCGGCCAGCAAGTCCAGAGCCCGGTGGGTGGCCGTGCGCTGGGCCTGGGGGATGTCGTCGGGCAGGCTCAGGCTGTCCAGCAGCTGGTAGAGCAGGGGCTGGTCGGCCAGGAAGTCGTCGGACAGGCCGCCGTGACGGGCCGCCTCAGGGGTCTCCAGGTCCGGGCGCAGGTCCGGGTCGAGCACCGCCAGGGGCGTGTCGAGGGGGGCCACCTCCCGCGACCGGATCCGGGAGCGCGATCGGGTGCGGGTCCGGGTGGGGCCGGTCACGGGGGAGAGGACGTCGGTTGGGCTCAGGCCGCCAAGCACCCCGTCGACCCGTGAGATCCCGTAGGAGGACCCGACCCGGTCGGCGATGGAGTCCAGGTACTCCGACGCCAGCCCACCTGCGACGGCGTCCGGGCTCTGGACCAACGCCCGGTTCCACGACCGCTCGTCGACGAAGCCGTTGAAGAAGGACCAGAACAGCTTGGGGTCGTCCATGGTCGGCGGGTACTGGCTCAGCATGAAGTCCTGGACGTAGGCGCCGTGCACGTACCGGTCGGCCAGGCGAACGATCGGGTCCTGCCGGGCGTCGTGCCCGGTGATCAGAGCGGCCATGAGGCCCTGCCAGGCTTCGGCGGCCGAGCGCTTGGACGCGTCGGTGATCCGGCTGGAGATCTCATCTCCCCAGCGCGCGACCAGGTCCGCCAGATCCCCGTTGTCCCGCACGTCGGGCAGCTCGTCCAGGAAGTAGTAGATCCAGCTGTAGTAGGCGTTGTCTTCCTGGACGATGCCGCCGCCGAACAGGTAGTCGGGGACGATCTCCAGGAAGTCTCGGGCGTAGTCGAGCTGGCGGACCACGAACCGGCCCGGGTGGGGCAGCGAGCCCAGGATCGTCACCGTGTCGTCCAGGGGATCGCTGCCGATGGCGTCGCCCAGGACCGGGTCCAGCCGGGGGACCTGGGCGACCGACGCCCGCCACTGGGCCTTGAGGTCCAACAGGACCCACTCCAGGTTGTCAAAGGCGTCCCGGCTGCCCAGCCCTTCCCGGGTTCGCCGCACCGGCAGCACGCCATAGGGCTGGGGGCCGATGGCCAGGGCGGGCAGCGTGGCCCCGCCGCGCACGTGGTCTACGAACAGAGCCCGGGTCGCGTCGATGGCGTCGGCCGGGATGACCGAGACCTGGTCCGCCTCGCGCTCGTTGGACTCGGGGGCTGGGGCCAACAGGTCGTCGAAGTACCGGCCCCATGTCACTGGCCAGAGCGCCCGATTCATCGCCGCCATGGTGTCGTGCTCGGTCCCGTCGCCGTGGAGCACCCGCGCCAGCAGCGCCTCGCGAAGTCCCAGGGCGGTGGACAGCCGGGTCGCGTTGGCGCCCGTGCCCAGCTCTGGGGTCTCCTCGGCCAGCTCCCGGGCCAGGAAGCCCGTCACATCATCGATGCCCTCGGTCCAGCCGGCGTGTGTGGCGTCGGTGTTGTTGGTCGCCGTGCCCTGGGGCACGACCTCGAGCCCGTCGGTGTACAGGTGGCCCTGGAGCAGGCCCTCGAGGGTCTTGCGCCCGTCGTTCGGAGTCTCGTCCCGCACGCCGACCGCGATCAGCGTCAGGCCGTCCCGCTTCACGGCGTCCAGGTCGTCGCTGGACAGGGTGACGGTGATGCCCATGCCCACCCGGACCGCCTCGGGGTAGTCGATCATCCAGCCGACCCCGTCGGCCAGGGGCAAGGCGCCGTCGTCGGTGGACCACGGGGCGGCCTCCTGGAGCTGGGCGGACATGCCCAGGTCGTCGGGGATGCGGGCGCCGAACTTCACGAACAGCTCGTCCTCGCCCACCGTGCCGATCACCGCCCAGCGCTCGGGCAGGGCGCCGGCCCGGGCGAGCTCGGCGTCGTCGCGGGTGTTCCGCTGGGGGAACTTCAGCCGGCCCTCGGTGCCGACCTTGGGCGCCATGCGTCGGGCGACCCACGCCGCCCGGCGGGGCGAGATGTGCGACACCAGCCACTGCTCCCCCTTGCGCAGCGCGTCGGCGGTGGTGGCCTTGTGCCGGTGGCGCCAGAAGCGCTTGGCATAGGCCAGCTCGTCGTCGGTCAGCCGGGGGTCGTGGGCGTCGAGGTGGATCTGGTCCGGGTACAGGCGGATCTTGAGGTCGGTGCCCTCGAAGCGTGTCTCCAGCCGCACGGGCAGTAGCAGCAAGGGATGGGTGTCCCGCAGCGCGTCGAATTGCTCCCGGTGGTCGACTCCCCAGACCAGGTCGTCGGGGATCCGCTCCAGGGGCTGGTCGAAGGGCGTGTCCAGCACCACGTCGCGGTCCGGCTGGGGCCGGGGCTCGGCGATCGGGTCGTCGGTCACGGGCGCAGGGGCCACCTCGACCACGCCGTCCGGCGTGCGCACGCCGGGGTCCCGGCGCCGGCGGGAACGGCGGGGCCTGCGGGTGTCAGAGGCCATCGGCGGGCTCCTCGGGGGCGGGCTCGAGCATCTGGTCGGCGTGCACCAGCATCCGGACCGGGCGCTGCAGGGTGATGCGGGCCATGCCGGCGGCGTCCAGGCCCCAGGTCTCGCGCCAGGTGTTGTCGCCGTCGTCGTCGTAGCGGCGCCGCAGGGTTCCACCGTGCTTGGTCGTCAGGGTCTCCAGGTCGACGGTCGCCGGCTCGGGATCGGCCTCGCCCAGCGCGTGGTACCAGTTCAGGTTCTCCCACCGGTTGGGCACCTTGCTCGCCGCGCCGGGCTTGCCCTCGTCCATGCCGAAGCAGGGCTCGGTGGGCAGCTCTTCGAACACGAAGAACCAGCCGGGCTGGGGGCCGTCCACCACCGTAGTCCCGACCACGTCGGAGTCACCCTCGTCCGGATCCACCGCCACGTCGGCGGGGAATTCGAAGCCGAGGAAGGTGACGCCGTCGCCCAGCGAGCCCACAAAGGACGGGTAGAGGGGCGTGGCCATGTCGTCTTCGATCCGTTCCCCGGCCTCGGAGTCCCAGGTGGCCGCGACCGCGTAGATGAGCGTGTTCGGGTAGCGCTTCAACAGGTCGCCCTTGACGATCAGCGCCAACACCTGGTCCGGGTCCCGGGTGGTGTGGTTGCCCAGGCCATCGGTCGCCCACTCCCGAACCCGGGGAATGTCCTCGACCGCGCCCGAGTCCGACAACGGGTCGGCCATGACCGCGTCCCAGAACACCCGCAGCCAGGTGTCCCCTGGGTCCGCCGGGAACTCCCGCCACAAGAATTCCCGGCCCAGCTCGTGGTTGGCCCCCAGCAGGAAGGCCTCGACAAAGGACGCGTTCAGCTTGGCCAGCGCCACCGTGTCCTGGGGGATCGTGCCCACCCCGGGCATCAGCAGCTCGGGATCGATGCGCACCAGGAGCTCGTAGAGGGGATCCGGGTACTGGGGATCCATCGCCAGGCTCGCCGGCACGTCTTCGGTGCCCAACAGCGAGCTCGGCTGGATGAGGTGGCGTACCCGGACCCGGAGCAGGGCTTCGGGATCCAGCCGGTCCCGGATCACCCCGTCCAGCTCCCGCAGCTCGGCGGCGTCGTCGCCGCCGCTGTCCGTGGCGACGGGCAGTGGCGACGGGACCCGGGTGCTCGCGCCGACGAAGGACGGGGTCGCACGGGCCGATCTGCGGCTGCTGCGGGTGATCGGGCTGGGCGACAGATCCCGGGTGATGGGGGTGAAGGACGTGGTGGCCGGACTCACCCGCAGACCCGCCGCCAGCCCGAAGTCCTGGGTCACCTGGACCATCTCCACGGTGATGTCGGCCTGGTCGCTCTCGGCGCTCAGGCAGGATCCCTGGGGCACGGTCAGGGTGGCGTAGGCCAGCTTGTCCAGGGGCGCGCGGACGAAGTCCTGGGTCACAGCGCTGCATGGGTTCTGGGTCGACGACTCCCGGGAGGCATCGATGGCCTTGGCCACGGTGGTGCCGGTGTGCAGCCGTCGGCGAAACGCGCTCGAGACCAGGCCGTCGGGGATCACGCTCTCGCCGAGCCGCCCGGCCACGGTGGTCGCGTGGGCGGGGTCCTTGAGGCGTCCGTGGGCGGCGCGACTCAGCTGGAGCAGGGCGCCGTCGTCGAAGTCCGCGACCTGGCCCTTGAGCCGCTTGCCCACCTCGAGGGCCATGCGGGTGCGGTTCAGCAGGGCGTTGGCCTCTTGGGCGGCTTCGGCCTGGGCCCAGGCCTGGGCCATCAAGGGCTCCTGGTGCTGGCGCACGACCTGGGCCCCCAGGCCCGCCGTGGCCCGGGCGGCGGGATCGAGGTTGGCGCCGGAGAGCCACTTGGGGCGCTTGGGACCCGCGGGCGCGGTGGTCCTGGGCACGCGGTCCACGTCGGCCGGCCGGGCGCCGTAGACCGGGGGCGCCACGGCCGGGTCGTGCAGCAGGGGGTCGTAGTCCGCGGGCTCGGAGCCGGTGGCGGCGAGCCCGTCGTTGAGCAGGGTGCGCAGGGACCCCTGGAATTGCGCCTGGTGGTCTTCGTCCCAGGGGATCTCGTTCAGTTCCGGGGCCACCAGGGCCCCCACGAAGGCGGTGGTGGTGCCCGGCGCGTCCGGCAGCGCGGCGCTGCCCGGGGTGCCGATGTCCAGGGCGTGCACGCCCACGTCGCCGGACAAGGTGCGGGCGGTCAGCCGCCGGACCAGGGTCTCGAAGTCCCCGGGCTCGGCCGCGGTGCGGAAGCGCCAGGACTCATAGACCGGCAGGCGCACGTCGGTGTCGCCGGTGCTCCAGGCCAGGGACACGTCGTCGGCGTCGAAGGGCTCGCCCAGCCCCGCCTGGCGCCCGGCACGGAAGCTGGGCACCAGGCACGCCCGGTAGGCCTTGCCGGTGTCCAGGCGCCGGGGGCACAACAGCCGCGCCACCATCGCCTCGGGCTGGGCGTCGAACACCGTCTGGACGTCGTCGGCGGTGAAGAGCGCCGACGACTGCACGTGGGCCCAGGCCCAGGCCTGGCGCAGGTCCGGCAGCTCGCTGTCCGCCGCGTCCACGGTCAACACCGACAGCGACGAGCTGGTTTCGAAGCTCACCCCTTCGTGCTCTTCGACCACCACCAGGACCAGCCAGGGCAGCAGCCGGTCGTCGGTGGGGCTGGCTGGGGTGAACATCCACGGCAGGTCTGGCGACGCCAGCTCGATGTGGGCGAACACATTGCGCTCGAAGTCCTGGGTGCCGGCCACCGGGTGGCGGCGGACCACCTGGGCGGCGCTCAGGCCCAGCACCGCGCCGGGGCCACGGACCTGGACGTCGCGGGTGGCGGTGTCCGAGCCCAGGGACACGCTCGCCGTGACCGTCGCCAACCCACCGGTCGGCACCCCGTCGGCGTCGGCGGCACCCACGAGGAGCCGGGAGAGGCCCCGGCGCAGCCAGGGGGCGAAGTACAGCATCGCGGTGCTCATGCCAGGTACTCCAGCTCATAGGCGGGCACGACCGCGCGAGCGGCGCCGTCGGTGGCACCAGCCACCAGGTCCCGGGTGGCCCGGAAGCCCTGGCCCTCTGCCGACGAGAGCGCTTCGGCCAGGGCCCCGGTGTCGGTCTCGATGGCGGTGAAGCTCAGCTTGGACACCGTCAGGGCGCTTGTGGGGGCGGTGGAACGCGGGAGCCCCGCCGCTGCCCGGGTCTTCAGGGCGCTGCCGAAGCGCACCGCCCGCTCCAGTGCCGTCAGGGTGGCGCTGACCACCTGGCCCGTCTGTTCCCGCTCGGCGGCACGCACGTTGGGATCCCGGACGATGACCTCGTGGTCCCGGGTGAACTCCCGGGGCTCCGCGGCTTCGATGCCGTCGTCGCCCAGGCGCAGGCCAGCGGGCAGCTCCTCAAAGGACGGCGCCGAGAGCTTCTCGTCCTCGGTCAGGTGCCAGTACTGGCCCGCTGCGAACCAGTCCAGGGCGTCCTGGGTGTCGACGGTCACGGTGCCCAGCTTGGGCGCCGTCAGGGCAAAGGTGTCGCTCCCGCCCAGGGTCGCCTCGCCGTAGTGGTCGATCCGTGTGCCCAGCGGCGCGACCCGCTGGGTGACCTCGATCCGGCCTGCGGGGTGCACGCTCAGGGCGCCGTCGGTGGTGTCGCCCACCACCACGGGGTCGGCGTCGCCGTCCGGGCCCAGGACCGACCAGGCCTCCTCGCGGCGAAGCTCGTCGAGCAGCAGGGTCTCGACCGTCACCACGTCCCGAGGCGCCTGGTCCTTGGCCTGGCCAAAGGTGGCGGAGACCTCCAGGCTGGCCTTGATGCCCAGGATCTTGAAGCTGGCCTTGCCCTCCACGTACCAGGGGTTGGGCCCGGTGAGCTTGCCGGCCAGCAGCACGGCCAGCAGCTCCACGGAGCCGGCGTCGATGTCGACCCAGACCTCGAGGCTGATGGTGAAGCCGAAGGGCTTGAACTGGATGAGGGCGTCGAAGCTGGTGCCGCCGGTGGCCGTGAAGCCCGCCGCGCTGGCCCAGAACTCGGCCATCGCCCCGAATTGCAGGGTGTTCGACGTCACGGCGAAGTAGCCGCCCAGCTGCACCCGCAGGTTGTCCCCGGTGTCCAGGGCGATGCCCAGCCGGTTCAGGACCGGGAAGTCGTCCGGGGGCGGGAAGTCGGGGTGGAAGCCGCCAAAGGACAGGATGAGGCTGGGGCTTCCCAGGAAGGCCGCGCGGATGGCCACGTCGCCGGTCAGCGGGAAGCCGGCCACGTGGGAGTCCCGGATCGACGCGTCGATCTTGAGGGTGCCTTCGGTCAGGTTCAGGGTGCCGGCGACGTCGATCCGCAGCTCCAGGACCGCGGCGTCGTCGGCGGGCAGGATGCAGCTGAGCGACCCCAGGAGCGAGATGGTCAGCGGGTCCGGCAGCTGGACGATGATGCCGACCTCGAGCACGATGATGGATGCGCCGCCCCAGCCGATCTGGCAGACCGGCCCGAACACCCACTGGCCCTCGGCCACCGGGAAGACCGCGTCCATGTCGGACAGGATCTGCAGGGCGTCCCGAATGGGGTCCTCGGGGAACAGGATGCTGTCCAGAGCCCCGGTGCGGACCCCGTCGGCCAGGGCGTCTTCGTCCAGGCCCCGGTTTGCCCCGATGAGCCCGCCGACCCCGTTCAGGGTGAACCCGAACCCGAGCTGGATGGCCGGGAAGGTCGCCGAGAGCGACAACAGCATGGACCAGCCGCTGGCCCCGCTGGGCAGCTGGGTGGCGATGAGCGCCACCGCGGTCAGGCCCACCTCGAAGACCGCAATCGACAGCACGCCGGCGTACTCGCCGGCGTCGTAGTCGACCGTGATCAGCCCGCCACCCGACGCCACGTCGGTCTCCAGGCCCACACCGATGCCGGTGGGCCGGACCATGCTCACGTCGAGCTGGGCGCTGCCCAGGTTGCCCTGGGGTACCCCGAATTCCAGGCCGGCGCCGAGCCCCAGGCCGTCGAAGATGAGCGACAGAGGGCCGATGTAGAGCCCCAGCCCGGCGGTCACCGCCAGGTCGATCGTGTCGGACACGTCGACCCGCAGGACGAAGTCCGTCAGGGTCACGATGCCGCCGATGGAGATGTCCTTGCCCAGGGGGATCTCCAGGCTGGCTTCGCCGGCCAGGGTCAGCCCGCCGAGCCTGGACCAGCCCACGCCCAGGTCGAAGTCCAGGGACGCCTCGAAGGGGGCCAGGCTGCCGATGGCGCTGCCAAAGTCGGCGGTGCTCAGGCCGACGCTGCTGTCGGTGGCCACGACCGAGAAGCCGTAGTCGGGCTCGCCGTCCTCGACCCCGGCGTGCACCCCGATGCCCAGGGTGCCGAGCTGGAGGCCGGTGTTGGCGCCGCCGATGGCCAGGTCCAGCGCGCGGCTGGCGTCGACCGCCAGGCTCGCCGAGAGGCCGGCCTGGGCCTCGACGCCGTTCACGCCGACGGTGAACGCGGGGGCCGGTTCGTCGGCGTCGCCACCCAGGGACGCGTTGGCGTCGAAGCCGATGGTCCACTTGCCGGCGGTGAGCTGGTCGCTGAAGCTGCCGTAGGGGGCCAGGGTGACGGCGGGGCCGTCGGCGTTCTCGGGGGTCTTGTCGGCGGCGGAGAGGAGCTCCAGGACGACGCCGAGCTCCACGACCCCCCCGCCACCTGTCGAGAGCTTCAGCCCCAAGAGTGACTTGCGCCCCAGGGCCTCGATGCCGCCGGGGTCCCGGAACAGGTTTGGATGCAGGCGATAGCTGCCGCCCAGCGCCGCCATGCCAGGCTGGAGCAGGTTGAACAGCATCAGGTTGGTCGCGATCGCGTCGGTGGGAGCGGCCCAGCCATCGTGGACCAGCGTGCCGACCAGCTGGCCGACGGGATCGGACAGCAGCGACGTGAGGGCCTCTGGCACGATGCGTGCCTGGACCCCCTCTCTTCGGATCAACCAGCCCCCCAGGCTAGTCTCGGTGATCTCGACCGTGTCCACGAAGCCCAGGAGCTCCAGGGTGGTGTAGAGCACCGGTTCCCGGGCCATCCGGCTCAGCACCAGGAAGTGGGCGATGTCGCCGGCCAGGAGCGCAGCGGCGGTGGGGTCAGGGACCTCGGAGTTGTCCCCTAGCTCGGCCAGCGTGGTGCCCAGGGAGCGCACACTGTCGACCAGCTCGGCCACGGCCTGGAGCAGCTCCAGGGCTTCTTCGAGAGAGTCCGGGATCGGATCGGCACGGAGCAGCGCAACCGCGTCCAACAGGGCATCGACGGTGTCCACCACGTCGTCGATCACCGCAGCGGCGGTCATCTTCCAGCCTGCGCCTCGCAGGAAGCGCTGCAGGGCCAGGTTGGGGTCGCTGGCCTCGGGGATGCGCTGCAGTGGCAGGAGCAGGATCGCGAGCTGGTCCAGGATCAGCTCTGGGAACGCGGCGCCCATCAGGTCTTGCCCTGGTCGAATTCGTGGTGGGTCCATGCCGCCCGGTGCAGGGTGCCGACCCAGTCCGTTCGGGGCAGCGGGAGCGCGATGGGATTCTGGTGCTCGTCCAGCTCCAGGTTGGTCATCGGGTACCACAGGAGCTCGTGGGCCACCGAACGGATGGTGCCACTCTCGGTCTCGAACTTGACCAGGCCGACGTTGGCACTGCCGACCGTGCGGAGCTCCTGGACCTGGGCGAACCCAGTGATGTTCGAGTCGGCGGGATACTTCTGGTATCGCTTGAACGCACGGTAGAGCTCGAGCCGATCCTCGCGGTGGTCATGCAGGACGGAGGTCTTGACCTTCAGCGCGGCCTCCGGATCCACGCCGACCTCGTTGTAGAAATTGGCGAGCTCCGCGCGCAGGACGTCCGGGGCGTACAGGAACTCCCCGAACATGGCGAACGCGGGGTCATCGAAGAACTCGGCGGTCATGCGGCTCGCCGCCGTGAGCTTCCAGATCGCCTCGCGGCTGAGGGCCTCGACGGTGTCGATGGGGGAGTGCGCGAGCCGACCGGCGTAGTCGAGGATCTTGGCCCGTTCTGTCCAGAGCTTGATCACCAATGCCCCAGGAACGAACGCATAGGTCGCTGCGTCTCGCATCATGTGCCAGGCGGTGTCCGCCAGGTCATTCAGCTTCTCCTCTGCGACCTCGAGGTAGTACCCGCCCAGGCTGGGGTCGTCGGGATCGCCTTCGCTCCAGGGCGTCAGCGAGACCAGGTAGTCCCACTGGATGACCTGGAGCCGGTCGTCCTCGTCCCACAGGATGTCGTCCAGCAGACCCAGGCCCCGGGTCATGGCGTCGGCATTGCGAGACGACGACGAGGTCAGCTGGATGTAGCGCGCCTTGCAGGGCTTGCGCTCTTCGACCGTCAGGGTCGGGTCGGTCCGGCGGGGCAGTCTCGCTTCGTTCACCGAGCTGTTGGCGTAGTGCACGTCGCCGGACAGGACGACGCAGCGGTCGACTTCGCGGGCGGCCTCGATCAGATCGTTCAGGGCCGGCATGTTGACGGTCCAGGCTTCGTAGTCCTGTTCCTCGGCCCCGGGCTTGCCCTTGGTGGTGTCTCGGATCAGGGCCACGCGCTGGGCGATCTCGACCATCTTGTGGCCGAAGATCGGCGCCGGCGAGAGCAGGAGCGTGGGGATCGACGGTCCGGTCTCCTTGAGGGCCGTCGTGACCTGGAACTCCAGGGCCTGTCTGGAGATGAGGGCCGCGCCCATGCGGTTGGTGCCGTCGCGAAACAGCTTCTCAGAGACCTCGTCGACCCCGATGTCGTCGAGCAGCGCTTCGACCGTGGCGCCGACCTCGCCGATGGCCAGCCGCAGCGAGACGGTGGGGTCCAGGCCCGCGATGTCGTCGAACACGACCACCAGGTCGTCTCCTGCATCCTGGACCAGGGCGTCCAGAGCGGCTGCGACGCCGTAGTAGGACACGTGGGCCCAGGCCTCGAGGTACTCGGAGAGTCTGGCGGCGGCATGCTGCAGGGGCTCAAACTCCACGACCAGCTGGGCCCGGGACAGCCGCTCCAGGAAGTTCGCAGCGCTCCAGATGCCGTCGGCGAGCTCGGCCACCGCGGGGACCTTGGAAGTCTTGTAGGTGGCGACCTGGGCCAGGAAGTCCGTGCGTTCGGTCGAGCTGGGCACGACGATCTGGACCACCGTGGTCGTCGCGTCGGCGATGGCGTCGAGCTGGGTGCGCACCTCGGTCGCTGAGCCCGCCTGGACGGCGTCGGCACAGGCGGTGATCAGGTCCGCCCACGCGCCCATGGCGACAGAGCTCGCGTCGTTGGCGGCGTCCTGCCAGGCCTGGGCGATCTCCCGGACGGTGTCTGCGCCGTCGTCGCCGGAGAGGGGCCGACTGGACATGGCCTGGAGCGTGGCCCAGCCGAACTTCGGTTGGTCCGGGAATGCGCGCCAGGTGCGTGTGTCGAGGGCCACCAGGCGGTGGGCCGGGAAGCGGATGGCGTAGTCCCAGCGCATCCGGTCGAACTCGCCGCGGGTGCTCGGCAGGCCGTCGTGTGAGTCGAGCACGCTCGAGATGCCCAGCAGCTGGTCGGCGTCGCCAGCGTTCGCCGTCTTGGCGAGGGTCGGCGGACTGGCCTTGCTCCCGGTCCACTTGTCGAGCAGGTCGCGTCCCAGCTGGCCGGTGGCGAAGTCGTCGGGCACGTTGCCCCAGTGCTGAAAGATCGCATAGGCCGAGAGGCCGTTTCGCAAGAGTCGCGGCCCGACGCCTGCGTAGACCGGGTCTGCTGTGTTGCCCAGCAAGCGATCGGTGACGTTGCGGTTCAGGAACCAGTCGTCGGTGACCTCGTGGTCATCGAACATCGTGTAGGTGGGTACGTTCGCCAGGAGACGCCGAACATACCGAACGGTCTTGGCATAGCCCAGGGCCTTGTCCCGGGTCGTCTTCCAGGTCTCGATGACGCGCTCGGAGAAGTCCGTCAGGTAGGTGATGAACTGGGCGGTCAGATCCACGGCCTTTGCGTAGGCGTACTGCTGGGGGAAGATCTTGACGCCGCTGACCTGCTCCAGCTTCTCCAGCAAGCTCTTGACCTCTTCGGCGTTGAGGACAATCGGGGGCTGGGGCAGGTCGTACTCGTCCTCGTGGTCTCTGGGCCACAGGGCGTCGGACCAGGCGAACAAATACATGGCGCACCACTCGCCGTAACGCAAGAGATGGTTCCAGGAGTACTCGACCGCGCCATCTTCGGGAATGTCCTTGATCCCCGCCAGGCTCAAGAAGCGCGTTCGCCAGCCCGGGTCCAGCAGCACCTCGTTCAGCGAGGTGATCGAGGGGAAGTCCTCTGTCCAGCCCAGCAGGGTCTCGGCCGTGTCGGTCAGGCACACCAGCAGGCCAGCTGCCACGTCGTCGGCGTAGATCTGGTCGCCCGTCAGGATGAGCTGGTGAGGTCGTTCCTGGTTGCTCTGGGGCAGCTCGTCCAACCAGGAGCCGCTTTCCAGGACCTGGAGGGACCCCGCGATGACGCCGTCGAGGATGGCCAGAGCGTCGGGCTCGTTTTCTTCGCCGCCGTGGGGCTTGCGGCAGGACCCGTGGGCCACGCGCAGGTCCTCGATCTCTTCGGGCGGGAGCCTGAAATTGGGCAGGTAGTCGGGCTCGTAGCCCAGCGGGACCTCGGCGAGCTTGGCGTCGGTGGAGGTGCCGAGCATTCCCAGGGTGTGCAGGTTGTGGCTGTCGCTGCCGTCCTTGAGCTCGATGTCGTAGCTGTACAGCCCGTCGTCTGGCTCGGTGGTGGAGAAGGGCAGCGTGACGCTCAGCACGCCCACGAAGAGCTTGTCCCCGAGCTGGGTCAGGGTCGTCGGCGTGCCCCGGGCGAACTCGATCATCACGCCCTGTTCGTCATACCGGATCCGCCTCTCGTGGATCACCACCACCGCATCGGTCACCGCCTTGGACGTGGCGATGAACACGTGCACCTCGCTCCGGGTCACCCGGCGCAGCATGGGACCTGCCAGGAGCAGGGGCCACGTGCCAGCGCGGACGGTGTCGGACATCGAGCCTTCCTGCCCCGTTGGGGGCGGCGGGAGGGGAGCGGTTGCCTCGGGCTCGGGGAGGGTCGAGCCCGGTCCATCTTCTCATGGATGGAGGGTGCCAGTTCAAGTCGAGGTGAGGAGATCCGACTGCATGGTGCGTGGCTTCGAGTGGAGCCCCAACCCTTCCGAGGTAGCCAACATGATCGTCACCGCCTTCCTTCTGTCCGTCGCCGACGCTCGCCCCGTGGAGTCTGCGGAATTCCGCCACACCGGCGCCACCCTGGACCAGGGGACCTGGTCCATGCGGGTCCTGATGCCCGCCGGCTTCGGCATCACCGATCGGGTCGAGGCCAAGGTCCTCACGCCCGTTGCTTTCGCGTTCTCCCAGGACCTGCAGCTGGGCGTCGAGGTCGGCCTGCTGGACACCGCGGCCCACGACCTGAGCGTGAACGTGCTCGGGACCTATTCCCTGGACAACGAGTACATGGGCTTCAGCGGCGGAGGCTCGTACACCTTCACCAGCGGGCGTTCGAGCCTGTCGCTGACCGGCGACGTGGCGGTGGGTTTCTACTCGGACTCGGACTATGTCTGGGTCAACCTGCTCGGCTTCTACGACTTCCGCGTCAACGAGCACCACGGCCTGCGCGTGCGGCTGACCCAGCGGCCCCAGACCTGGGGCAGCGGTGTGCCGGCGGGCTCCGCCGCCATCGCCTGGGTCGGTGGCAACGAGACCCTGCGCGCCCAGGTCGGCGTGGGCATGGCCTATGGCCAGGACCTGATCGACCTGGCAGACATGCTCGAGCCGTGGGGCATCGACATCCCCAAGGTCATGCCCTACCCGGACGTGGCGCTGTGGTGGACGTTCTGATCCGGGGGAGCACCGCGGACCCTCCTGGCACAAGCTGCGACATCCTTCGCTTTGCCGATGGGCACTGTGGGAGCACGACGCCTACCGCGCCCTGGACCCTGGACGGCCAGGACACGGGCCGGGTCGGGGTTCGGCTCGACGGCCTGTAGTCACCCCCCCCCGCGCCGCGGACCCAATCGCATGGGCGGCGCGGGTCGTAGGTCTGGCCCTAAGGTGGCACGGTGAAGCCATCGTCGGCTGAGGTGTGCCTGAGGCGCACTTTCGGCCGGGATGACTCGCCATCGGCGGCGGAAGTGTCTCGAGGGCGCACTTTCGGCCGGGATGAGGCGCCATCGGCGGCGGAAGTGTGTCTGAGGCGCACTTTCGGCCGGGATGACTCGCCATCGGCGGCGGAAGTGTCTCGAGGGCGCACTTTCGGCCGGGATGAGGCGCCATCGGCGGCGGAAGTGTCCCGGGGGCGCACTTCCGGCCGGGATGACTCGCCATCCGCCGCGGAAGTGTCGCCGGGCGCGATCTCCAAGCTCTTAGTCCACCGCCCGCGACAGGATCGCGCCGTACCCCACGATCCAGGCCGAACCGTCCGGGTTGGCCCAGATCGAACGCAGCTGCGGATTGCCCATCGGGAAGTCCGACTCGGTGATCTCGGTGCCGTCGTAGTGGTAGGCGCCCTGGTCGTGGAGGAACCAGATGTCGTTGGGTCCAGAGCCCCGGACCGACGTGAACTTGGACCAATACTCGTCGGCCTCGGTGACCAGCTCCGACCCCGTCCAGCGATACAGGATGCCTTCGTCGGCGGCCGACAGGTAGACGTCGCTGTCGGCGTGCTTCCACACCGCGTCGAAGTCGTGCGAGACGCCCACGTCTACGGTGCTCCAGCCGGCGCCGTCGTGGTGAAGGACCGTGCCGCCGTCCCCTGCAGCCCAGACGTCGTCCGGCCCCGCCCCCCAGAGGTCGGTCAGGTCCTGCTCCGTGCCCGACGTGGACTCGGTCCAGGCGTCGCCGTCCCAGCCGATCACGGTGCCGCTCTCGCCGACTGCCCAAGCCGTGTCCGCGTCAGCCACCCAGACCGCGTTGAGATGGTTCTCCACAGGCACGTCGTCGGCGACCCAGCCTGCGCCGTCCCAGAGGAACGCAGCCCCGTAGAGACCCACGGCCCGGACGTGGCTCGACGAGGATCCGTGCACGCCGTAGAGACTGGTGTCCGGGGCGTCGATCTGGATCCAGCCACCGCCGTCGTCGTACATGGCGCGAGTCCCGACGACCCAGCGCTCGCCGGAGTCCTCGGCCTGGAAGAAGCCGTACTGGAACGTGGCGTCGCCACCGTACATCCACGTCGCCTCGCCCGCCGTCCAGCGCTCGACCTCGCCCGGATAACCGATGGTCCAGATGTCGCCTTCCGGCGAGACCCAGATGTCATCTGCCGACGTGTAGCCCACGTCTTCGAAGGTCTCGGCGCCGTCCCAGCGCTCCAGGCCGGACCCCAACAGGTAGGTCTCCTGGGGACCGACCACGTCGACGGCTTCGTAGCGATCGGTGGAGACCTGGACCAGGGTGGCCCCGTCCCAGTGCCACAGGCCCTCGCGAGCGACCATGACCACGTGGTCGGCCGACGACCCGTCCACGCCCTCGAATTGCGGCTCGTCCTCGACCTCGTGTTCGGTCCAGTCTTCTCCGTCGAAGTGGAGCAGGAGGCCATCGAGCCCCACCAGCCAGATCTCTCCGTCGGCGGCGTAGATCCCCTCTACCCAGTAACCGGACTCCAAGGGGATGTCCTGGACGCTCCAGCCGTTCTCGACGCGGGTGGCCAGGGTCACCAGGTCGCCATGGTTGGCAGCCACGTAGACGGTGCCGTCGTCGCCGGCATGGATCGCGTCGGGGTTGGAGCCGGCAGGCTCTCCCAGGGACTCGATCGTGGTGCCCTCGAGCCGGTAGACGTCGGAGTAATTCCCGTCGAGCCAGTACAGCGCGGAGTCCGTTCCTGCGACGCCGTCGAAGTCCCGGGCTTCGTAGGACATCCAGGCGAGCCACTCGGCACCGTCCCAGTGCAAGACCAGGCCCTCTTCGCCGGTGATCCAGACGTCGTCGTCGGTGCGCCCCCAGATGTCCCAGAGCCGATCGCCGCCCGGCAAGGGGTCCGACCAGCACCAGCAGTCGTTGCTGCAGATCTGAGCGCTCGGCGGCTCGGCACCGGGAGAGGCGCAGTCGGTGTACGCCAGGTCTGGATCGGCGTCGGTGTCCACGTCCGTGTCCGCATCGGTGTCGGTGTCGGTGTCGGTGTCGGTGTCGGTGTCGGTGTCGGTGTCGGCATCGGCATCGGCGTCCGCGTCGCCGTCGATCGGGACGCACTCTCCGTCGATGAACTCGACAGCCGGTCCGTCGCAGTCGTTGTCGGTCGTCGTGTCGCCAGAACAGGCCAAGAGGGCCAGGACGAGGGTCCAGAACATGCTGCCTCCAGTGGAATGACCCTACATCGGACGCCGACCATGGGGCCTTAGTAGCCCCAACGTCCCCGGGTCACCCCCCCGGCCGAAGCCGCTCCAGTGGCAGGGCCCGCTCGGCCTCTCCCGCGTCCCGGCAGGCCTGGATCGCCTCTTCGTAGCAGGCCCCGGCCTCGGGGTCGGCCACCTGGACACCGAGGAGCTGGCCAGCACCTTGACGGCGACGGCGGTACTTCCGATCACGCCTCGCCGCTGCCCGCCTTGGCCTGGCCGTTCAGACCTCGGGCCATGCGCCGAACCACGCCCTCGGCCTCGACGGGGTCGGCGCCGAACTCCTGGATCAGCCAGCCTCGGACCTGCATTGGTCCTGCGCCGCTGTGGATCCGGACGTTGGCCTCGGTCTCGAGCTTCTCGGTCCACAGGGCGTCGACCAGCTCGTCGGCGCGGGACCGGGCGACCCCGGACCGGTGGACGAGCTGGGCCTTGATGGCGCCGGGACGGTCTCCCCGGCCCAGGCCGGCGCTGATCTGGATGCGGATGGCTTGAGTGTCCATGGGGGGGTCGACTCCGAGAGGCTCTGGGCCTGGACGGGCCCCCGACCGGATGTCCCTCACCGGGGGTCAACGGCTGCCAGAGGCGCTTGGAAGAGCCGCCGTTCAGGTCACCGGCTGGGGCGCGTCGCCGGGCAGCGTGAAGTGGAAGGTGGTGCCCGAGCCAAGGGCAGACTCCAGCCAGATCCTGCCGCCCGCGCTCTCGATGGCCCGCTTGCAGACGTCCCGTGCAGGCGCCCCCAGGAACGCAGGGTGGCGGCCGCCCAGGATGGGTCGCCAGCCGTCGTTGTACAGCACGTTCAGGTCGGGCCCCAGCCAGAGCACCACGGGAAAGCGGCTGGCCCAGTCGACGGCCCGGACCATGTCCGCCATGGCGTCGTCGCCGGAGATCAGCTCCGACACGCTCATGGCGACAGGAGTCGGCGGGTCACTCGCCAAGATGTGGGTCCTGGAGGCCGGGTTCGAGGCGTGATTCTCACCCTCTGCCCCCGGGATGACAAGCGGTGGACCCCGTGCGCGGGGTATGACCCGTGACATGGGCCTCGCGCTGTTCATCGCTGCCGGCTGCGGATTGTGGGCCGACGAACTGGACACCGGCACGGTCGATGATGGCTATTTTCACCCGGACGAGTGGGGCTTCGAGGCCTGGGGCTACTACGACGGTCAGACTCTGGGAGAGTTCCAGTTCAACGACGGCTCTTCCAGCGCCATTCCCGCCTATGTGCTCGTGAATCTGCGCCAGGGTGGATTGTCCTGCGGCTGGATCGGGGCGCTGACCGTCGAGGGTGCGGCGGCGCTGGACGCGGACCAGTGGGTCGGCTTCACCGTGAGCCTGGACATGACGTGGACGGACTGCGAGGACCTGGACCCCCAGGAGTGGGGCGCCGGTCATCCGGACGCGGTCCTGGGCGGCCTGTCGATGGGGCTGGCGTGGAAGGACATGACCGACGACCTGGACCAGCAGATCCAGAACTACGTGGGGCCGGACAATCCGGCCTATGAGCAGCAGTACGTCGACTACGCCTTCACCCAGATCCTGGGGCTCCAGGATCCAGACAGCCTGGCGTGGACCGCATTCGATGTGGGACCGGCCTTTACCTACCTGACCGACGAGGCGGGCGTGCTGGCCGCCACCCCGGACGGCCTGGTCTCCGTCCTCCGCGAGGACGACCTGTTGGAGGGCGTGGTCTCCGGCGCGAGCCTGGTGCCTCGGCCGCTCTCGGAGATCACCCCGTTCATCTTCTGAGGGACGGGGGACGTCTTCAGAGGCCCGCTACACCTTGACCGAGCGCAGGATCTTGCCAATCAGGCCGGCGCCGTCGGACCGAGAGGGCGCGTCGCTGTCCGCGGGCACCATGCGCACGCCGCGGTTGAGCACCCGCAGCCCGGCGTCGGGCGTGAGCTGGCCAAAGAACGCGGCTGCGGTCCCGAGGGGCGTCGAGACCCGGGCCGGGCGGTGGGTGATCGCTTGTGTGACCAGCTCGGCGGCCTGGTCCACTTCGAGGGCGGGCCAGCTGCGGTACAGCGTCGACGGGGCGATCATCGGCGTGCGCACCAGGGGCATGAACACCGACGTGAAGGCCACGCCGTCGTGGAGCACCTCGGCGTGAATGGACGAGCTCGCCGCCTCGAGGGCGGCCTTGCTGGCGATGTAGGCGGCGTACCGGGGGACGCGGGTCTGCAGGCCCATGGACAGGATGTTCACCACGTGCCCGCGGCCGCGCTCGCGCATCCCGGGCAGGAAGCCCAGGATCAGGCGCAGGGCTCCGAAGTAGTTGAGCTGCATGGTGCGCTCGAAGTCGTGGAAGCGGTCGCTGCTGTCGGACACCGGGCGCCGGATCGAGCGCCCGGCGTTGTTGATCAGCACATCGCACCCGCCCAGCTCCTCGACCGCAGCGATCAGGCCGTCGATGGCGTCGGCGTCGGACAGGTCGCAGGGCAGGACCGTCGCCGTGCCCCCGGCGTCTCGGATGTCCGTCGCGAGGGCCTGGAGCTTGTCCGCGGACCGCGCCACCAGCACCGTGTGGGCGCCGTGGGCCGAGAGCACACGGGCCACCTCTTCGCCGATGCCCGAAGAAGCGCCGGTGACGACCACCCGCCGGCCGGCGACGGCCTGGGACAGGGTCGGGGCCGCAGCGGGCCGCAGCACGCGCTCCCAGTGGTCCCACAGGCGGGTCGCGTAGGTGTCGAATGGCGGGCAGACCACCCCGCCGGCGTCCAGCAGAGCCCAGGTCGCGTCCGACGCGATGCGCGTGCGGCCGGAGATCAGGCCGAGCATCGCGCTGCCGCTGGCGCCGCCCAGCCAGCGCTTGCGGGCCCGCTTGACCGGCGGGAGGCCCCGCAGCATGGGGGCGACGATGGGGAAGGCGTCGAAGAACTCGGGGGTGATGCGCAGGGCGAAGCGGGGTGCGTGGGCCGCCTGGGCGATGCGGTTGGCGGCCTGGCCCAGAGTGGGCGGGTGTGGGTCCACCAGGTGGAAGCTTCGGCCGTCCAGTCCCGGCTGGCGGAGCAGGTGGACCAGGGCCTGGGCGGCGAAGTCCACGGGCGCGAGGGGCAGCGGGGCGCCTTCGAAGCCGGGCAGGGGCACCCAGGCCGGGAGCGCTCCCCGCAGCTTGCGCACCAGGGGGAACAGGTGGGCCAGGCCGTCGACCCGATCGCTCTCGCCCGTCCTGCTGTTGCCGACGAGCATCCCGGGTCGGTAGATCCGCCAGGGGCCGTCGTGGGCCTGGACCAGGGCCTCGGCCTGGAACTTGGAGCGGGCGTAGGGGTGGCCGTGGGCCTGGCCCCGATCCAGGTCGTCCTCGCCAAAGGCACCCTGGAAGTCGCCAGCCACTGCGATGGTGCTCACGTGGTGGAAGGTCGCGCCCAGCAGCGTCGCCAGCGCCAGGGCTTGCTCTGTGCCGCCCACGTTTGCGTCGTGGTTCGCCGCCTCGTCGGCCTTCAGGTCGTAGAGGGCCGCGCAGTGGACCAGGTGCGCGACGTCGTCCAGGGCAGAGCGGTCCACCCCCAGGGCGGGCCGTGCCAGGTCGCCGGCCACGGCCACGACCCGGTTCCCCCAGCGGGCGGCGTTGAGCGCGTCAAACCGCCCCCGAGACCCTTCGCGCACGACCACAGCCACAGGGCCATCGGCGACGAGCTGGTCCACCACGTGCCTGCCCAGGAACCCTGTTCCGCCTGTCACCAGGACCATCGCTCGCTCTCCCGTCTGAAGAGTGGCTATTCCGACCGCAGGGGCGCGGCCGTCAAGCTGGCGGGGTAGGCTCCCAGATGCGCTTGCCGCTTGCGTCCGCTGCCCTGATGTTCGCTGCCCTGGCCTGCTCGGGCGAGCCGGGCACGGCGGACTCCGGCACCCCGGCCTTGCTGCCGGACACCGGCACCCCGGGGGCCGTGCTGTCCTTTGCAGGGTCGCGCCCGGTGAACCTGGTGGTGGTCAGCCTGGACACGCTCCGGCGCGATCGGATCGGCTGGTTCTCGGGCGGCGACACCACGCCGGTCCTGGACGCGCGGCTGGCCCAGGGTGTGGTGCTTGCCCAGCACCGGGCGTGCAGCAACTGGACCTACCCGGCGCTGCTCTGCCTGCTCAGCGGTGCCTACCCCACCGATCTGGGCTTCATGCCGCGCAACACCGAGCCTGCGCCCCCTGGCATCGAGACCCTGGCCGAAGTCCTGGGCGCGTCCGGGTACGGGTCTGCGCTGGTGGGCTCCCAGTACCTGCTGGACCCCTCGGTCGCGCTGATCCAGGGCTTCGACCACGTGGACACGGACGGCGAGTGGTCCGCGGAGACCGTGACGTCCCGGGCCCTCGATGCGGCGACCGAGCTCGCCGAGCCCTGGTATCTGCATGCCCACTACCTGGATCCCCACCTGCCCTACACGGCCCCGGCGGAGTTCGAGCGGCGGCCAGACGACCTGGCGAGCACCGCGTTCGATCTGACCGACCCAGAGGTGGTGCACGCGGTCATCGAGGGCTGGGACGACCTGGACGAGGACGAGCGGGCGGCGCTGCTGGCCAACGTGGCGGTGCTCTATGACGCCGAGGTCCGGTACATGGACCACCAGGTCGGTGTCCTGCTGGACGGGCTCGAGGCCGGGGGCCTGCTGGAGCAGGCGCTGGTGGTGCTCGTCTCGGACCACGGGGAGCAGTTCTACGAGCACAACCAGTTCGAACACGGCGGCAGCCTGTACGGCGAGGAGACCTGGGCCTTGGCGTCGTTCCACGGGCCGGGGTTGAACCCCGCCGTGCACGCCGATGGCACGAGCCAGATCGACGTGGCGCCCACGGTGCTCGACGCGCTGGGGCTGGCTCCTGCCCCCCAGGCCACGGGGGCGGTGGTCGGTGTGGCTGCGCCGGAGCGCCCCTTGTTCGCGGGCTTCGTGCGCCAGCGCCTGACGGTCCAGAGCGCCGAGATCGGAGACGATCGGCTGCTCTTCAACTGGGGCCTGGAAGCGTTCGAGCTGTACGGACTGGCCCAGGACCCCCAGGAACAGACGGACCTCTACGACGCGGACGACCCCACGGCCCAGGCCCTGATCGACGTGCTCTGGCCCCAGGTGGAGCGCCTGGCCGAGGTGCTCGGGGCCGAAGTGCCGGAGGCCCCTTGATCAGGCCGGGTCGAGCGCTCTGAGCACGGGGCTGACGGGCTCGACGGGGGCGTCGTCGTGGTCCATGTGCAGCCAGAAGTTCACCGCCTGTCCCGACGGCAGGATGGCGGAGTACTGGTTGTAGTGGTCGCCGAAGTCCATGGGGAAGTCACCCGGGATCACCAGGCGCTTCGGCCGGACCGTCGTCAGGTCCGCTTCGGGCAGGTAGACCGTCGGGTGCCGCCCGAAGACGTAGTCGTAGTCCTTTTTCTCGTGGCCCGCCTCGCCCTGGCCCATGGTGGGGATCTCGACGCTTGCGATGTGCCGGTCGGACAGTCCCCAGCAGTCGATCGTGGGCAGTCCCGAGATGTAGGGAATCGTGCCGGCGGAGTGGATGGCGATCCAGGTCCCGGGGGCAAAGCGGGCCCGCAGGAACTCGCCCACCTCGACCCGGTCCCGCTGGTTCTGTTCCCGGTACTCCGCAGAGGCCGCCGGGTGGGGCCAGTAGGCCTTGGCATTCCACGTGGCCAGCGCGACCACGACCAGGCCGAGCCCCGCGGACGCCCCGGAGAACCGGTCCAGGCGGTTCATCAGCCAGCCCAGGCCGTCCTGGGCCCACAACGCCAGCAGCGGCAAGACCGGGAGCAGGAAGCGGCCCGAGGGCTTGAAGTCCCCGCCCACGCTGACGACATAGACCAGGTAGACGGTGACCAGGAGCAGGACGGCGTGGTCTCGCGCCGACGCGCGCCGCACCGCAGCCCAGGCCCCGCACAGGGCCAGCCCCACCAGGGTCAGGTGGTGCCAGGTCCACTCGCCCAGGTAGCCCAGGCCCCGCTGCCACATCTCGATGCCGCCGCCGGTCTTGGCGTGGAAGGTGTTCGGGACCAGGTCCCCGTAGAACCGCCATCGGTAGGCCAGGTGCGAGAGCGTCAGGACCAGGAAGACCACCCAGCCGACGACCGTGGCCCGGCTCGGCGCCTTGGGCCGGTGGAGGAAGCGTGCCAGGTGGAGCAGGCCGTAGAACAGGTAGCCCTCGGGGCGGGTCAGCGCGGCTGTGGCCCCCAGGAGCGCAGACCAGGGCGGACGGTCGGGCTGCTTCATCTCCTGGATCGACGTGTAGACGCAGCCGGTCACGACCAGGGTGAAGAACAGGGTCTCGAGGCCCTGGACCGCCTCGAGCAGCAGGCCGGGGTCCAGGGCGACCAGCGCAGGGGCGACCAGGGCCACCCAGGGTCGGCCGTCGACCCAGGGTGAGCGGCGACCCCACCAGGCCACGAGCACCACCACAGCGATCGCGCTGAGCAGCCCGCCACAGACGCTCGCCCAGACGCCGCTCGCACCCACCGCCAGCACACCGGCCAGCAGGGCCGTCCACAGGAAGTTCGTGTAGCCTTCGACAGGCGGCTCGCCCGGGTTGTAGACCAGGCCGAAGCCGTCGGCCATGTTCCGGGCGTACCGCAGCGAGATGTAGGTGTCGTCCTGGACGCAGAAGCCCAGCGACAGGGCCAGCACCAGCATCAGGGCGATGATGCCTGGCACGAGCAGGCCATGTCGGAACGATCCCACGTTGCCCAGGCTAACAAGGACCGGGGATCACCCCTCGCAGGCCGTCAGGTCGTCGGCGGTGCGGGTCCCGCCGAGCAGCGCCCCGGGCTCGAGCAACAGCAGGTACTGGGACCGTGAC
>Ga0209992_10000228_pt1 | contig 79744 bp, 73 predicted proteins | sample 2SBtaG_2_FD_182564 | JGI IMG/M metagenome (GOLD analysis project Ga0209992, IMG submission 182564) | Deep subsurface microbial communities from Kolumbo volcano to uncover new lineages of life (NeLLi) - 2SBTROV12_ACTIVE470 metaG (SPAdes)... | ecosystem: Environmental > Aquatic > Marine >... | reverse complement strand
CCTTAAAACAAACTGCAGCGCTTAACAAGAAGGCTGATCTGTTTATTGGTGTTGATACTGCAATCATGCATATTAGTGCCGCCAATGATATCCCCGTATTAGCTTTTTTTGGTCCAAGTGGTGCAAATCATTGGGGTCCTTGGGATAACAACATGATGCAATCCTCCTACACTCAGAATAATGGTTTTCAGATAATGGGAAAACACAGGGTTTTTTCTGAAAGTAGAGACTGTCAACCTTGTGGAAAAGACGGGTGCAATGGAACCAAAGTTAGTGATTGTTTAGTGAATTTAGATATTAACATAATTAAGAAAAATATTCAGGAGATGTTTTTGTGAATAAGGTAATTAAGGTATTGCATACCGAATGGTCTGATGGCTGGGGCGGCCAAGAGATTCGCATTATTAATGAGATGATTGCTGTGCGTGAGCAAGGTATTGAAGTATTTCTTGCTTGTCGTGACCATGCAATCATTAAACAAAAAGCACTTGAAAATAATATTAAAGTATTTACTTTGCCTTTTAGAGGTAATGCTGATTTTAAAACTCTATTTAGCCTTAGGGCAATTATAAAAGAGCATTCAATTGACATTATTAATACTCATAGCGGTAAAGACACATGGGTTGGCGGTTTGGCCGCAAAGTTAGCTGATGCTAAATTTATAAGAACCCGTCATTTGTCCAATCCTATAAACCCTGCCCGTACCAATTTCATCAATGAATTGTCCGACTATATTTTTACAACTGGAGAAAGTGTAAGGACTGACATGATTGATCATAATCGTATTAAATCTGAAGTGATTGAATCTATACCAACCGGTATTGATGCTAATTTATTTGACCCTGATAAATTTAATAAGCAAGTATGTCGCAGTCAGTTTAATATACAAGATGATGAGATAGCAGTTGGCATAATTGCTGTATTGAGGCAATTTAAACGCCACGATTTATTCATCGAAATGGCGAAAAAATTAATAAAAAAATATCCAGATAAGAGGTTTAAGTTTTTAATTGCCGGTGATGGGCCAGGTAAAAAGACAATTAGCAAGTTGATTTTAGATTGTCAATTATCTAACAGTGTTATTATGTTGGGCCATGTGGATGATGTTCCTGTATTGCTATCAGCATTGGATATTTTTGTACTAAGTTCAGATTCTAAAGAAGGCGTTCCTCAGTCTGTCATGCAAGCCTTGTTTATGGGGAAATCTGTTGTTGCGACCAATAGCGGCAGCACAAGAGATCTACTCGATAGTAATAATTTTCAATTGGTTGATACAAATTCTAGTTTTGCTCTAGTGAAAGGGGTTTCGTATTACCTAGATGGTGATAAAATTGAAAAAATTGAATCGTTAATAGAAGATAGGTTTTCTCTTGATTTTATGTCTAAAAGAATCGTTGATATTTATAATCAATTATTAACAAAATAACGGAGTATTTACTGTGAAAGATTTATTTGTTGACATTAACAATAGAAGGATTTCTGATTATCATGATCTTTGCCATAAAAGCAATTTATGGCCAAATAAAAGCCCTGTTTCCCATGAGAAGAATAGTATTTGGTTTTGGATTGAAAAAAATCACCAGTACAATTGTCAGCTATGGGACGAGGAGGATAAAGCTAGACGTGTTGATGTGAGTGATAGTGATATTGCCTTAAATAAACGCAATATTGATGGTTATAATCAAAAAAGAAATGATGCAATTGAGAAAATTGATGAGAATATTCTTGACCGAGTAAAAGACATCAAGGTTTCGGAGTCTGCATGGTTTAACAGTGAAACAGCAGGATCGATTATTGATCGACTTTCAATTGTTAGTCTTAAAATTTTGCATATGGGGATTCAGGCCAATAGAAATGATATAGATGTTGTCCAAAAAGAAGAGGCAAAAAATAAAAAAGACCGCTTAATTACTCAAAGGGATGACCTGTTGTTTTGCCTTAATCAACTTCTGGATGGCTGCTCTCAAGGCCAGGGTTTCTATCGCATATATCGACAATTTAAAATGTATAACGACCCAAGAATGAACCCGTATCTTTCCGGTTTGATGAAATAATCAGTATGATTATTCCAGTCATACTTTCAGGTGGAAGTGGCACAAGGCTTTGGCCCTTGTCAAGAAAGACACACCCTAAGCAGTTTATTGAATTAATCGGTGACACTACATTATTTCAAGAGGCTGTTCTCAGACTGCCAGATTTCACTGAAGATCCTCTAGTAATCTGCAATGAAGAACACAGGTTTTTAGCGGCCGAACAACTACGTCAAATTAATAAAAAATCCAAAAGTATTATTTTGGAGCCTATCGGTAGAAATACCGCACCAGCAATAGCGCTAGCTGCACTTAAGTCTATTAGAGAGGGTAAAGATGTAATGTTGTTAATATTGTCAGCAGATCATCTGATTCAAGATATAGGCAAATTTCATCAAGCAATAGCGCTTGCGACAGAGCAGGCAGAGAAAAATAAGTTGGTAACATTCGGCATTAAGTCTAATAAGGTTGAAACAGGATATGGCTACATTAAGGCCAAATTTTTAAAAGGTAAAGATTATTATGATATTGATAAATTTGTAGAAAAGCCAAACTATAAGACTGCTAAAAAATATGTTGATTCTGGAGAATATTTTTGGAATAGTGGCATGTTTATGTTTAAAGCATCAGTGTACTTAGATGAGCTAGAAAAATACGAGCCTGAAATTCTTAAGGCGTGCCAAAAGTCATGTCAAACAGAACTTCATGATCTAGATTTTATTAGATTGAATGAGCAAGAATTTTTAAAATGTCCAGATCAGTCGATTGACTATGCTGTCATGGAAAGAACTAATAATGCGTCAATGGTTGCCTTGGATGCCAATTGGAGTGATGTGGGCTCTTGGGATGCATTGTGGGATTCTCAAGTCAAAGACGGTGATAATAATTTAATTGTAGGCGACGCCATTCTTGACAAAGTAAATGACACATATATTTATAGTGCATCTAATCGCTTAGTCTCTGTAATAGGATTGTCTGATTTAATTGTTGTAGATACACAGGATGCAGTGTTAGTAGCAAGCAAAAATCATGTTCAAGATGTCAAGAGTATTGTAAAAAAGATCAGAGATAGCAATCGAACAGAATCTAATAATCATAGAAAAATTTTTAGACCTTGGGGGTATTACGATTCGATTGATAATGGCAACGGCTTCCAGGTAAAAAGAATTTTAGTTAATCCTGGTGGCAAACTATCATTACAAAAGCACAGTCATCGTGCAGAGCACTGGGTAGTTGTAAAAGGCAAGGCTCAAGTTATTTGTGGTGAAAAAAAATTTCAATTAGTTGAAAATCAGTCTACTTATATTCCATTGGGCGAGATTCATCGTCTAGAAAATATTGAAAGCACACCTTTAGAAATTATAGAAATACAAACAGGTAGTTATTTAGGCGAAGATGATATTGTTCGTATTGACGATGATTACGATCGAGAATAGCTCAAACCCACATATTTTATTATGAAGATAGATCTACCAAGATTGTTATTTCGTTGGCTTCTAAAGGGTAAGCAATCTTCAAAAAAAAAGATTGACATTAATAAAATAGAGAATATTTTAGTAATGTCAAATACAGCTATTGGCGACACTTTATTTGCCACCCCAGCTCTCCGATTAATTAAAGAGAGATATCCGCATATTAAAATTACGGCACTTTTAAACCCTAATAATTATCAATTATTTGAAACCAACCCCTTTATTGATGAAGTGGTGTTGTACAGGGGAAAATGGAGGAATTTTTTACAAACAACTATTAAGTTAAAAAAAATGAAAATTGATTTAACTTTTATTTTGCATTCAAATGAACCACAAGCTACTCCTATGGCATATTTAATTGGTAGTGAGTACATTATAAAAACACCTAATGACACTAACGAGTTTAATCATTTGCATTTTAACAAGATCACTCCAAGAGTTGCCGGTGAGTATACAATTGAAAATCAACTAAAGCAATTAAAGTATATCGGTATCGATAATGTTAATTTTAATATGGAGTTATTTCTAAAAGATAAATGGTATCAGGATGTTAACAAGTTTATTAAAGATAATATTATTTATGTTGGTTTCCAGGTTGGTGCAACAACAATAAACAGAATGTGGTTTGAGGAAAATTGGAGTAAATTGGCTAACCTAATTTTGGCCTATAAAGAGAATATTAATATTGTCTTAACTGGGTCTCCGGCAGAGGTGGAATTGACCAACTCTCTTGAGAAAAGAATAAATAACAAAAAAGTGTTAAATTTAGCAGGAAGATTTGATATCTGTGGTGCGGCAGCTTTAATTGATAGACTAGATGTACTAATTACGCCAGATACTGGACCTTTGCACGTGGCTGCAGCCTTGTACACGCCCACTATTACAATTTCTGTAACTGGCTTGGAAAGTAGCAGCAGGCCCAGAGATAAAATGACAAAACATCAATATATTCAAAAACCTATAATATGCGAACCTTGTTTAGATAAGCATTGTAAATATCAAAAATGTATGTGGCAAATTGAGCCAAATGAAGTGTTTAATGCATTAAAAAAAGCAATATGATGAGTAAAGGTATTGATGCTATTTTAGTAATACATGTATCTGGAAGGGCAGGAGATACGCTTTTTATTACACCATTGTTAGAGACTATTGCTAAAAAATATCCAAAATCTAAGATTACCTTATTAGCGCACAGAAACACCGTTAATTTATTAGAAAATTGTAAATATACAGATTGTATCGGCACAATATCTAAAAAGCGTGCAAGATACCGAGGTTGGAATTTTATTAAGAAGTACAACCTTGCGTTTGTGAGTAGTAGCCCTGATGAAGATGCCGATACACTTGTATCTTATGCTTGTCGAGTAAGTAAAGAGGTTGTTGCATTTAAGCCTAATGCTAACAAACTGATAAAATGCTTAACAAAATCTGTTACAAAAAATTTTGGGGAAAGTAGGCATATAATTGACTACTATCATGATCTTACTAGCTCTATGGGTATTGATCCTATGAGTAAAAGAATTCAGTATGTTTCTAATAATTTTGAGTTGATAGCGTCAAAAAAAATATTAAAAGGGTCAGGTATTGCAGGTTGTGATTTTATTGTTGCAGTAAAAATTACTAGTCTACCATCCAGGTCTTATAGGGATTGGCCAGATGATCATCTTGTATCCTTAATGAAGCTGCTTGTTGATAAATATGACAATATTGGCTTTGTTGCTTTTGGTGGTTTTAGCGAGTATGAAAGATATGAAAATATTGCCAATAAGGCAAAAGCTAAGCTTTTGAATTTATCCGACAAATCTTTACGAGAAGTTGGCTCTATGATGCAGTATGTGGATGTATATATTGGTGTTGACACTGGAGTGACCCATTTAATGAGTAGTTTTAACACACCCATGATTGTGCTATATCACCCTTTGGCGTCTAAACGGCAGTATGCGCCATTAAATCACCCTTATTTTTTCTCATTTGAATGTGATGGAAATGATAGTGTTGAAACAGAAGAGCTCATGTCGACAATATCACCAAATTTGGTGAGTGATAAAGTTGAGAATATTTTGGATAACAAATTGTGAATTTTTGTTTTATTTTGACTGATCTTTCAGGTGGTGGTGCTGAAAAAGCCATACTTAATTTATCAAAGTCTTTAATTAAAAAAGATCACAATGTAGATATTATTATTTTTAGGGATAAATTTGAATACTCTGTTCCTTCTGGGGTTAAATTAACAGTGTTATCAAAAAAACCATCTTTTGGCTGGATTGGAAAGAGAGTGCTTGCTTTTAAATTAAGAGTCAAAATTTACAAAAAAGAAAGGAAGGGTAAATTTGACTTAATACTATCTACATTACCTTTAGCTGATGAAGTATCGATTTTGGCTAAACTTTCAAATCATTGGTGCCGTATAGCCAATACACTCTCTATTGAAGTGAAAAATTTATCATATCATAATGTTGGTAAATCGCAGCGGCGACTTAATAGATATAAAAATCTTTACAATGGTAGAGATTTAGTAGCTGTATCTGAAGGGGTTAGGTTGGATTTGCTAGACAATATTGGCTTGCATAGCTCCAACATTAATGTGATATACAATCCTTTTGATTTTGAAAATATACGAAAACTATCTATAAAAAGTGCAAATATTCAAGCCAAAAGATACATAGTTCATGTGGGTCGATTCTCTAAGCAAAAACGACATGATGTATTGTTAGAAGCATATAGTAATATACATAATCATCACAAGTTGATTTTATTAACGAATGCAGATAAAAGGCTGAATTGTATGATTGAAGAAAAAGGGTTAAAGGATAGAGTTATTATTGCAGGATTCCAATCTAACCCATATCCATGGATCTCTAATGCAGAATTATTGGTCTTGTCTTCTGATCATGAAGGGATGCCCAATGTGATTATTGAGTCACTTGTTGTTGGAACACCAGTTGTGAGTACAGATTGTCCTTCGGGCCCTAGCGAAGTAATAGGGAGAAATTTCCCAGAGTATTTGGTTCCGGTAGGAGATCCTGTGTCTTTAGCAAAAGTTATAGATCATGCATTGGACAGTAATGTCGATATGAGTCAAATTGATTTAACAAAATATCAATTAAAAAATAGTGTCAATTGTTATGAAAAACTAGCTATGGCAGGTGTGTGATGTGTGGTATTTTAGGGTTTATTGACACTCCATGGAATGATGACGCCTTTATTGGACTAAAGTCCCTATTTAGTCGTGGACCTAATGAGCAAGATCTTTGGAGAGGGGATAATGTCATTTTTGGTCATACACGATTATCAGTCATTGATTTACAGGGAGGGCATCAACCTATAATCTCAAAAGACAATAGGTTTGTGCTGGTGTTTAATGGTGAGATTTATAACTATAAAGAATTAAGAAATGAGTTGCAGATGTCTGGGCATGTGTTTGCCACTAAATCTGATACAGAGGTTGTTCTAAATGCATTTATCCAATGGAATGATAAAATAACACTTCATTTAGATGGGATGTTTGCTTTTTCAATTTGGGACACATTAAAGAAAAAATTGTTTTGCGCCAGAGACAGGGTGGGAATTAAGCCTTTTTTTTATTCATTTGAAAAAGGCTTCTCATTTTCTTCATCGCTCAATAGTTTCATTGACATTCCTAACTTTCCAAAAGACTTGAATTTTCATGCATTAAGAGACTTTCTATCATTCCAGACATGTTTAGCCCCTGATTCTTTTTTGGATAAAGTTATGCAACTTCCGCCAGCATCGCAGTTGACATGGGATTTAGAAACTAGAAAATTGACCATTGATCGATATTGGGAACCAAGTAAAATCGATTTAAGTATTGATAAAAATGAAGCTGTTAATGAGACAGATAGAATTTTAAGAAACAGCGTCAAAAGTCAATTAATGTCAGACGTTCCTTTGGGTGCATTTTTATCTGGTGGAATTGATTCAAGCTTAATGATTCATTATATGAGTGAGGCGGGCGCTAAATCTATTGATGCCTTTACATTAAGGTTTGGTCAAAATGATTATGACGAAACACCTTATGCAAAGGAAGTGTCTGATTACTTTGGGTGCAGACATCATATTCTAGATTCTCCAAAAATTACAGGAGATATGTGGACTAATTCCATAAACCAATTAGATCAGCCTCTTGCTGATCCTGCATATGTGATGACTAATGCACTATCTCAATTAACGCAACAGCATGTAACAGTGAGTCTTAGTGGAGATGGGGGAGATGAGCTGTTCTCTGGCTATGAAAGATTTAATATTACGCCAGATAAATATGCAAAAAAATATTTTCAAAATACCCTTAGATCATTAATAGATGCAGGTGTGTTGCCCGAGTCTTTATTGAGAAGATCTCTATATGGAAGGGAAATGATTTTTTATAAACATGTTGAGCTTGGTCCTTGGCTCAAGAGTAGAAAAAGTCTTTACAATGTTTTTGATGACCAGTTTTATAGCAAAGTGGAAATTGAAAAAACATTGCATGTTTGGAGGAATCTAGCCAAAGATATGAGTACAAGGGATTTAATGAATGCTGATTTATGGACTTATCTTTCTGAAAATTGCCTGACAAAAACAGATAGGGCGTCTATGGCACATGGTCTAGAAGTTCGAGTTCCTATGCTTGGAAACGATATGTTGAATTTTGCTACATCGTTGCCGAAAGAATTTCATTACGATAATAAAGGCGGCAAAAGAATACTAAGAGGCCTAGCTAAGAAATATTTACCAGAAAGTACTTGGAATAGAAAAAAGCATGGATTTTCTGTTCCATTGCAGGATCTATTTAACAATGAGTGGGAAGAGCCAATTGATGATTTGGTAAGTCGATGTAATAAAATTGCGCCATTTTTGGATGAAAAATTTGTACAAAAATTATGGAAAGACGCAAAGATTAAAAAAAGCTCTAGAAGACTTGCCTATACTTTTGCAGTATTACTTCAATGGTTAGAGAGCCACTCTCTTAAATATTAGATACAAGTGTTTGCTAAGAAAAAAATATTATATAAAAATATTCTTATTATTCGCAGAGATAATATAGGAGATTTATTGTGTGTCACACCTTCGATTAGAGCGTTAAAACATACGCATCTAAATTGCAATATAACACTCTTGGTCAATAGTTATAATCGTGATGTTATAGTAAATAATCCAGATATTGATCATATTGAGGTTTACACAAAAGTAAAGCATAAGGCAAGCGGAACGTCATTATTTATAGTATTTTTTGAGAAAATAAAAATGATTTTACGTTTGCGCAAATCAAAGTTTGATTATGTAATTATTGCCTCTGCAAGTGAGAGAGTTAGAGACTGGAAGTTAGCAAAATTATGCAAACCAAAATCTATTATTGGCTATCTAAACAATAAGAAAAGTGCCAGAAGAAAAGATGTTGCTTTAGATGTTAAAAATAATAATAGTCATGAAGTTGAGTATGTATTTAACTTGTTTAGACAAATCGGTGTGCATGGCATGATTCCACCTATGCAGTTATATCCAAGTGATCATATTAATAATCAAGATATAGACATCTCTAAAAAAGTAATTGGAATTAATATAAGCACTAGAAAAGAAAGTCAGCGATGGCCACTTGAAAACTTCTTTAAGCTTATAAAAGAGTTAAGTGTAAATCAAGAATTTACTTTTTTAATTTTCTGGTCCCCTGGCTCTAAAGATAATCCGAAACACCCTGGAGATGACGAGAATGCTGTAGATCTTATTGAGCTATGTAGAGATCTACCTGTGATTTTGTATCCAGAAAACTGGAGGCAGTCAAATACACTTCAGGAGCTTATAGATGGTTTGTCTTTGTGTGATTATGTCGTAACGCCAGATGGTGGAGCAATGCATATTGCAGCAGCACTTCAGAAGCCTATTGTTTGCTTTTTTGGGGATGTTGACACTAATCATTGGCATCCATGGGGAGTTGAACACGAGCTACTTCAGGCAAAAAGCCACATAGTGAAAGATATATCTATAGATCAAGCGGTAAATTCAGTTACTAAATTTACAGCCATTTAATTGCCCACAGTTTTTTTGTATGATTAGATTTAACTCTTTATTGATATCATCTTTAGGAATATTATTAATATCATTATTATCTATTAATAATTTTGCCTTATTACTTATTGGCCCCCATTCTTTAACAGGAGTTTTTGCAAACAAAACCAATTGATCTTTATTAAGTGCTGCAGCTAGGTGCATTAAGCCGCCATCTCCAATAAACAACGCATCAACCATATCTAGGAGGCACAAGAAGTGCCCCATGCCCTGGTTGGTAACTATTTCAGAGTTAGGGATTAGTGATTTTTTTAACTCTTGAGCTTGGTGAATGTCTTCATGTATATAAAAAATGATAATGTGCAGATTGTTATGCTGTTTGTGTAACTTATTTAGAATTAGACAGAGATTATCATTTGTAAGTATCGAAGATTTTCTATTGTTACTGATTGAAATAAAAAGGTTGAAGCAATTAGAGTCTAAAATCAGCTCAATTTCATTTTTAAATTTTTTGATTGAATTTTGCCGGGCATTTATTCGCGGGTAAATATTGCCCGGTATTGTGTTAAATTCAGGATTGGATATTTTTAAAATACTCAATGCATTGTGTCGATCATTAATGCGTTTATACTCACGTGGAAAGTTTATTAGTTTACTACTCCAGTGATTATCTATATAGGCAACACGTTTTTTTGCACCTGTTAACCACAACGCAAGATTCATTAATTTTTGCGGAGCCCCTCTAGCTGAAAAAGCCAAATCAAATCTCTCTTTACGTAGTGATAAGCAAATTTTTAAAGTCTGTAGATATTTATTGCCTTTTGGTATGATATAAAAATCATCAATGGTATCAATATAGGGGGCAAGCTTCCTGCCTCTATAGCTAACTAACAAGGTAATTTTAGCTTCGGGGTATTCGTTTCTAAGGCTTTGAATCATTGGTAGTGTGACTATCAAATCACCAAAGCCATTACGACGTAATATTAAGATGTTTTTTATGGACAAAGTGCACCTGTTGATATTTGCTATTTTTTATTTTAAACGTTATTTAACAACAGGCAAACAGTTAAAATCAATGTAAACAAAATAAAGACGTATTGATAATGAGAAAATATAGTTCGTATCCATTTATTAGTTGGATTAAGCTAGAGCCGATAAAATATCTAATTAAGTATATTAGAAATTATCTTGTAACTGCCTTCTATGTTGCTAAAAAAGGTAATAATATTAATGTTTTTTTGGAGAAATGCAGTCATCTTATTGGCAAGAATATTATACTGGTTGTTGCATTCGAACAGCCATGGGTAATCGAGTGGCAGATAAAAATGTCAAAGAAAAACATAAAAGACGCTACAGTTATCATTTTTGACAATTCTAGAGACCAATCTAAAAAGAAGGAAATAGAAAAAGTGTGTTATGACTTAAATGCATTGTATTTTTCACTACCTAAAAATCAAACATTACATGTAAATAGGTCGCACTCATTGGCCATGCAATGGATATATGAGAATGTGGTTAAAGTCATTAAACCAAATATTTTCGCATTTATTGATCATGATTTAATTCCAATAAAAAAATTTAGTTTATTAAATGTGGTTAAAGATCAAGATTTTTACGGCTGGTACAGAAAAGGATTGCAAAGAAAGAACCCAAACTCGTGGAATTTGTGGGCAGGTTATTGCATGTATAGCTACACAAAAATCAAGAAATCTAGTTTATATTTTATGTATGACTTTGCCAATGGATTAGATACAGGTGGCGGTAATTATGATGCACTATATTGTAAATACGACAGTAGAAATATGAATTTTTCATCAGTATCTCAGGTGGATATCGATGTTCCCAACATTGGTGTAATCAATGATTTAATGCTGATTGATGGTAGTTGGTACCATATCGGTAGTGTCGGACATAATAACAATGCAAAGTTAAAGAAAGGCTATGTAACAGCATTGTTCAATAAAATAGAAGAGGGCGATTCTTGGGATGATTTTGTCGTCAGTTCTAAAACTATTCAGAATAAGCATAACTCATGAAGAAAACCGTAAATACTATATTTTTTATACGAGCAAATAAAACTAAGCATGGCGGCGCTGAGAATTACTTAAATAGATTATCTGAGTTATTAACCAAGAAGAATATTAATCATGAAATCATTAATTCTATATTCCCTAAATTTCTGCCATCATGGTTAAGAGTAATTTTGTTTAATTTACAAGTGTGTTTATTTAGGGGCGGTAAGTTTTACTTTTCTTTGGAAAGGATTACTTGCCCAGATGTATATCGTGCTGGCGATGGTGTTCATAAGGTATTTTTAAAGACTCAAAATAAATCAAGGCTAAATCTCTTGCATCCAATATATCTTTTTATAGAAAAACAATGTTTTAATAATGCCAAAAGAATTATTGCAAATTCTAGAATGGTAAAAAAGGAAATTGTTGATACCTATGCCATCAATCCAAATAAAATTGATGTGATCTATAATGGTATTAATTATAAAGACAGGGATTCAATTCAAGCATTCCGTAAGCTATCTAAAGAGTTTAGAATTAATAAAAACCAGCATTTCTTGTTATATGTTGGTAGTGGATTTAAACGCAAAGGCGTGGAAGAATTTCTTCAAATTGTGCATAATCTTCAACATTTAGATTTGACGGCTTTTATTGTTGGCAAGGAAAAAAATATGAGTCATTATCACACCCTGTCTAAACAATTAAATATAGAAGATAAAGTAATATTTACCGGTGCTAGAGATGATGTCGATGATTTTTATACTATAAGTGATGTCTTTATTTTGCCTACACACTATGAGCCATTTTCAAATGTTATACTTGAAGCTATGAGTTTTGGCAATGTGGTATTCACCACTAAACAAAACGGAGCCTCTGAAGTTTTAAGTGAAGATCGAATTATGAAGACACCCAAAGATTTTTCTATCGTTAAAAGTATCGAAAAATTATTTTTGGATTCAAAATTATTAGAAGAAGAAAAAAGTAACAATATTAAAAAATCTAAAGAGTTTTCTATTGAAAAAAATTTATCGAAGACTCTTAATGTAATAAATAAAGTTTATTTGTAGGGAGGGTTGTGACACCCTGCTCTATAGGCATTGGTATACTTTGTTATTTGTAATTAATTGGCTGCACTATGAATTTAAATACTTTTCGTGTTGAAAAAATATATCAATATTTACTAATTGGTTTAGCCTTTTTGCTACCATTAACAGTGGTTGGTGGTAATTTGATGATGGTAAGTATTGTTCTGTTGTGGATTTTTTCGGGCGATTATAAAAATAAGTTTAGCCAAATCCGGTCAAATAAAGTTTTAGTTGCATCAATTATTTTCTTTTCTTTGCATGTGGTTGGGTTGTTATGGACTGAGGATATGAAGTGGGGGCTACATATTATTAAGAAGATGATAGATTTCTTAATCTTTCTTCCAATCTTATTGACAGTTACAAAAAAAGAATACATTAAACATTATGTGTCAGCTTTTTTGTTGGCCATGACAATTTCAGAAATAACATCCTATTTGATTTGGTTTGAAGTTATAGAGCCATTTAAAACAGCTACAGTCTTAAATCCAACTCCTTTTATGAGTCATATTTCTTATAATCCATTTTTAGCATTCGCAGTTTACCTGTTGCTACATGAAGTGTTTTTCAATAACAGTGCGAATGGCATAGTTAGATCTGTGTATGCTTTTTTTGCTGTTACTATGAGTATTAATATGTTTATTACTGGTGGGCGTGCAGGGCAGGCCGTATTTTTTGTTATGATTTTTTTACTATTTTTCCAGTATTTTCAGAAAAAATTATTGGCATTAATTTTTTCAATTGTGGTTGCATCCAGCATTTTATTTACCGCTTACCAATCAAGTGAACTCTTTCAGAAAAGGACTGATCAGGTTGTCAATGAAGCATTTGACCCTAGTTTATGGAGTGGCTCTCGTTCTTCTATTGGAGATCGTTTTGTATTTGCTATGAATTCTTGGGATCTTTTTAAAGAAAGCCCTATCATAGGTATTGGTACCGGAGATTTTCCCAATGAGTATAAAAAAGTTAATGCTCTTAATACGCCTGACTCCTTAGATACGGTGAATCCGCATAATATGTATATACTTGTGTTAACGCAGTTAGGTGTATTGGGTTTGATAAGTTTTTTATCCATTTTTTATTTTCAGCTGCAATTTGCTAAAGCGAATAAATCTACTGTTTTAAAGAACATAGGTATTGCTTTACCAATACTTTTTCTGGTTATTATGTTGAGTGATTCGTACTTATTAGGGCACTTTACAACCTTTTTGTTTGTATTCTTTAGTTCATTTTTATATAAAGATTTTGCAAACAAGTAAAAAAATCCTTGTTATTATTCAACGATCTAATGGGGATGTTTTTCTCAGCAATACACTAATTCAATCAATTTATAAATATTATGAAAATCCAAAAATTGATTTATTGGTAAATGATGACACGTTATCAATTGCAAAAACTATTGCCAATACTCATCAAATACACACCTTTTCATATCGTCAAAAGAAAGAAAATCGATGGAAGCAAGAAAAAACTCTGCTTGCTAAATTATTTAAGAAATATGATATAAGTATTAACTTAACGGCTAGTGACAGGAGTGTTATGTACGCTCTATTATTTGCCAGGCATTCTGTTAGTGCTATAGAGGCTGATAATGGCAAATCATGGTGGAAAAAGTGGTTTTTAAGTCAAACTTACGTGTTTGATTTAGATAGTCATATTTTAAGTAATAATTTAAAGCCATTGGGGTTATTGGGAATTGAGCACAATAATATAGTTATTCCAACCAATGTTAGGCATTCATCTAAAGAAATTGTTAAGGATAAGCTAGCATTGATAGGGGTTGGTGATTTTTTAATATTTCACCCATCGGCACAGTATGAATACAAAGTCTACCCCGTTAACTTGCGAAACCAATTGTTAACTTTATTAAATGATTTAAACATGCCTATTATAATTACCGGGGGAAAAAGTAAAATTGACAATAAAATTAAAGAGGATTTGCCACTTTTAAGTAATATTTATGATTTTATTGGGAAAACCACAATAGCAGAGTATATGGCATTAAGTGATTTATCTATTGGCTATATTGGCATGGATACTTTAAATATGCATATATCGGCTGCTCAAGACAAGCCAGTCTTTTCTATATTTGGCCCTACAAATTTAAAAATGTGGTCACCCTGGTGTAATCAATTGCAACAGTCTGCAACCCAAGATACGCCAATGCAAACTTATGGCAACATTACTATATTTCAGGCAAATATGCCTTGTGTTGCATGTGGTAAGGCAGGCTGTGATGATCGACATGGGCGTAGTGACTGTCTTGATAGGATAGATCCTAAAGTTGTATTTAATGAAGTAAAAAAATGGCATGAAGCACTCTAATTTTAAACAGACATATGCTCTTCCTTTTAAATACAATATTCCTAGCTATACAGAAGAGTTTATAAAAAATACTTCGTTAGTTAAACGCTATATTAAGTTTATTAAGCGTGATTTGTTTCTCACCTTTAAAGGGCAAAAATCTTTAGAAATTGATCAAATTTCCCAACAACACCAACGGATTTTATGGATTAATCTATCAGCTCCAAGTTTAGGCGATAGCCTTATGGATCTTTCTAGTAGAGTAATGTTAAATGACAGAGAAATTACTTTATTCACAGATATTAAAAACGCATCTATTTATCAACAAGACAATGTATTTTCTAGAGTTATAACTAGTAAGAGTGAGTTAAAAGGCAATGAGTATGATCTGGTAATTATTGATTCATACAGCACTAGAAGTATAAAAGTTAAATCAGATGTGCAGCCCAAAACGCTTTTTGTTGGTATGTACGGATACTACAATGGCCCAGAAGTTAATCGAGTTTTATTTAGTTTTCATAGAATGAATCAATTGTTGAATTATCCAAAATCAGAAAAAGAAATAGATTCAACTGCCAGAGCGCTAATAAACCCTCCAAATCAGACTAGCGCCCAGTCCAAGCTAAAACTTTTAGACAAATATATTGCTATTGCATTGGGTGGCGAGTGGGGTTATCGAATCTACGATAAATGGCTCGATGTAATTGATGGGCTATTCGAAAGATCGAGCACACTTAATATTGTTTTGGTTGGGTCAAGCAATGCTATAAAAATTGCTAACGAGTTGATGAGTGTATATGGCCAAAAAAATATTATCAATATGGTAGATCAATTAACATTTGCGCAAACAGCAAGTGTCATTAAAGACTCTCAAATTCTATTGTGTTGTGATGGTGGATTGATGCATGCAGCCAACGCCGTAGGCACGCCTATTGTGCCTTTATTTGCTAGATTAACTCCAGAAATGCAGTTAACACCCTCTATTATTGCGTTCCCAAGTTATAGTGAAACAAATGTTAAAGAAATTTCAGCTAAATGTGTACTTAATCAATACGATAAAGCTTGTAAGCTATTAGAGATTTAATCAATTTTTTTAATAGGCGCTACTATTGGAGCATTCTCCCATTTAAATTGTATTTCTGACAATTTAAGGTATCGGTAAAAAGTCCCTTCAAAATTGCCAAAGGCAATAACAAATCCTGCACCACCATCTAAAAATCCCAATTTAAAAATATAGTGCTTGATAAAGGCCCATAGTCCATGGTAGATTGCTTTGGTAACACTACCTACAGCACCTTTTGAATTTAATTTTCTTGCGCCTAATGTCGAGTATCGATTGGCTTTATGCATGATTTCTTCGGTATTTTTAAATGGAAACTGCCAGATAAAGCTTTTAGTGGTTTGAATATCTTTATCACTATTTTTAACGTACCCTTCATGAACAGGATCCATAGTGTAAGACATTTTTCCATTTCGAAAAAGCTGTGGTTGTCTAAAGTTAGGATACCAGCCAGAGTGTCTTATCCATCTACCCATAAAGTAATTCTTTCGAGGTACTTTATAAATGTCGAATTTACTATGATTAACAATTTTTAGCACTTCATCACGAAATCCTGTTGTACATCTTTCATCGGAATCTATGCTTAAAATCCATTCACCTGTACAGTGTTTAATCGCTTCGTTCCTAAGATGTCCGTATCCTTGAAATGGAATATGGATAACCTTGCATCCCATTTTTTCAGCCATCTCAGTAGTGCCATCAGTACTGTGTGAATCGATAACAATAATTTCATCCACCCATAAAACACTGTTAATACAGTCAATTATTTTATCAATCTCATTGTAAGCAATAATATAAGCAGAGATTTTTTTCATACTACCTTTGAGCGTATTTAATTATGGTTAAATGTTACCTCAATATTGAATTTAATAAATAAATAATAAACAATGAAATGCAGTTTGATAATAACTACTTATAATAGGCCAGATGCCCTTAAATTAGTTTTATCAAGTGTAGAAGAGCAAACTGTATTGCCATCAGAAGTTATTGTTGCCGATGATGGCAGTGATGACAAAACTAGAGCTACTATTAAGCACTTTCAAAGTAGGAAGGTTTTAAATATTAAGCATTCTTGGCAAGAGGATTTAGGTTTTAGAGCTGCTAAATCTAGAAATAAAGCTATTGCCCTATCAACACATGACTATATTGTGCTAATTGATGGCGACATGATACTGCATACTCATTTTATTGAAGATCATTTAAAACATGCTAAGAACGGTTTTTTTATCCAAGGTAAACGATCTTTACTGACTAGACAATTAACCAGTGCAGCATTGGAAAATCAAATAACTCATTTTTCTTTTTTGGATAAAGGAGTTCAAAATCACAAAAATAGTCTTTATTCTAATCTTTTATCTAAATTTTTCTCTTCTACTAAAACACATCTTAAGGGTGTAAAAACATGCAATATGTCTTTTTTTAAAAAAGACTGTATTGCAGTTAACGGATTTAATGAGGATTTCAAAGGCTGGGGCAGAGAGGATAGTGAATTTGTTGTTAGATTAATTAATAACGGTGTGTTGCGCAAAACATTGCGTTTTCAAGCTATTCAATATCACCTGCATCACCATGAAAACTCTAGAGGAATGCTTCATGACAATGATATTAGATTACAATATAGTATTTCTAATCAGTTGCGGTGGTGTGAGAACGGAATTAATAAACACATATAGAGTTAGTAACAACCCGTTGTATTTATATGTCGTATAAGAAAAAAAGATTCAAAGCTTACCTGTTAAAGCTATTAACTAGAAAAAGACATACACACCTTGATCCTGGCAAGGTTAAAAAGGTGCTTATCCTAAAATATGACAGAATTGGCGACATGGTCGCCACTACTCCTATTTTTCGTGAGTTAAAGTTAGCTTTTCCAGATGTTCAGATTTCAGTGTTGGCAAGTCAAACAAATAAAGATATTATTAAATATAATCCATATGTTGAAAGCATATATACAAATTATAAGAATAATATTCTTGGTGATTTATACACACTTTTAAAACTCCGTAGAAAAAAATTTGATGTATGCATAGAGCTTGAGCACTCTGTAATCCCACATGCAATTATCAGATTAAAGATTATCAAGCCAAAGAAGGTTGTTTCAATATATAAAGATGGAAGATATGGCGTTAAAGGAAGCGAATTGGCATTATATGATTTTTATACTAAAAAAAGTAAATCTAAGCATTTTGCAGATATATGGCTTGAAACATTAAGTTTTTTCCAATTGAAAGGTTTGTCTAATAAATATGATATCTTCTTATCTGACAAAGAAAATGATAGGGCTAAAAAGTTTATTGGCAAGTATAAGAAAAATATAAAAATAGGCATAAACCTAAAAGGATCGTTCAAGGAAAAACAAATATATCCAGATAAACTGTACAGTATTTGCAAGAAAATATACGCCCATGATGACAATGTTCAAATAATAATATTGAACGCACAAAGCGACTCGGTTAGAATAAATAACCTTGTTTCTAAAATGAATTTTAAGTTTATTGTGCCAGCATATCCAACAGAAAATATACTGCATGCAGCTGCTTTGATAAGGCAATTCGATCTTATTATTACTCCTGACACCTCTATTACTCACATAGCATCAGCATTCGATGTACCGATCGTAACTATCCATGAAAATAATAATGATAGCTACAGATTATGGAAGCCGTTATCAACTTTAAATAGGACTATATTTGCAAAAAATAAATATGGGATAGAGAATTTTAGTGTAGATGATGTTGTCAATGCAAGCCTATCTCTTTTAGAAAGTATTGGCAAATCAAACAGAAAATAGTGTAATTAAGTCTGTAAAAATGTCAATTATTAAATCTATAAAAGCTAAATTCTTAAAATCTTTAACCAGGGCTCAAATCGATAACATTAATGCGAATGAGGTCGACAGCGTAATCTTTTTAAAATACGACAAAATTGGAGATATGGTGGTATGTACGCCGGTTTTCAGAGAGTTGAAGCAGGCTTATCCTCATATTGGCATATCTGTATTTGCTAGTAATGTTAATAAAGCTATACTGAGTAATAATCCCTATATTGATAATGTGTACATTTATGATAATAATTGGCTAAAGCTTCTTCCAGTTTTGTTTAAACTTCGAAAACATAAATTTGACGTATGTTTTGAATTTGAAGCAAAAGTAGTAACTCGCGCCATACTTATCACTAGAATTATCAAACCCAGATTTGTTGCATCGGTTTTCAAGAAATATGGCAGATACAATGTTGAGGCGAAAGATTTAAAAGTATATGATTTTTATACCAAGGAAAATAAAAAAAATCACTGGAGTGACATATGCTTGGAGACACTAGGTGTTTTTAGCTTAAAGCCAAAATCATCTAAATATGATATTTTTATTAATGATGACCAAAGAAGTACTGCCAAAAAATTTATCCAAAACCTTCCTTTTGCTAAAGTTAAAATTGGTATTAATTTAGAAGGCTATAGTCATAGTGGCGAGATTAGCTTCAATGATCTGAGCGCTATATGTAAAGGCATTCATAAAAAGCATGCGCAATCTGTGGTAGTTATTCTCTCCAAACCTGGTGACGAAGTAAAGATAGAAAAATTAAAAAAAGATATGAGACTTAATTATGTGGTCCCGTCATATTTTTCAATACTTGAAGTATCAGCCCTTATCTCAGAGCTAGATTTGGTTATATCTCCTGATACTTCGATAATTCATATTGCATCTGCTTTTAATGTTCCGTCTGTTTCAATCTATACTGCAAATAAGAATAATTACAGGTTGTGGGCGCCAAAATCATTGTTGAATAAATCAGTATTCTCTAATGATAATGAAACCATAAAAGGGTACAGTGTGTATGATGTTGTTAAAAGTAGTTTAGAATTAATTAAAGAGATTAGATAGTGGTAATTATTGGAACTAAATATTGTGGGCATGATAGTGCGTTATGTGTATTAGATACTAAGAAAAAAAGTATTTTTGCCATGAGTACAGAGCGCGTGACAAGAATCAAACATGATAATATGGACATCACTCCTATACTGGACAAATACAAATTTCATAATGTAGATTATGTTGCGCATTCTTATAGTGATTTTGAAGATAAAGGTCATGATGGCGAATTAAGAGAAAAAATGACCTACAATAAGGATATTGAAAAATCTATTAGATCCATTATTAAGCCCAAGTATATTAAAGATTTATCTGTATCAAGAAAAGAGAAAAATAGCCTAATTTTTACGGCATTATTTACTAATTTTTCAGCAGTTAAGTCATATTACACAGCAAAATATAAAAGGGCATTGGTTAAAGAAACGCCCAAAACAAATAAGTTAGCGTTTACCAAATATATAAAAGATAATTTTTCGAAACATGATATTAACCCCAAGGAAATATTCTTTTATGATCACCATTTATGTCATGCCATTCCTTCATATTATTTATCAAGTTTTAATGGAGAAAAAGCCATAGCACTTACCTTGGACGGCCAGGGGGACGGCTACTTTAGCAAGATGTTTTTATTTGCTAATGATAAAAAATACCAGTTAATTGGAGAATCTACAGCGGATTTTTTAGGCAAAGATGATTGGTTTTTGTCTATTGGCAGGTTGTACAATTATTTTACCAAAGCGATGGATTTAAGACCAAATAGTGATGAGGGTAAAGTTGAAGCGTTAGCGGCTTTTGGTAAGGCTGATAAGGCATTGCTAGCACAACTGAAAAGCACCACTAAAATTGATAAAAGCAGCCTAAGTATTAAGTATGATAAGGAAAAAATAATTCCGTTTTATACGTTAGATTGGCTCAAGACTCAGCGCAAGAAAATTGGCGATGAAGATTTCTGTGCAGTAATACAAACCTATCTTGAAGACACTGTTGTTGAGTATTTAAATGTAACTTATAGTCAATATCCAGTTCAAAAATTGTGCCTTTCTGGCGGTGTTGTTGCTAATATTATTATGAGTTTAAACATTTATGAAAGGACTAATTTCAAAAATATTTATGTAATGCCTGCCATGGGCGATGATGGTCTGGCAATAGGTAGCGCAATCTTAAGCGCTCTTGAAATGGGAGAAGATATTAGCTGGTTAAAAAACCATATAATGCCATTTTTTGGAGATGAATATTCTCGAAAGCAAGTTAAATCAGCGCTTGATAGTTTTGATAATATAATTGTTGAAGACTTAGAAGGCAATTGGCCGGAAGAAGCTGCAAAGTCGGTTGCTAAAGGCAAGATCTGTTCTTTGTTTCACGGTAAGATGGAGTTTGGTCCCAGGGCACTAGGCAACCGCTCTATTATTGGCAACCCTATGATGGAAGACACTAGACAAAGAATTAACTCAACGGTGAAACGCCGACCATCTTACCAGCCGTTCTGTCCATCAATATTGGAAGAGGAAAGGGAAAGATTGTTTAAAGATAGTTTTCCTCACAAACACATGGCTATTGCTTTTAGAATGAAAGAAGAGCACATTAAGAATTTGCCTTGTGCAGTGCATATTGATGGCACGGCCAGACCTCAATTTGTGGAAGAACAAGATAATCCTAACTATTATCGGTATCTCAAAGAACTTAAAGACATTACCGACTATGGTGTTAGCCTTAATACCTCATTTAACTTACATGGCAGAACAATCGTAAGAACCCCTGAGGACGCTGTAGTAGATTTTATTGATTGTAATATTGATGAATTGTTTATTGAGGGTTATCGAGTAATACGAAAATAATGATATGAAAGTCAGCGCGTTTACATTCATTAAAAATGGACAGATATTGGGTTATCCATTTATCCAATCCATTCAATCTATTCTTCCAATTGTGGATGAATTTATTATTAATGTTGGTCAGAGTGAAGATGACACATTAACACTCATACAGTCGATTGATAATCCAAAGATTCGAATTATTCAGTCAACATGGAATGGCAATATGCATGATCGCGGTTATGTCTATGGTCAACAAAAGATGATTGCTCAGTTTAACTGTACAGGAGATTGGGCTTTTTATATTGAGGGTGATGAAGTCTATCATGAAGATGATTTGAATAAAATCAAGACATCTATGCAGAAACATGTAGACGATCCTGAAGTGGAGGCATTGGCATTTAATTTTTATCATTTTTATGGCAATGCAAATAGCTATCTTGATTCTCCGGGGTGGTATCGATCTGAAGCTAGAATTATTAAAAATTCCATTAGATCCTATGCGCCAGATGGATTATTTTGGCTGGCGCTTGATAAAAATAAGAAGGGCAGATACCCAAAAGCCAAGCACACTGGGGTGTATTGTTATCATTATGGCTGGGTGCGCAGTGAAGAACAAATGACCTTGAAAAGCAAAAAGGTAAATAAATATTGGGGTGCTAAACCCGTAGAAATTGATTATTCTCAAATGGATCAGAAAATTATTGCCAAATTTAATGGCTCGCATCCTGCTATAGTAAACGACTGGCTACCCAAAGAAAAAGGTATTTTTCAAGCCAATTCTAATTATAAATTAACCAACAAGCAAAAAAAACACCGCTTAATGATTAAACTTGAGAACTTGCTTAATTTAGATTTGAGTAAAAAACATTATATTTTAATCAAATAATGAAAATATTGATTGAGCTCCCCACTTGGCTTGGTGATGCAATAATGGTGACACCAGCTATTGAAAATATCGTAAATTTTTACAGTGACGTAGAAATCACATTAATCGGTTCATTTGTGTCGATTGAAGCACTTAAAAAACATCCAAAAGTCATAAAAACACTCGTTTTAGATAAGAAATACACGTCTTTATACAAAATATCATGTGATTTAGGTAATTTTGATGCATTTTTCTCATTTAGAAGTTCGGCCCGTTCAAAATTTCTGAAATTTTTCATATCAGCTAAAAATAAGTATCAATTTGATAAAAATAAATATATTAATTGTCATCAAGTGCAAAAATACAATAATTTTGTTAATGCTAGTTTATCGATTGATTCGGAAGCTGGAAAATTGCAAATTTATGGTTACAACTCGTCTAAAAATAAAAGAAAAGTATTAGGAATCAATCCTGGCGCCTCTTATGGTAGTGCTAAACGTTGGTATCCTGAAGAGTTTGCCAAAGTGGCTAGTGAATTATCAGACCAATATGATATTGTTATTTTTGGCGGGCCGGATGAGCAAGGCATTGTATTGGATATTGAAAAAGAACTCATTGAAAATGATGTTGAAAACTACCAAAATCTTGCTGGAAAAACCTCTATTTCAGAGTTGACTGACCATATTTCAAATCTGGATTTATTTATTACGGGTGATAGTGGACCGATGCATGTAGCTGCCGCTTTTCAAGTGCCAACAGTGGCAATTTTTGGCCCAACGAAAGATGATGAAACCTCTCAATGGATGAACAAAAAAAGTATTATTGTTAAAAAGAATTTAGACTGCCAGCCATGCATGAAACGCACTTGCCCACTAGGGCATCATAATTGTATGAATCTCACTAAGGCAATAGATGTACTAGATGCGGTTAAACAGCTAAACTAGTCTTTAAACGCTAAGTCAATAAGGTGGCAAATCGTATGTCCAATGACAATATGCATTTCTTGAATGCGTGGTGTATCCTCTGCTGGCATCACTAAATTAACATCGCACAGAGTGTTCATCTCACCGCCATCTCGACCACTAAATCCAATTGTTTTGCAGCCTAATTTTTTTGCTGTATTTAGACCACTGACAACATTGCTACTAGTGCCACCAGTACTGATGCCAATTACCACATCTTTAGTGCCAGCTAAAGCTTCTACTTGTCTACTAAATACATAATCGTAGTCATAATCATTAGTAATACAAGTAATAGCAGAACTATCAGTAGTTAATGCAATGGCAGCCAAACCTTTTCGCTCAACTTTGTATCGTCCAACTAATTCAGCAGCGATATGCTGAGCATCGGCAGCACTGCCACCATTGCCAAAGATTAAAATTTTTCCACCATTTTGAAGGCTGTCAATACACAATTGAGCAGCAGTCTCAACTTTGTCTGTTAAAGTCGACATTGATTGTGCTACTTTCAAATGTTCGGCGAATTCGTTTTCAATAATAGATTTCATGATTTTTGTATTTTTTCAATAGTTTTAGTGGTGCTTTTTCCATCGACAAATTGTACCAGTTTTAGCTCGTCAGCAATATCTTGACCGACAACCTCTTTTCCTTCATAGTCACCGCCTTTGACCAATACATGTGGTTTGATAGTTTTAATTAAATCATACGGCGTGTCTTCGTCAAATATAACCACATAATCTACCGCCTCGAGTGCGGCCAAAATGTATGCTCTGTCCAGCTGTATATTAATAGGGCGATTGTCACCTTTTAGAGTTTTAACAGAGCGATCCGAATTAAGTCCTAAAATAAGTATATCGCCATAGCTTTTGGCAGTTTCCAAGTAACGAACATGCCCTGCATGCAAGATGTCAAAACAGCCGTTAGTGAAAATAATTTTTTTACCGCGCGCTTTAAGTTCTTCACTAAGTGCTGTAATCTCACCCAGAGTTTTAATGTGTTCATCGCTGGTTGATTTATTCAGACTGGATTCATATTCAATAATTTCATTAAGTGTGGCGGTGGCTGAGCCAATTTTACCAACCACCACGCCTGCGGCGAGATTGGCAAACTCCACGGCATCATCAATTTCAATATCACAAGCAATCGCAAAACCTAAAGAAGCAAGCACTGTATCACCTGCACCTGTTACATCAAATACCTCTCTAGCGACAGTAGGGTGTGTGCGTAATTTGTTGTCATAAATTGCCACACCTTGTTCACTCAAGGTAATGAGTGAAACATCTAAATCACATTCAGTTTTTAGTTGAGTAATTGCTTGAGTAAGGCTTTCCTCATCTTTAATATTAACTTGCGTTGCTTCACTTGCCTCTTTTTTATTTGGCGTAAGTAAATAAGCGCCTTTATATTTTGAGTAATCCAAACCTTTTGGGTCAACCAAAACTTTTTTGTTGTTTTCGTTGGCAATAGTAATTAACGCACTGGTTAACTCTTTAGTCAAAACTCCTTTTCCGTAATCTGACAATAAAACAGCATCATAATTAGTGATAATGCTTCTAAAGGTGTCTAAAATCTCCTTTTGTGATTTATGGCTAATTTCATATGTGCTTTCTCGATCATATCTAACTACTTGTTGTTGTGAGGCAATAATCCTGCTTTTCTTGCTGGTAATTCGGTCTTTTTGGGTGATTAAATATTGGTCATCAACATTAATGTCGGTCAATAACGTTTTCAGTTCATCAGAGATTTCACAACCACCAACAACACTAATCACATCAACCTGAGCGCCAAGTGCATTAAGATTATTAATAACATTGCCTGCACCTCCAAGAACTGCACTCTCGCTTTTAACATTAACAACCTGTACGGGCGCTTCAGGGGAGATTCTTTCACACGAGCCCCATAAATAGTGATCAATCATTAGATCACCAATCACTAAAATTTTAGGTGTTTTTGCTTGCAGATCAATCATTTAAAAACTCATTTGCGGTTTGAATTTTAATTCCACAGTCATAAAATTTTTTGTCATTTGTAATTAGTACATCGCAGTTATTTTCTTTTGCGCATAGACATTGCAAAACATCTTCTAGGTCAAAACTATGAGCAAGTGATAAATCTATTGCATTTTTGATTACCTCATTGTCAAAGTGTGCAATACTCCATTTATATTGTATGGTTTTAAAAAAGTTCAATGCTTGTTTTTTATCTTGAGCAATATAGAAAATATTTGTAAGTATATCTTCACTAATCAATATTTTATATTGGTTAAAGCTAATTGATTTAAATAGTTTATTAGCGATATTGTGTCTAGCCCTGTCAGTGTCTAAAAAATCGAGAATAATATTAGCATCTAAAAATATCTTCATTTATTCGTCATATTTTTCATGTGCAATTTTTTCGCGTATTTCTCTCGAAGTTAGATTGTCAAATCTTGAATGAGTTTTTACTGTGCCAGCAAATTGCATAATATCATCGATATCTTGTTGTTGTTTTTTGGCAATAATTTTTTTAAGATACTTTTCCACTTCATCGGCATATTGGTTGGCAACAAAAATCCCTTTGCGCTGGTGAGTTTTTTTATCTTCTATATTAATATAGTCGTACTCTTTTAATATGGCAGACCCTTTTGCTAAGTCTCTGATTCCGATTGTTGTTGTCATACTTTACCCCTATGTTGTCTTTTTCTTTATTGTACTACATTTAACAAAAAAGCGCAATCAGTCTATGGATTCCCCATGAAGTTGTTTAATATCAGCAATATAGGCTTTAATACCTTCTTCCAAGCTAATAATCGGTTCAAAACCTAGATTGGCTTGAGAAATGCTAATGTCAGCTTGAGTGTGCATTTGATAGCCATCATACGGATTTGGAATGTATTCAGTGCCCAAATCTGTGCCCAATTCTTTTTGTAAGATATCGGCAATATCTTGAAAGCTTCTAGGCGTACCAGTGCCAACATTGTAAACACCATTTTGTTTTGGATTGCACGCTTTAATATTAGCTTGTATCACGTCTTCAATATTAATAAAGTCACGTAGTATTTGATCTGATCCTTCAAATAGTCTTGGCGCTTTACCATCTAAAATTTGGTGTCCGAGCTGAATCACCATAGAAGAGGTTTTGGCTTTGTAATATTCACGCGGGCCATATACGTTAAAGAATTTTAAGCCTACAATGGTCATATTTGGGTTTTCATCAAAAAAACGATAAGCAATTTGATCCATCATGTATTTGCTAAATCCGTAGGGATTTTCTGGGTTTTCTGTGCCTACAGTTTGTGGTGATGGCAAGCTACCATAAGTAGCCGCAGAGCTTGCATACACCATTACCGCATTATTATCTTTGGCCTTATTAAGTAGATCGTAAAATGAGTTGACATTGGTTTGCATTACAATCTCTTGATCGTATACGCGTGTGTCTGAAATAGCAGCTTGGTGAAACATATAGTCAAATTTAAAATTATCAAGTAATGCCAAATCAGCTTTGTTATTAATATTGCCACACACCACATCACCGGTAAAGCCAATTAAATTTTTATAATGGCCAAAACTTTGCAAATTACCATTGGCAAAAGTTTCCTCACTTCTAAAGCAATCAAACACCACTACATGTGAGTCAGGGTAATTTTCTTGAAAGTAGAAAGCTAGATTGCTACCAATAAAACCAGCACCACCGGTAATTAAAATAGTTTTTTTGTTAAAATCTGTGTTGCTATAGGTCATATTATTTATTTGATAATATCAATGCTGTCTTTGATAGATTTTAATATAAATTGTGCATTAGAGTTTGCTTTATCAATGCTGTGCCCACTTTTTACTAGGATGGTATTATTAATTCCAGCAGCATTTGCAGCGCTTATATCTGCCTCTTTATCGCCAATCATCCAAGAGTTCTCCATATCAATATCATATTTATTGCGTGCATCTAGCAACATACCCGGCTGTGGCTTACGACACCCACAAGTTGATTCTGGCCCATGCGGACAGAAGAATACATCGAGTATATCAACACCTTGGAGGGTAAACTGCGCTAGCATCCACTTTGTTAGGATATGAAAGTCTTCTTTTTGATAGTATCCTCTAGCAATGCCTGATTGGTTAGTGATTACAATTAATTTGTAATCAAGTTCTTGAAAATATTGGCAAGCCTTGAACACACCATCAATAAATTCAAAGTCCTTGCTTTTGTGAAGATACCCAACTTCTCTGTTAATGACACCATCACGATCTAAAAATACAACTTTTATTTTTTCAGTTTTCATTCTTTAAGGTTGTCCAGAGTAAATCTGTCTTGTGACAATATCCCAATATGTTAAGATCTGACGATACCATGGTCAAGTAAACTTCTTTCTGTAAATTGACATCTATTATATCTACTGCTGTCTAAATACAACTTATTTTTTATTGTTCTGCTTGTTAGTATCTATGAAAACCACTGAATAGAAAAATATTTAGCGAATTATTTGTTATCTGTTTCTGAATTTTAAGTTAAAATTTTCATAATTCACATAGCGGCATTATAAGACAGGTGCATAGCGGCATTATAAGACAGGTGCATAGTAAAATATCCCTTGTTTCTATTCTTTGGGTGTGGCGCTATTGTAAGTTTTTCAATCTAAGATGAGAGTGATTTTAAAAATTAATTAAATGAATAATAAGTTATGAATAAGGGTGTAATAATTAAAAAAACCATATCATTAGATGTTATTGATTTATTTGTTTTTGATTTTGATGGAGTTTTGACAAATAATTTGGTTTATGTAAATCAAAAAGGTGTTGAATCTGTTGCTTGTAGTCGTGCCGATGGTTTAGCGTTTGATGTATTACGCGAGTTAGTAAAGCCAGCTTATATTTTATCAACCGAAAAAAATCAGATAGTCACAGCTAGAGCTAATAAATTAAAAATACCTGCATTACAGGGAGTTAACAATAAAGTTGAGGCTCTAAAAAAGATAGCATGCAAAGAAGGAGTTAATTTGAAAAATATTTTATATGTCGGGAACGACCTTAACGATTATCTTGTGATGCAACTATGTGGTTATGCTATATGTCCAGCAGATAGTCATCCTAAAATCAAAGATATTTCTAACATTGTACTTAAAGCGAATGGCGGCAATGGAATTGTTAGGGAATTATTAGAAGATGCACTAGGTTTAGATTTTATAAAAATTTTGTATCAAACTAACAAACAGGAAGAACTATGTCAATAATTATAATAGCAGAGATAGGCATCAACCATAATGGCGATATGGATATTTGCAAGCAACTGATCGATGTTGCTGCAGGTTCAGGTGCGGATTGTGTAAAGTTTCAGAAACGAGATATTAACCAAGTCTACACTCAAGAATTTTTAGACTCACCTAGGGAGAGTGCATGGGGTGTAACCCAAAGAGAGCAAAAACTAGGTTTGGAATTTAGTGCAGAGCAGTATCAAGAAATTGAGGATTATTGCAAAAAGAAGGGACTTGAATGGTTTGCGAGCGCTTGGGATATTAATTCACAAAAATTCTTACGCCAATTTAACTCTAAATATAACAAAGTCGCCTCAGCAATGATAGTGTATACAGATTTATTAAAAGAGATTGCCAGCGAAGGTAAGCATACTTTTATCTCAACAGGTATGACAACTTATGATGATATTCAAACTGCAGTAGATATTTTCAGAAAGGCAGACTGCCCATTTGAGCTAATGCACACCGTATCAACCTACCCAATGAAGGATGAAGACGCCAACCTTAAAATGATCGAAACTTTAAGAGAAAAATTCGGTTGTAATGTTGGCTATAGTGGGCATGAAGTAGGTTTGGCAGTTTCTTATGCAGCAACAGCGTTGAATATTACCTCTTTAGAGAGGCATATTACATTGGATAGAGCGATGTATGGCTCAGACCAGTCAGCTTCAGTAGAGCCACCAGGCTTTAGACAGTTAGTTGGTGCGGTTAGAAAAATTGAAATGGCAATGGGTGACGGTATAAAGAAAACAATTGAAGCAGAAGCCCCTATCGCTGCAAATCTTCGTCAACATTTGGATTTAAAGTAGTTATTAGGAGCCACATGTTTTCAGTAGATAGAGACAATGTTATTATTACTGGTGGATCTAGAGGTATTGGTTTAGCGTTGGCAGAGGGTTTTTCATCTGCTGGTGCTAATGTAATAATTCTTGATATCAACCCACCTGAAGTTAAAAGGAGTTTCGATTATATAAACTGTGATCTAGGCAATCAAGATCAAATCCAAGTGATTCTTAATAAAATATTTTCAGATGGCTTCATTCCAAAAGTTTTGATTAATTGTGCGGCAGTTACAATACCTGCGCCAAGTCACCAATATTCTGATACTGATTGGAGAAAATCAACTTCTGTCAACCTAGATGGTGTTTTTACTTTATGTAGAGAGGTTGGAAAGATTATGATTGATTCGAACATACCTGGGAGTATTATCAATTTTACTAGTATTGGCGCAGAACAAGGGTTTGCCAATAATCCTGGATATGCTGCTACAAAGGGAGCGGTCAAGCAGCTAACGAAGGCACTTGCAGTAGAATGGGGGGGGTATGGAATACGCGTAAATAATATTGTACCAGGTTATACACATACACCAATGAATTCAAAAAGCTGGAATGATCCATTGTTAAAGAAACAAAGGTCAGACCATACTGTATTTGGAAGGTGGGCAGAACCTTCAGAAATGGTTGGGCCGGCTATCTTTCTTGCATCCGACGCCTCAAGCTATGTAACTGGAATTGATCTGGTTGTTGATGGTGGTTGGCTGGTTAAAGGCATGTAAGTATATATTTTACTAAAAGGAAAAAATGAAAAATAAAGTAATTGCAATTATTCTTGCACGTGGTGGTTCGAAAGGAATACCTAGGAAAAATGTCTTAGAATTTTCTGGGCATCCATTAGTTGCATGGTCAGTAATGCAAGCAAAACAAACAAAAGAAATTGACGAAGTGTATATTAGTTCAGATTCTGATGAAATTTTAGAAATTGCACAGAGTTATGGTGCAAAAGTAATTAAACGACCAGATGAATACGCTGGAGATACGGCAAAATCTGAAGAAGCGATTCTTCATGCATTGGAGGTTGTGGGTTCTGACCAAGAAATGGTAATAATGTTAGAGCCAACTGCTCCATTGAGAAAGCCAAACGACTTGGGTGAGGCTGTTAATATGTTTCGTAAGGAAGATTGGGACTCGTGTTTTTCTGGTGCGACATTACAGGACTTTTTAATTTGGAAGAAGGGTGAAAATGGTGAATTAATTAGTATTAATTATGATTATAAAAACCAAGGCCCTAGGCAAATGCGAGATCCTGACTATGTAGAGAATGGTGCAATCTATATGTTTAAACCGGAAATAATGTTAAAAGGTAAAAATAGATTTGGCGGTAAAATTGGCATCTTTCCAAATCATTTTTGGCAGTCTTTTGAAATTGATGAGCTAGAGGATTGGGATTTTGTTGAATTAGTTTTTAACAGATACTTATTACAAGATTATAAAAATTTAGGAGTTAGCTTATGAAGTCTGGAAGAGTTGTTTATCACAATGGCGTGTTTGTTGATGAACAGGATGCTAAAGTGTCAATTTTTGACTCAGCATTAATGTTTGGAGATATGGTGTTTGAGATGACTAGATCATTTAACCAGGAACAATTTAAACTTAGAGAACATTTGGAGAGATTGTACAATGGTTTACATATTCTCCAAATCCCTATCAAACAAACAATCGAAGAATTAGAGCAAATTTGTTATGAGACTATGGAAAGAAATAAAGATGTTTTCTTATCTACTGATGAACATCGATTGCTAATTAATGTAAGTAGAGGTCCATTAGGAATTTATTCAGATATTTTTGATAACAACTTAGAGCCAACAGTGATTGTTGCAGATTTCCCTTTGAAATGGACTGTTGCTGGCATGGATGAATTAATTGATGAAGGAATTAATGCAGTTGTGACTAGTCAGCGCGCTATTCCGGCACATCTACTAGAGCCAAAGATTAAAAACCGCAGTAGAATACATTTACAGATGGCAAATATTGAAGCTTCTAATTGGAAGGGAAAAAATAATTGGGCGCTTTTGTTAGACCCTGATGGATTTATTGCAGAGGGCACTGGCGATAATATATTTTTTGTAAAAGACGGCGTTGTGTATACTCCAGAGCCTCGCAACATTCTTCTTGGCATTAGTCGCGCATATATTTTTGATCTTTGTGAAGAATTGGGAATTAAGTGTATTGAAAAGAATTTAGAGACTTATGATGCGTATACTGCAGATGAAAGTTTTATGACGGCCACACCCTTTTGTCTTTTACCTGTGACACACTTTAATGGAAGTAAGGTAGGTGATGGAAGAATGGGAAAAATCACACAGAAGCTTCATGACCAATGGAGTAGGAATGTTGGCATAGATATCTATCAGCAAATTCGTGATTATTCTAAAGAGTGCAAAGTTTTAAATAAAGATCAACCAACACCATATCAATTTACTAAGCCAGATGATGACTAACTTGTTTAAAGATATTGATGGAGAGAATATTGGTTTAATTAAATTAGACATTAAATATCTCAATGATATGTGGGAATATTCCAGCAACCCTAGGATGTACGAGCATTTTGAATTTGGACCACAAAAAAAGTTATCAGATACAAAGGCATACCTTGATAGGTTAATTGAAAGATCGAATGGTATTGATGCATATTGGTGGTTTATTCAAATCAAGAAAACGGGAAAAGTAGTAGGATCCTTTGGTGTTCATGATATTGATTTTCATAGACGTGCATGTGAAATAAGTTATGCGGTTTCTCCAAGTTTTTGGGGTGAAGGTGTATTCATGCAGTCATTAAAATTAACATTAGACTCCTTAATTAACGAATTTCATTTTTATCGTGTTACTGCAGTAACATCCTCAAATAATGTTAGATCTATTAACGCTTTAAAAAAAGTAGGGTTTAGGGAAGAAGGTGTATTTCGTGATTTTTATTTAAAAGATGATAATACTAGATATGACGCCACACCCTTGTCATTACTCGCATCCGAATATATAAAGTAGTAATTTAGGAGTATTTATGAGTGTAGATGACAAGCATGGAAAATTTAACGGTAAAGAATTTGAATACATTTCAAATTATTTAGATTCTGAGGGTTGTAGTAATGAAAAATCATGGGCACAGCGTTTTGAAGAAGAGGTGTCTATATATACTGGGGTAAAATATGCTGTAGCGTGCAATTCTGGGACATCTGGATTGCATATGGCAATGTATGCATGCGGTATTGGACCCGGTGATGAGGTGATAACACCGGGATTAACAGTGGTGATGGATGCATATGCTGTAATACACATGGGTGCAACACCAGTATTTGTTGATGTAGAAAGATCTACATATGGCATTAGCGTTGAAGAAATTAAAAAAAATATAACAGATAAAACAAAAGCTATTATTACAGTTTCCCTTCAAGGATTATCAGTTGACATGGATCCAATTTTAGAGCTTGCAAAAGAGAAAGGGATTGTAGTAATTGATGATTCTGCTCAAAATATTCTAGGTGAATATAAAGGCAGAGTGGCAGGAACACTTGCAGATATGAGTGTCTTTAGCTTTGAAAATAAGAAACATATTACATCTGGTAGTGAAGGCGGAATGTTGCTAACAGACATAGAAGAATACGCAGTTAGGGCGAGAAAGTTTGGAGGGATTGGATATAAACATATGACGGCATCGGCTGGGAGGACTTCATTGGCGTTATCAGATGTGCAAGATCCAGATTACGAACGATTTGACACGATAGGGCTCAACTACAGAATGTCGGAAGCTAGTGCAGCAGTTGGATTGGCTCAATTTGAACGAATTAATGATATTGTTGAGCGTCGTATTGCGGTTGCTAAAATGTTTGCTAAGGCTATAGCTGACTGTAATTGGATAGCACCTCAATATGAACCTGAGGGGTATAAGAACTCACACTATACATTCTCATTTGAATACAAAGGTTTGGATATGCTTGGCATAACATGGAAAGAATTTTATCAAATGTATGTTGATATGGGTGGAGATGGTTTTTATTCAGCATGTATTGTGCCATATCTTGAGCCAGTTTTCCAAAATAATGAGAATTACAACAAGGTTTGTACAAAAGGGATGTGTCCTATAGCAGAAGATTTGCAAAAGAAGATAATGCAGTTTAAAACTAACTACAGGTCTTTATCAGTAGCTCAGAAAAAAGCAGATATTTTAGAAGCGCTTATTGATAAATTAGGGAGAATTAAGTAATGAATAACGCTACTAGATTTGGAATGGTTCAAGGTAGGTTGACTCAATCTCCATCAGGATGTTTACAATGGTTTCCGCAAGATAGCTGGCAAGATGAATTTAATACCGCATCAAGTATAGGTATTAACTATATTGAGCTAATTGCAGAAGTGCAACATAATGCAGAGAACCCTATTTGGACAGATACTGGAATTAGCAAGATAAAGCAATTGGTTAAAGACAATAACTTAACTTTACATGCTTTATGTAATGACTATATTGTTGAACAGTCATTTCTTGACGAGGATGTTGTTCAGCAAAATATGGATTTGCTTGAACAAGGAAAAAAACTAGGTGTTGAGAAATATATTATGCCATTTTTTGAAAGTAGCGAACTTACAACAGAAAATATGCAGGAGTATGTAGAGCCTTTAAAAAGGATTGCGAGAGTTGCTGATGATGCAGCTATTACGGTTTGTCTTGAGACTATATTAACTGGATCAGAATTGCTTAAATTGTTAGGGTTGATAGATATGCCTAATGTTAAAGTAGTGTATGACACCGGCAATAGGGTTGCTTTTGGTCATGATTTGGCGGGCGATATTCGCCTTCTAGACAATAGTATCGCTCATGTGCATATTAAGGATAAAAATAGCGATAATGCAAATGTTTTATTGGGCACTGGCCTGGTAAATTTTGAAAGTGTTTTTTGTGCTTTAAATGATATTGATTATAGTGGCCCATATACCTTTGAAACTACCCGTGGAAGCAATCCAATAAATACTGCCAAGTATAATATGAACTTGGTTAATTTCTTTAAAGGCAACTCGGAGAATGCTTAAACGAGTTCTGTTTATTGGTCTAGGTGGTGCAGGGCAGCGACATTTAAGACTGTTTAAAGAAAATTTAGCAGATGAAAACGTTGAATTTATAGCATATCGCTCAACGAATAAAACACCTTTGCTAAACCCAGATTTTTCAGTTAATCACGAAGAATCTTTAGAAAGTATTTATGGTATTAAAGTTTATGATGATCTTGATGAGGTTCTATCTTTAAAACCAGATTTGGCTGTTATCTCTACTCCAAGCTCCATGCATCTTAAATATGCACAATTGTGTGCAGAAAAAAGTATCGATGTGTTTGTTGAAAAGCCACTATCAAATTCAACAGAAGGCCTTCAGGAATTAAAGGAGACGGTTGAAAGAAATAAAGTCGCTATACAGGTCGGTTTGCAAAGAAGATTTCATCCGCATCTCAGTAGAGTTAATGATATTATTAAGTCCGGAGAAATTGGACAAGTGTTAACTGTAAACTTTACGGTGGCATCATATATACCAAGATGGCATCCGTATGAAAATTACCTTGATTTGTACGCATGTCGTAAAGAGTTAGGCGGTGGCGTTCTGCTTACAGAAATACATGAAATAGATTTGGCAGTTTGGTATTTCGGCATGCCTAGATCCGTTGTTTGCGTAGGTGGAACGTATTCAGATGTGGGGATGGACGTAGAAGATACTGTTCGATTAACATTGGATTATATTAAGTTTTCGGTTCAAATCAACCTGACATTTTGGCAAAAACATCATGAAAGGTTATTCTCAATTTGTGGAGAAAATGGATACTTGTCTTGGAATCAAGATGATGATATTTTAACAGAAGAGTATTTTAATAAGTCCGATAAGAATGTAGTCCAAAAAAATCCAAATTCAGGAAGTGATGTAATGTTTGATCTGCAAATTAAATCAATAATTAATAATCTAGATTTTTCATTAAGTAAAGAAAACATGAGCGATTCCATTGTTACACTAAGAATTGTAGAGGCGGCAAAAAAGTCAATGTTAGAGGGTAAGGTGGCCAAGCTAAATAAAGAGTAATTATTTACTTGGTGAAAAATTTACAGGAGAATGTGGAATTTTTATAGGAAATTATGAATCAATTTAATTTATCAAATAGAACTGCACTTATAACGGGTGCATCAGGTTTACTTGGTGTTGAGCATACGGCTGCATTATTAGAGGCGGGAGCAAGTGTTGTCATGACTGATATAAACGAAAAGGGACTTGTAAAAGCATACGACACTTTGCTAGACTCTGATAATAAAGATCGTCTTTATTACAGAGTTATGGATGTTTCTAGTGAGAAAGGCATACGAGAGGTTGCTAATGAATTAGAAAAAGACAAGCATAGTGTTGATATTTTAATAAATAATGCAGCTATTGATCCTAAAGTTCAGAAAGATAGCATAGTAGAAACCTCAAGATTGGAAAATTTTTCAGTAGATGATTGGGGTTTTCAGCTTGGTGTTGGTTTGACGGGTGCAATGCTATGTTCTAAGGTTTTTGGCACAATTATGGCGCAGAATGGAAATGGAGTTATATTAAATATTGCGTCAGATTTATCAGTTTTCGCCCCAGATCAAAGGTTGTATAAAAAAGATGGTTTGTCGCCAGAGCGCCAACCAGTCAAGCCTGTTACTTACTCTGTTATTAAGCACGGCTTGATTGGGCTTACTAAATACCTAGCGACCTACTGGATAGATCAAGGGGTACGTTGTAATGCTTTGTCGCCAGGTGGCGTCTATACTTCTCAAGATGATGAGTTTGTTAAAAAATTAACAAATCTTATTCCAATGAATAGAATGGCGAACAAAGATGAATATCGAAGCGCTGTGCAATTTTTATGTTCAGATGCATCTGCCTATATGACTGGACAAAATATTGTCATGGATGGTGGTAGGTCTATATGGTAGATACCATAGAATAAGTTTGCTTATTAAAAAAATGATAAATTCTAATATTTTTTTTCCAATCGAAGTAATTGACAGGGAGCTTGATGCAAAATTATTAACAGCAGCTCTTTTATCTTGCGATATTGAGAGTATTGTCTTTGCACAACATGATTTGACTGATCAGTTAATGTCAAAATCAGTCAATGGAGTTTATTTTGGAAAAAATATAATGAATCCAAAAAAGATCAGTCTTTATAGGTCTGCGAAAGAGAGAGGGTTTGTAATAGTCCATTTGGATGAAGAGGGCGGTATTTATCAAGGATTGAAGCATGATATTGAGTCTATCTTAAGCACTCGTCTAGATGCAAGTACAATGCAACATGATGATCATATTTTTACTTGGGGTAAGTTTCAAGAGGATTATTACAGATCTATGTGCAATGACTCAAATCAACCTTCTATTACAACAACTGGGCACACTCGCTTTAATTTACTTAATAAGAAATTCAGGCGGTACTATACAGATAAAGCAGAGACTTATAAAAATAATTATGGGCCTTATATATTAGTCACTACGACTTTTGGTTTTGCTTTGAGCCCTTATGGATTTAACGATACTTTTTCAATAAGAAATGGCTACGGAGTTTCAAAATATAAAAGTTCAAAGTTGATTAGTGAGTGGTCTGAACAAATGCATAAGGTTGCCCATATTGTTGAACTTATTCATGAAATTTCCCCTCGTTTTCCGGAATTTAGAATTATAGTTAGGCCTCACGTAGCAGAGGATAAAGAATTTTATAAATCAGCTCTAGGAGGGCTTGGTAATGTAAAAATACTTAATGTTGGAACAGTAATTCCTTGGGTAATTGGTTCAAATCTAGTCATACACAATGGTAGCACTGTTGGTTTAGAAGCATATTTTTCTGAAAAGCCAGTTATTCATTATGAGTTTCGTCCAAATGAAGACGTTGATAGCTTAATACTTAAAAAAATAGGACATAGTTGCAATAACCCTAAGGAAGTAATAAGGGTGGTTTCTTCATTGGTTAAAAAGAATAGACTACACAATAACGAAGAGTTCGATAATTTTGATTATGAGATACTTACCAATTTGATAGATAATAATTGCATGAAAATACCTAAATTACTTGGGCGTATTATCAATGATAAAGTCAGTAATGGAAAATTAAAGACAGTTTCGATTATAAGGTTGTTTATAATTGAATATTTCAATCAGGCTTATAGACTTATAAAGATACCTATTAGAAAAATATTTTTTCCGGATAAACATAGAATTTATTTGGCAGATACAACATCTTTCCCTGGGTTTAGCAAGTCAGACTTACTTCTTAGGATTGAAAAAATAGAAAAACTAACCGGTAAAAAACTTAAAATTAAATTTATAGGGAGAAGGGTTTTTTTCTTAAGCGCAGCTCCTGAGAAAATTAAATAATCTATATTTATTATTTACTCATGAGACATATTATAAAAATTTATAAAAATTTGATAAATTTTAATTATCTACCTTTGATAGTATTATTTAACTTATTAATTATTATTTCAGTTTTATTAATAAGCGTTTTCTTATACAAATCAGACACTGTAATGTTTAAGGCTGTTGATCTATTTGATGAAAAAACCCAAAAAGCAATAAATTTGGGTGAAAAAAGAGATGATTTGATGAAGTTTTTTGAGAGGCTTGACTTTTCATCTTCAAAAATCATAAACTCTGGTGAGCTGCCTAGTGTTCCTGTTTTAGACATTAAGATAAGTAAAAAAAATATTCAATATATAAATAGTGTAATACAAAGATCAATTAATCAGTCCAAAAATGTTTATACGCTTGGTCCATTTATAAGCATACATGATAATGACTTTGTTCGAGATACAAAAACAAAAATAGTAATCAATGGTGAGAAGTTTGATGCCAAGATTAAACTACATGGAGTGGCGGATGATAATTGGATTAATGCTAAAAAATCATATTCAATTAAAACTGCAAAAGATAGCCTTATAAGTAACACAAGACGGTTTAAGTTAATTATTCTTGAAGAGCAATTTATACAAACAATGATGTCGTACCATCTAGCCCATTTAATGGGGTATATGGATGTGGGGGTAGATTTAGTTAAAGTTAGATTTAATGGTATAAATCAGGGGTATTACTTGCTTGAAGAAGCGCTTAGCAAAGAATTACTAGAAAAGAATAAACTTTCAGGTGTAGATTTAATAAAAGCTCATGATGAATGGACGCATCAATATAGGACTGGGCATTTAACTTTGTTTACACATGAGGTTGCTAATCAGGAGTATAAAAATTACTCTAAAAAAAATGTAGGACAGCTTATATTGTTTGATAAGTTAATGTCTGCAGAAAGTTATAGGGAGGTTAAAGATTTAGTTGATATTGATAGGTTTGCTAAGCATGAAGCTATGAGAATACTTTTTGGCTCTGACCAAGGGGTAACTGGAGATAATATTAAATGGTTATTTGATACTAGCAAAGGAGTCTTTTTCCCGTTCTTTAGAATGGAGGGTTACTTGATAGATCTGCCAAAATCTGACCTTTCTTTTACTTTTGACAAAGATCTAAATGATTGGTTTGGGTTTGACTACAAGATTAAAGTTTTTCCTATTTTAAATAGAAACAATGAATTTAGAGCCTTAAGAAATAAGTATCTTTATAAAATTCTCTCCATGAGAAAAGAGATAGAAGAGTATTATTCTGAACTGTACAATAGCTTTATGCCGTTAGTTTCTTCGGATACAACCAATAATTATTCTTCGAGGTGGTATAAATACAAAACTAGCGCATCCCTTTCAGCTCTTTCAAATAATTTTGATTATATTGATAAGTACCTTAACTATTCAAAAGTTTATACAACATTGACTCAAATAAATAAAAAAGAATTTATTTTAAATATAGTGCCAGACTCAAATTCCATACTTGAGATGGATACATTTAAAATAGATGGTGTAGATAATGAAGATGGGCTAAAAGTTATAAAGTTAGACAGCAATAAAAAACAAAACCAACCTTTAACATTTGGTAACTTTATAAAGAACGAGAGGTATTCGTTATCGCTAGATGAAGATCTGGAGGTTAAAAGAAATATTTATGAGTATAAGATTGTAACTAAAGATGATCTGAATATTGTTGATTACAACATATCTTTTAGAAACTCAATAACCAATAAAAAAGTATTGGATAGAGAGACCTATAAAAAAATAATTCACACACCTATAAAATTAAATATTAAACAACGTTCATTTGAAGAATTTTTAAAAAAATATCCAATAAGGGCGGCAAACGATAAAATTATTTTTAATAAAGGTACGTATTTGATAACTGAGGATTTGATTGTACCAAGCACGGTCAATGTTCATATTAACCCAGGAGTGAAAATAATAATGTCACCTGGAGTTTCTATAGTTATTAGGGGGAATTTAAAAATTTCTGGAAGTGGTGACGAGTATGTTGAAATCGTAAGTTCTGAACTAGGTAAGCCTTTTGGTTCTTTTGCCGCTCTTGGTAGTGGTGGTACAACTGTTGATATTTCTTTCTTAAAATTAACTGGTGGAAGTGAAGATAATATTGCAGGGGTGTTTTTGTCTGGCGCCTTATCTCTATATGACCACAAAAAAATAAGGATAAAAAATTCCAAGATATATAGCAATCATGCTGACGATGGGATCAATATAAAAAGGTCAAAAGTGATTGTTGACAATAGTGAGTTCTATAATAATTTTTCAGACCAAATTGATTTAGATTACAGTTCTGGAATTGTAGTTGATAGTAGTTTCTATACTGATAAAAATAATAAATCATCAAACAGTGATGGATTAGATCTGAGTGGATCTAACATAATGATAAGAGATAATGTTTTTAGCAACTTCCCTGATAAAGGACTTTCTATTGGTGAAGAGAGTAAAGTCATAGTGATAAAAAATACTTTCAATAGAAATAATAGCGCAGTGGCTACAAAAGATGGATCTAAAAGTTTTTTCTTTTCTAATAAATACAACTCTAATAAAATAAATTTAGAGATGTATCAGAAAAAGCCAATCTTTAGACATCCATTATCTTTTAACTTGAATGAGAAATACGATAAAAAAATGGTTGTCAAAACGCCTTCGTCTAAATACTTTAAATTGAAAGAAAAATTAAACTCCGAATTGTACAATAGGATTGATATTAGTCGCAGTTTTGGAACATTGTTTGATGATCTTGTTAGTCAGAGTTGGGTTCAGTATGAATAATATTTATTTTTATAAATATACCTATACCTTGTAATAATGAAAATTTTTCGTCATGAATTAAAGTATTTTCTTAATTTTCAAGAATACCAAAATTTAAGAGGTAAGTTGAAGTTGATTATGAAGGGTGATAAACATGCTGGCGCGGGCGGTGATTATCATATCCGTAGTCTGTATTTTGATGATTACAATGATACGGCTCTTTATGAAAAGCAATCAGGTGTTTTGCATCGTAAGAAATATCGCATAAGAATTTACAATCTTTCATCAAAAGTTATAAAGTTAGAGAAAAAAAGCAAAGTAGGGCAATTTATACATAAAGAATCTTTTTTATTGAACAAGGAGCAAGTTCTAAAAATTTTAAGATTTGAATATGACTTTTTATTGAGATTAGATAGCAAACTTGCAATAGAGTTTTATTATGATTTAAAAAATAAACTTTTTCGCCCTAAAGTGATTGTGGATTATGTGCGGGAAGCATATATAATGGGGCCACAAAATATAAGAGTCACATTTGACAAGCACTTGAAGACTGGACTGTCCAGTGTTGATCTGTTTAGTAAGAATTTGTCATTAGTGAGTGCAGTTGATGAGCCTTATACTATTGTTGAGATCAAATACACACATATGCTTCCTGATTATATAAAATCAGTTTTGCAGGTTGAGTCTAGCCAAAGGCTAGCCATTTCAAAATACGTGTATTCTCGTAAATTTAATAAATTAAGATCTTGGGAGGATCATTAAATATGGAAGAAGTAGTTACTTATCAGGATATTGTTAAACAGAGCTTTCTAGAATTACATTCTTCTGGCGGATTGACAATATTTGATACATTGTTATCTTTATCTGCTACCCTGGCGCTCTCTTTGGCAATCTTCTGGATTTATAAGAAATCTTTTAGGGGTGTGTTATATACACATAGCTACAATGTTTCGTTGGTTATTATATCTTTGGTTACAACATTAGTTATTATGACTATTAGCACCAATTTAATTCTTTCACTAGGAATGGTTGGCGCATTATCAATTGTTAGATTTAGGACAGCCGTTAAAGATCCTCTTGATATTGTGTTTATGTTTTGGGCGATAGCTGTTGGAATAGCTAATGGGGCAATGCAGTTTCAGTTATCAATAGTGGGCTCATTGTTTGTTGCTGTTGTGATATTTTTATTGAGTAGCGTAAGGCTTGTGCATAATCCATTTCTTTTGGTTTTGCATTACAACGCTAGTGATGAAGATCTTATCATGAATGAATTAAATGGAGTTGTAAAGTCTTACAGAATGAAATCAAAAACAGTTAGTAATGGTGTAGTTGAGTTTACTTTAGAGGTTAAAGTAAAGAAAAATAATATTGAATTTATAAATGCAATATCAAACATAGATAGAGTCTTGGATGTAGCTCTGGTTAGTTATGATGGTGAGTATGTCTCTTAGTTCTTTACCTGAAGTATGTTCAAGAGTGCTTATTGTTTAATAGTTAGTAGACTTGAAATAAATATATAGAAGAGCTTAATTTTATGAAGGGATTAATAATAGCTGCCGGCAGAGGAAGGCGACTAGGGGGCTTTACAAAAGACACACCAAAGCCACTTGTAAAAGTTGATGGCAGTTGTTTTTTTGAGAATACAATCAAACATTTTCACTCTGTAGGAATAACTAATATAGCTGCAGTTATTGGGTATAAAAAAGAGCAATTTAAAGCAATTAATAATATTACCTTCTTTGAGAACAATGATTGGGAAAATAATAATATATTGCAATCATTATTCAATGCTAGAAATTTTATGGATGATGACCTAATAATTGCATATGGCGATATATGGTTTGAAGAAGAACCTATTAGAAATATATGCACGAATACTAATGATTTTATTATAGCGGTTGATAAGGATTGGGAGGAGTACTATAAAGGGAGAACAGAACACCCAATAAGTGAAGCAGAGAATGCACATTATGATAATAATTTAATTGTTAGAAATATTGGTAAACATATTAATAGCCCAGAAGGTAATTACAATGCCGGCGAATTTATGGGGTTAATTAAAATCTCAAAAGGGATTATTAGAGATCTTGTTAGTGAATTTGAAAATATAGAAATAAATACTAGAAATACAGATAGTTTCCAAAATGCAAGCACATTCCAGAACGCATACCTTACAGATTTTATACAGTATTTGATAAACAAAGGGTATGAAATAAATTGCTGCATAAACAGCAAGGGCTGGTACGAGGTGGATACAGTTCAAGATTTAGAAAATTTAAGGATTAATTTATAAAGGTTTAGCATGTTAGAAAGTGAGTATTTAAAAAGTGTTGGCGCTAGAATTTTAAGTGAAGCAAATGATTTAAAGCGAACAGTTGAGTCTATGGCGGTTGATTTAAATATTGACAGCAAGTATTTGCAGAAAATTATTAATGGAGATTGCACTAAAAAGGACACCTTCAATGTTATTAATTTGATCGAAAGAATTTACCCTGTCGATAGTAGTGATTTACTGTTGATTAATGATGATTGCAATAATGGAATATTGTATTTTAGTTCTGAGAATAGTAAAAAAACAAGCCGAGTTTTTGATAGGGCTGATAAGCAAGATAAGCGCACCCCATATTATGAGTATCGAGATACTGCTATGTCTAAGTTGTCTCCTTTCAAGCCTGAATGGATTAAAGAATTGAGGATTGTTTCAGATTCTAATCCAAACAATCCTGATGTGGCCTACAACAACGGTCATTTTATGCATCAAATAACGTTTTTTGTAGGACCGGTTAATTTTTATTATATCGTTGATGGTAAAAAATATTGTTATGAAATGAATACTGGAGACTCTAATTATATTACACCGTATATTCCACATTCTTTTACAAATAGAGATGGATCAAAAGAGGCTTATATTGTAGCAATAACATTTGGCGGAGATGTGCGAAGGACACAAAAAGAGCTATATGTTTTAGGTGTTGAAAAAATTAAGAAATATAGTTTAGATATAAGAAATGAAAATAAAGCAATTTCTCAGTTAATACAGCAGCATATGAATAATGAAAGTCTCACTGAAGAAATGATTTCCGATAAGATTGATGTGAGTAAGTTGTTAGATGTTAACAGGCAAAAAACTATAATTGAAATCGAGGAGATTGCTGATTTGTTAAATATAGAGCCATCAGATTTAATGGTTCCAAAATACAATAAGAGTCATGAGGTTGTGATTTGTAAAAAATCAGAAATAAAAGCAATGAGTTACCCTAATGATGGGAAGGCAGTTTATAAAATCTATCATGGCTCAAGGGCAAATAAAATACCAAATTTAAAGTCTTTTGATGTGCATGTTTTGTCAACAAAGGTTAAAAAAGAAGATTTATTTGACACCTCATTGCATAGTTATATCTATAATTACGGTGAAACCAATGTCTTAATGGTGTATATAAATAACGGCGAACAATATACACAATTACTAAAGGCTGGAGATTCAGCCTATGTACAGCCCTTTGTCAAATATGGATTTCAAAAAACTTTAGATGGTGGTTTGTCCAGTGTATTTGTTGCTAGGGTAAGTGGTGGAGTAAATTTTTGCACTCAAAAAGAATTATCTTATTTTTTAGATATTGAGAGGGTTGCAAGAGAAAACACATGTTGGTTTGATTAAAAAAAAGGAATATTATGAAAAATAAAGTTGCATATCTTGGATTGGCTGTAGATTTGATACATCCAGGGCATTTAAATGTTATAAATGAAGCTAAAAAATATGGAGAAGTGGTAGTTGGTCTTTTTACAGATAGAGCGATAGCAAGTTATAAAAGGCTTCCATATATGACATATGAACAGAGAAAAATTGTAATTGAAAATATAAAAGGTGTTTCTAAAGTTATTCCTCAAAACACCCTTGACTATACTGAGAATTTAGAATCCCTTAGACCAGATTTTGTAATTCATGGAGATGATTGGAAGGAGGGTGTTCAAAAAAGCACGCGACAACAAGTTGTAAATACACTAAAAAAATGGAAGGGAGAGTTGATTGAAGTTCCATATACAGAAGGCATTTCATCTACAAAACTAATTAATGCAGAAGAAGAAATTGGTGTAACAGTAGATGTTAGAAGGGGTCGATTAAGGCGCTTAATTCATGCAAAACCAATAGTTAGAATTCTTGAAGCGCATAATGCCCTTAGTGGCTTAATTGCAGAAACTACTGTTGTTGAAAGAGGCGGGTTGCCAGCGATTTTTGATGGAGTTTGGTCAAGCTCATTAACCGATTCAACTGCAAAGGGTAAGCCAGATATAGAAGCGATTGATATGACATCAAGAATTAACATGGTTAATGATATATTTGAGGTTACTACCAAGCCTATGATTTTTGATGCAGATACTGGCGGCAAAACTGAGCATTTTGAGTTTACAGTTAGGAGTTTAGACAGAACTGGCGTGAGTGCTGTGGTTATTGAAGATAAGACAGGTTTGAAAAAAAATTCATTATTTGGCAATGATGTACTACAAACACAAGATAGTATTGAAAATTTTTGTGACAAAATTAAAAAAGGAAAGGCTGCACAGATTAGTGATGATTTTATGATTATAGCCCGTATTGAGTCTTTAATATTAGAAGCCGGAATGGAGGATGCTCTAATAAGGGCCGATGCATATATTAAAGCTGGGGCCGATGGAATTATGATACATTCTCGCCACAAGGATCCGGGTGAAATTATAGAATTTATGAAAAAATTTAGAGCTATAAATCAGCACATTCCTGTTGTTGTGGTTCCTACTAGCTTTAATTCAGTTACAGTAGAGGAGTTTGAAGAGATGGGAGTCAATGTAGTTATTACAGCTAACCATATGTTACGCTCTGCTTATCCTGCAATGTTAAAAGTAGCTAAATCTGTATTAGAAAATGGAAGAAGTCTAGAAGCTGAACCAGATTGCATGTCCATTCAAGAAATTTTAGAGTTTATTCCTGGAACAAAATAATTATGCTGGATACTGGAGATTTTGTATCTGAGCTAATACAACAAGCATATACACATTTATGTGTAGTACCATGTAGTTTTGCAAGAAATATTATTAATGAAGCTATTAATAATGATAATATAGAGTACATTCCCTGCGCAAGTGAAGCAGTAGCATGTTCTATGGCTGCAGGTTTAAAAATGGCAGATAAAAAACCATTAGTAATAGTGCAGTCTTCAGGGTTGACCAACATGGGAAGTTGTATTACTAGTTTGTTAAAGCCGTATGACATTAAGTTCCCTATATTAGTAAGTTGGAGAACTTACAATGAGGGCGATAGTGAGATACAGCATAAGCATTTAGCAACTAGACTTCCAGATTTAGTTGATGCTTATGGATATCAGCATAGTATTTTAGACAAAGATAGTGTATCAATTGCAATAGATCAAATTGAAAAGTGTCATGATATTGATCAAATTTGTATTCTTGAGAAAGATACGTTTTCAGAAGTTGAATTGTCTAATAAAAACAAACTTGATTTATCAAACTATAAAGCAAGAAGTGAATTTTTAAAAGTATTAAATAATCATTTCAGGGATAAGGATGTCTTATTTATTGGAACTACAGGGAATACTGCAAGGGAGATGTATAGTTTTATGCCAGATACGGATAATTTTTATCTAGCTGGAAACATGGGTGGAGCTTTAAGCGTAGGCCTTGGTGCGGCAAAAGCGGGTAAAAAAGTAATTGTTTGTGGTGGTGATGCTGAATTTGTAATGCACATGGGCGGGTTAACTAATGTTGGTCGATATTCCGAACAAATAAACCTAACCTATATAGTTTTTGATAATGAATCAAATAAGAGTACTGGCGGGCAAAATACCTATCAGAAGCATATTGATTATATTGGTATAGCAAAAAGTTCTAATATAACTAATACTTTTATTGCTAATGATTTAGATTCCTTTTTCAATGTATTAAACAAAATAAATTACGGTGTTAATTTTATTCATACCAAGTGTTCGTATGATAATGAAACCCCGAGACCTCCTATGGAAGTTGTATCTAGAAATTTCTTTTGAAAAGGGCTTAATAAATTTTATTAGTTAATCATGCAAAAAGAATTCATTGGTAAGGATAGTTTTAAAAAAATTAAATATATTGTAGATGCGCTTAATGCAAAAAGAATTTTATTAGTAACTGGAAAAAAATCATTTTCTTTGTCTGGCGCAAAGCATAAGATAAAAAAAATATTAAAGGACTTAGAAGTCATTATATTTGATGATTTTCAATCCAACCCAAGACTAGAGGATGCAGAGAGTGGGATTAACTTAGTAAGACAGAACAATCCAGACTTAATAATATCTATTGGTGGCGGTAGTGTGCTAGATATGGCGAAGTTAATCAACATCTTGTCCGCTCAAAATGATATAGATTTTTTTGATATTATAAAAAACCCTAACTTAATTAACAATAAAGGGACTCCTTTAGTTGCAATACCTACAACAGCGGGATCTGGCAGCCAAGCAACTCATTTTTCAGTAGTTTATATAGATAAAGTCAAATACTCTTTATCACACAGTTATATACTTCCGAACTATGCTATTGTTGACCCAGCTTTAAGTTACAACGTGCCCAGTAATGTGGCAGCTTCTTGTGCTATGGATTCACTTTCTCAAGCTGTTGAGTCATATTGGTCAGTAGGATCGACCAAAGAAAGTAGGCGGTATTCTGCTAAGGCAATAAAAATGATTTTACCTGCATTAAAAAAATCAATTGTGAATAATGATAATGATGCAAAAGATATTATGGCATATGCTGCGCATATGTCAGGAAAGGCAATTAATATTTCAAAAACTACAGCCGCACATGCGCTGTCTTATTCTATGACTGCATTATTTGGCATCCCTCATGGGCATGCTGTTGCATTAACATTAGGTAAATTTTTTGGTATAAATGATAATGCTGATAAATGTAATATTTTAGATCAGAGAGGTGGTGTTTATTTAAATGCGACTATGAAAGAGTTGTTCAATATGTTTGACTGTGATACAGCAGATTGCTGCCATGATAAATGGTATGAATTGATGAAATTACTAGATTTAGAAGTAAATATTGTGAATTTGGGAATAAAAAATATTGAAGATATTAAGCATATTGTTAATAACGTTAATATAGAGAGAATTAAAAACAATCCTGTGCTTTTAGACAAGAAAGAACTTTTCAAAATTTTTGATAGTATTAAAGTATAGTTAGATATTTTTTTAGAGTTTTCACATGTTAGGTTTTTGAGGTAAGGAATTACATGAATATAGACGATCAATCTTTAGAAGATTCTTCTAGGCTGTTGAAGGATAATGGTATTAATTTTTGGGTATGTCATGGAACTTTACTTGGAATTGTTAGAGAGAATAGGATATTGCCTTGGGATAGCGATATAGATCTTGCCGTTTGGAGTCACGAAAACAATAAAAAAGAAATTGCTAATATTTTTGAGAGTAATGGATACAAACAGGAGTTATTTTTTGCTGACCCTGATAGCCTTCATTTTTATGGTAAAGGTAAAAATGTTGACATTAATTTTTATAAGAAGACTGGAGATATGGCTGTATGGGAAGGCGCCATTCCTTTGAAGGGATTGCTTAACAGAATGGTTATTGAAGTTGCTCACATCTTACATAGACGTGATATCAGCGGAGTCAAACTTCCTGTGAATTATATAAAAAAATATTTATATATATTTCTTTCTAAGTTAGTATTATTGCTAAAATTTTTTCTGTCTAAGAAATTAAAAAGAAAAATACATCAGAATGCAGCTAAGCGTATCAACTATATTGGTTATAGCTACCCGGTCGACCTTTTAGTTTTTAAAGATATTGACTATAAAGGAATTACTCTGCAAATACCTGTTAATTCTGAAAGGTGTCTAGAGTTGACTTATGGGAAAAACTGGAAAACACCAAATAAGAAGTATGTTTGGCATAAAGATGCACATAATTTAACGAAATCTTGATAATTACTAGAAATGCACACATTTACAAAATTATTACTAGTGTGTCTATAAATGATTTATAAACTAGCACAACTTTTTACAAATAAAGAGAAAATTAGGGCAATGGCAATATTTTTCTTTGTGGTTATTGGTGCTGGCCTTGAAGTTGTTAGCTTGGCCGCCCTTGCAGCCTTGATTAGTCTGTTCTTGGATGGTGATCCTGAAGTTTATAAATGGATTGTAGAAGGAAAATTACTGAATGTAAGTAATAAGTTGGAGTTAATACAGATACTAGGCATTGTTGTTGGTTTTTTATTTTTACTTAAGAATGTATATTTATTGGTGATTAATTACATACTGCATAAATTTATTTATAATAAATATACAAAAATAAGTACCCAGTTGTTAAAAAGCTATATTGAAATGCCTTATATAGGTCATTTGCAAACAAATTCATCTTTCTTGCAGCGTAATATTAATACTGAGGTTTTTTGGGTATTTGCAAATATTATGATTCCTGGTGTGACTTTATTAACAGAGTTAGTAATAGTGGTATCAATAGTGATTACCTTGATGTATGTAGATTTGGTTAATACGCTGATATTTGGTTTTAGTTTTGGATTGGTGCTGTCATTAACAATGACTCTTATAAAAAAGAAGATGGACGCCTTAGGCCTGATTTCTCAGAATTACTTCGGGGAAATGATTAAGTCTGTTAATCAAAGCCTTGGAGGGATAAAATTAACTAAAGTATCTAATAGTACTAAGTATTTTGTAGATGTTTTTCAGTCCAATGTAAATAGATATTCTAATAATACATCAAATCTCAAAAATATTTCTCAGTGGCCAAGATACTTTATTGAGGTAATTGTTGTGTTTAGTATTGTTATTGCAACTACTCATAGCAACCTAGATTCAGATATAAGTTTAGCACAACTTAGTTTTTTTGGTATTGCTGCAGTTAGGTTAATGCCATCTTTTAACAGAATAACAAGCTCGTATACAAATATTAGATACTATTCCGCCTCTCTTGATGTTGTTTGCAATGAGCTAGATAATAGTAGCAATATTAAGCAACATAATAATAAAAAACGGAACAGTTATATAACTTTTGACAAAGATATTGAATTTAAAGATGTAAGTTTTATATATCCAGAGGCGATAAAGCACTCAATTAATAACATTTCTTTTAAGATTAAAAAAGGGGATTCCATCGCTTTGATAGGAGAAAGCGGATCTGGAAAGACTACTATTGTTGATTTAATTTGTGGTTTATTAGAGCCGAGTGACGGCGTAATAATGGTTGATGGTAAGAGCATTTTTAACAACCTATATGAATGGAGAAAAATGATTTCTTACGTTCCTCAGAATATTTATTTACTGGACGATTCGTTGAAGAGCAACATAGCTTACGGTAAGAATCCTGAAGATATTGATAATGATTTGATTGTGCATGTTTCTAAATTAGCAATGCTTGATGATTATATCAATGGATTGGAGTTCGGGTATGAAACTATGATTGGTGAAAATGGCGTTAAAATGTCAGGTGGTCAACGTCAACGTTTAGGTATTGCTCGTGCATTATATAATAATCCAAAGATTTTGATACTTGACGAAGGTACGGCTGCTTTAGATGATAAATCACAAGAATGTGTTATAAATTCAATTAATGCTATAGCAAGCGAGATTACCGTTATTACTATTGCACATAGGCTTGATACAGTAAAGAATAGTGACTTAATATTGTTAATTGAAAAAGGCAGTGTGAAAAAAGAAATATCAAAAAATATGTTAAATAAGCTTAATATGGACCTCTCTAAACTAATTAATTAAAGCTAATGAAAAATGATTTATATAGTTTTCTAATATGTCCAAATTGTAAACTTGCAGAAGTTAATGATAGTCTAAGTAAGTGCGATTCATGCGGGTCTAAATTAATATCTACGAAAGGAGTATTAAGATTTATTGATGGTGGATATCATTCTAATTTTGGATACCAATGGAATAAGTTTTCAAAGGTGCAACTTGACTCATTTAATGGCTCAAATGAAAGCGAGTCAAGATTGTTAACACAGTCTAATTATGCCCCGGAGGACTTTAAGGGAAAAACAGTTTTAGAAGTTGGTGCAGGCAATGGTAGATTTACTGAATTGTTATTGAAATACGGGGCAAAAGTGGTTGCTGTGGATTACTCAACAGCGATAGACGCAAATTATAAGAATAATGGTTTTGTTGATAATGAAGTAATTTTCATGCAAGCCGACTTATTTAACATGCCCGTGAAACACCATAGTTTTGATATTGTTCTATGCTATGGCGTGATTCAGCATACTGGAAATAATAAAAAAGCACTTACTGAATTATGCAAATACCCAAAAAAAGGAGGGGGATTACTTGTCGATATATATTCGTCCAGTCTAAAACATTTCAACCCTTGGGTGTATATTATTAGGCCGTTTTTTTCATTAATTAAAGCTTCAGATGAGAAGAGATTGGATATTGTAAGGGGATTTGTTAATGCAGTTTTTCCTTTACAGCTTTGGGCTTTAAAATTGTTACATAATAAGAAGGGGGGTCTTAAGTTTATTCGTTATATGGTCAATAGATCTCCAAATAGTGTTTATGGAATTAATTTATACCTCGATGGAAAGATTAATATAGAGGTTGCACAAGATTGGTGTGTTTTAGATACGTATGATGGATGGGCTCCGAAGCATGATCATCCAGTTTCTAAAAATCAATGGGAAAATATGCTTAACAATACTGCAACCAAAGAAGATTTCTCCATTGCTAATATTAGCGAATCTGGACAAGGTCATACTGCAATCTTAGAAAGAAATTAGGACAGCAACATGTCCAAATATATTAATTATAAGTTGATATTAATACTCATATCACTACCAATGGTCTTGGTCATGGTATTTCCATCGCCTTATTTTGAATCGTGGTACGATTATGAGCCTGACTATTTTGCAAATTTATTAAGTGTTCTTTTGAATAATCACCCTGTAGACTATATACATCCAGGTCTGACCATAACATATTTATCTGCTATTTTAATACAAATTGTTGGTTTTTTTGAGTCACAAGAATCATTAATTCTAAGCTTGAGGTTTTTCTTTCTTTTCTTAAATCTAATCATTATTTACTTGTCCATGTCTTTTTTGAATAAGAATAATACTAAACAGATATTGTTGTTTATTGCTATTCTAATTCTATATCCTGCAGGACATTATTATTTGGATATTTTATCTCCTCACATTATATTAAGTTCATTGGGTGTATTAATTGCAATTCTAGGTATTAAGCTTAATGAAAATACAATTAGATATCCATTGGCCTATGGCTTGGTATTGGCATTAGGCGTAGCAACAAAATTTCCATTTATCCTTGTAACAATTCCTGTTATTTTTTCTATATTTTTTGGTTTTCTAAAAGGAGAAAAAAAGCATTTTAAGGTGTCATTTTTAATTATTATGGCTTCGTTCATTTGTTCGAGCCTGATATTATTTTATCCAATCTTGCCTATGATGCCACTTTATCTAACTATGTGGACAGATGTTATTTCGTTCATTGAGCCCTTCTTGGGTATTCAAGAAATTTATAAGACATCTTTTTACTTTTTTGCGCTAATTGTTCTTATGTCTTTCATTGCAAGAAAAATGATAATAATTTTAAGGAAAAAAGTTAATTATGACTATACATATGAAAGTGTATACAAAGTGTTGAGTTTAGTATGCTTATTTTATGTGTTTATTATGCCTATTATTGACATTATTAGCGGGAAATCATATATAGAAATTGCTAAATGGGGGGGGAATTTTTTACCTATGTTAGGGTTTTTGGTGTTATTTTTTACACATAATATTTCAATATTAAAGTTAAGTGTAATTAAAAATTATATAGCAATCACCCTACTATTGGTCGTTTCTCTCAAGGCATATACAAATTTTAATAATTATAGTGAATCTATAATTACAGCTAATAATTTTAGCTCAAATGTTCAAAGTTTATTGGAAGGCGACAATGACATAGTATTTTATCCGTCTTCAAAATTTATATCAAAAGAATATTTCTTTATATGGTCGGATTATAGATATGGAGATAGTGCATCAACCTTTTATGATAAACGGAAATCTATTCCATTTAGGATAGATAGTAAGCTTGAGAGGATGCATATTCTTAATAATAGAAACTTCTATATATCAGATGGTTATTTCTCCGGTAAATTTTCATTTAGATATATGAAAAAAATAATAGAAAGCAACTATACGCCTGATTTATATAAAAGTTTGCTTAGTATGCATTTGCATCGGTTAGATAAGAAAGATATTTGTACACAGCCCTACAATGGCTTCTCTGCAGGTAGAAATTTTATTGTGATTATTCCAGAAGGTCTAGAATTCAGAAATATTGGTATTATTAAAGATGTTTCTACAGATGCACACACTATTGCTAGCAATTTAATAGATTTATGGGCTAACAAGTGTAATTATAAGGTTGATTATTCCGTTGATAATTTTGCAGATATAAAATCTATATTCTTGAAAGTCAAAACTTGATACAATGAAAAAAGAAGTTAAGAGGATAATTTTATTTGCAATACCAGATTTTAGGGGCGGGGGTGCAGAGAGGGTTTTTCTTAACCTAATTAATAATTTAAGTCGAGAAAAATTTATAATACATGTGGCTGTTGGAAAACTTCAGGGTGAATATAGAAAATATTTGTCTAATGATGTAATTATTCACGAGCTAGGCAATACAAGTTCAATTAAGAGTGTTGTTCCAATAATAAAACTTGCAAAAAATGTCGGACCTCATGTGATTCTATCAACCCTTGGATATGTAGTATCAGTATCGCTATCATCAGTTTTCCTTCCACGCAATATAAGAGTTATTTCTAGATTTGGCAATACCATGAGTGCCTTTCTTGAGGATATTAAAAGAAAAAGTAGGATTGTATACGCACTTCAGTTCATTATGAACAGGATGACTGTTTATTTATCAGATATTGTTGTTGTTCAGAGTGATCATATGAAAGATGATTTGGTGGGTGTATATTCCCTTTCTGGCAAGTGTGCCGATAAAATAATAAAGATTAATAACCCTGTTGATACTGATAGTTTATATAGGAATTCTATGGCTTTGCCTCTTCCTGAATCCATTGAAGAGTTTATTGGTAAAAAAGAATGCGTGTTTGTAAGTATTGGGAGATTAGATTATCAGAAAAATTATAAAGACCTAATTAAAGCTTTTAGTTTGGCTCACCAGGTAAATAAAAATATTGGCTTGATTATTTTGGGTGAAGGAATTTGTCGTTCAGACCTTGAAAGACTGTCAAATCGACTCGGCGTAGATAAAAGTATCTTAATGCCTGGTTTTGTAGATAATCCAGAGGTGGTAGTTGCTAATACAAGTTGCTTTGTTTCTTCTTCATTGTATGAAGGGGTATCGAATGCCATGCTTGAGGCATTATTTTTAGGTGTTCCAGTTATTGCAACAAACTGTCCTAGCGGCATTGGAGAAGTTATAGTTGATGGAAAGAATGGTTTTTTGGTTAGTGCGAATCAAGGTATTGTGAAAAACTTATCAGAGAAGATTCTTGCTATGTCTGACGAAAATCAGATGCTAAATTCTCAAGAAGCAAGTAAAGTGATAAAAGGATATTTTGATATTGAAATTGTTACCAAAGAATATGAAATTATTTTTCAATGATGTCGAAAGGCTAGATAGAGCAATTACAATCCGTGTTAATTGGTCATCTATATTGTTTTATCTAACGTTTATTTCTTATGGGTATTTTTCTGCTATGACGAGTAGTTTGGATGAGGCGTCCAACAGCCCACTGTTCTTTATTATGAAAAATAGCTTGATTATCTTAGTTTTGTTTTTATTTGGTCGCTGCTCAATTACCCATAAAAATTTATTTGAAGATAGAATTAAATTAAGTTATAAAGATTTTTTCTTTGTAGTCGTCACCGTAATTTTTCTTTTAATTTTTCTGGATGGTGTTTTGGGTCGAGCACTAATCTCAGATGAAATTGCTTATTCGTCAGTATCTTTTGGGTACGCTCAATATATTGCAAATATTGTTGCTCAGTATACTAATATGTTTGATGATTGGAAATATGCTGACTTGGTCCAAGTGTTTAGCGCATTTATACTTGGCTCTTTTGTGCTGTTGGTTTTCTTATTAAATAGATTAACATTCAACAAAAAAATAGCTTTGTTTATTGTTACCTTGATGTTAATCAGATTGATTGTCTTATTTATTCATGGCAATTCATATCCCCATCCCCCATTGAACTTATTACCTACACTAGTTTTTGGAACATTGTTCGGTATAGATGATATGATTCTAAAATTATCTTTCTTTATTGGATATGTCATTTTTGTACTGGTAATATATAAAATGATATCACGAAAATATAGTAGTTTTAAAGCAATTATTACAGCACTTGCTATTGCAACCATACCTTTATTTATTAATTTTTCGATGAAAATTGAGCACTCTTTGTGGGGGGGGGTTGCTATTACAATAGTGTTGCTCGATATATTAACTGCAAAAAAAGTTAATTATATAAGGATGTCTTCGTTTGTATCTATATTTGCAATGATGAGAATGCCAGTATTTGTAGCAATAATACCACTATTTTTACACTATGTTTTTTTTAGATTGAAAGATATAAAAAATTTGATAAATAGTAAGAGTGATCTCTTAGAGATTGGTTTGATATTTTATCCAGCTGCAATATTTTTACCATTTTTAATTAACAGCCTTATGTTTTCTACACCTTCAACTGAAACAGGTGGATATATTGACAATATTACAATGGCGTTTCAATCAGGTATTGTTGTTAATTCGGTTGTTAATTCGGTAGGTTGGTTATGGATCGTCTTAGCGTTTCTGCCTTTTATTTTTATGAAAAATCTTAAAATAACTGTTATTTTTTTTACCACATTTTGTTTTCTGGTGGTAATGTATTTCTCAATTAACGCATCTCATTGGTATGAGGTAAAATATAAAATTGAGTGGTTTTTACCATTTTCCATTGTAGGGTTGATATTTATTGTAAATTTTTTTTCAAAAACATATTTTCATAGAAATGTAGCTATATTATTTTTAGGGCTTATATTGTTGAATAATTTTTACCAGTATAAAACTATGTTAAATAGGCAAGTTTCAGTCGACTATTTTGTTAATAATTATTCTAGTGAAAAGTCAAATAAAGCTCCTATATGGGATATTAGATATAATCTAAAGCCTACGTATAGATTTATTATAGAAAATGAGTTGCAAGGGCAAACATACTCGGTTGGAGTTACTTATGGGGTTTTTACGGAGTTGTTAAATGGGTATTCGGTTGAGGATTATAGAAAAGCTAAAGACATTTATGATGATATAAGTGATTATAGTAAGAAAAATAATATTCCATGGACTTCAGCCAGTTCAGAAGCTATCCACGCCAATAAAAAAATTAAGCATTTAATTATCGGGTTTATGTTTCCAAGAAAGTTGGTTTTTATTGAAGATATGCTAAGTAAAGGGTGGGTAATTAAAAAAGAGTTTTATAACGACGAGTTTAAATCTACAGTTTTTTTACTGTATAGAGCGGCATAAATATGGTTAAGATGAGGAAGGGTGTTTCATTTAATAGAATTGAAGATAAAGATAGTTCTTTAATAGTGTTACATTTTCATTCAATATTGAAATAAGGTTTTTTGGGTGATAAAGTTTTATGCATATGTTATTGTGAATAAATATAAAAGATTGTCCCTCTTATTATCTAAATGATTGTCATAGCTGGTAAAAACAACATAGCAGTTTATGCATTAAATTATTTAGCCTCTTGTCAAGGAATTAATAATTTAGCAGTGGTGTGCAATAAAACCGATAAAGGGGTTGACACATGGCAAATGTCATTAAGAAAGAGAGCTTTGGCTTTGGGTATTTTAGAATTATCATTGTCAGATGCTGAGGAACTTGCAGATGTATTTATTTCACTAGAATTTGATCAGATAATTAAAACAAACAATTTTAAAACATCAAAAATATTTAATATTCATTTCTCACTATTGCCTAAATATAGGGGTATGTATACATCAGTATGGCCCATATTAAACAATGAAAACAGAACAGGAGTAACACTACATAAAGTTGATGATGGAATTGACACTGGCGCCATAGTAAATCAGCAAGAAATTGATATAAGTGATGATGATAGTTCTTTAGACTTATATATAAAATATACATCATGCGCAATAGATGTTTTTAATAAGTATATATATAAAATGATTTATAATAAGTATGAATGTATTGCACAAGACGAACAATATTCAAGTTATTATTCCAAAGACTCTATTGATTTTAATAAGTGTGAAGTAAATTTTCAACAGTCGGCTAATTCGATTTTAAGGTTTATAAGGGCTTTTTCATTTAGGCCATATCAAATGCCTATGTTAAGGAAGTGCAAAATTGCTAATGCAGAGATATTAAATACAAAATCAAGACAATTGTCTGGGGAAATTATTTATAGGAACGATAGTCTTGTTGATATTTCAACAGTTGATTTTGATATTAGATTATATTTTGATAAATTTGACGATATTGTGGAATTATGTAATCAGGGTAAATCATTTAATGCGGAGAGAATTCTAAAAAATATTGTCAATATTGATGACAGGACAGATACTCTACAAACCTTGCTAATGATATCTGTAAAGAGAGGAATGGTCGATTTGTCAAAATACTTAATTTTGAATGGGGCAAACGTTAACGCTACAGATTATAAAGGCAGGAGTGTTTTGCAATACGCAAATACTATAGAGTTGAAAGAAAATAAATATAAAATTATTAGTTTATTGATTGACAATGGAGTAGAAGTGTGAGCCATCCTTTGGTAAGTGTTATGGTAATTACATATAATCAGTCAAATTATATAGCTGATTGTATCGACTCTATTTTATTGCAGGATTATCCAAATATAGAAATAATTATTGCGGATGACGCCTCTACTGATGGAACTCAAGATATACTAAACGGATATTTGGCTAAATATTCAAATATAGTTACGCTAAGGTTGTCAACAGAAAATAAAGGAATTACACATAACTCTAATTTAGCGCTTTCATTTTGCAATGGAAAATATATTGCGTTTACTGGGGGGGATGATGTTTTTATGCCTAATAAGATTGCTAAACAAGTAGATTGGCTAGAGGCAAATAAAGAGAGATCACTTTGTGGACATGATGCTATTTGGATAGATGAATTCGGAAATGATTTAGATGTGTGCTCTTCTGACTTAATTCCTATTTCTACTGGGAGGGGTTGTTGTGGCGTTATTCGTCATGGACCACCTTTTCCATCATCTTCTATGATGTTTAGGGTTGATAACATTCCTAAATACGGTTTTCACCCAAAACTAGCTATAATTTCTGACTGGAAATTTATGATTGATATTGTATCAGACGGTTCTATATATGGTTTTATCGATGGCATCTATTTACAATATAGAAGTCACCCCAATAGTGTTACAAATCAAAATAGTTTCAAGTTATATCGTGATCAGCTGAATACGTTTTTGTTATCAGTATGGCAACATAGAGGCAAGTATTCAATATGTTGGGTGACTTTTTTTATTTTTGGAGTGCGTAGAAAAATTTCAAATTTTTTTATTGGTTAAATTTATGAAATGAAGGGCGTTAGAATTATTAATTTTCGTAAAATTACAGATGTGCGCGGAAATCTTACAGTTATTGAGAATGGGTGCGACATACCATTCAATATAAAAAGGATATATTATATATATGATGTTCCGGGCGGCTCAGAGAGAGGGGCGCATGCACACAAAGACTTGCATCAGTTAATAATAGCCACATCTGGCAGTTTTGATGTTGTGTTAGACAATGGATTAGAAAAAGAAACATTCCATCTAAATAGACCTTATATCGGTTTATATGTGTCTCCAATGAAATGGAGATTGATTAATAATTTTTCTAGTGGATCTGTTTGTCTTGTTATTGCCTCAGATACTTATAAGGATAGCGACTACATCAGAAATTATCAAGAATTCTTAGGATTAACTAAATAGTTTTTATGTTTATCAGTTATTATGATGCCTCAATTATAAACTTGAAGTTGCAATATGACCTAAAAGAGGCTTTTGCTCGAGTCTTGAAGTCTGGACATTATATTCGTGGAAAGGAATCAGATGAATTCGAGTTCAAATTTGCGTCATATTGCAATGTTGAACGCTGTGTAGGTGTGGCCAATGGTCTTGATGCTCTTACACTCTCTATTCGTGGCTGGAAGGAATTAGGGAGGTTAAAAGAGGGAGATGAGGTGATTGTTCCGGTCAATACATATATTGCCACGATTTTAGCTATTACTGAAAATCGATTAACGCCAGTTTTAGTAGAAGTGGATGAAAAAACGTATAATATAGATCCAGTGCAAGTAGAAGCGTTAATCACAAAACACACGCAGGTAATTCTACCCGTTCATCTTTATGGGCAAATGGCAGATATGCCTGCAATTATTGATATAGCAGAGAGATATAATCTCTTAATACTTGAAGATTCTGCACAAGCACATGGCGCAAGCTTAAATGGGAAAAAAGCTGGCAGCTGGGGTGATGCATCAGGTTTTAGTTTTTATCCAGGTAAGAATCTTGGGGCATTGGGCGATGCTGGTGCGGTAACTACTAATGATACTGAGTTGGCTCAGATCATTCGTGCATTAGGAAATTATGGGTCAGAAGTTAGATACAAGAATACATTTCAAGGTGTCAATAGTAGACTTGATGAAATTCAAGCGGCATTTCTTAGTATTAAGTTACAATATTTGGATGATGAAATCCAAAATAGGATTCGGACTGCTGAGAAATATTTAAAAGGTATTAATAACAAGAAAATCTCTCTACCAGAGGCGACTTTAGATGGAAGTCATGTATTTCATGCATTTGTTATTAGAACTGCCGAGAGAGACAAACTGCAAAAGTACTTGACTTGTAATGGGATTGAGACATTAATTCACTACCCCATCTCATTGCATAAACAAGAGGCTTTCAAAGGTTTGAATATGAATTTTTTTCCCTCTTCCGAGAAAATTCATAATGAAGTATTGAGTTTGCCTATTGGAGGTGATATTAATGATATTAGTATATCTAAAATAATAAAAATCCTTAATGAGTTTTAGTAAGGAAATATTTTCTGCTATGTTCAAGAGTGGCATTGGAGCTGCTGGAAAAATTGTTTCCAATGCTGTTGCTGTTAAAATTATTGCTGTAATTATGGGGCCTTATGGCGTTGGATTGTTTGCGCAAATAAGGCAAATATGGCAAACAACCATAACAATTGGGTCAATCAATTCTGGCACTGCCATTGTACAAGGGGTTTCTAGTAGAAAAGGGATAGAAAAGATAAGTTACATAAGTACCGCATTTTGGATTGTCTCCGCGACTAATGCCATAATAAGTTTTCTAGTGTTTTTTTATGCGTTTGAAATTTCTAGGTACTTTTTAAATAGCGTAACGAATGAGTCTGAGATGGCCGTAAAATATCTTTCCTTGGTAGTTTTTTTTGGCGTTTATTTAATTTTTTTTTCTAGTCTACTGAATGGATATCATGCAATAGGCAGACATTCTATTGTGACAACAATAGGAGGGGTGGTCGTAATGCTTCTTGCTTGGCCAGTTGTGACTATATCAGGAAACTTTGGCCTGGAGTTTGTGTGGATGTTGACAGCTTCAGAGTTTGTAGCGCTATCGGTCTGTATTTTTTTCTTGATCAAAGGTAAATTATTTTCTTTATTCTGGCCAACTAGATTTATACGTTTTAATTTAATAATAGATTTTTTTAGAACTTCATCTATTCTACTAGTTACCGGCATATTTACAATGGCTTCCCTGTTATGGATACGTGCATTTATTGTTGACAAATATGGCTTTTATGGAATGGGAATTTTTGATGCAGCATGGCTATTGTGTATGGTTTATGTACTGGTAGTGACAAAATCTTTCAGCGCATATTTTTTGCCCAAGTTAAGTAGTATTGATAATCCAAGTGAAAGAAATAGTTTAATGAGTGAAGGTATGAGGATAGTTGTTCTGATTACAGTGCCGGTTATTGTGGCCATGATCAGTCTTAAGCCATTAATTATAAGTTTTCTATATACAAGTGAATTTATTGAATCATTGAATATTATGAAGTGGATGTTGATAGGTGATTTTTTTAAGATAATATCTTGGTTCTTGGCATTTACAATACTTGCTTACAAAGATATGAAAGTATTTTTATGGTCTGAGCTTATATTCTCCAGCTCTCTTCTTGTTGGGATGTATGTTTCTGTAAAATTGACGGAGACATACGAGAGTATTGGTATAGTTTTTATGGCCATATCTATTACTTATTTTATTTTTACAGTGATATACAATAAAATAAAGCATGGTTTGAAGTTAGATAAAACAATATTGGCTAATATTTCATTAGCCATTGTTATTATTATTATTAGCTCAATCAATACTTGGGATGCTTTGGTGGTTGACTATCGTATAGTAACAGTCAATATTGTTGCAAGTATTATTTTTTCTTGGTTTACTCTAAATAAGAGCGAACGTGATCGACTATTATATAAAAAATTATTTTGGAGATAATAAATTAATGTGTGGCTTAACAGGATTCTTATGGGGCCCGCAAAAAAAACCTAATAATATTGATAAGAAGCTAAAGTATATGACTGATTCACTCACACATCGTGGCCCTGACGATGAAGGATTTTGGATTGATGAGAATTCTAGAGTTGCAATTGGCCATCGTCGTTTGTCTGTCCTTGATTTATCCTCTGCTGGTCATCAGCCAATGTATTCGACGTCTAGTCGATATATTATCGCCTTTAATGGTGAAATATACAATCACACAGAACTTAGGGCAAGACTTAATAGCGAGTCAAATAATACAATAGAATGGATTGGCCATTCTGATACTGAAACATTGCTATCGTGCTTTGAAGTATGGGGGGTAGAAGCAACACTAAAAGAGATAAGTGGAATGTTTGTTATTGCACTATATGACACCAAGCATAACTCTCTTTATTTAATAAGGGATAGAATGGGCGAAAAGTCACTGTATTATGGATGGAGTAATGACGTTTTTCTATTTGGCTCTGAATTAAAGTCTATAAAGGCTTTTCGAGGTTTTTCCGGTGAAGTTGATCGTAATGCTCTGGCGTTATTTTTAAAATATGATTACGTGCCATCCCCTTACTCAATATACAAGGGTATAAGCAAACTACCCCAAGGTAGTTACATCAAGATCAGTATGAATAACAATGTTTGGAGCAAAGAACACCTCTCTGGTCCGAATTATTATTGGTCTATGAGGGAGGTTTCTAAATCTGGAAAAGATGCCAATAAATTTAATGGTAGTGATAAAGACGCAATTCAAGAGTTGGATAATTTACTAAACAAATCTATTAAACAGCAAATGATTTCCGATGTTCCTTTGGGGGCTTTTCTGTCTGGAGGAGTTGACTCTTCAGTGGTTGCTGCATTAATGCAAAAAAATTCTAAAAATAAAATAAAAACATTCACTATAGGATTTAATGAAAAACACTACAATGAGGCTGAGTATGCCAAAGAGGTAGCCTTACATCTTGGGACAGACCATACAGAATTGTATATATCGCCAGAGCAAGCAATAAGCGTTATTTCACGTTTGCCTAAAGTCTATGACGAGCCTTTTGCCGACTCTTCTCAGATACCTACTTTTTTGGTTTCTGAAATGGCAAAACAATATGTAACTGTTTCTCTTTCTGGCGACGGAGGAGATGAATTGTTTGGTGGCTATAATCGTTATTTGATGGCTAACAGGGTATGGAAAAAAATTGAGAAAGTTCCATTTACCTTTCGTAAGATGATATCTAAAGGGATCACATTGCTTTCTCCAAAAGTATGGGATATTTTAATAAATAGTGTGTTTAAATTTTTACCATCAGGCTTTAGGATGTCGCATCCCGGAGATAAAATATATAAGTTGTCTAAAATGCTTATGTCAAATAATATTTATGATATATATGATGGTCTAGTTTCACACTGGGATAATTCATTTGAAGTGGTGATAGGTTGCAAAAAGGAGAGTGTAAAATTTGATCAAGATACTGATCATCTCCATCCTGAAGACGGGATGATGCTTCTAGATTCTATGACTTATTTGCCAGATGATATATTGGTCAAAGTGGATAGAGCTGCGATGTCGGTTTCTTTAGAGACTAGGGCACCATTTCTTGATAAAGATGTAGTTGAATTTGCTTGGCAGTTGCCACTTAATATGAAAATTAGAGATTCTCAAGGGAAATGGGTGTTAAGAAAAGTATTAGACAAGTATGTCCCCAAGGAGTTAATTGATCGCCCTAAAATGGGCTTTGGAGTACCAATAGATTCTTGGCTTAGAGGACCTTTGCGAGAGTGGGCAGAAGATCTTTTAAGTGAAGAAAGACTTAAGGATGACGGATATTTCCATGTTGAATCAATACGTGATAAATGGAAGGAGCATTTATCCGGACATAGAAATTGGCAATATCACTTGTGGAGTGTTCTAATGTTTCAAGCATGGCTGGACGACCAATAATAGTATTTTATTTTGATTAAATTTAATATTAATTTAGACGTTCTAATACGCTTTGCTGTTGTATTGTTCGTCTGCCTGATAGAGTTTAGAGTTTTTAACAATAAAGGGTTGTCATTAGCAGACCCTATTTTTTTAATTGTTGTATTGTTGTTTCTTTTTAATAAGAGCTCTTTTTTTTCAGAGATAAAGCCACATAGAAATATCCTGTTACTTACAATATTTGCCTTTGTATGGGTCCTCTCTCATATTACTCCTATTTTTTCGTATCCATCTACTGAATGGTTTGATTTTTTAAGTAGCAACATCCAGATTATAGTCGGCTCGGTATATTTATTTGTTATATCGCTTGTATTTCGATATGTGACTATTAAATATGGAGTGAATTTTGCCTTAAAGGCCATTATTTACTCGGGGTTGGTAAACGCCATACTTGGTTTTTCTGGACTAGCATTGTTGCTATTTGGCATGGAGTCAGAACTTGTGTGTTTAGAGTCTTCATGTACATCTTCTCCTTACGCAGAGGATATTCCTAGAATAATAGGATTCTCACTTTCGCCTAATGGGTATGCATATTCACAATTTACCGCATTAATAGCAACTTTGGCATTATTTTTTAGAGGCGGCGTTGCAACTGGTTTTTCCTTATTGTTGTTATTTATTATTGCTATATCTTTATTATTGTCGTTTTCTCAATTACTTATGTTGGGGGTGCTAAGCTTATTTATTTGGTTTTCAAATAAATTTATAATGAGAGCATATAAAAAAATAGTTTTATTGATAGTTCTTGTTTCTGGATGTATTATGTATATCCTTGCAACTCATCTTATGTTGACAGATGGTCAGAATGATTGCATTTATGGAAATGAAATTGAAAAGTATGAATTTATAGAAAGCAATATACAGGTTTGCCCTTCTTTTTTTGTGCAGCAGAAAAAGATATATGTTGATATAGGTATAAAAAATATTCCATGGGGAATAGGAGCAAGAAATGACTTTGTTGGCAATAAATTAGACCCGCACAGTATGTACCTTGAGCGTTTTTCTTTGCATGGCTGGTTGGGGGTTGTGTCATTTATATTACTTGCTTTGGTAATTTATAAAGCATTAAATAATCATGCAGAATTAAAACAGCAAGATTATATATATTTTGCATTAGCGTTATTCTGGGTTATGCAGCTATATATTGGTATTAATGCTGACATTTTTAGGTACAGGGAGTTGTGGGTTGTGCTAGGGATAACTATTGGAATTGGAGAAGGTGGTAATGACAAACAGAATATTTGATTTGTATAGGGATTTTATTAAGCTTTCATCAAGTATTGGAAGCAATATTAATCTTGTGCAAGGTGCTGGAGGAAATACATCTTTCAAAGATAACAATATTTTATGGGTTAAAGCATCAGGGTGCTGGTTGCGTGATGCAGAAAAGAAAAATATATTTGTACCTGTAAATTATAATGGGATATTGGATAGGTTGAATAATGATGAGAAAGATCCAGTTACTCCAGAAGTGCTTGATTTTGGTGACGAATACAATAAATTAAGGCCGTCAATTGAAACCAGCCTGCATGCATTAATGCCACATCGTTATGTGATACACACACATTCAGTTAATATCCTTGCAAGCGTTATCACAGAGAACGGGAAAGAAAAAATATCTAAAATGCTTGAAGGGTTGCGCTGGGTCTGGGTTCCATATGTTCGACCAGGGCTGTCGTTGACCCATGCTGTCAAATTCGCCTTAAAATCTCAACCAGATATTATCGTACTTGAAAACCACGGTATTGTTTTTGGGGCGGAAAGTGTTGATACAATTGCACAGTTAATGAGTGATATTGAGGCCCGAGTAAAACAAGATAGAAGAGTGCATAAAGTTAATCAAAATTTCGACGTTACTACATTATTAAAGCATTCAAAGTATGAATTGTTGAACGATTTATTAATTCAATCAATGGCCTTTGATTCGGTAGCTATTACCATTATCAAAGAAGGCGCTACTTATCCTGATCATGTTGTGTTTTTAGGGGCAGACCCACTATACGTAACAACAATAGAAGAATTTAAGAGGTATATAAGAAAAAACAATAAGGTAAGAGATGTGGTTATTGTAGAAGATTTAGGGGTTTTTGTATTGAGTGATTTGAGCGAAGGTGCTAAGGCAATGCTGCATTGTCTTGCAAATGTTTTGTTGCGTATTAACCCTGGGGATGAGATAAAATATTTGACTTTAGATGAAATTATGGAGTTAGTAAATTGGGATGCTGAAAAATATCGTCAAAAGTCAAATTTTAGCAAGTAGGGGCTGATATGCAGATTATTGTCCCCATGTCTGGTTTTGGTGAAAGGTTTAGAAAGGCTGGTTATAGCATGCCGAAACCCTTGATTCCAGTAGAAGGTAAGCCGATTATTCAACACGTTGTTGAAATGTTTTCAGCTGACGATGATTTTATTTTTATATGTAATAAAGATCATCTTAATGAGCCTTTATACAGAATGGAGAGCATTTTAAAATCAATCTGCCCTAGTGGTGAAATTGTGTCAATATCGCCTCATAAATTAGGTCCCGTATACGCTGTGATGCAAGCAATTAATTTAATTGACTTAGATAAACAGACTATTGTTAACTATTGTGATTTTACTTGCTATTGGGATTATTCTCATTTTCAAAAGTATGTAAAAAATATGGATGCAGATGGGGTGATTCCATCTTATAAGGGCTTTCATCCGCATACTTTGTGGAGTAATTATTACGCTTATGTAAAAGAACAGGGCAATCGTGTAAGTGATATACAGGAAAAACAGCCTTTTACCAATAATCCAAGACAAGAGTTTGCGTCCTCAGGCACCTACTATTTTAAGACTGGCGCTTTGATGTTGGAATATTTTCAACGTTGCATTGATGAGCAACTGCTAGTAAGCAATGAGTATTATGTAAGTATGGTTTATAAGCCAATGATACAAAATCAACTTAGAATTTATACCTATGAATTGCAGCATTTTATGCAATGGGGAACCCCATCTGATTTGAATGAATACCAATATTGGTCTAATATTTTTCGAGAGATTATTAAGGAAAAACCCTCCCCCTATCATAAGGGGTCAATTTTATTGCCTATGGCTGGTTTAGGCAGCCGTTTTCAAAAAGAGGGGTACAAAGCACCTAAGCCCTTAATTGAAGTTTCTGGACTGCCAATGGCGGTACAAGCTATGAACGACATGCCCAATACAAGCATGCAAAGATATATATTAAGAGACGACATGGATGGATTGACCGAACTGATTTCTGAGTTAAATAATGCATCTAATAACCCCTCTTTTGAAATTATTGACACTGTTACTGATGGACAGGCCACCACATGTGCTCTTGGTTCAAATAATTTGGCCTTGGATGAGCCAGTAACTATTGCTGCGTGTGATAATGGCATGCTTTATGATCCAGATAAATTCAATGATTTAATGCTTGATGATAAAATTGATGTTATTGTATGGGGGGCTAGAGGTTATCCTGGTGCTATTAGATCGCCAGAAATGTATGGCTGGATTGATGCCGAAGGCGATGCAGCTAGAGTTAATCGAATTTCAGTTAAAGAGTCATTAAATAATCCAGATAAAGACCCAATTGTGGTTGGAGCTTTTACATTTAAAAAGTTAAGTTATTTCCTTGATGCAGTTAAAAGAATGAAATCTAGACAGGCTAAAATTAATGGAGAATATTATGTAGATATGGCGATTAATGACGCTATTTCTATGGGGAAGAACAATGTTATGTTTGAAGTGGATCGATATATCTGTTGGGGAACTCCAAATGATTTAAGAACATTTGAATACTGGCAGTCTTGTTTTCATAAGTGGCATTCACATCCGTACGAATTAGACTTGGACCCAAATGTCTCTAGAGAGTCTGTTGTTGAATTGGAAAAGAAGTATACAAAATTTGTTTACGATTAATATTAAAATACTTGAAAGTGAAACTGGACGCTTCCTATTGGTTGGGGGTGTAACTGTATTTATAGATTTTATTATTTATTTGTTTTTATTATTTATTTTAGATTTAGAGACAGAAATATCCAAGGGTGTTGGATTTTCAAGTGGAGCTTTATTTGCTTATTTTGTAAATAGAAGTTATACCTTTAACAGCTCTACAAAAGGCCTTTTTGTGTTTTTATTATTCTGGGCTTTGTATATTACGACATTATCAGTTAATATTGCAACAAATGAATTGGGCTTAGCATATCTTGGGGTGAGTAATTTTGGTATTGGATTGTCATTATTTATTGCGACAGGGTTATCGGCATTGCTGAATTTTATTGGCATGAAATATTTGGTTTTTAGGAATAATTGGATAGTATGAAAACATCATTAGTTATTCCTTGTTTTAATGAAAGCAAGGGCATTCCTGAACTATTAGCTCGTTGTCAAGAGGTTGTTGGTGAAAGAGCAATAGAAATTGTTATTGTTGATAATGGTTCAAGTGATGATACACAACAAGTTTTAAGGCCTTTATTGCAAAAATATTCTTTCGTAACATTAGTTAATGTGGCTGTTAATCAAGGATATGGGCATGGAATTCTTTCCGGACTCAAAGGTGCTTCTGGTGACATTCTAGCTTGGACGCATGCTGATCTACAAACAGATCCTGGCGATATTATCGAAGCTTTGGATTTTTTTAAAGAATCAAATAGGCCAGAATTGTTATTTGTAAAAGGTAAGCGCTATGGTAGGCCGTTGATGGATGTTATTTTTACAATAGGAATGTCTGTTTTTGAAATGATACTAATGAAAACAAAGATGTGGGATATTAATGCACAACCGACTGTATTTCATAGATCTTTCTATGAATCATGGGAGAATCCACCCAAAGACTTTTCATTGGATTTATTTGCGTATTTTATGGCTAAAAAACAAAGCCTAACCATTAAAAGATTTCCAGTATTGTTTGTTAATAGAGTGCATGGATCATCACATTGGAATGTGAGTGTTTCTGCTAAGTTTCGTTTTATAAAAAGAACACTGCAGTATAGTTTTCTTTTAAATAATAGGTTTAAAAATGATACATAGAATCTTGCACAGAGTGAACACCAAAGGTGAACTTTTAAAAACTCCAAAAGAATTTGGTGTGGAGGTAGATATCCGAACGAGAGGTAATCAGCTTATTATGCATCATGATCCTTTTCAAAACGGTGAAGATTTTGAAGATTGGTTAGGGGTATATCAACATGGAATATTGATACTAAATGTTAAAGAAGAGGGTTTGGAGGAACGCCTTATTAAGTTAATGGATGAGTATAATATAGATGACTATTTTTTTCTAGATCAATCTTTTCCCTTCTTAATTAAAACTTCAAATATTAACGAAAGACGTTGTGCTGTGCGTGTGTCAGAGTTTGAAAGTATTGATACGGCCATCACTCTTGCCAATAAGGTTAACTGGGTATGGGTTGACTGCTTTACTCATTTTCCTTTAACAACGGAACAAGCTAAAAAATTACAAATAGAATTAAATTTTAAGCTTTGTTTTGTCTCTCCGGAGTTGCAAGGAAGGACAGATATTGAGCACATAAAGAAATTCATTCAAGGCATTAAAATCCTTGATATTAAGGGAGATGCAGTGTGTACCAAGTACCCAGAACTTTGGGCTTAATTTGGCCAGATCTTTTAAGAGATCGAATATTCATTTTTGGCTTGATAGTAAAACTAACTTTTATTCTGTTGTTTATCCCTGAAGTGCAAGAAAAATGGTTTGTTTCTTTTATGGTGCAAACATTTGAGAATCCAAGTATTAGTCCTTGGTCTTCATATTTGGATCTAGGAGGGAATTCCTTTGCTTTTCCGTATGGGCCAATTATGTTTTTAGCGCATTTTCCCTCAACATTTATTGGTTGGCTAATTGACTCATTGACTGGTTTAAATTATTTTTCTGGCTTAGGGTTTAGAATAAGTTTATTGATGGCTGATATTTTGATGCTTATCTTATTATTGCAAAAATTTGAAAATAGATGGCGTGGACTTATGATTCATTATTGGCTTTCACCGCTTGTTATCTTTATTACTTATTGGCATGGCCAGACAGATATTATCCCAGTAACAATATTGGTGATCTGTATTGTTTTATTAAAAAATAAGAAAGTAGTAAACAGTAGCTTGGCTCTTGCCGGTGCAGTTGCTGCAAAACATAGCATGATAATTGCACTTCCTTTTATTGCCATGTACTTGTGGTTTAGGCGCAGAACCGCGAATAGTGTTTATAAATTTATAATCCTTTTTTTAATGGTTTTGATTATTATTGAAGCCCCATACTTTTTCAGCAGCGGATTTCAGCAAATGGTGATTAACAATAGAGAGGTAGAAAAAATCTATTGGTTATTCATACCTGTGAATGATACATTGAAGATTTATGTTATCCCTTTAACTTACATGCTACTGCTTTATTTTACGTGGCGATTACGTAGAATGAATTTTGATCTTTTGTTGGCAACCTTGGGCGTTGCATTTAGTATTGTTATAGTATTAACACCACCAGCTCCAGGTTGGGTTTTATGGATAACACCAATGCTGGCAATTCATCTTAGTAGGGGGAATTCAGGATCTACTATTCTTGGAATTTTGTTTAGCGCTATCTTTATTGTTTACCATTTAATATATAGCGCAGGCTCAGATTTTATATTTTTGAAAGAAGCCGTTATACCGATGTATTTTATTGATTTTTTTGCTCAATCTTATACTCAATCATTAATCAACACGATGGTTATTGCGTTTTTTGCCTTAATCATATTGCAAATGTTTCGTGATAGTATAAAAGGTAGTGATTACTACTATTTGGGTAAAAAACCTCTGATAATAGGTGTGTCAGGTGGGTTGAATTCAGGTAAATCAACCTTCGTCAATGCGCTGTCTAAGTTATTTGGTGATGAGCAAGTGTTAAAAATATCTGAAGATAGTTACTATAATTGGATACCATCTTCTCCTATGTGGAAAGCACTTACATCACTAGATCCAAGATCAAGTTGCTTATCTAAAATGGTCTATGATTTGCAAAACATATTAGATAATAAAGTATTTAAAGGTTATGCTTACAGCGGAAAATATGAAAAATTTATTTACAAAGATAATCATAATGCCCGACAGGTGGTCTTATTGGACAGCTCTTTTGCGCTTCATTCTAAGCAGCTGGTTGAAATGGAGGATGTGAGTTTCTTTTTAGAGGTAGATAGTGGGTTTGAAGGAAAACCAGTTACTGCTAATCAAGATATAGATCAACTATTCAAACAGAAGGCGGATTTTAAAAAGTATATTTATCCACAAAAAATACAGGCTGATACTGTATTTGCATTGTTGCCGATTAATTCAGAAATAACAGAATCAGAATTATTAGATAGTAGAATTAATCTAAATGTTATGATTAGAGGTGGATTATATTATCAAGAGTTGTTAAAAGTTCTTATAGGCGTTTGTGGATTGCAGGTTGATGTAAAACAAAATAATGCAGATATTGTGGAGATTGATATTCAGGGCGACGTTGATGCTGAAGATGTTGAATTTGCATCAAAGATGATTACGCCAGGACTTCATGAGTTTTTAGATGATGAATATGGGTTTTGTAGTGGTAAGTTGGGACTGATGCAATTAATTGCCCTAGTAGAGATTGATCTTGCTTTAAAAAGACGCAATAGGCAAGCTTTATGATAAATTTAAAAAATGGGCAGCAAATATGCTTACCAGAAGCTGTTATTTTTGATACAGACAATACACTGTATCCGTATGACCCAGCCCATAAGGCAGCAATTAAAAGTGTTGCAAAAAAAGCAAAAAAAATATTTGGCATTAGTGAAGATGAGTTTACACAGGCCTTTGATTATTCGCGATTAGAAATTAAAAAAATATTAGGTAGTACTGCAAGTTCTCACAGTCGGCTACTTTATTTTCAAAGAACGATTGAATATTTAGAAATGGGCACTAGAATATTGACTACGCTTGACCTTGAACAGACTTATTGGAGGACTTTTTTAGCTAATGCCAAGCTATTTCCAGAGGCGGTGGAATTCTTACAACTTTTAAAAAATAAAGGGATAAAAACTGCCAATATTACAGATTTAACAGCTCAAATTCAATTTAGAAAAATGGTTTATTTCGGTTTGGATGAATATTTTGATTATGTAGTGACTTCGGAAGAATCGGGTTGTGACAAGCCAAATGTCCGAATTTTTAATATCGCACTTAAAAAATTAAACATTCCTGCAAACAAAATATGGATGATAGGGGATGATAGTAATGCTGATATGGCAGGTGCTCACAATGTTGAAATGGTAAAAATTCAAAAAATACACGACAACGTAATTATTGACTTGCATAATGATGGAAAGGCCGATCTTGTTTTTGAGAGTTACAAGTGCTTAATTAAACTAATTAGTAGTAATATATAATGAAAATTGCCACTAGGATTTCAAATTATCAAGAAGAAAACGAAAGATTGGTGTTTGCTTATCTTTTATTTTTTCATGTCTTTGTTGGTATCTTTTTATATTTCATAGCACACACTGAGTATTTGTCCAGCTTGCATAACGGCGAAGGTTTTTGGCATTTTGCAAAAGATGCTAACTTGTATCATAAAGAGGCCCTTAATTTAGTTGAGTATATGCACAAATCTGAATGGGCTAATTGGTGGAAGTTGTATCCAGATCATCAAAATGTAAAAATAATATCCTTAGTGTATTGGGTTACGAATTATCAGGAGTCAATTATATTTGAAGCTGTAAATGGCACTGTATGGGCTGCGTCAGTATTATTAATTTACAAAACTGCTAAATTGTTATTTCCGGATAGTAATGCAACGCCTTTAATTGCAGTTGTTTTCTTCTTTCAGCCATCAGTGCTTATTGCATCAACACAATTATTAAGAGATCCATTTTTTATACTTGGATTTAGCTTTATTTTTTATGGAATAACTATTTTTTCAAAGAAAATTTTTACATGGAAGTGGGCAATTATGATTCAGATAGGGGTTGTTTTGGTGTTATCCATGCGCCCTTATTTAGGTGTAATAATTTTAATTTTTATGTTGCTCTCCATAATACCTATTCTTAAAAATAAAAGCCGAATTATCCCTTTTTTCCTAATGATTTCATCGTTGGCTTTATTTGAGCTTTATGAGCCAAATAGATATGTTTCGGTTGTTAAACTTTCAAATGATGTTCTTCAGCCGTCTATTGTCACTCAAGAGCAGAGCCAGCCGTCTATTGTCACTCAAGAGCAGAGCCAGCCGTCTATTGATAAGAATAAATATTCTGTCTCTATTCTAGATACTGTATCAAATAGAGTGTCTAGTGTGCGTGCAGGGTTTAAAGATGTAAATCTTAATGACGTTTCTGGGTATTCTGGCTCGCGTATAGATGTAAACCATAAATATAATAATTTTATCGATATATTGGAGTATTTCCCAAGGGCTATGCAAGTGGGATTTCTATCTCCGTTTCCGTCAAGCTGGCTAAAAAGTGGAAAATCCACTGGAGAGATTGGAAGGCTGTTGGCTGGCATTGAGATGATTGTATGGTATATGATTTTGATAGGGTTTACTTATTTATTATTTAAAGATCCATACACAATAAAACCATTTATAATGGTTTTTTTATTTTCTTTATTACTTATTCTTTTGTTGGCCTATGTGGTTCCAAATGTTGGCGCTATATTTAGAATGAGACAGGCTTACATGATTCCCTTCTTCATATTTGGAGTCCATGGTTTGCGTTTAATGGCTGGCGGTTTTTTTAAGAAACTGCTAACTTCCAATTAGATATTTCGTAATGTTGCGCATCTGTAATTCATAATACCAATATGAAAAGGATACTTTTTATTGTTTCTGAAGATTGGTATTTTGTCTCTCATAGGCTTCATCTGGCAATTTCTGCTATTAATGATGGTTATAAGGTTGCATTGTTAAGCCATATATCAGAACATAGAATTTTTTTAGACTCGTTGAGTATTGAGTTGATAGATTGGCCATTAGAAAGAATGTCCAAAAACCCTATAAAAGAGGTTAAATCCATTCATTGTATTGTTGATGCGATTCATAGCTTTAAGCCGGATTTAGTGCATGCAGTTGCAATTAAGCCAGTTCTATATACATCTTTAGTGAATTTTTTCTTAACAATTAATGGTGTTGTGCTTGCTTTAGGTGGATTGGGGTTTGTCTTTAGATCTGAAAAGGGTTCGGCAAAAGCTATAAGAATAGTAATTATGCCTATACTTCGTTTTTTATTAACTGCTAAAAATACTTGTTTAATTGTTCAAAATAAAGATGATAGGCAAATTTTAGAAAAATTGAACATTTCCAATAATATAGAATTAATTCGTGGATCAGGAGTCAATACTAAGGATTTTTTTTCAAAACCAATCCCACATAAAATACCGTTAGTTATTTTACCTGCACGTATACTCTGGGATAAAGGGGTAGGTGATTTTGTTCGTTGTGCTAAAAAATGTATAGCTAATAAGGTAGATGTTAAATTTGCACTAGTGGGCGCTCCTGATTTACATAATCCAGAATGCGTTCCAGAAGCTCAAATAAAAGAGTGGGTTGAGCAGGGCGTTGTTGAGTGGTGGGGACACGAAGATGATATGTTTAAGGTGTACAATTCAGCTGATATAGTATGCTTCCCTTCTTATCATGAAGGATTGCCAAAAGCACTATTGGAAGCTGCAAGTTGTGAACTTCCAATAGCATCTTACGACGTGCCTGGCTGTAGGGAAGTTGTGAAAGACAATGTGAACGGATATCTTGTTCCATTTAAAGATGAAGAAAAGTTGTTTTTTTCAGTAATGAGTCTCATAAAGAGCAGCAACTTAAGAGATGAGATGGGTAAAAATGGGCGAAAAATAGTTTTGGAAAATTTCACACAAGAGAAGATTTATTTTGAAACAATGTGTGCCTGGAAAAAGTTTATAGAATGAGAGCACTAGTAACTGGCGCCACAGGATTCATTGGATCCACATTAATAACACATCTTGAAAATTTTGGTTATTCAGTACGTATATTGTCACGAGAAAATAATCTAGATTACGATACAATAGTTTGCGATCTCAATAGTGGAAATATTCCTGAAGCTGCATTCAATTCAGTAGATATTGTTTTTCACCTTGCGGGCTATACTCATGATTTGAAAAGCAATGAAAAAAATAAAAAAGATTACTATGATGTTAATGTAAAAGGCACTGTAAGCCTCATAAAAGCTGCTTCACGGGAAAATGTTAAAAAGTTTATCTTTGTAAGTAGTGTTAAGGCTGGAGGCATTTCAGGTAATGGTAGCTGCATGACGGAAATGGATCAAAACATCCCGGAAGGTGATTATGGAATAACTAAAAGAGAGGCTGAAATTAAGATATTAAAAATAGGAAGGATATCCAACATACATGTTTCAATTGTACGTCCAGCTTTAGTATATGGGCATAAGATGAAAGGCAATCTTGCTGTCATGCTTAGAGGTGTGGAAAACGGATGGTTCCCCCCACTGCCTAGAATGCACAACAAGCGTTCAATGATACATGTAAGAGACTTGGTTAGTGTAATACTGCTACTGGCTGAACATGATTGTACAAATAAGCAGATTTATATCGCAACTGATGGAATCAAATATACTTCAAGGGATATTTACAAGGCAATGCGTCGCACTACTGGAAAAGATATTCCAATCTGGAGTCTGCCTAAAATTGTTTTTTATTTTATTGCCAAAATTGGAGATGTTGTTAAATTTATACCATTTGATTCATATAAGTACGGAAAGTTATTTGGCAGTGAATGTTACTTATCAAATAAACTAAAAAATTTAGGATTTGAGCCTAAGTATAATTTTTATAGCTATTTAGATAAAAAAAATAGAGGTGGGCAATGAGTCAAAAAATACTATTCTTGTCACGATATAGTAAGTTGGGAGCGAGCAGCAGGTATAGAATCTACGATTATATCGATTATTTAGAAAAAAATGGTTTTGAGTGTACGGTTTCTCCTTTGTTTAGTGACTTATACTTGACAAATAGATACTCAGGAAAAAGTATAGTTTATGAATTTTTAAGGTCTTACCTTAAAAGGGTATTTATTTTATTTGAGATAAATAAATATGATGTATTTTTTATTGAAAAAGAGATTTTTCCATTTGTACCATTTTGCATTGAAAATTTTTGGCTTTCTCGGTGTCAAAACTATATTGTTGACTATGATGACGCAATATTTCACCGCTATGATTCCAATGAAAGATTACTAGTTCGACTCCTACTGTCAAACAAGATTTCTCAGGTTATGAAGAATGCTTCAAGAGTTATTGTGGGCAACCAGTATCTTTATGATTATGCTAAAGTCAAATTAATAGACAATGCGTCAATACTTCCAACTGTGGTTGACGTTGATCAATATGACAAGGTTGTTGTTAAAAAGAATAAACAATTTACAGTGGTTTGGATTGGGTCAGAAAGCACAGCGCATTATATTGATCAAGTAAAACAAACAATATCAAAAGTTTGTCAAATGACAAATGGAAAGTTTGTGGTAATTGGCGCAAATATACACATACCTAACACTAATGTTGAGCTGGTTGAGTGGTCTTTAAATACAGAAAAGAAATATCTAAAAGAGTCTCATGTTGGTATTATGCCTTTAACTGACATGCAATGGGATAAGGGTAAGTGTGGCTTTAAAATTATCCAATATATGGCGAGCAAGATTCAAGTGGTTGCTTCTCCTGTTGGTGTTAATTCAGATATTATTAGACATGAGGAAAATGGTTATTTAGCTTCCACAGCGGATGAATGGTTTGAATGTTTAATGAAAGTTTTTAATAATTTAAATAATGAAAAAATTATTAATAATGGCTATAAAACTGTTCGAGAAAGGTACAGCCTTGAGTGTACAGCCCCAATATTTTACGATACAATAAAAAATGTTTTGCGCCATAATGCTAACATTGACCATAAAGTGGTAAAAGGGTTTGGAAGGGAGTGGGGTCATTTTAAAAATGAAAGTCATACAAATGATTTGTTTATGATTTGGAATGATTATTTTTCTATTTTTCCATGGAATTTGTTACCAAATGATGGAGGTATTGGTGCAGATATTGGTTGTGGTTCTGGCAGATGGTCTTACTTTGTTGCAAATAAAGTTAAAAGAATATACTTAATTGATCCAAGTATAGAAGCACTAGGTGTTGCTCAATCTAAATTAAGAGAATTTAAAAATATTGATTTTATAAATACAGGGGTTGAGGAGGCAATGGAAAAAATTGAACCGCTTGATTTTGCATACTCTCTTGGGGTGCTTCATCATGTGCCTGATATTGATTTAGCATTTAAGTCAATCTCTAGAAAACTAAAGAAGGGCGCCCCTTTTTTAGTATATCTATACTATTCTTTTGATAATAAGCCTATCTGGTATAGGTTTATTTGGAAATTTTCTGATATAGCAAGAGGTGTTGTTTCAAAATTACCTTATAAAGTGAAAATATTGGTAACTTATTTGATTGCATTTTTTGTGTACTATCCGATTTCAAGGTTGGGATTAGTGCTTGGAAAATTGAAACTTTCTACCTCTCAGTTTCCTTTAATTTATTATTCAGATAAGTCATTCTATTTCATGAAAAATGATGCTTTGGATAGGTTTGGCACCCGTTTAGAAAATAGATTTTCTAAAATTGAGATATTGGATCTTTTTCAAAGGCATGGGTTTGATAACGTTGAGTTTTCCAGTTCTGAACCTTATTGGTGTGCTTGTGGCATTAAAAAATAGTTATTAATCATGAATCGATTTTTTAATTTAGCATTGGCCGTATTTTCTTTATTGTTGCTATTATTGCCAATAATTCTAATCTCAATAATAGTGTATTTTTCATCTAAAGGGTCGGTACTTTATTGGTCCAAGCGAATTGGCAAGAATAATTTGGTTTTTTACATGCCTAAATTCAGAACTATGTATATGAAGACGCCAGAAGTTGCAACACACTTACTTATAAATCCAGGAAAATTTTTAACACCTATTGGTAGCTTGCTAAGAAAAACTAGTCTTGATGAATTACCGCAGATATGGAATGTAATCACAGGGGATATGAACTTTGTCGGCCCTCGACCAGCTTTGTTTAATCAAGAAGATTTGATTAATCTTAGAAAAGAAAAAGAAGTTGATCGTTTAACGCCTGGAATAACCGGATGGGCTCAAGTAAATGGACGAGATGAACTGTCAATACCCGATAAAGTTGATTTTGATGTTGAATATATGAGACGTCGATCGTTTTTATTTGATTTTAGAATTTTATGGATGACATTTTCTAAGATTGTGGCGCGTGATGGAGTGTCACATTGATTGGCAAGATTAAAGCAATTTCTAGAATTAACAAAAAGTTGATTATGGCGATGGTTGATACTATTGTTATCCAAGTTGTGCTTTTATTTTCATTTTCAGTAAGACTGGGGTATTGGTTTTGGCCAGAAGAGGATTTGTTTTGGGTGATAATTGGCGCCCCAATTCTAGCTATTCCAGTATTTGCGAAATTTGGTCTTTATCACGTTGTTGTTCGTTTTTTGGGCATGCATGCACTGTGGACAGTTATTAAGGCTGTATCGTTATATGCACTTTTATGGGGCATTATTGGTTTTATGTCTGCAGTAGAAGGGATTCCAAGGTCAGTTATATTAATCAATTGGTTGCTAGCAATATTGTCAATTGGCGGGTTGAGAATGTTGGCGAGATGGATATTGTCAAACGTAGATGATCTGTCTAAGCAAAAAAACGTAATTATTTATGGCGCTGGATCTGCAGGTAGACAATTAGCCAATGCATTAATGCATTCTACTGAGCACAGACCTGTTGCCTTTATAGATGATGCTAAAGATTTAATTGGTCAACATATTAATGGTGTTAAAGTTTACAGTGTTGATCATGTTGAGTTATTAATGAAAAAATATAATGTAGGCGAGATTCTATTAGCATTACCCTCAGCATCATGCCAAAGACGCAATGAGATTATTAATTTTTTAGAGCCTTACCCGATTCTTGTTCGAACCCTTCCAGGTGTTTCTGAATTAGCGCAAGGAAAAATCAAAGTTGAAGATTTGCGTGAGGTAAGTATTGATGATTTATTAGGCAGGGAATCCGTAAAACCAGAGCAATCCTTGCTACAGGAAAATATCAGAGATAAAGTGGTATTGGTTACGGGTGCAGGTGGTTCAATTGGCTCAGAATTATGTAGACAGATAATAAAACTTGGTGCTAGTAAGCTCATACTGTTTGAACAAAGTGAATTGGCTTTGTATACAATCGATCAAGAGTTATCTAAAGATAATGTATTTCCAATATTAGGCTCTGTGGTTAATCAAGATAGGGTCGAAAGAGTATGTAAGAAATTTGGTGTAAAAACTATCTACCATGCAGCTGCATATAAGCATGTGCCAATGGTAGAGTACAATAATACTGAAGGAGTTGTTAATAATACATTCGGTACATTAAAGTGCGCTCAGGCTGCTGTTAATTCCAATGTTGAAGCGTTCGTATTGATATCAACTGATAAAGCTGTACGTCCGACAAATACAATGGGCGCCACGAAGCGAAGTGCTGAAATGGTTTTACAAGCATTGTCGGATAATCAGAGCGCTACTAAATTTGTTATGGTGCGTTTTGGCAATGTGCTTGGGTCCAGTGGTTCTGTGATTCCACTATTCAAACAACAGATTAAAGATGGCGGACCAGTAACAGTAACCGATAAGAATATGATTCGATATTTCATGACGATACCTGAAGCAGTTGAATTAGTGATTCAGGCAGGCGCCATGGGCACAGGTGGAGACGTATTTGTGCTTGATATGGGTAAGCCGGTACGTATTTATGATCTAGCCAAGAAAATGATTAGACTGAGTGGGCTAGAAGTAAAAGATGAGGCGCACCTAGATGGCGATATTGAAATTAAATACACTGGCCTAAGGCCTGGTGAAAAACTGTATGAAGAATTGCTTATTGGTGATAATGTTAGTGATACCGATAATCCTCTAATTATGCGTGCGCAGGAAGACATGATTGCCTGGGATAAGCTAAGTTTAATTTTAAAATCCCTTGAAGGTGCTGTAAAAGAATCTAATCAAGAGGAATTAAGATTTCTTTTAAAGCAAATAGTGCCAGAATTTAAACCACAATGCGACATTGAAGATATACTGTATCAAAAATAATTTGGATATTTATTAATGGAATATTGTAAGAATTTCTATCAAATCAAATCAAATAGTGAGATTTTTGAGCGACTAATAGCTGAGCGTAAAGACATTGGCTATTACAATTTACCCTATCAAGATACATCCGAAATTAAAGACTACGCCAAAAGCATAACTAAAAAACATATTGTTGTTTTGGGTATTGGCGGTTCTAGCCTGGGCGCACGAGCGATTTATGAGTTTTTATTGCCTTCAAGTGATTACACGAAAGAGCTGTTATTTTTAGAAACCATTGATCCGCTTAAAATCAAACAATG